>Ga0193752_1002100_pt1 | contig 15445 bp, 11 predicted proteins | sample H1c1metaG_FD_144924 | JGI IMG/M metagenome (GOLD analysis project Ga0193752, IMG submission 144924) | Soil microbial communities from a riparian zone of the East river system, Colorado, United States - H1c1 | ecosystem: Environmental > Terrestrial > Soil > Riparian zone | place: USA: East River... | reverse complement strand
CGCCACCGTAAGCACCAAACCAGAGGTTGTGGTCCTTGTCTTCGTTGATGCTGAGAATAAACCGGTGAATGATTCCGTTCTTTTCGTCGTAGCGTGTGAACGATTTTCCATCGTACACCGACAAATATCCGCCGAGCGCGCCGAACCACATGTTCCCTTTGCTATCGCGGAAAATACGATACACGTTGTTGCCGCCCAGTCCATCATCTGTATTAAAATTCCGGAACGTTTTTGCTACGGGATCAAAACGCGACGCGCCTTCTTTTGTTCCCACCCAAATGTTTCCGCGTTCATCGGCGTTGATGGCGTACACCACGTCACCCGCCAATCCATCGGCAGTGGTGTATGTTTCGAAACGTGTGCTTCCCGGCGCAAGACTGCTGATTCCGCCGTATCCTGTTCCGACCCACAGCGTGCCGTCGTTTGTTTCATACAGCGAAAGAATAACGTTGCTTCCCAGGCCGTCGGCAATACTATAGTTCGTTGCAGTGAAACGTTTGTCGTTCGATCCCGGTGTGGTGAAAAAATGCAATCGCGTAAGACCGTCGTTTGTTCCCAGCCATACGTCTCCGTTCTTCGATGCGCAGGTCGCCCACACGATGTCGTTGTTCAGTCCGTCCTGGCGATCGTAAAGTACAAAGCGTTCACCGCGGTATTTGTTCAAACCTACATCGGTTCCCAGCCAGATATTTCCTTCGCGGTCTTCGATAATGGCTTTGACGTTGAAATAATTCAATCCCTGCCGCGTGTTGTAATTTTTCACGATGGCCTTATCGAGAGCAAGCGTACGATTGGGAACATTCACCGGCGTGATGCGTGTTGCTCCGCCTCCCGTAGTTCCGATCCAGATGTTTCCGCGGCTATCGGGGCAAATGGTTTCTACAAAATCGGAACCGAGTCCGAGATACGCGTTGAACACGCGCATGCCGGGAAGCAGTGTGGGAATGTTTCGATTGATAAATCCTTCCGGAAGCTGGAGTGCGATCACACCTTTATCGGCGGTACCTACCCAGATTTCTTTTCCGCCGTTTGCCAATGAAAAACACGTGATCACGTCGGTTGGAAATCCGCGCTGTGCATTCATTACTTCGTACGCCTGCGGAGAACTGATATCGCCTTTGGTATCGCAGATCGTTAAGCCATGATCGGTGGCGATCCACATGTTTCCGTTCGCGTCGAGACAGAGGTCGTACACATTCATGCTCGGAATGCCTTCGTTCACTGTAACGGTGTACATGCTGTTCTTCACCGGATCGTAAATGAAAATTCCGGCGCCTTCCGTGGCGATCCAATAGAAACCCTGCGGATCCTGCGTGATTGCAGTGACGGTTCTGAAACGCGTGTACTCTTCGAGATTGAGCGACTCGAATTTTCTTGTCTGGTTGTTGTAACGGCTTACACCACCGGCCCAGTGTCCGAACCAGATGTCGTTCTTCGAATCTTTATACGAAACCGTTACCCAGTCTTCAGCAAGTCCATCTTTGCGTGTGAAGTTCTCGAATGAATTTCCATTGTACCGCGACAAGCCCGCCAGTGTACCGATCCAGAGATTTCCGTTCTGGTCCTGGGTCAGGGACTGCACCTGCGATTGCACCATTCCTTCCTCCACGCTGTACTGAACAAAACTGCTGGTTTGCGCAGAACTGCAAAAGGGAATGACGAGAAAAATCAGCAGTATAAGTTTCTTCATATATTAATTGTGGTGGTACGCGTCAAGGCTTTCCTTGTATATTTTTTCTTCCACTTCCTTTTCATCGATGTAGAAATAAGTCGACCACCAGTATTTAACCGTCTTGAACATTGTGCGTTTACCGCCGGGCCAGCTGATGACTATTTCTTTCTCGTCGGTCCAGAAACCCTGCAATGTTGTTGTCACATAATGCGGCGATGGAATGTAATTCAACGGTCCCGAAGAAACCACGGGCTTCAATCCTTTCACATTGAGATCGCGTTCTACCCACGCGGCTGTTTCAATTAATTTTCTTACCTGGATCGCGCGCGCCTGGCGGTTGGCTCGTGTTTGCCGTTGCCGTTCTTTTTCCTGCTCAATCAGGAATTCGCGTTGCCCTTTTACTTCTGCCTGTTTCCGTAATGCGCTTACCACCGAATTGACTTCAGCGGTTTCCTTCATCTTGTTGTATTTCTCCAGGTTGTTTTTCTTTTCACTCTCCGCAACCATTTTGAGCAGGTTGTTCTCGTAATTCGCCCGCACATTTTTGTTCTGCTGCTGCTGACGTTCCTTTTCCTGTTTTTCCCGCTCGAGACGGATCGCATCGGATTCCATTCCGGGATCGGGCGTGACCGGGTCAGACGGTTTCTTCGGATCATTCGAAGGTTGAGAAATTACCGGTTCGGGTGTTCTGTTATCCTGTTCATCCTGCAGTTTTTTCAACCGCAATTCTTCCTCGAGACGCGCTTTCTCGTCTGCTTCTTTTTTCAGCCGCTCTTCTTCGAGTTGTTTCTTTTTCGCTTCTTCATTGGGGTCCTTGAAAATTTCGTCAATGAAACGATACGCGGGATCATCATGAAATCCGTTTCCTCCATCGTAAATAACTTTGATGAACGGCTTCGTGGCATACAATTCAGTTTTCACTTTCGCATCATTGGGCGCGAAGAAAGGAATTTCGGCTATGTAATCGGGATAGATCCAGGATTTTTCCGGTGGTACTTTCAGGTCCATGGTCATGTACATGTCTACGCAACCCGGCGCTGCAAAATTGATCCGGTACGTATGCCCGATATCGATTGTGAATTTGAATTTTCCGTTTTTGCCTGTGGTGAGATTGATGATTTGTTTCCCGTCCATGAGTACGGTAACCGTTGCACCCGAAAGTGGTTTTCCATCTTTCGTTGCCGTTCCGAAAAAACGCATGTCGCCCTGGGCTTTCATCGCAACACTCAAAAGGAGCGTAACAACAAGCGCAAGAAGATATTTCGAAACGTGGTTTGGCAGGAGTACGGACATGGTGATTTCCTTATTAAAATTAGTACTATTCCCGCTACCAGACAAGGAGGTCAGGAGGCAGGATGGCAGGGACATCAGGAGGCAGGAGACCCGGTTCACTGCATCCTGATGTCCTGCCTCCTGATCCCCTGCCCCCCTGCCTCCTGACACCCTGACCTCCTGCCTCCTGATATCCTGATACCCTGCCTCCTGACCTCCTGCCTCCTGTTTTACCTACCTTTGGCGCATGGAAACAACACTCAAATCCGTTGCCACCGCATCCATGATCCTTTTTGCGGTTATTGATGTAATCGGTTCCATCCCGGTGATCATTGGCCTCAAGCAAAAAGTGGGAGAGCTGAACGCGAACAAAGCATCTATCGCCTCACTCGGAATTATGGTTGTGTTCATGTTCATCGGCGAGTCCATCCTCGACCTGATCGGCATCAAAGTTTCCGATTTTGCGATTGCCGGTTCATTTGTACTCTTCTTTCTCTCGCTGGAAATGATCCTGGGCATTCGTCTTTACAAAGACGAAGTTCCCGCAACGGCTTCGGTGATGCCGCTTGCATTTCCGTTGCTGGCCGGAACCGGAACACTCACCACGTTGTTATCGCTTCGTGCAGAATACACGGTCCTGTCTATCCTCATTGCCATTGCGGTGAATGTGATCGTGATCTGGGTTGTGCTGAAAAATATTTCGCGTCTCGAGAAACTGCTGGGTGTTGGCGGTGTAGCTATACTGCGTAAAGTATTTGGTATTATCCTGCTGGCGATTGCGGTGAAGTTGTTCCGGACACACACCGGGATGATTCCGTAGGACTGAAAAAATCAGGCAACCTTTCCCGTTTTTTCGCGTCTGCAGCGTGAACACAGCTGCACTAAAACAAATTCTGTTATGAATAAATTTTTTCTTTTGATTGCTTTTCTGTTTTCCGGAATTTGTGCGTGCGCACAACCGCTTTACGATTGGCACAATGTAATCGGTGGTACAATCAGCGGCCGGTATTCCTCGATTCGCCAAACGGCAAGTGGCGACAGCAGCCAGGTGTATGTAGCAGGACACATTGATGGCGCTGTTGATCTTGATCCGGGTCCGGGAGTGGCAAGACCTTCTGATACTACACACAGAACAGGATACATCCTGGTTTATGATTCCGATGGCAACTACATGCGCGCCCTGTTCTTCAATCCGGTGGCAGCCTCGAGTTACTCAGAACTAAGCGATCTCTTTATCGCCGGCAATGGAGATATCCTGGTGACCGGAGGTTTCGTGGGCACTGTCGATTTCAACCCTCTGGTGGGTACGAGTCTTTATACTTCTCCTGCCAATGGATCTGGCTTCGTAGCCCGTTACACGAAATATGGCCAGTTGCTGTGGATTGATGTTTTTGGCGCAAGTTCAGGAAACTACGTTAGTGTTCAATGCGTCTCTGAAAGCGCAGGAAAAATTACTATCGGTGGAGGCTTTTACATCTACACGGGTGCCATTGACCTGGATCCGGGACCGGGAGTAGCTACATACACCGCCAGCGATGAGCATGGTGGATTTATTGTCCGGCTGAGCTCTGCCGGACTGTACACCTGGTCCAAAGGATTCATCGGAGATCAGGTTATAGCGATCAACACCAACGCTTCAGGAAACATTGCCTGCGCAGGTCAAGCGGTTGGACAAACAGATTTTGATCCGGGTCCCGGAATTGCGTCGTACACTTCAGTGGTACAGGATCCTTTTGGAGATTTCTTTGTGGCCGGATACTCTACCAACGGCATTTACACCTGGCACCATGCGAGTGGTAACGTCCTTAATGAAAGCTTTGGCCATGACGTTCACATTGCTTCCAATAACGAAACTGTTGTTGCCGGTGCCTGTGGCGGTTTAATTGATCTTGATCCGGGCGTGGGAGTGACCTTCGCTAATAGCAGCGGCTCATTTTGCGCTAAATATTCCGCTGTTGGTGCATTGATCTGGGGCCACGATGGCGGCAACGCATTCAGGTTGGATGCTTCGGGCAATGTATATGTAGCAGATCCGTATGGCACGCATTGCTTGTCACCTGCCGGTGTTGCATTCTGGTCAACACCAGTTGTAGATTCACTGTACACAACCACTCTTGCTTTATCCGCAAATGGTAAGCTGCGTATTGGGTGGAACCTGAATAAAAATGAAGACGTTGATCCGGGAGCCGGAAGCACAATGGTCAACTATATACCGTTGGGAGCACGATCCGTGGTGCTGTCGCTGGATGTTCCGGCGGTCTCAGTGGAAGAAGAAAACACAACATCTTCAAACCCTTCTGTGGATTACATTGTTGTAACCGGAAACAATCCCGCAACAAAATCGTTCGTGATCCGCAATGCACTCGGAGCAGAGGTGCTCCGCGCAAATTCAACCGGCACAGAAACACGGATTGATGTTTCATCGTTGGCTCCCGGAATATATTTCCTGCAATGCGAATCGGATAATTCCGTTCAGCAATTTGTGATCAGCAGAAACTGATCGCCTGAGCAGGTAAGATTCCAGTCTTGTGTCCTTGTTTACGCTCACTGCAGTGTCAATCTTTGCAGCATAAACTACAGGACCCTTTATTATCATGAAATTGAAATCCGGATTTGCAGCCGCTTTGCTGCTCGTTTATGTTTTTCCCACAATCGCACAGGTTAATTACGATTGGCATCACGTTACCGGTGATACGGCAACATCGGCATACGCCAACGGCATAGCCGGCATAGATGTTGGCGACAGCAACTTTGTGTATGTCGCTGCTAATTCACAGGGAAATCCTGATCTCGATCCCGGTCCCGGGTTTGTCACCGTTTTGAATCCGGTCAATACCGAAGGCTACATCAGCGTGTACACTACTACCGGAGCTTACGCGCGTTCGTGGTGCCTGAGCACTGTTGTTGCACCGGGAGCATTTTCGCAAATTGAAGACATGTGCATTGCCGGGAACGGAGATGTAATTATCACCGGCGTGTTCAACGGCACAACAGACTTTGATGCCGGTGCTGGAGTAAATTCAGTTACGTCAACCGGCAATTCCGGATTTGTTGCACGCTATACCAAATACGGACAGCTCCTGTGGGTGCGTACATTTTTGTATGCGATGAATGCGTCAGTCACTCCGTTTTGTGTGAGTGAAGCGGCCGGAGAAATTACACTCGGCGGAACTTTTTACGTGACCTCGCAAACTTCCGTTGACCTTGATCCGGGTGCGGGAACGGCGATGCATAATTCTGCTACGACCGGATTTTTCGGTTTTCTTATACGGCTCGATCAGAATGGAATTTATTCCTGGTCTACTGGGCACATCGGAAAACTGGTTTTTGAATGTGACATGAATGCGCAGGGTGAAATTGCGTGTACAGGACAAGCCTTCGGTTCGGTTGATTTTGATCCGGGCGCGGGAACAGTTCCATACACTGCGAGCCATACCCTGTTCGGCGATTTTTTCGTAGCACATTATTCCAGCACCGGTGCTTATATCTGGCATTTCGCATCCGGACACGTGGTTGCGGAAAGCTCGGGCACGTCTGTGCGTTTCGACCAGGCCGGCAACATTTACGTCACCGGCATGTGTGCGGGATTGGTTGATCTTGATCCGTCGCAGACCATTGTTTACAACAATAGTGTAGGAAGTTTTCTTGCAAAATACAGCGGCGGTGCATTGAGCTGGTCGCGGAGCGGTGGAGAAAACATGGTGCTCGATGCAGCCGACAACGTGTACCTGCTGAGTATTTACGGAACCACATGCCTGAGCCCTTCGGGTGTGCAATACTGGAACGCACCTGTTGCAGCACAGGAATACGTTGGTGCATGTGTGGCCCTTTCTTCCAATGGAAAAATTCATCTCGCGTGGGGACACGTAACGTCTGAAGATGTTGATCCGGGTGCAGGTGTGATCTCCACCACGTGGTATCCTACCGGAACAAGTTACATTGTGCTAAGTCTTGTGCATCTCAGCACCGGCACCGAAAACGAATCCACCGAAACGCAGGTCGATGTGTATCCGAATCCGGCCAGCCAGTTCATTATCATTACAGGAAGTAATTCAAATGCATTCGTGATATATAATTCCGCAGGACAGCAGGTTCGCAGTCAAGCTGCAACCGGAACACAAACACGCATGACTATTTCCGATCTTCCCGCTGGAGTATATTTCCTGCACGGAACAAACGAAGCGTATATCCGTTCATTTACAGTAACGCGGTGATCAATTAAACTTTCCCAAAACCAAAATCCAAACCCGCATGAAAAAACTCTACGTACTTTTTGCTGCACTGATTACAACCGCATCGGTGAATGCCCAGGTTGTCTATGACTGGCATCACACCACCGGCGACACTGCGCAGGCATCGTATGACAACCGCATTGTCAACCTGGCTACAAGTGACAGCAATTACGTGTATGTAGCCGCAAATTCGCACGGCCTGACCGATCTTGATCCGGGAGCCGGAACAGTGATCGTTACCAATACCGCGAACATGGAAGGATATATTGCTGTATACAATACAAACGGCGCGTATGTACGTTCCTGGTGCCTGGTCACAACCGGCGCCGGTGCCTATTCGAGTATGCGCAAAATGTATATCGCAGGCAACGGAGACGTACTCGTGGTTGGTAATTTTCGCGGAACAACAGATCTTGATCCAGGTGCGGGAAATTTTCCAGTCACTTCTGCCAACGGTGATGCATTTTTTGCGCGTTACACAAAACTCGGTCAATTGATCTGGGGGACTTCATGGAATCTTCCTTCCACGCAGCGTCTCATTTTGAACACCGTTACTGAAATTGGCGGAGAGATTGCCATTGGCGGAACGTTTATGGTGGTTAATGTCGGCACAGATTCTGTTGATCTTGATCCCGGCGCAGGAGTTGACCGTTACATTGGATACGGCAATGCGGGCGGGCATGGTTTCATTTCACGTTTTACATCCAGCGGAAATTACAACTGGTCCATTCCTTACATCGGCCTTGGAGTTTACGGTTTGGATATGACAGCGCAAGGTGAAATGGCCTGCACAGGTACCACCGCCTACACGACAGATTTTGATCCGGGCCCGGGTGTAGCTTCATACACCGCTGTTGTTGGATTTCCCGGCTTCGGCGATTTTTATGTTGCACGTTATGCCTCGAACGGCGATTACCTCTGGCATTACGCAAGCGGAAATATCAACCAGGAAGGATGTGGCCTCGATTGCCGCTTCGACCAGGCGAACAATATTTACGTCGTTGGCTTGTGCGGTGCGCCCATTGATCTTGCCCCGGGAAACGCTAACGTAGTGGTGAACACCAGCGGAACTTTTGTCGCCAAATACCTCACGTCAAATCTCCTCGACTGGGCACGCAATGGCGGAATTGCACTCGAACTGGATGCACTGGACAATGTATATGTAGGTCACATGAGCGGCATCGAGTGTTTTGATCCTGCCGGACAATCGTATTGGTCGGCGCCGGTTGCCATGATGGATCCCTTTATGGGCAGCGTTGCGCTCTCGCAAAACGGAAAAATCCACCTGGCTTTTCAGCATTACTTCCAGCAGGATGTTGATCCCGGTGCAGGAACAATCAACACCACTTTTTCGGCAAACGGTTCTACGTACGTTGTGCTCACACTTGGTCTGCTGAGTACAAACATGACGGACACGCCTGTTGCAACTTCGCTGAATGTTTTTCCAAATCCTGCGACCGATCATTTCGTATTCACCGGTGATGCAAACGGCGCCACGTATGTTGTGTTCAACAGCATGGGCCAGGAAGTGATGCGGGTGAAAACCACATCGGTTCAGACACGTGTAGATGTTTCTGCGTTATCGCCGGGAATGTACTTCCTGCGCAACGAGAACAGTTCGGAAACTGTTCCGTTTGTCAAAAAGAATAATTGAAATGGAAACGGTTTAAACCGTTAAGCAACTGTGTTGATTTCATTGCCGGTGGCTTAAGCCACCGACAATGGATATCCCATAATTCCTCAACCGCTTAAGCGGTTTCACACTTTGTATCCGCAAGCTGCTTTTATTGCGCAATGATGGTTGCATTCCAATTGATGACGTACGATACCGGGCGAAGCGCGCCGGCCGTTACTTTAACCTGGATCTGGTAAGTCTGTGTGCCTGCATACATGAGTTGCCCGATCCAGCCCGACGCCCCGGGTTGCTGCAATGGAAAACCAGCTTGTCCGAATACATTTCCATCGCACACCTGGAAACCGGTGATCACAACACTCTGTTTCAGTTCTGCGGCGTTGGTAGCTACCGGTACAGCCTGCCAGCCTACGAGCCAACCCACATTGCCAACAGTGGAAAGTTGCATTGAGCCTTCACCGGAGCTGTGCTTAGTGACCATATTATCCATCATGTAAATTCCATCCGATATGGCGATACCTTCCTGTCCAACCAGGTATGCCACATCCACAGCGATTACAATAAATACGTTTGGGGTTAGCGCTGGTGTGCTAACCCTTTCCCGGCAAACCGTATTCAGTGGATAAAAAAGCATGTGCTGTTCGGAGATATTATTTTTTACACTATACCAGGAATGTACTGCAAAAGAATTGGCCGGATTGCAAAATGCGCACCCGGCCAATCCCTGACTGGAAAAATTTCATCAGCTTGTTTTTTTCGCTGAATTCTTTTCCAGGTTAAGCATTACAGGTAGCAAACGGATCCCAGTAGTAAAATTTGGAAGGGAGACCGGCAAAGCCAATCACGATTTTCAGCTGGTAAGTCATCGAACCCTGTTGCATCGCTCTTCCAAGCCATTGACAGGTGGATGTACCGTTCGATTCCTGTGGCGTGCCATTGTCTGTCCAGATATTTGTACCGTCAGAAAATTGAACTCCTGTGATGGCAACAGTTGCGCCGGTAACTCCGTTGTCAATGGGAAACACATTGTAACCCATCGTCTGCATCGGGCTATTGACCGTGGTATTCAGCTCAAGTGTACCTTCACTGGAAGATCCACCATTGAAATTGTTGTCCATCATGTAGATTCCCATTCCCGTGTACATGATTCCTGTATTCTGCGAGTAAACATAGGATGTATCAACGGCAATGTTTGTGATGATATTGGGATCGAAAGCAGCATCCTGGCTCAGACCTTTTTTTGAATTTGCATTTTTCATTTGGGTAAGTTTTTAAGGGTGAATGGAAGGACGATTAATAAATATAGATCTGCGGCGTAACTGTGAATGACGTGCCTCCGTTCCAGGTGGTCGCATTGCAGTTAATGGTTTGACTGTAATTTCCGCCAGTTGAGTTGGACACCAATTGGCCTGTCCAGGTCTGTCCTGCAATCTGCGGCGCAGTACTTGAGTAAGCTGATGGAACCTGTGCAAAGCCGGTAGAGCCTTGCTGCATGTTGGTAATGGTGAGTGTGTTTGCAAATTGAGGATCAATCGGCAGGATAGTCCAGCAGATCGTTGCGCCTTGCGGAACGGAGGTCACCAGGCTTGATGAGCCTTCATTCTGGCTTGGCGGGTTCGCTCCGCACTGGTTGTCGACAATATAACAGCCGGTTGATTGATTGGCCTGCAGCGCTTCAACATCGACCCAGATGTTAATGAAGACGGTACAGTTACTTGGTTTGGGATTAGCCATTGTAAAAAGTGTTGTTCCTACTCATCAGGCTTTTCGGAATTTGCCCCTGCATCCGCCGCGGCGGATACCTCTGCAGGAAAGGTCCGTTTTTTCAAGTGGGTTCTGCTCCACTAAAATTGTTTCACTCAATCAGCAGACGTCTCACCTGATACGCTACTCCAATTTTGTTCTTCCTGTTGCTGTTTTTCAGATTCACCGGTCAGTAAATTGTACGTATCGTTTCGACTGGAAATTTTATTCCATGTACATGCCTGGCTGAAATGAATCAGTAAAAACAACTTCGGGATAGTTCATTTCCCCGGCGGCCGGAACAGGAAATGATTTTTTTTATTCTGCAAAAGGCAAAGCAGTAGCTGCGCGATGTTCATTCACGTGATGCATTTTCATTTTGATCATGCATTCATTCTGGAATCCATCGCCGGCTGTTCCTGGTGAATTCCCGGAAGCAGTTTGGCTACAGGTGACCTGCCGATAACTTATTGGTTATGATCCGCGGATGCCGGTTTTTTGCGCGCCGGGGCATGTCCATAAATCTCGACCGTGCCCACAATCACAATTGAACCATCCTGGATGTGTGTCCGCGAATCCAGTGTCAGCTGATCCTGTATACTTGCATCCAACTCAATCCTGCAAAGCAATTGTTCTCCTTCGTCTTCAACCGTCCACTCTGTGCCTTGTGGTAGAACACGCGCGCTTTGATCCGTTAGCTGGACCAGCGTAACCGTAAGAGGTAAGTCGGGTTCGTTGGCCTCCGTAAGCGTAAACGTACAGGTACCATCGAGTGCTATCTGAATCGTGCGCTCACTGTTCACCGGAACCGTGATAGGCTCCTGGACTCCGTCAGAATAAGTAATAGCGTTCTTGCCTACATTGGACAGCGCATACTGAATTGTCATTGGTTTGAAGCTCATCGGGGTTAGTTTTAGGTGAGTGTTTCTTTTTGTAACACTACAAGAATACGATCATACCAGCGGGTTATAAAACCAATTTGTTTTCAAACTATACGATCCGGTAATCCGCGTTTCCGGTCATTTTTACGCCATTCCGGGCTAAGTTGAGATGTATTGCTTTACTTCATACTATACAATCCAAGCCCATGGAAATTTTTGAAGAGCTTAAAAAGTGGACGGATTCGCTGACCATTGCCGAAAAGAGATTCATCAAACTCCTCGGAAAAGCACGGTCCGGCACAAGCAGCAGCCAGCAACTGGAATTATTTGACTGGCTGAATAAGTCTGATGCGAAAACAGCGCTTCCCGCCGGTTCGAAACTTTTACAGAACCTGCATACGGTGACCAACCGCTTAAAGGATCTGATCCTGGACAGCCTGCGCATCTTGTATAAGGAAGATAATACCGATGCCATTCTCCGCACGCTGCTCGATGAGCTCGCAATCCTCTGCCAGAAAAATCTTTTTCGCGCAGCTTCGCGTCATGTGAAACGGGCGAAAAAGCTGGCGCTTGAAACGTCGCGGTATGATTTTGCGTTGCAATGCACCGGCTGGGAAAGAAAAATTGCGCAAGCCACTTCTCCGGGAGACGTGATGAGCATCCTCAGGGAATTGCGTAAAGAGGAGATCGTGATCCTGAAAAAACAATCCGACCTGCTGGATCTGCACGACAGGCATGACCAGATGGTTTCACTCATGCGGCAATTTTCATTCCGGCAGGATTCAAAAATTTCAAAAGAGATCATGGCCCTGTCATCCGGCGAGCAGCTGAACCACTTGCTGAAAACGGGGAACTATCTCGAGCAGGCGCTGGCCGTTAACATTTTCGGGTTACGCGAATTGTACAAGCGACAATCGCTTCCCGCACTGAAGCGTTACGAAAAACTGCTCCTCGAATGGCAGCAACATCCCGAATGGCAAAGAGATCAAACGCCGCTGCTTATTCTCATTTCAAAATTTTACCAGATCGCCTGTTTCTACGCACCGCTCACCTGGAAACAGGCGCAGCACTATCTCAAAGTGCTTTCCGGCTTTAATGGTTTGCCACCCGATACCAAACGCGACATACAGCGCATGCTTTACCACAACCAATTCACGCTCGCGCTCAACATGGGCAAGTTTGATTCGGTACACAGCCTCATCCCCGAAATCGATCAGTGGGTGCACAGTGAAACCAAACACCTCACCGAAGCGCAGACACTTCCTTTTCTCTGCAATTTTTCAGTGGCCGAATTCCTGTATGGAAACCTGGAATCAGCCAATCGTTTTGTTACACGCATTCTCAACACACCCAACCGGAAAGTGCGGGTCGACATCCGTGAATTCGCGCTCGTTCTCCAGGCTTTGCTGCAATATGAAATGGGCAATGAAAACCTGAATGAATACCTCACCCGATCGGGCAAACGCCACTTCAGTAAAAATGCGAACGAGATCAATTTTGAAATGTCGGTATTCAAACACCTCGATGTTTTGCTGCGCAAAGGTTCCGCCAGACAAATCAAGGATTCTTTAACGAAACTGATCGGGGAACTGGATGAACTCGCGCAGCAAACACAAGGCGCGGTTTCCTTTCTCGGGTTAAATGAGATCCGCATGTGGGCACAATCGAAGCAGGAAGACGTTTCACTGCGTACTATTTTCCTGCGGGAAGTGCAGAAAAGTTTGGCGGAATAGGTTTCCGGGCAAATCACATTCCTTTGACTCAGATTACGGTAGTATCACAGTTTGAGTATTTGATATTTGACACGGCGACACGGCGCTAAAAAGAAGCATAAACCCCATTCTAAACCCGGGCGCTCACGGCGAGACGAAATAAGATTTTCGCTAAGCGGAAAATTTTCATTTGCAACGAATGCCTGATCGAAGCATAGTACTCAATCGCTTTAGCGATTGAGGTGCCGTTATCGCGCCGTGGGCGCCCGGGCTTAGAATAAGAAATACCGTGAAAATGCGCCGTGTCGCCGTGTAAAAAAGCAAAGTGCAACATTACCCAAATTCCAGCAGAAACGAAGAGATGAACGAGATTCCTTAACTTTAATGCGATGCGACCCTTCCGCACCATTTTACCTTCGTTCCTGCTCTGCGTTTTTGCTGCGCCCCTGTGCGCACAGGAATACGATGAAGACATGCTGCAGTTTGAGCCGCAGATTAAACGCATCATTCTGAGTGCAAAACGCGTACCCGGAAGCACCATCGTTCTTCGTCTTCATACGTTTAAAAGTTCGTCCGACAAAGGCAGCAAAGAGCGGGTAGTGATCCGGTTTCTCAACGATTCTGTTTTCGAGCAGAAGAGCCTGCTCAGTAAAACACAACACGTGATCCGGAAGAATGCTATCCTGGATTACGATCCTGAAGCCGGAAAAGGAAAAGCATACGAACCGCTCGTGCCCGTTGATTCTGCAGGGTATTCGGTACTCGCCTTCAAGTTAAATCCCGACGACACGGTGTATTCTTCCTACTGCCGGATCCGGTACGATTCACTGCATCGTATGTGTGACTACTATTTTGTGTTCAGCGGAGGCAAACCTGTTCGTGAAACGTGGACTTACGAAGGTGATTCCACTGTCATTCACACGCGTTATGAAATTGTTCAGGATACTTTTCACCTGAAGTACGAGGAACACATGGTACGCTATGTAAACTCCGATTCGACTTACTTCCTGCGCACGTGGAACCGCAGGACCTGGCGCGACAGCGCATACGTGCGCAATCCGGGAGAGTCACACACTACACGACTGGAGTACGATGCGAAAGGGCGGATTATCCGTGTAGAAATAAGTGAACGTTCCTATCGGTTTTTGCCGCGATATGCGTCAGAAGTATATCATACGATGGAGGTCGAATACCGTGAAAAATAAACTGGGATTGATTACACGCGACAGGCGTCCGGTAGTGGCTCATTTCGGCTACCAAAAACCGCTTAAGCGGTTGAGCGATCTGGGGCTGTTCATTGCCGGGGGCTTAAGCCCCCGGCAATGAACACAGTGAGTTTGCCAAACGGTTTCAACCGTTTTCCATTCTTGCGACATCGAATAAATTGTTTCAAACTGAGCCACTACCGGCGTTCCATATCCGTCAGATAACGGGCAACCAATGCTTACATTTTCCGTCCTCCCTGTATGAAAACCATGTTCAAAATTGTATTGCTCATGTTGCTGGTAAGATGCGTGTCTGGTTACGCACAATTAACCTACAACTGGCATCATACTACGGGTGATACAGCAGCGACCAGCTACTATAACAATGTGCGCGATGTTGAACCCGGGGATAGCGATTACGTTTACGTTGCGGCGGTTGCAAGCGGAAATCCAGACATAGACCCGGGTGCAGCAGTTGTAACCATTTCTCCCCAGGGGTCGCAGATCGGATATGTTGCAGTATACAACCCTGCAGGTACATACGTTCGGTCCTGGAGCATTGAATGTGATAATATGTCGGAAATCAGGAGCGTCGCCATCGCAGGGAATGGTGATGTAATTGCGGTAGGCTGGTATTACGGTGCAACGGATTTTGATCCGGGCCCGGGAGTTGTATTATACACCGGCCAGGGATCATTCATTGCACGCTATACAAAATTGGGGCAATTGGTCTGGGTTAAAAACTACACGAATATCCAGGCAGGAAATTCCATTTGGTTTGAAGCTGTTGACGAAACCGCCGGAAAAATTTGCGTGGGAGGTTCGCTTCATATTACACAACAGGATTCATTTGATATTGATCCGGGAATTGGGACGGATTACATACAGGCCATTGCTCATAGGTGGGATATGGGTGTGATCATGACACTCGATCAGAACGGAAGCTACCTGGTTTCAGTGACATCCGCCGGGTCTTATGTATATGCTGTTGAACTAAGCCCTTTCGGCGATATGGTTTGCACCGGCGGCGTAACAGATACGCTCGATTTCGATCCAGGCCCAGGCATAAGCGTTTACATTCCGCTTTGTTGCCCT
>Ga0193752_1002099_pt1 | contig 15447 bp, 18 predicted proteins | sample H1c1metaG_FD_144924 | JGI IMG/M metagenome (GOLD analysis project Ga0193752, IMG submission 144924) | Soil microbial communities from a riparian zone of the East river system, Colorado, United States - H1c1 | ecosystem: Environmental > Terrestrial > Soil > Riparian zone | place: USA: East River... | reverse complement strand
CTCCTGAATGCCGCGTTTGAGGATGCTGGCTTCACGCACGATCAACGGGGCGGCGAGGAGGTCCTGCTCCTGAAGGCCGAAATGCGAATGCATCCACCGCGTTCCCGTTGGCGCCGCCGGGAATTTATAATCAGTGAATTTGCCGGGCTGGATCGGCGGCCCGGAAATGTAGGGCACTCCGTCCTGGCGCCACGGTCCGGTAAAACCGTGCCAATGAAGGCCGGAAGGCGCGGCAAGATCGTTGTGCAACCGAACATCGAAGACGTCGCCTTCGTTCAAGGTCAAGCCATAGGCGCCGGACGGTTGGGAGACGCCGTAGCGAGTCGCGGCCTTGCCACCGACGTCGATCTGCCGGGTCTGCAGGCGCAGGATCTTCTGCTCGCCGGTCGCATTCGCCAGGCGAGGCGCCAGCGCCGCTGAAACGGCGGCTCCAACGACAAATGACCGGCGCGATAAGGGCACGTGCCACCTCCGATTGTCGACTTGCCGGGCGGAAACTGCCGCGATGGGCGGACATTGGCAAGACCACCGGCGTCTTCGTATACTTGCCGCATGACGCCCACGACCCTTGTCCTCGACCTCGACGGCGTGGTGTCGGTTGCCCCGCCATGGCAGGCAAGCCTTCAGACCGACTGGGGGATCGACCCCGACGAGATGCAGCGCGACTTCTTTCGCGGCGCATTCCTCGACGTCGTGCGGGGCCGTCTCGATCTCTATGTCGCGTTGCATGACTATTTCGAGCCCAAGGGCCTTGCCGATCGCATCGAGGAATTCGCCGCCTATTGGTTCGAGAAAGACTGCCTGATCGACCACGAGTTGTTGGAGCAGGTGGCGGCGTGGCGGTGCAAGACCGGTGCGCGCTGCTTCGCCGCCTCGAACCAGGAGCATCACCGGGTCGCCTGGCTGCGAGACCAACGGGGACTCGCCGCGCATTTCGACGAGATCATCTATTCAGCGGCACTTGGTGTCTGCAAGCCCGACCGGGTCTTCTTCACCACGGCCGAGGCGCGCATGGCCGTACGGACGGCGCGCTCGATCCTGTTCTTCGACGATTCGCCGGCCAATGTCGACGCGGCCCGAATCTGCGGCTGGCGGGCGGTGCTCTATCGCGGTCGAGAAAGCGTGGCCGCCGTGCTAGAGCAGGCGGAGTAGAGGGAGCGTCGCATGCTGATGTTCGATATTCCGTTTGGCACCACAGAATGGGAGGGCGTGGAGCGTACCGAACATGCCGGTGACACGGGGAAGGCCTATTGGCGTACACGGAATTTCAACAACATCCGTGTGCGCATGGTCGAATACACGCCAGGTTATCTGGCCGATCATTGGTGCCAGAAAGGCCATGTCCTGCTGGTGCTCGAGGGTGAACTGCATACCGAGCTGGCGGACGGTCGCACGGTCGTGCTGAAGCCCGGCCAGAGCTATCAGGTAGCGGACGGCGACCTGGCGCACCGTTCGCGCACCGACATCGGCGCCAAACTCTTCATCGTGGACTGACATGACGAACATCATTGGTTTCATCGGCGTCGGCACCATGGGCGAGCCCATGTGTCGCAACCTGGCGCGCAAGAGCGGAGCCACGATCCTGGCCTGCGATCGCGATCCGGCCCCCCTGAAACGGCTGGCAAGCGATGGCGTAAAGACGGCGTCGCTTGACGAAATCGTCCAAAGCGCCGGAACGATCCTGCTTTCCCTGCCGGGAGGCAAGGAAGTCGAGCAGATCTGCCTCGGCGAAGGCGGGCTGGTGCACAATGCCAAGGCGAACTGGACCGTGATCGATCTCAGCACCGCGCCAGTGCTGCTGGCACGCCGTCTCTACGCCGAATTCGAAGGCAAGGGCGCAGCCTTCGCCGACGCGCCCGTGGCGCGTACCCGCCAGGCCGCGATCGACGGTACGCTGAGCATCATGGTGGGCGCCACGCCGCAATGCTTCGAGCGCATCGAGCCACTGCTGCGCCACATGGCGAGCGACGTCACCCATTGCGGCGAGGCGGGCAACGGCCAGGCGGTCAAGATCCTGAACAACATGGTGGTGTTCCAGACTGTGGTGGCGCTGGGCGAGGCGCTCACCATCGCGCGCGCTTACGGCGTCGACGGCAAGGTGCTGTTCGACACGCTGTCCAAAGGGTCGGCCGACAGCTTCGTGCTGCGCAACCATGGCATGAAGGCGCAGCTCCCGGGCGTGTTTCCTGAACGGGCCTTCTCCACCGAATACGCGCTGAAGGACCTAAGCTACGCCATCCAGATGGCCGATGAGAGCGGCGTCCCGGCCCTGGGCGCCGACGTCGCCCGCGAACTGATGGAGCGGGCGGTCGAACTCGGCCATGGCAAGGAATACTGGCCTGTGCTGATCAAGGCGATCGAAGAGGGTAGCGGCGGCCGGTGAATTCAATCGTGCGCGGGTGGCGGCGGTGGGGGAGGAGCGTCGGAGGGCGGTGTCGGAACGATTCCCGGTTCAACCGTCGGTCCTGGCGGCAGGGTCACCAGCTCATAGCCCTTGGTACGCATGCAGAAGGCAGTCAACCGGACCTCGCGGTCGTATCGCAAATCGGCGCCACCCCAATAGGGGCGGATCGGCCGATAGCCGTAATACGGGCCGAACCGGCTGAAGCCGCCAATCCCCAGGTAGGGAACTTCGTAAAACGCCTCCTGACGCGCCGCGCGGCGGCACTCGACCAAATCGATTCTGGTGGTCTGTGGTGTTGCGCCCTCCTTCTCCCAAACCCGCGGCTGGGTGGCACATGCAGCAAGGGATGTGGCAGCAGCGAGGATGAGAAGGTAGCGCATAAACGGAAGATGGTCGTGTCCGAAGCGATTGTGAAGGGTCGAGGGTCAGAATGGCACGTATAGCGGTCGGCGGATTTCAACACGAAACCAATACATTTGCGCCGCAACAGGCGACCTGGTCCGAGTTCGAGCGCGCCGATGCGTGGCCGCCGTTGCTGCGCGGCGCGGCGATGATCCCCGGCGTCGAAGGCTTCAATATTCCCATCGCCGGTGCCGTGAAGCGCCTGGCCGAGCTCGGCCACGAGATCGTGCCACTCGCCTGGGCCGCGGCCGCACCGGCTTCCTACGTAACCGAGGACGCCTACGAGCGCATGTGGGCGCTGTTCGATGCGGACATCCGCAGCCAAGGCCCTTTCGACGCCATCTATCTCGATCTGCATGGCGCAATGGTGGCGGAGAACACCGAGGACGGCGAAGGTGAGTTGCTGCGCCGCATCAGAGGCATCGTTGGCGATATGCTGCCGATCGTGGCGAGCCTCGACTATCACGCAAATTTGACGCCCGACATGGCGCGGCTTGCGACCGCCTTGGTCGGGTACCGCACCTATCCCCATATCGACATGGCGGTGACCGGCAAGCGCGCGGTCGAGTTGCTCGACAAGCTGCTCAAGGACAAGCGGCCGGTCTACCGCGCCTACCGCCAGCTCGATTTCCTCATCCCGCTGGTCTGGCAATGCACCTTCATCGAGCCGGCCAAGGCCATATTCGATCTCGTGGGCGAACTGGAAACGGGCGAGAAGACTCATAACCAGGGCATCGTCAGCGTGACGCACACGCCGGGCTTTCCACCCGCCGACATCGCCCAGTGCGGCCCCGCTCTGGTGGTTTACGGCCATGACAAGGAAGCGGTCGAGGCGGCGGCCGACAGGCTCGCGCAGACCGTCAAGGCGCAGGAAGCGGCCTTTGCCGGCGAACTGCTCGATCCCGACGCCGCGGCTTTGCGTGCCATCGACCTCGCCAGGACGGCGACGAAGCCGATCGTGCTGGCCGACGTCCAGGACAATCCCGGCGCCGGTGGCACCTCGGACACGGTGGGGCTGCTGGCCGCCCTGATGCGACACAAGGCCAAGGGTGCGGTGATCGGCATGATCGTCGACGAGGGTGCGGCGCACGCTGCTGTCAAGACCGGCGAGGGTGGCGTCATGCACCGGGGTATCGGCGCGGCCGTTGGCTACGCCGGCGAGCAGCCAGTCGAGGCCGACTGGCGCGTGGTGAAGCTGGGTGACGGCGTCTTCGCGGGCACGGGGCCGTTCTACGGCGGCGCAAAATTCCAGATCGGGCCGATGGCGCTGGTCACCGACGAAATGTCAGGCGTTTCGGCGGTGCTGGCCTGCAAACGCGTCCAGGCCGCCGACCAGGAGATGTTCCGCCATGTCGGAGTCGAGCCTATCAAGACGCCGATCTTGGCGTTGAAATCGACGGTCCATTTTCGCGCCGACTTCCAGCCCATTGCCGAGACGATTCTGGTGGTGCAATCGCCCGGCGCGCATATCACCGACCCCGTCGAGATGCCGTACAAGCATCTGCGCAAGGGCATCAAGCTGCGGCCGATGGGGCCGGTCTGGGAGGGTGGCGCGTAGCCTTTAGCGGCTGAAGGCGGGTCGCAGGGCCCACACCATCGGCACGGTGGTGAGCGCCACGCAAGCTACGGCCGTGAGGGCGGTGTCGAGGCCCACAGCATCGCCCAGAAGGCCGAAAGCGAACGGGCCTGTGGCGCCGGCGATCGAGCCGCCAGTGTAGAATACGGCGAAGGCGTGCGTACGGCGCTCGGGGCTCACGAATTCGGGGATCGTGCCATAAAGCACCGACGACGTACCGTTCAGCATCAACCCGACGGCCGGCAACAGGGCGAGCGCGGCAAGGAGCGGCAAAGGCAGTAGCAAGAGGATCAGCAGAGTCGTCGCCACCTCGGTCAATATCACCGACGGTACGACGCCGAGCCGGGCACCGATCCAACCCATTACAAGCTTGCCCGCGGCACCGCCGGCGAACAACAGCGACAGGCTAAGGCCGATGGTCGGCAGATCCGCGCCTTTGTTGCGCATCAGGAAGGGCAGGAAGATCAGAAAGCCGGTGCGCACCAGATCGTCGGCGACATGGATCGAAAAAAGCAGCCAATAGGCCCACGGCCGATCCTGTCCGGGGGTGGCTTTCGTCTCGGCAGACTTCGCCTGGATTTCGCTCGACTGCAGCGTGCCCAGGATCACGCCGGCACCGACCACCGCCACGGCGGCGATCACGACCAGGGCCTGTTGCCAGCCCAGGGCTGCTGCGATCACGGCGAACACGGCCGGCAGCGCCATTTTGCCAAGATCGCCGGTGAAATTGTAGGTGCCCAGCGCCGTCCGTGAGCGCAGGCCGGGATAGGCCGCCGAGACCAGGCTCGATGCGATGGGATGCTGCGTGCTGCCGCCCAGCCCCGCCAGCAGCAGACCCGCGATTACGCCGTAGAGCGAGCCCGTCAGGCCAGCCAAACCATAACCGACGGCGATCAGACCGGTGCCCAGTGCCAGCACGTGCACCCCGCCGAAGCGCTTTGCCAGCAGACCGGACGGAATCTGGCCGCTTGCCATGGCGCCCGAATAAACCGCCTTGAGGGCGCCGATGGCCGCATAGCTCAGGCCGAATTGAGCCTGCAGAAGCGGATAGAGGGCATTGAGGAGATCTGTGAAACCGTCATGCAGGGCATGAGCGCCGCCGCATACGGTAAGGGTGCGGCGGCTGGAGGCGGGAACAGACGCGGTGACTGTCATCGAAACGTCATATTATACGCCGACCGACGACAGGTCGAACATGAACTCGCCTTTCCCCGAAGACGTCCCCATTTAGCGGTAAAGGAGGAAAACGGCTGATGAGTGCGATCCGTGGCGCTGCGGCGGACGACTTGCTGAGCGGGCTCGATGAGGCCGGCGGGGCTGCCGAATCCCTCGCCGAAGGCGCTATGATTCTACGGAAATTCGCCGTACCGCAGGCCATCACGCTGATGGCGGCGATCCGGCAAATCTCGGCGGCGGCGCCGTTCCGCAACATGATCACGCCTGGCGGTTATCGAATGTCGGTCGCAATGACCAATTGCGGCATGGGCTGGATCACGGATCGCAGCGGCTATCGCTACAGCCCGGCCGACCCGGAAACGCAGCGGCCATGGCCGCCGATTCCGTCTCTCTTGTCGCATCTCGCCACCCGCGCGGCGGCGGCGGCCGGCTTCGACGCTTTCGTACCAGATGCCTGCCTGATCAACCGCTATGAAGCCGGTGCGCGGTTGTCCCTGCATCAGGACAAGGATGAGCGGACCCTCGATGCCCCGATCGTGTCGATATCGCTCGGCCTGCCCGCAGTTTTCCTGTTTGGCGGCCTGCGCCGCAACGACCGGCCGCGCCGCTTCCGGCTCGAGAGTGGCGATGTCGCGGTGTGGGGCGGGCCGGCGCGGCTTGCCTTCCACGGTGTCGGGCCGCTGGCCGAGGGCGACCATCCATTGACTGGCCGCAGTCGCGTGAACCTGACGTTTCGGAAGGCGCTCTGACTACCGCCCCGGCATGCGCTCGAACCAGAAAGCGATCTGCTGCTGGTAATCGTTTTCGGCAAAGGCCTGGTCGGAGATGAGCGTCGGCTTGCCATTTCTTGGGTAGCGCACGCTCGACAGCCGGGTGAACCGCAGGTTGGCGTGATGAATGATGATCACGTCGCCCGCGCGGCGCTGGAAGATGAATTCGTTGAAGCCGCGAAAGCTGATGACGGCCACCGCATAGCGACCGTCGGGGCCATTCTCGCCAATCTGCCTGGCCGGAATGTCACGGCCGCCATTGACCAGCCCCATGAGGGCAAGTGCCTCGGGCGCCAGATTCGCGTCACGGCCACTGCTCTGCAGCCAGCGATACAGGCGCTCGGTATAGGACGCGACGGCGGTGGTGCGGTGCTGGGTGAACGTGTTGCTGCAGCCCGCAACCGGCAGTGCTGCCGCGCCAAAGACAAGGAGGCGACGAGTGAAAAAGCCATTGGTCATGGTCAGTCTTGCGCGGCCTTTTCCATGTCGATGACGACCGGTGCGATGGTTACGAGAGTATCGTCGCGAATCGCCCGGAAGAAGCAATTGTGCCGGCCAGTGTGGCAGGCGACGCCCTCCTGATCGACCAGCACGAGCAGGGTATCGCCGTCGCAATCGATGCGGAGGTCGACAAGAGTCTGCACGTGCCCTGAGGTTTCACCCTTGCGCCACAGTGCCTTGCGCGAGCGCGACCAATAGCAGACGCGGCCGGTGCTCATGGTTTCGCCGACGGCATCCCGGTTCATCCAGGCCATCATCAGCACTTCGCCGCTGTCGTGCTGTTGGGCGATCGCCGGCACGAGGCCGCGCGCGTCGAACTTGATTTCTGCCAGCAGAGCCGCAATGGCATCCGGCCGATAGGTGGAGACGGTGAGGGGCATGGCAAGCCTTGGCCTCTATGGGGAACGGGGCGTATAGTCGGGGGCGAGTCGCTTGGCAAATCGGAGACGCCTTGAAGAGACCGGCAAACGCTGCCGTCGCGCGCCCTGTCGATGGGCACGACCATAATCACTGCGTCGAGGATGCTGTCGAGGCGGCAGAGAAGCTCTGCGTCGAGCGCGGCATTCGCTTCACGCCGTTGCGTCGGCGTGTGCTCGAGCTGGTGTGGTCGAGCCACAAGCCGATCGGCGCCTATGCCTTACTCGACCAACTACGCAACGAGGAACTCGGCTCGGCACCGCCCACGGTCTACCGTGCCCTCGACTTCCTCATCGAGAACGGACTGATTCACCGGATCGAGCGCATGAACGCCTTCATCGGTTGCAGCCATCCCGGCGCGGTCCATCGCGGCTTCTTCCTGATCTGCGCAGAGTGCGGCAATGCCGAAGAGCTTGAAAGCGCTTCGGTGGCCGAATCGATCGCAACCAGCGCCGGCAAGCACGGCTTCACCGCACGGGACATGACCCTGGAAGTGACGGGCGTGTGTGCGGCCTGTCACGCGCAATAGGCGCGCTCCCAGCGTAGACGAGGGAATTTCTCTACGCGTTGTGCGCCCGGTTCAACCGCTCGAAGCCTTCGGCCAGGTCGGTCTTCAGGTCCTCGACATCTTCCAGGCCGATATGCACGCGCACGAGATGCTTGCCTTTGGGCCAGGGAACGGCCGTGCGGTACTGGTCGGGGTGGGCCGGGATCATCAGGCTTTCATAGCCGCCCCAGCTCGCGCCCATCCCGAAGATGTCCATGCCGTCCAGCATCGCCGCCAGCGCGTTGCGGCTGTAGCCGTCGCGTAGGGTGAAGGAGAAGAGACCGGAGGAGCCCTTGAACAGCTTCTTCCAGTTCTCGTGGCCCGGACAGTCGGGCAAAGCGGGATGCAGCACCTTGTCGACCTCGGGACGAGCCTTCAGCCAGTTGGCGATGGCGAGCCCGCTTTTCTCATGGTGGCGCAATCGCACACCCATGGTGCGCAAACCGCGTAGGGCGAGATAGGCGTCGTCGGGCGCGGCGTGGAAGCCAAAGGACTGACAGGCGGTCTTTACCGTCTCGAAGATCGAACGCGAGGCACAGGAGATGAGGCCCATCATCGCGTCGGAGTGGCCGACGATGTATTTGGTGCCCGCATGGACGGAGACATCGCAACCATGGTCGAACGGCTTGAAATAGAGCGGCGTTGCCCAGGTGTTGTCGATGAGGACCGCGGCGCCGCCCTTCTTGGCAACGGCGGCCATGCCCGGCACGTCCTGCACTTCGAAGGTCTGTGAGCCCGGTGCTTCGAGATAGACGACCTTGGTGTTGGGACGCATCAGCTTGGCAACGCCGTCCGCGCCGATCATGGGATCGAAGAAGGTCGTCTCGACGCCGAAATTCTTGAGCGTGGTGTTGGAGAAGCGCCGGGCCGGCCCGTAGGCATTGTCGGTGAGCAGCATGTGATCGCCGGTCTTGAGGAAGCCCACGATGGCGCCCGTGACGGCAGCGAGGCCTGACTGCACGGCAATCGAGCGGTGCGCGCCCTCGATCGCAGCGACGGCGTCCTCGAGCGCCTTCTGCGTCGGTGTGCCATTGCGACCGTAACCGAAGCCCTCGAACGGAACGCGATTCTCGAATTTGTCCATCGTCGGCGAGAGGATGGTCGAGGCGTGATAGACGGGCGGATTGACGATGCCAAAATTGTTCGCGGGATCGCGACCGGCGACGGCCAGAATCGTGTCGGGACGGGTATAGGTCTTCTTGCTGGTCATGGAATGGGGGCACGAATCAAAAGGCACCGGCCGATCCGGCGCGAAGCCCGGACTATGGCACAGGCCTTACACTGGCGGCCAGCGATAGAGGTCTGGCCACAGGACGCGCGGATCACGCAATTCCTTGGCTCCGCTGTGCAACAGGCGAAACCCAGCCTTGCGGTAGGTACCGAGCGCGCCCGGGTGATCAAGCGTGTTGGTGTTGACGGTGAGCTTGTCGGCGCCATTCGAGAAAGCATGGCCGATCGCACGATCGAGCAGCCATGGGCCGACACGACGACCAACATAAGGCAGGCTAAGGCCGAAGAAGGCGAGCTCTGTTCCATCGCCGCTGCCGTCCAATTCGAAGAAGCCGACAAGCGTGTCGTCGTGCCGGGCGACATGCAGTTCGTGCCGCGGATGGGAGAGCAGCGCGGCAAGCGCCTCATCCGCCATCAGCCGGCGCTCATACCAGAGCCAGGGACGGCCGATCCTGTCGTAAAGATCGCGATAAAGAGCGACCGACGGCGCTGGCTCGCGCACGACCTCGATATCGAACGCAGGCTGCGCGCCGCGCGGCGTCCAGTCGAGGCACGCCATTTCAAGATAGCTGATCGTGACGTCCAGCCGTCCGTCGGCGCGGGGTGGCGGATGATGAGCGAAGAGGTCAGACACCGGTGACGATAGGCGTGTCGGCCCGACCGCCCCATTCGGTCCAGGAACCGTCATAGACGGCAGATTCCGGCGCACCAGTGAGATAGAGGCCTAGTGCCACGACGCAGGCGCTGACACCAGAACCGCAGCTCGCCGTCACCTTGCGCGCGGGATCGATGCCGCTTGCAGCAATGCGAGCGCGAAGCTTGTCAGGCGGTAGCATGGTGCCGTTCGCCGGATCGATCAGTTCGTTGTAAGGCAGGTTGAAGGCACCCGGCATGTGGCCAAGCCGCATGCCTTCCCGCGGCTCGGGCGCCTCGCCGCGAAACCGGGCGGCGGCGCGGGCATCGACGACCTGCTCGCGTTTGCTGTCGAGCAGGCCGCGCACATCATCGATCGAGCGAACCAGAGCGTTGTTGGCGCGTGCCGTGAAATGGCGGTCGCGCGGCAACGTGGCATCGTCGGTAACGGGCCGTCCTTCGCGCAACCATTTCGGCAAGCCACCATCGAGCACGGCGACGTCCTTGTGCCCCATGGCGTGGAACATCCACCACACGCGTGTGGCACCCAACATCGGCGTGGTGTCGTAGATCACGATCTTGAGGCCGTCGCCCAGGCCGAGCTGACGCATGCGCGAGGCGAATTTTTCCGGCGGCGGCAGCATGTGGGGCAAGGGACTGCTGGTGTCGGAAATCTCGTCAATGTCGAAGAACACCGCGCCGGGAATGTGTTGCTCGTTGAATTCCGCGCGCGGATTGCGCTTCTGATGCGGCAAATAAAACGAAGCATCGACGATGCGCACATCGGGGGCGTCGAGGCGGCTGGCCAGCCATTCGGTGCTGACGAGGGCGTCGGGGCGGGCGTATTCCATCCGTGAATCCATCAAGCCAGGGTGATGATGAAGCGTCGGTTCATCTTGCCTTTGTTTTCGATCTTCGTGCATTCGACGCGACCGATCTCGGCCGTACGCGCGACGTGAGTGCCGCCGCATGCCTGCAGGTCGACGCCTTCGATCGACAGCAGGCGGACGCGACCGGCGCCCGACGGCGGTCGCACGCTCATGGTCTTCACCAACTCGGGTCGCGCCGCGAGCTCGTCGTCTGTGATCCATTGCGGCACGACCGGAAGATCGACCGCAAGCAGCTTGTTGATCTCCTCGGTAACCCACTCCTTGGTCGGCACTTCACCGTCGAGATTGAAGTCCAGCCGGCTCTTGTCGGCGCCAACCTGACCGCCGGTGACATTGCCCCTGATGACGGCTGACATGACATGCAGCGCCGAATGCATGCGCATGTGCCGATAGCGCCGATCCCAGTCCAGCACGGCCTTGACCCGGGTGCCGGCTGGTGGCCGCGCCGTGTCGGGCGCGAGAACGTGCAGGACGTCGCCACCATCGGCCTTCACCGTGTCAGTGATCGCCGCCTCACCGCCGTCCCAGCGCAGCACGCCGGTATCGCCGGGCTGACCACCGCCCGTCGGATAGAAATTGGTGCGATCCAGACGCACGCCGCGCTCCTCGAGCGCGGTAACAACGGCGTCGGCCTCCTTGAGATAGGAGTCCTGCCGGAAGAGTTCTTCGACCATGCCCGGCATTTAAGGCCTTGCAAGGCGTGTCGCAACCTCCTCGGCGGTAGGCATCGAGGGCGCCGCCCCCAGTTTTTCGACCGAGCAGGAAGCCGCAGCGTTAGCGTAGTGTGCAGCCTCGACAGGTGTCTGGCCACGGGCGAGGCAGGCCGCGAAGGCACCGACGAAGCAGTCACCGGCGCCCGTCGTGTCGACGACCGTGGCAGACAAGCCGGGAAGAGCGGTTTCGCCCTCCGCGGTGACCACGACCACGCCGCGCGCACCCAGCGTCGCCACGACCGCGCGCGCTCCACGTTCCCGCAGCGTGCGGCAGGCCGCTACGATGCTCTTGATCGAGCTGGACGCCCGCAATCTGGTGTTCGTGGCCTGGGCGAGTTCGATTTCGTTCAGCACGGCCACTTCGACCGATTTCAGCAGGTCTGCCGGGTGCTCGACCATCGGCGCCATGTTCAGCACCGTTCGGGCGCCGGCCGCACGAGCCTGGGTAAACAGTGCAGCCGTGGTCGCCGGCGGAGTCTCGAGTTGCGCCACCCAAACTTCGTTGGGCTGCGGCACCTGGTCGACCATGGAAGTGGCAAAGAGCGCATTTGCACCGGAGGCAACGGTGATCGCGTTGTCGCCGCCGGCGACCTGGATAAAGGCCAGTCCGGTTGCGACGTCCGGGACGACGAAAAGCTGGGTGCAGTCGACATCATTGTCGGCCAGGAAGGTGCGCAGGGCATTGCCGAATGGGCCGTCGCCAATGGCGCCGATCATCACGCTGGGCACACCTATGCGAGCCGCCGCGACAGCCTGATTCAACCCCTTGCCGCCCGGAAGAAATGACGCCTTCGCACCGGTCAGCGTCTCGCCGGCGGCCGGCCGCCGTGCGCTCTGCACGACAACGTCCATATTGAGGCTGCCGCAGACGACGACACGGCTCATCGAGCGCTACTCATGACATCCAGGACGGCAGCGGCAGATTGCGCTCGCGCAGGAAGGCCGGGTTGAACAGTTTCGACTGATAGCGCTGCCCGCCATCGGCGAGGATGGTGACGATGATTTTGCCCGGTCCGAGCGTTTTGGCGAGCTTCATGGCGCCCACGATGTTGATCGCTGTCGAGCCGCCCAGCACCAGCCCTTCGTGCTGGATGAGGTCGAACAGCACCGGCAGCGCCTCCTCGTCGGTGATCTGGAAGGCCATGTCGATCGGCGCGCCCTCGAGGTTGGCGGTGACGCGGCCCTGGCCGATGCCTTCGGTGATTGAATTGCCGTCGGCCCTGAGCTCGCCTTTGGCATACCAGTTGTAGAGCGCCGAGCCCATCGGATCGCTGATCGCCGTCTTGATGCTGGCGTTGCGCTCCTTCAGTGCCATCGCGATGCCGGCCAGTGTGCCGCCACTGCCGACCGAACAGGTGAAGCCGTCGACCTTGCCTTCCGTCTGGTCCCAGATCTCCGGTCCGGTGGTCCGGTAATGGCCGTCGCGGTTGGCGACATTGTCAAACTGATTGGCCCAGATCGCGCCGTTGGGCTCCTTGGCCGCGATCTCCTTGGAGAGCGTCTCCGAGTAACGCACGTAGTTGCCGGGATTGGCGTAGGGCAGGGCCGGCACCAGCCGCAGGTCGGCGCCGCACAGGCGCAGCATGTCTTTTTTCTCCTGGCTCTGCGTCTCGGGCATCACGATCACCGAGCGGTAGCCGCGGGCATTGGCGACCAACGCGATGCCGATGCCGGTATTGCCGGCCGTGCCCTCGACGATGACGCCGCCGGGCCTGAGCCTTCCTTTTTTCTCGGCATCCTCGATGATGGCGAGTGCAGCCCTATCCTTCACCGAGCCACCGGGATTGAGGAACTCCGCCTTGCCGTAGATGTCGCAACCGGTCGCCTCCGATGCCGCGCGCAGGCGAATGAGCGGTGTATTGCCGATGCTATCGATAAAGTCTGACCGGACGTTCATGGCGCGCTCACCCCGATGTTTGGAGGAGACCGTAAACAGGGAGCAGGGGCGGGCGCAACCGCCTAGCGCCAGCGGTTTCGCACCTCGTCGCGATGCAAGGCGAGCCACTGCAGCGCAACCACCGTCACGGCATTGTCGATCCCGTCGCGATCGAGCAGTGCCATCACCTCGGTGAACGGCATCGGCCGAACCAGGATATCCTCGCCCTCGGCCTCGACACCGAACACGCCGCCGGCATTGCTCGCGTCGACGCGACCGAGATAGATGGCGCAGGCCTCCGAAAGCGCACCGGGGCTGAGCAGGATATTGTGGATGGGGATCACCTCGCCGATCTCGACGCCGGCTTCCTCGACGGCCTCACGCCGGACCATCTCCTCGGTCGTTTCGCCGCTTTCGAGCCTTCCAGCCACCAGCTCCCAGGTCCAGGGATGGCGGCCCGCGGCGTAGGCGCCGGCACGGAATTGCCGGATCAGCAACACCTCGTCGCGCACCGGATCGTAGGGCAGGACACCCGCCGCCATGCCGGTCTCGAAGACCTCCCGGCTGATCACCTGGCTTCGGCCGCCCTTGAACAGCGAATGCTGCAGGAGGTAGGTCCCGACGCGGAAATAGCCTTGGAAGGACACGGTGCGCTCGACCAGCTCGACCTTTTCGTCTGACGGGGCCATTTGCGAGACACTCCATAAGCAAAAAGGGGCTGCTCTCGCTCCGAGAACAGCCCCAAATGGCTCCGGAGGTAGGAATCGAACCTACGACCGGGCGATTAACAGTCGCCTGCTCTACCGCTGAGCTACTCCGGAATGAAATTCGTCGCGGTGGCGGTACCCACCCGCGAAGGCGCGATGTTTTGACAGAGCATTCCCGCCCATGCAAGGGCGTCGTTCTCTGCAAAGCTTCTGGAGGCCTGGGCCGGAATCGAACCGGCATACGCGGATTTGCAGTCCGATGCATAGCCACTCTGCCACCAGGCCATCCTTGGAGGCGGCGGTGCTATACGCATGGTCGCGGAGACGGGTCAAGCCGCCCGCGACGGAGCGCCCTTTGACGGTGTCGCCGGCTGCCGCCTATAAAAGCCTGCCATTTCCAAGGACAGATAATGACTGATTTTGCGCTTGCTCGCCGCAACATGATCGAGGGTCAGCTTCGCCCCAATCGTGTGACCAATGCCGCCTTGCTGGCGGCAATCGCCGAGTTGCCGCGCGAACGATTTCTGCCCGACGGGCTGAGCGCCGTAGCCTATGCAGACGACGATGTGCCGCTGGGCGGCGGTCGCTACGCGGTCGAGCCGATGGTGCTGGCACGCCTCGTCCAGGCGCTTCAGCCGGGCAGCGAGGACCGCGTCCTGGTCGTGGCGTCGGGATGCGGTTACGGCGCGGCTATGCTGGCACGCTTGACCAAGACGGTGGTGGCGGTCGAAAGCGACGACCGTCTGGCAGGAACGGCCGAAAAGGCCTTCAAAGCACTCGAATTCACCAACATACAGCTCATGATCGGCAAGCTGGACGACGGCGCCCGCGAACTCGGGCCGTACAACGCCATATTGGTCGAAGGGGCGGTTCGGCAGATTCCCCAAACCCTGCTCGATCAATTGGCCGAAGGCGGGCGCCTCGCCACGGTCATGGTGGGGACGCCCGGCGCGCTGGGAAACGCTACGCTCATGGTGAAGCAGGGCGGAGTGACATCGGGCCGATCGCTATTCGATGCAGGCACCCCCGTCCTGCCGGGGTTCACGCCGCCGGCTCGCTTTACTTTTTAGGCATGACCGACCGATCTGAGGTAAATCGAAGGCTATCAAAGGCGATCCACCCAGTGATAATGTCTAATCTGATATGAGGATTAGTTTGATGCGTATCCGGCCGGTTTCGAGGCTCGCCTGTGCGGCGGTTGCCAGCGCGCTCGTGGCCGGGCTAGGCGTGCCATCCGCCGGCTTTGCGCAAAGCCTGATCGAGAGCCTTTCGCAGACCTACAACAGCAACCCGGATCTCCTGACGGCGCGCGCGGTTCTGCGCCAGACCGATGAAACACTGTCGCAGGCATTGGCGAACTGGCGGCCGCGCGTCCAGTTCTCGGCGGAATATAACCGGCAACAGGCCGATTCCTATACGCAGATCCGGGCGCCTACCTACTACCAGCTCAATGGCAGGATCATGCAGTTCACGGTCATCCAGCCGCTGTTTCGCGGCGGCCAGACCGTAGCCGATACCGCGGCGGCCAGAGCCAACATCCAGGCACAACGGGCGCTGCTGGCGGATGCCGAGCAGACGGTCCTGCTCAATGCCGTGACGGCCTAT
>Ga0193752_1002098_pt1 | contig 15448 bp, 7 predicted proteins | sample H1c1metaG_FD_144924 | JGI IMG/M metagenome (GOLD analysis project Ga0193752, IMG submission 144924) | Soil microbial communities from a riparian zone of the East river system, Colorado, United States - H1c1 | ecosystem: Environmental > Terrestrial > Soil > Riparian zone | place: USA: East River... | reverse complement strand
CGCCATCTGAGGTTGGCTCGATATCCGTTATGGATTCGAATCCGTTGCCGGCGTATTGATACGACCACATCAATGCTCCCGTGGCGGATGTCTTCATCAGGTACATATTGGCATTTGCATATCCACCTAAAATAAATCCTCCGTCGTTGGTATACTCCATGCAGGACAAACGTTCCTGTGCTGCGGTTCCATATTTCCGGGCCCAGAGTGTATCGCCCAAACTGTCTGTCCTGATCAGGAAAAAGTCAAATGAGCCGTTTGCGCCGCTTTGTGTGCTTCCTGCAACAGCATAACCATCCGGTGTGCAGCGCACAACTTCCCCATAATCCAGTGCCGCTGATCCATATGTTTTTTGAAAAAGAGGCTGTGCCCCACTTTCTTTTACAAAGAGCCCGAAAACGATAAAAAAGAAGATGTGCGCCCGAATGGACGAATCTGTGAGCCGAAGCTTGCGTGTAAAGTTCCCCATGACATGGTAAGAATTAAGAATAACGTAACGGGGACATTCTTTATCGAATGTACTCTATCGGGCAAACATCCATTATTACTATATGTATTTGGCTCATTCTGATTAACAAGTGGGCATTTCGCCGCATTGACGGACTTTCAGGGCTACAAAAACCACTCATTTCTTACATCCGTCAGACCTCAGCCCCAATCGGATTTAGCACCCCATTTTCCCGTGATATGTTTGCATCATAGAAAACGATAACACCTACAAAAACAATAACACACCCGGTTCAAATGAAAACAAACCTCACACTCCTCAGCATCCTGATCGCAGGAACCCTCGCAACAACAGCAGCACAGTCTGGCCCTATGACTGTGAAACTGTTCAGCACCGACAGCACTTCATCGGCTAACGGCCCACAGACTACCGCGCTCGTCCTTTCTTTCACAGGCGACGGAAAAGACTCCCTGGATATGTACGATATGGGTAACCTCGGCCTGGTAACCGGCACACGCGATTTTTCAAGTCCGTTCACGCTGAGTTCAGAAAACGAGATCCTGACCATGGTCGATCACCGTTTCGTTCTGACCGGTCCACATTCTATTCCTTTTGGTATGTACACCAAAAACGCGGCAACAATTTCCCTGACCGCTAACACATACTACTCTTCTCCAAATCCCGGTGACACAGTATTGAACACCGAGCTTGGTAATATCTATATCCAGGACCTTACTTCCAACCTGTACTATGATATTAAAGACACTACCGCATCGTTCAATATTCCGATCAACACCATTCCAACTGCAGAGTATATGCTTCACTTCTTCCCGGTGATGTCGTTTGTGACCACTGAAGAAACCTGTTACCAGGCGCATAACGGAACTTTCCACGTAACCAATCCCGGAATGACTTCATGGGAACTGCAGATCACGAATCCAATGGGGTCAATCACTACGATCCCGGTTTCCCAGCCTGACACAACCATCTCCATGCTGATGCCAGGAACCTACACTGTAAAATCACTTTTCAATGGCCTTTTAACTGATCAACAAAACGTAACAATCTATCACCATGCACCAGTACTTCCAGCATTTAATGCAAGCACTACAGTTGAGACGCAACTTACCAGCATCCTTTTCACCAATACCAGTTCCGATCCATCACTCACATGGAGCTGGGACATGGGAGATGGTAACACGTTCTCCACAGCAGACGTTACTCATTCATACATTTCGACAGGAACGTACACGGTAGTACTTACTGCGACTGATGACGCAGGCTGCACAGCAAACATCAGCGAAACCATTCAGATCACTTCGGGCTCTTTGGCTCCACCATCATTCAATGATCCAAATGCGCCTATTGGCCGCAACAACACGGAAGACCAGGATCCGACTATGACCCAGCGCAACGGAAACACAATTGTGATTACGCAGAACGGGGAAACCAATCCATCACTGATTGAAGTATACACGATCAATGGTCAGCACGTTGCTTCTGAAAAACCAGCTTCGAACGTAACTGAAATCAATGTGCCGAACGGCGGATGTTACATCGTAATGATGACCATGCCGAACGGAGAAGTGAAAACAGAAAGAATTGTACTTGGACTTTAAACCACTAAAAATACATGGAGTGTGAGTGAAAGCGGGATGCATTCAAAGTTTGCCAACTTGTCCCGCTTTTCTTTCTCCTCTTAAAGAGTATGTTCATGGGGTGTGAACCAGAAGCGGGACAGGTTAGGTTTGTCAAAAGAGTCCCGCTTTCTTTTTTACCTCTTCAAAGATAATGTTCATGGGGTGTGAACTTGAAGCGGGGCTGGTTAGGGTTAATCGCAAAGTCCCGCTTCTTTTTTAAACCCACAAAAAAATTCAACCGATGTATCCACAGAAAAACAAAAAACCGCCGGTCGTGAGAACGATACTTGCCCAGGTCTCCCTCCGGGAAGATCAAACGATGATTCACATTGCAACGATGTACATCACGTTAATACTGGTCCAGGTTGGCGCTGTACTTCTGCTGCTGAACCGGTGATTAAAAAAGAAAATTTGAGAAGGCCGCTGTGAAGAAGAAACCGGCCAGTGAGAAAAGCTGGCCGGTTACTCAAAAGAAATTGAAGATTATGTTCATGGGGTGTGAACTGAGGCGGGGCTCGAACGAAAGTTTGGAGTCCCGCTTCTCTTTTTGCAGAAGGTCAATGCACCACTGTGAACTTTGCTGATGCCACTCCGGTTCCGGTTTCAAGCAGCGCCAGGTAAATTCCTTCGGCTAAACCCGACACGTTCAAATCATATTTTTCGTCAGCGGAAATTCTGACAGGACCAGAATCAAACACCAATTGACCAGCGGCAGAATAAATTTTCACTCCTGAAAAGGGTTGCGAAGAAACAATACCCATCTCCGCGCTTGCAGGATTTGGAAATACGACAGCACTGCTTCCTTGTTCATATTCCTGAAGTCCTACGGGCTGCATGGTACAACCATCCAGGATCGTCGGATTAAAGTTCAACTGTGAGGCCGTTGCCGGAACAGCAAAAGGTAAATAAGATCCGACCGCGCTCATTGGAAGAACGTTGATCGGCATGGCCTGGGACAATGGAAAAATACTGGTATCACCGCAAATATACCCGGTGGTTGTATCAGACACTACCAGCGTATGATCGACATAAGGACCAAAATTTGTTTCACTGGTCATGGAGGCAAAATGACTTCCATCGAATGTCAGTCCGAAAGTGCGATGCAGACGATTAGTCGTATCAATGCCTGTCCAGGTCACCACTCCGTTGCTGTCGAGACAGAAAGTCATCTGGTCCCAGAATGGGGCATCATAGACAACAGACGCCGTTACGATTATTTCGTTGTTTGCACCCCCGATAATGCAATCCGGAATTAAGGAATTGCTCATCGTGTAGAGATTGGCCCAAACAAGCGCCCCGTTCTGATCCACTTTCGCAATGCCAGCTTCACTGCAAATTGCAAATCCTCCATCCGTGGTCTGCGCACAGTCAACATAAACCGCTCCGGTAAGCGGAGGCAACTCGAGCAGGGAATGCCAGAGAAGATTTCCGCTTCCATCCACGCGCAAAATAAACGGGTGAGCGCTGTTGGCAAAAAATTCCTTGCCGGCAACCACAAAATCGCCGCCATCGGTAACAAGTAATTCTGATGCAAGGATCGACAGACCAAAGTGTCGCGACCACACAATGCTACCGTATTTATCCATTCTGGTTAGAATTCCGCCTCCCGATATTGCACAACCCGAATCTGCTGTACAAATTACATCGGAACAATCAACGTTGACATGCATCGTCCAGATGAGGTTACCATCCAGGTCCAGGCGCGAAACAAATCCCGTACTACTAAAAGACGAATCCTGGTAGTATCCGGAGATGTAAATTCCGTAAGGTGCAACAGCAATATCAGTGAGAACATATTGCGTACCCGGTATGTCCTGGTACTTGAATGCCCAGGCAAGCGCTCCTGAAGTATCAATTTTAACAAGTACACTGCTGTACCGGCTGTTGATCGTGTCCTGGTAATACCCGCCAACAAGAAAACCATCTTCAAGCGTGTCCAGCGCCTGTATCGAAAATTGTTCGGAAGTAGGTGGAACAATTACCCGGGTAAAAGTGTTCTGTGCCGAAAGCGGAGAAAAAATCAAACAGGAAACGATCCCGCAAATAATAAATAGACGTGCTATCATAATCCGTGTTTTAAAACTGCGGGATGCACAACTAAATTAAGTCAATGGGAGCGCGCAAACGGGGCCAAGTCTTATGTGGCTAAAACTTTCTGTTCAGCGGTGGATGCGCGTGCACAATTGGCTTGAGTTATTTTGCAGAGCCCCACTTTTCCGGCGACTCCGCATAATTTTTCTCCGATGAACACTCTGCACAATATAAATCACGCGTGGCTTCGTGATCAAAAACCTGGAAGCTGATGTTGCAGGGGCCGACAAACATGCTGCACCATTCTTCGTGAGTGAGTATGGTTTTGGACCAGGCAAGCAATTGGTAATAATCGTTCGCCGCTGCTGTGTCATCTTCATAGTGCACATAACGCATCCGCACGTATTGCATGAGGATACCGTGATGCGGATTCTCCCGCATCGCATACGGTTCGAGAATCGATGCGGCGAGTTCCGGGTATTTATAAAACGTGAAGTAATCGGCCAGGCGCAATGCAACCGTATCCGCCATGGAATCGCGCTGGAACTTTCCGTAAATCCAGAACAGCTCACTCGCCCGGAGATTTTTATCCTTCGGCATTTTGTAAATCTGAACCATGCTGAAATGGAATGCGGTTTCCAGCGAGTCGATACCGGTTTGAAGACTGTCGGGGCTGTTCCACTGCACCCATTGCAACCACGAGCGGATAATTTTATGATCAACCGCGTTGTCGTAATACGCCCCGTCGCTGTGCCAGCCTTCAATCCATCTTCGGGTCACCGCATAGGTTGCAGGAAAATACGGCCGGTCCGGAAACGCCATCACGTAACGGTTCAGTTCGCGGTAGAATTTTTCATCGGCCACTGTGTCGTTTGCGTGGCTTCGCATGTAGCGTTTCATCCACGCATCATGATAGTACAGGCGCGCGTACATCGAATCCACCGGGTATTTCATCAGCGAAAGACAGGACGTATCCGATTCGGCGCTTAACAATGCACGGTAATAGTAACCCTGCATACGTTCCAGCGAATCAATGAAAATATGTTTCCGCGGAGTCTTAGGTACCGCTGCGCTGTCCATCCATTGATTCCATTTCTCCATGAGCCAGTTGCATGAAGTAGATGCCGAAATTTCCTGCTTGATGGTGAGCTTGACTACGGCCCTGCGCTGCAAACCCAGCCAGGGCTCCAGCGATCTGTTCAGCGCAGTATCGTTCAGCATTTGTTTGACTTCCGCATGAGTCTTCCCGGAAAATATTCTGAACTGCGGAATAGTTTTCACCTGCTTATCGAACAATTCCCAGTTCTCCGTTGCCACAATCGTGGTTTGAATGCTGTCCTTCTGAACCGATTGCATGGCGCGCACAATGGAATTCGCACGTTGCTCCTGCAATTTCCGGTTGCCTTCCTCCGATCCTTCTACGGACGCGTACGCCTGGATCGCTGCAGAAATCACTGTGATTTTATCGGAGCCCAGCGAATCCAAAAACGGTTTGATGTCCTCGTACTTATATTCTGTTTTGTTTTTTTCAAACGGAATGGTGAATTGCCGCTCCCGGATCTTCGGTTGGAAGCTGAACGAATCCGTCCGGAATGCAGTAACGTCTTCCAATGCAGGCCGTACATCCCAATGTTGCCCGCAGAACCCGGTGAAGTGAATCACCTTGCAGAGCCGGTTCTGTTGAATGATCAGAACATTGATTTCGTAATATCCCGAAGGAAGATTTTTCGGGTACTTGCCGAGGTTCGCCTGGAAATAATTCGCGTGAAACGGGTAGTAAAAATTTCTGCGCCACGCTTTCCATTTTCTCCCCGCACCCTCTTCTTCTTTTACATCCGACCGCGCGTTCCGGTAACGGTCCATGAATTTTATTTTCTTCCTCTTCTTAAAAGACCGTTTCAGTTTTTTGCGGTACACAGGCTTCTGCGGCTTTCCGTTATAAATACATTGCTCGTTTCTTCGCGATGCATTGGTGTAGAACGCAGGATTCTCGCAATCCACCGGTTGGTACGGAACAATTTCCGCTACGAGTCCATCCGTTTTATTGTCGAGCAACAGTTTCATCAGTTCCGTTTCCTCGGTGTAGAAAATAATATTTCCGTTCACGATGTTGAGCGAAGTCGACGATGCACGAAAACCGGTATTGATGCAGTCCATGCATTCGAGGAGCGTATCATCAGGCCGTTTAATTCCCCAGCGGTGATATTCGCTGTGTTCTTCATGACTCACCTGGTCGAAGCCGCTGATCTTCGGAGGCGGTTGATAATTCGAATACGAAAAGAACGACTTGTTCTCATCGCCAGCCGCGTAGCCCGGAACAATTCCAAATACCTGTGCCGCGTAAAATTTATCGCTTCCCGAATTATACGATATGGCAACGCCGGTCAACTGGTACGACGGTGTGATGATATTCTGGTAGTGCCTCGGCGAATGCACCCACATGTTTACCATGTCGTACGCCAGCTGGTCATACGTTTCGTTGGTGTGCGAACCCGAACCTTCTTTGTCGCGGACTGGAATGAATCCGTAATCAACCAGGATATTTTCTCCGACGCCTGAAAAATGTACGCCTCCATGAATCTTCACGCGAAGTGTTGGCGTTTCTTTTTCGGGAATATCCGTTTCGTAATGCGTCAACAAATCCTTTCGCGTCATGTAATCGGTGTGATCCTTGGCCGCCACATACAGAATGGAATCATTTTTCAGCGAAGCGAGATTGTGATCGTTCCGTACACTGTCGACTTTTTCCTTAACGAGATGTTCGAGATACGCGATATTAATCTGTCCGCGGACAAGCCGTTGATCCGGACTCTGACCGTGAAGCGCAGCAAAGAGAAAAAGAAATACGAGGGAAAAACGAACCTTCATAGCCAGCATAATGCACTCCGGCACTAAAAGTACACATCCGAAACAAAATTTAACCTTTCGATCGGAATTACAGGATGCGCCCACGCCTTGGTGACGCTGTGAATCAAAAATGGTTGCCCTGAGGATCGGAGCACTCAGTTAACTGTTGTCACTTCGAGTGTCCGACGCAGGAGGACGTATCGAGAAGCGACAACAGTTAATCACTCAGTCTGACAAAGATTTTGGAATTTGGCCATCAGCACACCAGTTTAGTATCCCAGCACCGGCCCCAGCCATCTTTCCGCTTCCGTCAAACTAATCCCCTTCCGCTTCGCGTAATTCTCCACCTGGTCGCGACTGATTTTTCCAACACCGAAATAATGCGAATTCTTATTGGAGAAATACAATCCGCTTACAGCTGCAGTAGGAAGCATGGCTTTGCTTTCCGTGAGGATCAACCCGATTTTGTTTTCTGCGTCAAGCAGTTTAAACAAAAGGTCTTTCTCTGTGTGATCGGGTTGCGCGGGATAGCCCGGTGCCGGACGAATTCCCTCGTACGCTTCTTTGATGAGATCGTCGTTCGAGAGTTTTTCGTCTTTGGCGTAACCCCAGTACTCTTTCCGCACGCGTTCGTGCAGGTGCTCCGCAAATGCTTCGGCCAAACGATCGGCCAACGCTTTGAGCATGATGGCGCTGTAATCATCGTGGTTCTTTTCGAACTCAGCCACGCGTTCATCGATGCCAAATCCGGTGCAGACCGCGAAGGCGCCAACGAAATCGTCGTACCCTTTCGGTGCGAGAAAATCGGAGATCGCTTCGTTGTAATGTCCTTTCGGTTTTGCGGTCTGCTGACGAATGGCCTGGAATTTTCCGATCGCAGTTTTCCGTGATGTGTCGGAATACAATTCCATTTCATCGTCGTTCACGGTATTCGCAGGCCAGAAGCCGATCACCGCGCGTGCCGACAACCATTTTTCCGAAAGTACTTTCGCGAGCATTTTCTGCGCTTCATCGAAAAGCTTTTTGGCTTCCTCTCCGCGGTATGCGTCTTTGAGAATTTTCGGGTAACTGCCCTTCATTTCCCAGCTGTGGAAAAATGGCGTCCAGTCGATGTACGGTACAAGTGTCTCCAACGGGTAATCTTCCAGGACTTTCGTGCCGGTGAAAGAAGGCGCCGTCAGTGATTGTGTATCCCAATCGATCGGGAATTTATTTTTTCGTGCTTCAGCAATCGAAACAAATTTATTCTGTCCCTGCGCACGCGCATTCTGCTCACGCACGCGGTCGTAATCGGCTTCAACTTCCACCATGAACGGTCCGCGGAGTTCTTTCGAAATCAAACTCTGCAACACCGGCACGCTGCGCGATGCGTCATTCACATGCACAACGGCGTGTTTGTAATGCGGGGAAATTTTTACCGCCGTATGTACTTTGGATGTTGTGGCGCCACCGATCAGCAACGGAACTTCAAGTCCCACACGTTGCATTTCTTTGGCCATGTGAACCATTTCATCCAATGAAGGTGTGATCAATCCGCTCAGGCCAATGATGTCTACATTTTCGCGGCGTGCAGTTTCAATGATCCGGTCTGCGGGAACCATCACTCCCATGTCGATGATTTCGTAATTGTTACACGCGAGTACAACGCCCACAATGTTTTTGCCAATGTCGTGCACATCACCTTTCACGGTAGCGAGCAAAACTTTTCCGGCTGATTTTCCTTCGCCCGCCACTTTCTCTTCTTCGAGGTACGGCGTGAGATAAGCCACAGCACGTTTCATCACGCGGGCGCTTTTCACTACCTGCGGTAAAAACATTTTTCCGGCGCCGAACAAATCTCCAACCACGTTCATGCCATCCATGAGCGGTCCTTCAATCACGTGCAACGATTTCGGAAATTGCTGTCGTGCTTCTTCGGTATCTGCTTCGATGTAATCGACAATACCTTTCACAAGTGCGTGTGTGAGACGTTCACTTACGGTTCCCGTTCTCCACGTTTCATCTTTTTCTGCTTTCTTCCCGGCGCCTTCTCCTTTTACTTTTTCAGCATAGGTGATCAAACGCTCGGTGGCATCGTCGTTGCGGTCGAGCAGCACGTCTTCCACGAGATCCAGGAGTTCCTTCGGAATGTTGTCGTACACCTGCAACTGGCCGGGGTTCACAATGCCCATGTCCATGCCGTTCTTCACGGCGTGATACAGGAACGCCGAGTGAATCGCTTCACGCACGTGATCGTTGCCACGGAAAGAGAATGAAACGTTGCTCACTCCACCACTGACTTTCGCATGCGGCAGATTTTCCTTGATCCATTTTGTGGCATGGAAAAAGTCCAGCGCATTTTTCCGGTGTTCTTCCATACCGGTAGCTACAGGAAAAATATTTGGATCGAAAATAATATCCTGCGGAGGGAAATGTACTTTGTCTACAAGCAGGCGGTATGCGCGTTCGCAAATTTCAATTCTTCTTTCGTAGGTATCGGCCTGGCCTTTCTCATCGAACGCCATCACGATCACCGCCGCGCCGTACTTGCGCACAATTTTTGCCTGGCGAATGAATTCTGCTTCGCCTTCTTTCATCGAAATGGAATTCACAATGGCTTTGCCCTGTACGCATTTCAAACCGGACTCGATCACATGAAACTTCGAAGAGTCGAGCATGATGGGCACGCGTGCAATATCCGGTTCAGCAGCAACGAGGTTCAGGAAACGGACCATAGCCGCTTCTGAATCGAGCATGCCTTCATCCATGTTGATGTCGATCACCTGCGCGCCACCTTCTACCTGGTCGCGTGCAATAGCAAGTGCTTCGTCGTATTTCGAATCGATGATGAGCTTTGCAAATTTTCGTGAACCGGTTACGTTGGTCCGTTCACCCACGTTCATGAAATTGGATTCCGGGCGAAGTGTCACCGGTTCGAGTCCGCTCAACCGCAGGTATGGATCGAGGTAAGGAACCGGGCGCGGATTGGTACCGTTTGCAATTTCAGCAATGCGTTTGATGTGTGCGGGCGTTGTTCCGCAACAGCCTCCAACGATATTGATAAATCCGCTCGTGAGAAAATCGCGGATCTTCTCGCCCATCTGTTCCGGAGTTTCATCATACTCTCCGAACTGGTTCGGAAGTCCCGCATTGGGATAACAGCTCACGAAGAACGGCGCCTTCGTTGCGATCTCTTCCATGAAAGGACGCATCTGTTCTGCACCGAGCGCACAATTCAATCCAACGCTGAGCAGATCGACGTGCGAAACGGAATTCAAAAATGCTTCTGTTGTTTGTCCGGATAAAGTACGCCCGCTCGCATCGGTGATCGTTCCTGACACCATTATAGGCAATCGCTTACCGGTTTCTTCTTCTAACGTCTGCACAGCAAACAGCGCTGCTTTGGAATTCAGTGTATCGAAAACGGTTTCGATCAGGAAGAGATCGACTCCGCCTTCGAGCAAAGCACGTGCTTCTTCAAGATATGCGGCGACCAGTTCGTCAAACGAAACTCCACGGAATCCCGGATCATTGACATCGGGAGAAAGTGACGCAGTACGGTTGGTCGGCCCTATTGCACCAGCCACCCAACGATGCTTCTTCGGATTCTGTGCAATGAATTTATCGGCTGCGCGGCGTGCAATTTTCGCCGCTTCCACGTTCATCTCATAGCAGATTTCCTGCATGTGATAATCGGCCATGGAAATGCGATTGGAATTGAACGTATTTGTTTCAATGATGTCAGCGCCCGCTTCGAGATACGCACAATGAATTTCGAAGATGATCTCCGGTTGCGTGATCACCAGCAAATCGTTGTTGCCTTTGAGATCATGCTTCCAGTTTTTGAAACGTTCTCCGCGATAATCCGCTTCTTCCAGCTTGTACCGCTGGATCATCGTACCCATTGCACCATCGATGATGAGCACGCGCTTCTCTAATTCCTTCCTGATGTCTGCCATAAAGTTTCTGTTCCTCCATTCACCAAAAACAGAAAATCCCCTCGGATATAATCAGAAGGGATCGTTGATGAATCAATGAAAAAAATCTTCTGACTTATCTGTTCCACCACCGGTAGACAGGAATTGGCACCTTCTTTATCAGAGAATAGTGGGTAGTTGAGAGGCGGTAGTACGTACATGCGCGAAAGCACGTGAGTCTATCGTCTCCAATCTCCCGTCTATCATCTAAACAAGGGTTGCCAAGGCATCAAAGGGCACTGTCCCTCCGCCTTTCTGGATAAGTATTGGAAAAGAACTGGTGCAAAGGTAAGTAAAATTGCCTTTTGCCTTCTCTAATGCACGATAATTCGCTGCTGTGTAATTGCCCCGTCATCGGCTTCGATCAGCACAAAATACATTCCCGGGACCAAACCGGTAAGGTCCATGATGTGCGCAGGTCCTGTTGCCTGCTCCGCACGGATTATTTTCCCGGTTGCGTCGCACAATCGTATTCGCATGTTTCCCGGGTCTGGTCCGTTGTATTGGATATAAAGCTGATCGTGTGCAGGGTTGGGATATACCCGAACGGCGTCGACGGGACTCTGAGAGGCTGCCACATTTGTCAGGGGACAATACTCAATCGCATGCGGCAGTACACCCATAGTCTGGGTTGGGGTGTTTATTTCAGTCATTACATTGGTCAGAACGAATGGTATCGTGGTCAAAGCCGCCGCTGGCAACGGAGGGTCCGACACCGGGATAACATTGCACTCTGAGGTCCCCATGCTATCGGTTTTCACAACAATAATTGAACAGTCTTGTGCTGAACTGGTTCTATGCTCTCCGGCAAAACAGTATCCCTGATCGCTGGTGTAAATCAGACCAGGATGCATCGAGCCATTCACATCAGTATATTCCTTCGCCCATGAGGCATTGCCGCTGAAATCCACATGCGCAAGACATGCATTTGTTGTGTCATTGAATCCACTATTACTGATCATCGTATACCCGCCCGGAGAACTGACGATAGTGCCTGCTGTGAATCTGCCACCATACTTGTACACTTTACCCCAGACCTGGGCTCCGGAAGGAGTGATTTCATATAAGCAGCTGTGGCCCTGTGAATATTTAGTGCCCATAGCAATGACATTTCCGGAAGGTGTTTCAAAACCATCTGTAAAGCGTCCGGCCGAGAGCGATTGGGCTGTTGCAAGAACTGCACCCAGGGAATCCAGCCGCAGGTACACACTCCGCTTATAGGCCATTCCAAATACATGGAGGTCTGAGGCAATTCCTTCACGAACCGTAAAAAACTCCTCGGAGAAGTTAACCTCGTCATAGGCATAAGCCCACACCTGATTTCCGGAACTATCTGTTTTGAAAACAAAACCCCGTAGGTCTCCATTGAGCGTATCCTCCGTGGTGCCACAAACTACAATACCGTGATCCGTTGTTGCGCAAACACCATTGGCAACACTCTCACCTAACCCCGGATACGAACTTGTCCAGAGCATATTACCCACGCTGTCGGTTTTGACCAGGCAGGCATAATGCCTTGCAGCGTTAATCGCAGGAATCCACTGACTGAATGTAGTAGCAATGACGTAACCTCCATCGCTCACGCGGGTAATGGCAGTGGAATATGTAGGTCCGCCCTGGTAATCTGAAGCCGGGAACCGTTTTGACCACTGGACATTTCCGACACTGTTGTATTTGATCAGATAAACATACGGCCGGGACTGAACAGCATCCTGCACATAAGAAGTGTGAATAAATCCACTATCCGAAGTCTCGAGAAAATGAGAGTAAAGTCCATTGGGATCAACATCCGTTCCGGTAGTAAACACGGTCGTCTGGCCATGCAGGAACAACCCCGTGAACAGTGAAAGCAATGTGGTCAGCGTGATTTTCATAGTTCAATTTATGAAAAATTCATCAGCCAATGCAGCACCTCAAGAAGGAATTTTCTCGGGCAAAAAAATATTTCAGCACCAGCACAATAAAATTTACGACCCCTGAACGGTAACTTTTTCCGCATCCGCGTTTATACTCTTTGCGGGCACGGCCTGGTCAGTTTGAAAACCAGCAGCAGAAATTTAAATAACCACGGCGACACGGCGCATTGCTTGTCTGGTTCCCGCGTCGGCACAGCGAACAGAGCAAATCGCTTCGCGATTCAATGTGTTACACGAAATGTGACCGGGGGAATACTATCACGAAGTGATATTTACCAGCGGAGCCTGTCCTGACGCAGGAAGGATGCCGACGCGGGTAATGGTTATCAAACAGCAAGCGCTGTGACGCCGTGGTTGTTTGCCGGCATAAACAAGCATGATTTATCATTGCCTGTTCTGATTACATATCTCCCATTGTTAAACATCCGGATGCACCCGGCAAAAACCAAGGTCATGAAAAACGCTCTGAGAATTTCTATCGCGGTAACGGTAATCTCATTTTCATTGAGTGCGCAGAATCTCGTTCCTAACCCGGGATTTGAATCACTGAAACAAACTCCCTGTGATCATGTCGGGGATAAAATCGCAGATTACATCGGCAGCTGGCAGCAAGGTTCCACCGGTGAAGCAGGTATCGCCTGCGACAACAACGGAAAATGTGAAACATCATGCGCCAAAGGAAATACAACCGGCTACGGTGAAGAAGTTCCGCATGGCGGGCATAACGTAGGCTGGGTGTGTTGCTGCAAATCGCCCGGATCAAGATCGTACCTGGGAGTTACGCTGGCGATGCCGTTGACCGTAGGCCGGGAATATTATTTCGAAATGTTTGTTTCCGTACCCGAGCACACCACGTATTACACGGGCAACATTGGTGTATGCCTGCGAACCGGTGCGTTCGCGCAGGCGATCGAAGCGCCCATTTACGGAACACCACAGGTGAACAACGAAGAATTAATTTCCGTCACAAACGGTTGGGCCAAAGTCTCCGGAAAGTTTGTTGCCGACAAGGCGTACACCTGGATGCTGCTCGGGAATTTCAAAGCCAACACGGAAACGGTCATGAAATCAGTCGACAGTCCTGTTCCCGGCGGATCAAAATGCCATTGCTGTTTCTACCTTGATGATGTACTGCTTCGCGCGGTGAGCAATCTCAGCGTGAGCGGCGATTCGGTTGTAAACATTGGAGCAACAGCCACCCTCACTGCGAAAGGCGGAACAACCTATTCGTGGGCCGATATACGCAGTCCGAAAGTGGTGTTGGGCACTGGCGCGGAACTTAAAATACCGGTGAACCGGCGCACTACGTTTCGTGTAACCAGTGATGATGATTTTATGGACGTCACTGTTGAAGTGCGGAAAAAAACATTGGTTTACCAGGATGCACTCAACGGACGGAAAGTGAGAAAGGGCCGGATTGTGAATGTGCACAACGAAGAAATTACGGTGCAGGTGCACGACAAGAATGAAGTGGATGGCGATAGTATCTCGCTGTACTACGGCGATTCACTCGTCGCTGAACATGTTGCCCTGACGAAAAAGAAACAGTCATTTACAATCAAGGTGAACAAAGATTGTCCCAAACAACTGGTTCTTTATGCAGAGAACCTCGGCAGCGTTCCGCCCAATACGGCAGAGATCACAATCAAAGACGGAAAGCAATCAACCAGCATTGTGCTCGGATCAGATTTCAAATGGAGTGATTCCATTATGCTGGTGTACAAGGAAGAGGATTGAACGTCATTGCGAAGCGAAGCAATCCCATCTCTTAAAGCTGGGATTGCTTCGTTCCTCTCGCAACGACACCCGCAATGACCTTTAACATTTTGTAACCTTTCCCAGCCGGTTGTTGTCGTAACTTTTATCCTGCCAAATAGCGGAGGTGTATCAGTTTAAGTTCAGCCGCTGATAGCGCAGATGCAAAACCTGCTAAAAAATTTAAATTGATTTCTTTTAATCGATCCGCTGCGCGGATGCTTAAATCATTTAGAATTGAGCAAACATAGAATCTGCGCCATCTGCGTAATCAGCGGCAAAAATATACTGCTACGATTGGCACCCAAATAATGTGCATGACATGAGTCTGAAACGAAATTTCCTGATGATCACCAGCGTGCTTTGTGCATCATTGATCCTTCATGCACAAAATCTTGTACCCAATGGCGATTTCGAACACCTGAAACAAAAACCTTGCGGCTGGATTGGTGGCAGTGAAATCAGTTCGTTCATCTACGACTGGAAACAGGCATCGAGTGGTTCATCGGATATTGTTTCAGACGAGATCGACAAAAATTGTGCAGCCTCGTGTTCACCGGGGAGCGCTATGGGATTTGGTGAGCAGGCACCACACAGCGGACACACTGCTGTAATGATCCGCACGCTGGGTGCAAACAACTACCGGGAATACATCTCGGTGACATTGAGCGAGCCCATGGTGAAAGGAAAAAAATACTACGTCGAAATGTTTGTTTCCGCCTGCGACCGTACCGGAATTTACACGAACAATATTGGAATGTGTTTTTATACCGGTTCTCACCGTGTAGCAGGTTCGGCTGCGATTTACGGAGAACCACTGGTCAACTGCACCACGATTGTGAACGACGTAAATCG
>Ga0193752_1002097_pt1 | contig 15450 bp, 16 predicted proteins | sample H1c1metaG_FD_144924 | JGI IMG/M metagenome (GOLD analysis project Ga0193752, IMG submission 144924) | Soil microbial communities from a riparian zone of the East river system, Colorado, United States - H1c1 | ecosystem: Environmental > Terrestrial > Soil > Riparian zone | place: USA: East River... | reverse complement strand
GTGGCGCTTCGGGCTGAAGTTCTTCTAGATGCTGCTCTCGCTGGCAATCTGGGTTCCGATCGCCAGCCGGCGCTGCAGCGGTGCGCGCTCGTCGCCGCCGGGTAGGGCAGTACTACGCGTCGTTCCTCATCCTCTCGGGCCTCCTGAACGGCGTCTTCGCGGCGCTCGACGGCGTGCTGTTCTACGTCTTCTTCGAGGCGACGCTGATCCCGATGTTCATCATCATCGGCGTCTGGGGCGGGCCCAACCGGGTCTACGCCGCGGTGAAGTTCTTCCTCTACACGCTGCTCGGCTCGCTGCTGATGCTGGTCGCGCTGCTCTACCTCTACGCCAAGTCGGGCAGCTTCTCGATCCTCGACTGGCACCAGCTGCCGCTCTCGCTGACGGTGCAGAAGTGGCTGTTCTTCGGGCTGCTGTTCGCCTTCGCCGTCAAAGTGCCGATGTGGCCGGTGCACACCTGGCTGCCGGATGCCCATACGGAAGCACCGACCGGAGGCTCGGTGGTGCTGGCGGCGATCCTGCTGAAGCTCGGCGCCTACGGCTTCGTCCGCTTCACCCTGCCGATCCTGCCCGACGCCTCGCGCGATCTCGCCTGGCTCATGATCGGCGCCTCGCTGGTCGCTGTGGTCTACATCGGCCTGGTGGCGCTGGTGCAGACCGACATGAAGAAGCTGATCGCCTATTCGTCGATCTCGCACATGGGCTTCGTCACGCTGGGATTCTTCATATTCAATTCTCTCGGTGTGGAAGGCGCGCTGATCCAGATGATCTCGCACGGCTTCGTCTCGGCGGCCATGTTCTTCTGCGTCGGCGTCCTGTACGACCGCATGCACACGCGCAACATCGCCGACTACGGCGGGGTGGTTAACACCATGCCGAAGTTCGCCGCGCTGATGATGCTGTTCGCGATGGCCAACGCCGGCCTGCCCGCCACCAGCGGCTTCGTCGGCGAGTTCCTGGTGATCATGGGCGCCATGAAAGCGAACTTCTGGATCGCCTTCCTCGCCGCCACCACCCTGGTCTTCGGCGCCGCCTACACGCTGTGGATGTACAAGCGCGTCATCTTCGGCCCGGTGGCGAACGAGCATGTTTCGTCTTTGCAGGACTTGAATCCGAGGGAATTGCTCGTGCTGGGGGCGCTCGCGGTCGCGGTGCTCTTCATGGGCATCTACCCGCTGCCGTTCACCGAGGTGATGCACGCGTCGGTGAACGAGCTGCTGCGCCACGTGGCCCTGTCCAAGATATGAACTGGACCGCGATCGCCGACCACCTGCCCGCGCTGCCCGAGATGGTGCTGCTCGCCGGCGCGTGCGTGGTGATGCTGGTTGACGTCTATTCGAAGGACGAGCAGCGCACCGCGACCTTTGCCGCCGCGCAGGCCGTGCTGCTCGCCTGCCTGCTGTCGACCGCCTGGGTGCTGTGGGTCGGGGGCGTGCAGCGTTACATCCTGTTCCAGGGCCTGTTCGTCGCCGACCTGATGGGCCACGTGCTCAAGCTGGTGAGCTATGGGGCAGTGTCGGCTGCACTGGTCTACTCGCGGCAGTATCTGATGGACCGAGGCCTGATGCGCGGGGAGTTCGTCACGCTGCTGCTGTTCGCGCTGCTCGGCATGATGGTCATGATCAGCGCCAACAGCTTCCTCAGCGTCTATCTCGGCCTGGAGCTGATGTCGCTGTGCCTGTACGCGATGGTCGCGCTCGACCGCGACTCGCCGCTCGCCACCGAGGCGGCGATGAAGTATTTCGTGCTGGGCGCTCTCGCCTCGGGCCTGATGCTCTACGGCATGTCGATGATCTACGGCGCCACCGGCACGCTGACCCTCAACGAGGTCGCGGGCAAGCTGGCGGTGCTGACCAGCGACGCCGACCGGCAGCTGCAGGCCTTCGGCCTGGTGTTCGTGGTCGCCGGCATCGCCTTCAAGATCGGCGTGGTGCCCTTCCACATGTGGATCCCCGACGTCTACCACGGTGCGCCGACGCCGGTCACCCTGGTGCTCGGCTCCGGGCCGAAGCTGGCCGCCTTCGCGATGGCGATGCGCCTGCTGGTGAGCGGCATGCTGCCGCTGGCGCAGGACTGGCAGCAGATGCTGGCGCTGCTCGCGCTGCTCTCCATGGCGCTGGGCAACATCACCGCCATCGCGCAGGCCAACATCAAGCGCATGCTCGCCTACTCGACCATCGCGCACATGGGCTTCATGCTGCTCGGCCTGCTCTCGGGGGTGGTGAGCGGCAACACGCTCAACGCCGAGGACGCCTACAGCGCGTCGCTGTTCTACGTCGTGATCTACGTCGCGATGTCGGTCGGCGCCTTCGGCATGGTGCTGTTCCTCTCGCGCCGCGGGTTCGATTGCGAGACGCTGGAGGACTTCCGCGGCCTCAACCGGCGCTCGCCGTGGTACGCGTTCCTCATGATGGTGCTGATGCTCTCGCTCGCCGGGCTGCCGCCGACGGCCGGCTTCTACGCCAAGCTCGCCGTGCTGCAGGCGGCGGTGGCGGCGGGGCAGGTGTGGCTCGCGGTCGCGGCAGTGGTGTTCTCGCTGATCGGCGCGTACTACTACCTGCGCATCGTCAAGCTCATGTACTTCGACGAGCCCAAGGACACCGCGCCGCTGGGCAGCGGCAAGGGCTTCCGCTTCCTGCTCTCGGCCAACGGGCTGGCGCTCCTGGCGTTCGGCATCTTTCCGTATCCGCTGCTGAACCTCTGCCTGGAAGCGATCAAGGCGCTCTGAAAAAAGACCTGACCGAGCACTTCGTCGCCGGGGAGACCGTCTACGACGGCGTGCTCCTCGAGGTGCACCGCGACCGCGTGCGCCTGCCCGACGGCAGCGAGGCGCCGCGCGAGTACATCCGCCACCCCGGCGCGGTGGCGGTCGTCGCGCTGTTCGAGGACGGCCGCATCCTGCTCGAGCGGCAGTTCCGCTACCCGCACCGGCGCGATTTCATCGAGATCCCGGCCGGCAAGGTCGATCCCGGCGAGCCGCACCTCGCCACCGCGAAGCGCGAGCTGCTCGAGGAAACCGGCTACGCCGCCGCCGAATGGACGCGCCTGGGCGTCATCCACACCGCCATCGCCTATACCGACGAGGCGATCGAGCTGTTCCTGGCGCGAAAGCTGACCAAGGGCGAGAGCAAGCTGGACGCGGGCGAATTCCTCGAGACCTTCATCGTGTCGTTCGGGGAAGCGATCGGCATGATCCGCGACGGGAAGATCACCGACGCGAAGACCGTCAGCGCGCTGCTGTGGGTGGAGAAGTGGGGACCTGGAGCCGGCTGATCAGGCGGCGGCTCGCATCGCGGTGCGTCCGAGGCGCGCCTTCTGCACCAGGTTCTGCAGCAGCTGGCCGATCAGCTTCTTCGAGGTCTCGTCGGTCAGGTTGCCCTGCTCGTCGAAGCCACGCTGATGGGCGCTACCGATCGCGACTTCCGGCTGCACCACGGCATCCATGTTGAGGAAGACGAAGCACTGGCGCAGCTGATACTGCGCGCGGACCCCGCCGCCCATGCTCATGGCGGCGCTCATGATGGCCACCGGCTTGCCGTCCCAGGCGCTGTCGCCGTAGGGGCGGGAAGCGCAGTCGAGCGCGTTCTTCAACACCCCGGGCATGCCGTAGTTGTACTCGGGGGTCGCGATCAGGATCGCGTCGGCCGCGCGCACCCTCTCCTTGAGGGCGACGACGCGGGGGTGAGGTTTGCTTTCCTCGTCCTGGTTGAAGGGCGGAATGCCGTCGAGCTCGAAGAATTCCAGCTTCGCGCCCTCTGGCAGCAGCTTCTGCGCGGCGCGCAGCGCGCCGCGGTTCCAGGAAGCCTTGCGCAGGCTGCCGGCAATGCCAAGGATCGTGATCGGGTCGGCCATGGAGTCCTCCGTGTGAGAGGAAGGATTCCAGCCAGAAACGTGCCTCCTACCCGCAAACCCCCACAAAACCGCAGGAAGTGCAGTAGTCGCAGCCGTCTTTGCGGATGAGCGTGGTGTTCGAGCACTCGGGGCATTTCGCGCCCGCCATCAAGGCGACTTCCTTGCGGGCAGGCGATTCGAGAATTCCCATCTGCTGGCGCGACAGGCCTTCCTCGTCGAGCAGGCCGAGCATGGCGTAGCGGTGCAGGATCAGCCGCGCGAGGTACGAGATGGTCGACGGGAAGGTCTGCTGCTTGCGGCTGCCCGGCACGAAGGCCATGAAGTCGCCGAGCGGCTCGGGAAAGTCGAGCAGCTTCCTCAGCTTCATGCCGACCCAGGCGGGGTCGAGCACGCGCATGTCGAGCGACAGGATCTTGCACAGCCCGTCGAGCGCGCGCGGGTATTCGCCCGAGAGCCAGACCGAGTAGGGCCGGGTCTTGCCGTCGGGCAGGGTGATTTCCTTGAGGCCCAGCACGAAGTCGTCGCCGGTGCGCGGGTTGAGGACATCCACCGTCCAGGACAGCGTGCCGTCGGTGCCGGTCTTCGGCTCTTTCAGGGCGAACATCGCGTCCATGACCGGCGAAGGCCCTTCGCCCGAGGACAGGGAGAACTCGCCTTCCAGGCCCGACTGCAACTGTCCGACCCGCCAGCGCACGATCTGCGCGAAGGCGGACACCACGGACGGCATGCGCTTCATCTCGCCCTTGGGCGGGAAGGGCATGTCGAAGGCGTCGCCGCCGGTCTTGGCGAGTGCGTCGAGCTTGAGCTGCAGCCAGCCGGTGTCGTCGGCGCGCATGTCCATCGACAGCGTCTTGGCGAGCGCGCCGAGGCCGCGCGGCTGCTCGCTGCCGTTGACCCAGACCTCGAAGGCGTGCGGCGCGCCGCCGTTCTCGACGTGCCCGACGAACACTGCGAAGCGGTACTGCGGGTGCTCGACGAGATAGGTCCACGCCGGGTTGCCGCCGGCGAGCTCCGGCCGGCCGGGCCAGCGCAGGCTCGACAGCACCGGCGCGGGGACCGACTTGACCGTAATGCGGCGATTGACGTCGTCCTGCACGAAGTCCTGCGGCGGGGTGCTGTTGACCGACAGCACGGAGCCGAGGATCTTGTTCGGCCGGTAGGTCGCCAGTCCCTTCAGCCCGGACTTCCACGCCATCATGTAGAGATCCTGGAAGTCGGCGTACGGATAGTCCTCCGGCACGTTCACCGTCTTCGAGATGCTGGTGTCGACGAACGGCGCCACCGCCGCGACCATCTGCTCGTGCGCCGCGGCGCTGATCTCGAGCGCGGTCACGAAGTAGGGCGGCAGCTTGTCCACGTCGCCGCCGGTTGCCTTGTAGCGCCGCCAGGCGTGGTCCTCGACCGGGAATTCCTGGAGCTTGCCGTCGGCCATGCGCTTCTTGCGCGTGTAGGTCCAGGAGAACGGCGGCTCGATGCCGTTGGAGGCGTTGTCGGCGAAGGCGAGGCTGATGGTGCCGGTGGGCGCGATCGACAGCAGGTGCGAGTTTCGCAGCCCCTTTTTCCTGACGACAGTCTTGATGCTTTCCGGCAGCCGCGTGGCGAAGCCGGTGCCGGACAGGTAGAGGTCGGCGTTGAACAGCGGAAACTCGCCTTTCTCGTGCGCGAGATCCGCCGACGCGCGGTAGGCGTGGTCGCGCATCGCCTCGGAGATGCGCGCAGCCATGGCGCGGGCCGGTGCCTCGTCGTACCGCAGCCGCAGCATGATGAGCGCGTCGCCCAGCCCGGTGAAACCCAGGCCGACGCGGCGCTTGGCCATCGCCTCCTTGCGCTGCGCCTCGAGCGGCCAGGCCGTGACCTCGAGCACGTTGTCGAGCATGCGGATCGATGTTTCGACGGTCCTGCCGAAGTGCTCGAAATCGAAAGACGATTTTTCGGTGAATGGATTCTTCACGTACTTCGTCAGGTCGATCGAGCCCAGGCAGCAGCAGCCGTAGGGAGGCAGCGGCTGCTCGGCGCAGGGATTGGTCGCCTCGATGGTCTCGCAGTACCTGAGGTTGTTGTCCAGGTTCATGCGGTCGAGGAACAGGATGCCGGGCTCGGCGTGGTCGTAGGTCGAGCGCATGACCTGGTCCCACAGATCGCGCGCGCGCACGCTGCGGTAGATCCACATGCCGTCGGCGCGCTGGCGGGTCTCCGGGCCCGACCAGGGTTTCGCTTTATGAATTAATTCAAAAACCAGATCTTTTTCCACGGCGAGCATGAACTCGTCCGTCACGCCGATCGAGATGTTGAAGTTCGACAGCTCGCCCTTGTCCTTGGCGTGGATGAATTCCTCGATGTCCGGATGGTCGCAGCGCAGCACGCCCATCTGCGCGCCGCGGCGCGAGCCGGCCGACTCGACGGTCTCGCAGGAGCGGTCGAAGACGCGCATGTAGGAGACCGGCCCGCTCGCGCGCGAGCGCGTGCCCTTGACCTCGGCGCCCTTGGGACGGATGGAGGAGAAGTCGTAGCCGACGCCGCCGCCGCGGCGCATGGTCTCGGCCGCCTCCTGCAGCGCGGTGTAGATGCCGGGCCGGCCGTCGACCGTCTCCGAGATGGAGTCGCCCACCGGCTGCACGAAGCAGTTGATCAGGGTGGCCTGCAGCTGCACCCCGGCGGCCGAGTTGATGCGGCCGGCGGGGATGAAGCCGTCTTCCTGCGCCTGCAGGAAGCGGTTTTCCCAGTAGGCGCGCTTGTCGGCGGCTTCAGGCTGGGCGAGGGCGCGCGCCACGCGGCGGCGCACCTCGCCGATGCTGCTTTCGTCGCCCTTCGCGTACTTCTCGAGCAGGGTGTCGCGGGAAATGACCTGCTCAGGCGCTTCGACCTGGATATCCATACAGTACGATTATAGCCGCTCTTGCGGGGTTGTCCGCGCTACGCGGCGATTTGCGAAGCGGGTGTGCGGGTGCCGGCTGGGGCCGGTTCGGTTCCCTGGCGGGCGCGCTTGAGGAGATCGGCCACCTCGCCGTGCGAGAAGCGCAGCGCCAGCTCCACCGGCGTGTCGCCTTCCTTGGTGGTCTGGATCGGGTCGGCGCCGTTCCTGAGCAGCAGCTCGACCATCGGCTGGCTGCCCTTCATCGCGGCGTAGGCGAGCGGCGTATAGCCGTTGTCGTGGTGCAGGTTGGGGTCGAAATGCATCGACAGCACCTTCTGCGCGTAGACCAGATTGTTCTTCTCGATGGCGTAGAACAGCGCCTTGATGCCCTCCAGGCTCTTCTCGCGCGGCTTGGGCTCCAGGCCGGTGGGCATGAGCTTGACGAAATAGTTGATCGCGGCGATGCCGACCAGCGCGATCAGGGCGAGCAGGATCGGGATCTTCGAGATGTTGAGGCCCTCGGCGATCTGCTCGGGCAGGTTGGCGCCGGCGATCAGCAGCACCACCGCCATGAAGAAGAAGAATTTGAGGTAGAGGAACAGGCCGATGATCACCGCGATGGCGAGCACCGCGAGCAGCGTGGTCGGGCTGATGCCCAGGGTCTGCTCGACGTATTCCTGCGGCAGGTTGGCGATCACCGCGGTGATGGTGATCAGGCCCATCAGGATCAGCTCGCGGATCCGCAGCTTGGTCAGAAAATCGAGCTCTTGCCTCTGCGGCGCCATCCCTTCCCCCTTTGAAGGGGCCAATTCTGGAAGCTCGGACCGTGGCTTGCAAGGGCTAAAATCGATCCGGTCATGTCCAAGGCATTTGTCAAGGAATCCGAGCACGAAGACGAACCGGAGGAGCGCGCGCCCGCGCTGCCCGACGGAGTCAAGAATTACATCAGCCCGGCGGGCTTCGCGCGCCTCAAGGCGGAGCTCAAGCAGCTGGTCGAGGTCGAGCGCCCCGAGGTAGTGAAGACCGTCTCGTGGGCGGCGTCCAACGGCGACCGCTCCGAGAACGGCGACTACCTCTACGGCAAGAAGCGCCTGCGCGAGATCGACCGGCGCGTGCGCTTCCTCATCAAGCGGCTGGAGAACGCGGAGGTGGTGAGGTCCGCGGGGCGTGACACCGACCAGGTGTTCTTCGGCGCGACGGTGCGGGTGCGGATGAAGGACGGCGAGAAGGAACTGACCATCGTCGGCCTGGACGAGGTCGATCCGGCGCACGGCATGGTGTCGTGGATTTCGCCGGTGGCCAGGGCGCTCATCAAGGCGCGCGAGGGCGATACCGTAGTTCTGCGCAGTCCCGGGGGCGAGGAAAAAATCGAAATTCTCGAGGTGAGATACCAATGAGCATCGTCAAGGAGTTTCGCGAATTCGCGGTCAAGGGCAACGTGGTCGATCTCGCCGTCGGCGTGATCATCGGCGCCGCCTTCGGCAAGATCGTCGCCTCGCTGGTCGGCGACATCGTCATGCCGCTGGTGGGCACGCTGATCGGCGGCGTCGACTTCGCCGGCCTCGCCTTCCAGCTGGGCGAGGCGAAGATCCTGTACGGCAAGTTCCTGCAGAGCTGCCTCGACTTCGTGATCATCGCCTGGGCCATCTTCATGGCCATCAAGGTGATCAACCGCATTCGCGAGCCCGAAGCGGCCGCGGTGCCGCGCCAGGAGCAGCTCCTGGAAGAAATCAGGGACCTGCTGAAGAGAAAATAGGGACAGACCCTATTTTTCGCATCTCAAAATATAGGGTCTGTCCCTATTTTTTGAAGGCGCCGGCGGTGACCACGGACAGACGCGCGGGGTCGATGTGCCGGCGCAGCGCGGCGTTTACCTGCGCGGGGGTCAGCGAGGCGATTTTCTTCTCGAACTCGATGTCCCAGGCGAAGGTGCGCTTGGCGAAGAGATAGGAGCCGAGCCGGCCGGCGAGGGCGCGGTCCTGGGTGCGCGCCAGCCGCCGTGCCTCGAGCAGGGAGTTGCGGCCCGCCTCGACCTCCGCGGCGCTGAAGCCTTCGCGCGCGGCGCGCACCAGCTCCTCGCGGATCGCGGCCTCGACGCGGCCGCGGTTCTCGGGCGCGAAGATCGACGCGACGCGGAACGAAGCCGACTCGTCGAAGGCGCTCGAGCTGAAGCTGGTGTAGGTGCTGTAGGAGAGGCCCTCCTTCTCCCGCACCCGCGCCGGCACGCGCGCGATCGACGAGCCGCCGAGCAGGTGGTTGGCGAGAATCATCGCCGGAAAGTCCGGATGGTCGTCGCGCATCTTGAGGTTGATGCCGCCGCGCAGCACCGCGTTCGCCTTGTCCGGCGTTTGCAGGTCGTTCTCGAAGCGCGGCCGCTCGAAATGGCGCGCCGGCACGCGCGCGAACGCGTGCGGCGACTTCCAGCCGCCGAACAGCTCCTCGGCCAGGCGCGCCGCCTCGTCGGCGTCGAACTCGCCCACCACCACGAAGTCCGCGCCCGTGGCGCCGAACAGCTCGCGATAGCAGCTCACCGCGTCCTGCAGCGTTACCTTGCGCATCCAGCCGATGCGCTCCTCGATGGTCGGCGTGTAGTGCGGATGGCCTTCCGGATAGGCGTACAGGTGGCGCGCCAGGCGCACGCCGGCGAGGGCGCCGGGATCGCCGCGCTGCGCCTCGACGCCGGTGAGGGCGGCGCGCTTCAGTTCATCGAACTCCGCGGCCGGGAAGGAGGGCTCGCGCAGCGCTTCGGCCGCCAGGCGCAGCGCCGCGGCCAGGTTCTCGCGGCGCACTTCCACCGTGACGCCGTCGCCGCCGATCGAGACGCTGGCGTTGATCTTGTCGAACGCGTCCTGCAGCTCGGCGCGGGTCTTCTTCAGGGTGCCGCGCGTCAGCATGCTGCCGGCGAAGCTGCAGGCGGCGTCGCGGTGGGTCAGGCTCTTCTCGTCGCCCCAGTGCAGGGCGAGGCTCGCCACGACCCGGCCGCCGCGCGTCTTCTTCGACAGGAACGCGGCGTTGATGCCGTTGGCCAGCCGCCGCCGCACCACGCGCGACTCGATGTTCGCCGGCGAGGGATCGAAGGTCTCGCCCAGGCGCACCGTCTCGTCGGCGCCCTGGAAGCCCGCCAGCGTTTCCTGCAGGCCCTTGACCTCGGGGATCTCGGCGCGCTCGGGCGCGTCGGTCGGGACGAATTCGCCGATCACGCGGTTCGCGGGCTTGAGATAGCTCGCGGCAACGCGCCTGACGTCCTCGAGCGTCACCTTGCGCAGGCGCTCGCGGTACAGGAAGTAGAGCCGCCAGTCGCCCGTCGCCTGGAACTCGGACAGCGCACGCACCAGGCTCGCGGTCTCGAGCTGCGCCTTCTCGAAGTCGTTGAGCAGCCGCGTGCGCGCGCGCTCGAACTCGGCGGCCTGCACGCCGTCCTTGATCACGCCCTCGACCGCCTCGAGCAGCGCGGCGCGCGCCGGGGTGAGCGGCGCCGACTTGTCGAGCGTGGCGCCGAAGGACATGAAGCCCGGGTCGTGCAGCGCGCGCTCCGAGGCCCACGCGGTGCTCGCCAGCCCCTTCTGCACCAGCATGCGGTGCAGCCGGCCGCTCGGCGCGTCGCCCAGCACCTGGACCAGGACGTCGATCGCGGGGTAATCGGGATGGCTGCCGGCCGGGACGCGGTACATGGACATCAGCAGCTGGTTGTCGCCGGCGCGGCGCAGCGTCACCTGGCGCTCGCCGTCCTGCGTCGGCTCGCGCGTATAGAGAATGGGAAGGCTGCGCTCCGGCCGCGGGATCGCGCCGAAGTATTTCGCCACCAGCTCGAGGGCGCGCTTCTCGTCGAAGCGGCCGGCGACGATGAGCAGGGCGTTGTCGGGCTGGTACCAGGTGCGGTAGAAGGCCTGCAGCTTGTCGATCGGCACCTGCTCGATGTCCGAGCGCGAGCCGATGATGGCGTTGCCGTAGTTGTGCCAGGGGAAGGCGAGCTGCTGCATGCGCTGGAACAGCACCGAGCCGGGGCTGTTCTCGCCGGACTCGAACTCGTTGCGCACCACCGTCATCTCGCTGTCGAGGTCCTCGCGCGTGACGCGCGAGTTGACCATGCGGTCGGCCTCCAGGCTGAGCGCCCAGTCGAGGTTGGCGTCGGTGGCGGCGAAGGTCTCGAAGTAGTTGGTGCGGTCGGTCGAAGTGGTGCCGTTCCAGCGCGCGCCGCGGCTGGTCAGCTCGTCCTTGATGTTCGGATGGCGCTTGGTGCCCTTGAACAGGAGATGCTCGAGCAGGTGCGCCATGCCTTTCTCGCCGTAGCCCTCGTGGCGCGAGCCCACCATGTAGGCGATGTGCACGGTGATCGTGTCGATGCCCGGGTCGGGAAGCGTCAGCACGCGCAGCCCGTTCTGCAGGCGGTGCTCGGTGATGCCCTCGAGCGAGTGCGTTTTCTGCAGGGGCTGGGAATACGCCAGCGCCGCGAAGAGCAGCAGTACCCCTGCAGTTATTCCGGCGGTGCAGCGCTTCATAACAGCCAATCGAAAAGGTGGAGAGCGAGGAGCCCGGATACGATCGTAACGAAGGTGGCGCGGAACCGCCATGCCACGGCGATCGCCACGAGGCCTGCCAGCAGCCTTTCGTTTTCCAGCGTAATGGATAGGACTTCCTTTTGCAGCGCCAGTTCCGGTGCCCAGATCGCGGTCAGCACCGCCGCCGGGACGTAGCGCAGGGCGCGCCGCAGCCACGGCGGCGTCTCGACCCCGGGCGGCAGCAGCAGGAACGAGGAGCGGGCGAGGTAGGTCACGACCGCCATGCCGCCTATGGTCAGCCAGAGGGTCATGCCGCGGCCTTCTTCTCGAACAGGAGCCCGGCCGTGATGCCGACCGCGGCCGCCGCGAGCACCGACAGCTTGAGCGGCAGGGCGTGCGCCGCGATCACGGTGACGCCGGCGGCCAGCGCCGCAACCACCATGGCGCGGTCGCGCAGCAGGGGCACCGTCATGGCGATGAAGGCGAGCGGCGCGGCGAACTCCAGGCGCCATGAGGCCGGCACGCCGGCGCCGATCACCACGCCGGCGAACACCGCCAGCTGCCACACCAGCCAGATCGCGGAGCCTGCGCCGAGGAAGAACGGCAGCTTGTCCGGGTCCTCCGGGTGGTCGGAGAAGCGCTGCAGCATCAGGCCGTAGACGTTGTCCGCGGTGAGGTAGCCCAGCAGCAGCCGCCAGCGCAGCGGGGCGTGCGCGAAATACTGGCGCAGCGAGGCGCCGTACATCATGAACCGCAGGTTGATGATCAGCGTGGTGAGCACCACCAGGAGCGCGGGCGAGCCGGAGGCGAGGAGCTGCGCCGAGGCGACCATCGAGGCGCCGGCGAACACCAGCAGCGACATCATGACCGCGGCGAACGGCGGGATGCCGCTCGCCACCATCGCCACGCCGGTGATGACGCCGAACGGCACGACGCCGAGGAGCACGGGCAGCGCAGCCCGCACCCCCTCGACAAAAGCGGCGCGACGAAATGACATCGGGACGCCCGATTTTACCGGCGTCCCGACGTTTCGACCCCCTGACAAGGGGGTCGCGAGCTATGCGAGCGGGGGGTTACTTCTTGCCGCGCTGCTCGCGCGCGCAGGCGCGGAACTCGTCGCCCTTCTTGTCCTTGCAGGCCTCGCGCACCTTGTCGCGGTTCGCCTGGCCTTCTTTCGCCTTGGCCTCGCACTTCGCCGGGTCGGCGGACTGCGCGCACATCTGCGTGCGCATGCAGGCGCTGTGCTCCGCGCCCTTCTTGGCCTCGCAGGCCTTGGCGGCCTTCTCGTGCGCCGCCTTCATTTTCGTGCGGCGCTCCTCGCAGGCCTTGGGGTCCTTGGCCTGCGAGCAGTCGAAGCGCGCCTTGCGCGGAGCTTTCGCCGCATCGCCCTGCGGCGCCTGGGCGAAGGTGACGGTGGAAGCTGCCAGGAGCAGCGCAGCAAATATCGCTTTGAGCATGAAAGATCCTTTATTTGAAAGAGACCTTCCTAAAACGCCGCTTCCAGCCTGCCCGCTGACAGCTTCTTTGTAACGCTTTGTATCTCTCTATCCGAGCTGCTTGAGCATGGTGCCCGCGTCGGACACTTCAAACTTGCCGGGGCCCTCGACGTTGAGCTGCTTCACCACGCCGTTGTCGACCAGCATCGAGAAGCGGTTCATGCGCGTGCCCATGCCGCGGGCGTTCAGGTCGAGCTCCAGGCCGAGCGCCTTCGCCCATTGCGCGCTGCCGTCGGCGAGGAAGCGGATCTTGCCCAGGCCCTTTTGCGCCTGGCCCCAGTGCGCCATCACGAAGGCGTCGTTGGTGGCTACGCACCAGACTTCGTTCACGCCTTTCTGCTTCAGCTGGTCGAGGTTCTGCAGGTAGCCCGGCACATGCTTGGCCGAGCAGGTGGGGGTATAGGCGCCGGGCAGGCCGAACACCGCGATCTTCTTGCCTTTGACCGCCTCGCCGACGTTGACTTCCTTGGGCGGCATCGCGCACTGCGTGCCGGAGTCGAATTCGGTGCTTTCCATCAGCTTGCCGTCGGGCAGCTTGTCGCCGACCTTGATCGTCATGGGGGTCTCCTGTTGGTCTCGAGAGGGGAAGGCGAATGATAGCCAAATGATGCACAGCCTCGTGCAATATTTCACATTTCGCATCAACAACCTACAATCGATTGCGTGGCAGACTTCCCGCTCCGGGGGCTGAAGAAAAAGCAGAAATGGATAGCGTGGGGGATCCTTCGCTCGCGACCTTCGCGGCGCCGGTGCATGGGCGCCTGGAGCTGTCGAGCGCTTTCCAGCCGATCTTCAGCCCGGCGCACCGGCGCGCGGTCGGCTTCGAAGGCCTGATCCGCGCGCGCGACAAGCGCGGACGCGAGGTGCCGCCGCTCGAGCTGTTCAGCGAGGTGCCGGCGGGCGAGACGCGCATCCTGCTCGACCGCCAGTGCCGCCGCCTGCACGTCTCCAACTTCGTCGCTTCCGGCGACGAGCGCAGCTGGCTGTTCCTCAACGTCGATCCCTACGTCGCCATCGAGGGCCGCACCTACGGCGCGTTCTTCGCCGGCATGCTGCGCGACGCCGGCCTGTCGGCGCATCGCGTGGCGGTGGAGCTGATCGAGTCGCCGCTGGCCGACGAGGGCCGGCTGGCCGCGGCGATGGAGTATTACCGCGAGCTCGGCTGCATCATCGTCCTCGACGACTTCGGCGCCGGCCACTCTAATTTCGACCGCATCTGGCGGCTCAATCCCGACATCGTGAAGATCGACCGCGAAATGACGCGGCGCGTGACGGTCGAGCCGCTGGCGCGGCGCATGTTCAGCGGCATCGTCTCGGTGCTGCACGAAGCCGGCGCGCTGGTGTGCGTCGAGGGCATCGAGACCGAGGATGAGGCGCTGTGCGCGACCGACGCGAACGCCGACCTGGTGCAGGGCCACTATTTCGCCAGCCCGGCGCGCGAGCTGCCGGCCGAGGACGTCTGCCGCGACACCTTTACGCGGCTGTTCAGCGGTTTTCGCGCCGAGGTGCTCGAGGCGCAGGCGCGCCGCGAGGCGCGGCTCGCGCCGTACGTGGAGGCGCTCACGACCGCCGGGCGCGCCCTGGCCGCCGGCGGCGGCCACGGCGCAGCGGTGGTGCCGCTACTGGCGCTGCCCTGCACCCAGCGTTGCTACCTGATCGCCGGCGACGGCTCGCAGCGCGGCGACAACATCGAGTCCGAGCACAACGATTCGGCGCGCGATCCGCGCCTGGAGCCGATGCGCCCGACCCCCGGCACCAACTGGCAGAACAAGCCCTACTTTCGCCGGGCAATGGCCGCTCCCGGCGCCATCCAGGTGACCCGTCCCTACCTCTCGGTGACCGGCCCGAAGCTGTGCGTCACGCTGTCGCTCGCCTGCGAGTTCGAGGGCGCCCTGTACGTGATCTGCGCCGACCTCGACTTCACGGCGCTTGCCGGCGAGGACATGGCCTTCGGCGGCCCGAGGCCGGCTTCCCGAATATAGGATATGCTTGCGCAAATCCCTTCAGGAACAAGGGGTAGGTCCATGAAACACATTGTGTTTTTTGCAGCTCTGGCGTTCTCGGCCGCAGCCTTCGCGCAGGCCCCGAAGCCCGAGCCGGTCAAGGCGGAGCCCGCGAAGCCAGCGGCGGCGAAGCCATCCGCCATGGCGAAGAAGAACTCGCGGCGCAGCGAGGACGCGCGCCAGTGCCTCGAGCGCGCCACCAACAACGAAATCATCAAGTGCGCAGAAGAGTTTCTGTAGCGCGCCGCCGGCCGGAACGGCCGGGATCGAGCGGCAGATAGAGATCGGTCGCGCCCCGGCGCACGAGTAGCGCGAGCGGCGCACCGGGCGGTTGCTCCGCCACCAGCCGGGCGAAGTCGACGGCGCTCTTGATCCGGCTCTGATTGATCCCGTAGATCACGTCGCCCATGCGCAGGCCGGCATGCGCCGCTGCGGCTTCCGCTTTGACCACCGCCAGCCCGTAAGGCAGGCCCAGCGAACGCAGCGTCGCGCGCGGCAGCTCGCGCAGACCCAGGCCGAAAGCCGCGCTCTCGATGCTCGCCAGGCCGGCCCCCGCGTTTGGCGCCTCGCAACCGGTGAAAAGCGGGAGGAGGGCGAGGAGCGCAAGCAGCCTGACGGCAGGGGCCATGTCAGGCCCGATGCAACTTTCAGTCCCAGGCGTAGCGGTAGAACAGGCCCACGCCGCTGGTGGTGCCGGTCTGGCCGCGGACCGATACGCGCTGCGTCAGAGAGTCGTCCAGCTTGAC
>Ga0193752_1002096_pt1 | contig 15466 bp, 14 predicted proteins | sample H1c1metaG_FD_144924 | JGI IMG/M metagenome (GOLD analysis project Ga0193752, IMG submission 144924) | Soil microbial communities from a riparian zone of the East river system, Colorado, United States - H1c1 | ecosystem: Environmental > Terrestrial > Soil > Riparian zone | place: USA: East River... | reverse complement strand
TATCTGTTTCACAACCTGGACCATACATTAAGTGTTGTAGCCAGGACAAAGGAGATTGCCGGGCATTATTACCTGAGTGAAAATGATATGCTGACTGTGTACATAGCCGCCTGGTTTCATGATACCGGCTACCTGTTCACAGATGCCGCACATCATGAAGAAAAAAGTGTGGAGTTGATGCATGATTTTATGAAAACTCATACACACGATGAAAAACTGTTATCTGCAATAGCCGGGTGCATCATGGCCACAAGGCCACCCCGGCAACATGATAGCCTGCTGAAAGAAATTATCTGTGATGCAGATACTTATCATTTTGGCACTGATGAGTTTAAAGAAACCAACAAAAAAGTATGGGAAGAATTTACTGCCACCGGTACTGTAATTACAAAGGAAGCATGGGCAGTAAAAACACTTGAATTCCTGAAAGAGCACCAGTTTTACACCAAATATTGTAAGGATCTGCTGGAAGACAGAAAGGAAAAAAATATGAAAAAATTAAAGAAGAAGCCCGAACAAAAAGAAAAGGAAGAAGAGTCATTCAGCATTGCAGACCTTGAAAAAAATAACAAGGGGTTGATGACCAAAGGTATTCAAACTATGCTCCGGCTTACATCGGAGAACCACCTGCGGCTGAGCGATATGGCCGACAGTAAAGCCAATATCCTTATCTCGGTAAATGCAATAATTATATCTGTTATTTTAGGTGCATTGATACGTAAACTGGAAGAATCTCCCTACCTGACTGTTCCTGCCATCATATTTTTAACAGTGTCGCTTACTACTATTGTTATCTCCATTATTGCTACACGTCCTAAAATAACCGGTGGCACTTTTACCAGCCAGGATATTCGTGACAAGAAAGTCAACCTGCTATTCTTTGGTAACTTTTTTAAAACTTCTTACGATGAATACAATGCAGGCATGCGGGAAATGATGGGTGATACAAATTACCTTTACGATTCGCTGATAAAAGACATTTATACATTGGGAACCGTGCTGGGCCGAAAATACAGGTTAGTAAGACTCGCTTACAATGTTTTTATGATCGGGATCATTGTTTCGGTACTCGCATTTGGAATAGCTGTTGTTTTTTTTAATACCGGTAACATTACCGGAACAATAACTCCATCAACCGGTTCGCCGTTCTAATAATTATTTTATGTTTTGTAACAGAGATATTAGCTGGTTAGGTTTTAATTTCAGGGTTTTGCAGGAAGCTGCTGACAAAAATGTGGCATTGTTCGAACGGATGAAATTCCTTTCCATATTTTCCAGCAACCTGGATGAATTCTTCAGAGTAAGGTACCCGGCTGTAGTTGCTCTAAGCAGGTTGAAAGAAAAGACAAAACATAAGGCAAGTATAGAAATGGCTGATGATATTGCCGAAAAGATCCAGCTGGAAGTTAACCGCCAGCTAAATGTTTTTGGATCTATCCTTACCGAAGAAATAATCCCGGAATTAAAAAAGAACGGGATCATTTTTTATTACGATACTGCTATCCACAGCGGGCATGCACGTGAGATCAAAGAGATCTTCCTTTCGCATGTACTGGCATTTATTCAGCCGGTTTTTATAGAAGATAACAGCAGCCAGGCTTTTATGCCGGAAAACAATCAACTCTATTTTGTGGTTACTTTAAGGGAGACTGACCACGGCACTTTAAAACAGGCCATTGTTAATATCCCGTCCGGTAAATTGAAAAGATTTTTTTCTTTAACCCCGTTGGAAGGAAATGAATACGTTATTTTTCTGGATGATATCATTAGGGAGAACCTGCAGCATATTTTTCCGCGGCTGGAAATAATCAGTGTGTACAGCATTAAATTTAACCGGGATGCTGAAATGAACCTGAGCGATGAATACAGCGGGAACCTGTTAACTAAGATCGAAAAACAGCTGAAGAAAAGGGATATCGGCATGCCTTCACGTTTTTTGTATGAAAGCAGTATGCCACGTAACCTGCAGTTATTCCTGGCGGCAGCTTTTTCTGTAAAGTATGAAGATATGTTTGCCGGTGGAAGGTATCATCACCTCAGCGACCTGTCATCATTCCCGGTTACAGATAAAAAACTGCAGTTCGGAAAATTCACTCCGCTTTCTTCGGCTGCCATTATGAATAGCGGTGATATTTTTAACTTACTTGAACAGCAGGATGTTTTGTTACACCTGCCATATCAATCCTATAACCCCGTATTGTCTTTCTTTAACCAGGCTGCTGTTGATGCAGATGTTACCGATATTTATATAACATTGTATCGCCTGGCTGCTGATTCTCATATTGTGAATGCATTGATCAGTGCAGCAAAGAATGGTAAGAACGTGGTTGTGTTTATAGAGTTAAAAGCAAGATTTGATGAAGCAAATAATATAAAATGGAGCAGGGTAATGAAGGAAGCCGGTATCAGCCTGCAGTATAGCCTGCCGCAGATAAAAGTGCATTCAAAGATCGCATTGGTAAAGAAAAGATCCGGGGAGAGTGAACTTTCGTATGCTATACTGAGTACCGGAAATTTTAATGAAGTAACGGCCAGGTTTTATACCGATCATGTGCTCATGACTTCCGGTATGGCCATCATAAAGGAACTGCAACAATTATTTGGGTTCCTTGAAAAAGGCCGCAATGAGATAGGCGATGAAAAGATCAAGTTCAATGAATTACTGGTCTCACAATTCAATATGACCTCAGAATTTGAAAAACGTATTGCACAGGAAATAAAAAAAGCAAAGAATGGCATGGCCGCAAGGATCAGGATAAAAGTAAACAACCTGGAAGAGCCTGGTATGATCAACCTGTTATACAAGGCAGGTAAGGCAGGGGTAAAAATTGAATTGATCGTGAGAAGTGTTTGCTGTATCATTAGTGGTACTGATGAAGCAAATGAAAACATTACAGTACGACGCATCGTTGACCGTTTTTTAGAACATACCCGTTTGTTTATTTTTGGAGCAGGGGATGATGCCACTGTAATTATGGGCTCAGCAGACCTGATGACCAGGAACCTGCATCACCGCATTGAAGTTTGCTTGCCGGTAAGGGATACTACCTGCAGGAAGGAGTTGATGGATTATTTTGATATGCAATGGGCCGATAACAGCAAGGCTGTTCAGCTTTTGCCGGATAATCAATATAAAAAAGTTGAGCCGGCAAACGGGCATATCATCAATGCACAACAAAGCATTTATCAATATCTGAAAGAAAGGGTATGAGATCATCATCAACATCATATTCTATATTCTCCGGTTTAGGCAGGTACCGTATACGGACTATTCTTATCATAGCCGTATTCTGGACCCTGATAGATATTGTGGCCGTTTTATTATTCAAGGACAGGAATGTTAAAAACCCTTTTGGATCGAGCCTGTTAAGAGAGGCCGCTGTATTTATTATGAGTTGCGTAATGGGTTATCTCTTTGTTTTCAGGTTAAAGAATGTGTTCAGTAAGCAATCGGTCTTCATCAATTTTATTTTTAAGAGTATCATCCTGCTTTTGGCCGCCTTTACGCTTAATTTCCTGGTTCACTTCATTGACAGCATTCTTATAAACGGTGAGGGAACCAGGGAAGCATTGCAGATCTCCATGAATGATATGCTCCAGGTAAAAAAATTATTGCAAAAGATCATTTACTGGATGATACTTTTTGTAGTAACACAGTTGTATATAGAGATCAATGAAAAATATTCACCCGGCGTTTTCCTGGAGATCATTACCGGGAAATACATGCAGCCTAAAATTGAAAAGCGGATCATTATGTTCGTAGATCTTAAGGATTCTACTTCTATTGCAGAAAAACTGGGGCATGTTGAGAACTTTAAATTTATCCGTGATTTTATCTTTCATGTTTCTATGGCCATGATAGAAAATGACGGTCGTATCTATCAATATGTAGGAGATGAAGTTGTTGTATCGTGGCCTTTTGAAAAGAAAAATGTAAAGAAATGTATGGCCTCTGTTATTGAAGCCCGAAAGAACCTGCAAGGCTATGGCGATGAGTTCAGGAGAAAATACGACATTATCCCGGAATTCAGGGTGGGCATACATATGGGTGAAGTAACGATAGGAGAGATCGGTGTGATAAAAAAGGACCTGGCAATGAGTGGCGACACCATGAATACCACCGCCAGGATCCGGAGCGCCTGTAATGAACTTAACCAGAAGTTCATCATGTCGAAAGATTTTATGGACAACAGTGAGCTTACAGAATGGCAGGGGGAAAGTCTCGGCATCGTGGACCTGAAAGGTAAGCACAACGGCATTGAATTATTCTCTCTTAAAATTTAACGGCAATAATGGTAACTTCAGCTATATGATACGAAGGATAAGATATAGGGTGAAAAAACTTTGGGAAGCGATTGCTTTACTTTCGCTTGAGCTCGTACTGGTTTTTATTGGATTCGTTATTTCGCTGAGTGTATTAATTATAGTGATCAGGCAGATATTTTACCACAAAGACACTGTCGTTGATGAAAGGGCATTTGAATACCTGTCGCAACATGTAACAGAGACAAATACATCTGTCATGCAGGGAGCAAGTTTTCTCGGTTCACAGTTATTCCTGGTTCCTGCCTGGCTGCTGCTATTGGTTATATTTTATTTTATCGAAAAAAATAAATGGTACTTCATTAAGGTAATTACGATCTCATTAAGCACTTTATTGATGATGTTGGGATTGAAACATTTTTTCAACCGCCCACGCCCGCTTATACCGCTGTTGAAACAGGTGCCCGGCCTGAGTTTTCCCAGCGGGCATGCATTTATGAGCTTTGTGTTTTATGGAATGCTTATCTACATTATTTACCTGGAAGTAAAGAATATATGGCTCAAGAGTTTTATCTTTTTGATACTGGGGCTGATCATATTCTCTATCGGACTCAGCAGGGTTTACCTGCGGGTACATTATGCCAGTGATGTTGTAGCGGGTTTTTGTTTTGGCCTGATGTCGCTGATCATATTGTTGTGGTTGTTGAGAAGAATTGAGAAGTACAATGAAAAAGTAATCCCCCCGGCTTTAAACACCACACATGTGGAAGAAAAATAACTGTTAATGCTTCAACGGCCTTTTCTTTATCATTCCACCTTTAGTATCTCTCACACTATTCATCACCACAAATGCATCGGGTGTTATTTTCAGCAGTTCAGTATTCAGTTTATTTAATTCAAGCCGCGTTATTACGGTGTAGATGATGTCTACATTCTTTGTTTCCCCGCTTTTGCCATAGCCCCGTTTGCCATTGTAGACTGTAACACCACGGCCCATTACTGTAATGATCATCTGTCTTATTTCTTCGCTGTGCGATGATACAATGGTAACGCCAATATATTCTTCAATACCTTCTATAATAAAGTCAAGCGTTTTTGATGCGGAGAGATACGTGATCATAGAGTATAAGGCAATTTCCATGGACAAGAAATAAGCTGCTGTTGAAAAAATAACAACGTTTATCATCACAATAATATCGCCGATGGTAGTTCCCAGTTTACGGCTTAGAATTACGGCACCTCCTCTAACTGCCAGCCCGATACCTGCACCTAAAAAGAATCCGCCAAAAATAGCCACCAGTAAATTATCGTTGGTTACATTGGGAAAATTCACTGTAGCCAGGCAAAGTGCAAGCCCCGCAATGGCCAGGGAGGTTTTGATGGCAAACTCTTTACCCATCACCATGTAGGCAAGTATGATGAATGGAATATTTACACAGATGATCAGAATGTACAGCGGCACTTTCGTAACCGCCGATATCAATAAAGAAATACCCGTTGCACCGCCATCAATAAAATGATTGCTGAGCAAAAAACCTTTGAAACCAAAAGATGCAGCAAATATACCGGCGATTATCAGCAGCATGTCTTTAAAATGCCGCCTGATCGTTATCAGCAGCTCCCGGTAATTTTTTGCACGTTGGTAAGCAGAGACTGGTTCTCCGCCCTCCGCTTTTATTTGCTTTTGCAAAGTTCTCTGAATAATGCGCCGTGACAAAAATGCATTCATATACCTGCGTTTTCTTTTAAAGATCCTGCTGTTATAAACAGGGCGGGGAAAATACCCGGCCCTGTTTTTTAAGTTACTACTTTTTTTGTGCAATTGATGCTATTTTATCATTAATAATATTGCACCATTTTTCGGCTTGCTGCAATTCGCCTGTTAACATGGCCCCATCATGGTCCACATTAAAAAATGTAAATGCTGTTTCTGTTTTCTTTTTGTCTGTAGGCTCAAATACCAGTTCAAGTTTTTCGGAGAGGCTATAGTTACCATTCTCGTTATTCAGCGTGCGCTGTATGTTTGCTACCCGGCATTTTTGGATCTCGGTAAGCGCCACCTGCTGACCGGTCTCACCATCTGTTGTTCTTTTTGAGAAGAAAATCACATTGGCTGTTTCATCCATACCAATGGAAGTATTGCCCCAGGTATTGAATGTTGAAACCTGCAGGTTGCTTTTAGCAGCTTCCCGGGTAAGTAGCAGCAGATTTTGTTTTTCCCTTTTCCTGCGGCTTATGTATAGTAATATGAATGGTATTGAGAAAAGCAATAAAAAGAATATTGCGGTAAGGATCGTTCCTTTATCTATTGTCATGATGATATTTTTATAAATGCAAAAATGTTACAGCCCTTGGTTTTATACCAGGCTGCATTAAATAAAATATGGCAGATGAAAAAAGATTACCAGAAATACTGGAAAGGAAAAATGAGATCGGTATTTTGTAACCGAAGCAGCAGTTTATGCGAAAAGAAACTGTATTGTAAAAAAGTACGGACAAGAACCTGTTCCGTTACTTTATTAATAGCTGAAAATTCTTTGTAAGTGTTCTTTAAAGTTACCGGGTTGTTGTGGCTGCAAACTGTAAGGGAATTCTCTGATTGCACCGTATGCTGAAAAGATTTGGCAGCAACACTGTAGCCATAGCTTTCCTTTGTTGTGTTGGGCTGTTTTGCAAATGCCGCAGTTCTATTAAAAGCCATGCCACTGTACAAGCCTATGGCGAGGCAATACAGCAGGGCAATGCTTAATAAACCGGTTATTTGCAATGATCTTTTCACAGGGCAAAGGTACGGATTTTAAGCGGGGGGATTTTTTGTATAGTTGTTAAACTTTTTTTGCCATTCAACTAAAAAATAAATAAGCAATCCTATGCCGATCGCAATGGCAACATGTTTAAGTTCCTTCAAACCTGAACTGCTCAATAGCCAGATAGTGATTGATATGCCGGCAATGGCAAAAAAATTTCCATACCTGATCTTAAAATAACCGGTTTGTGCAGCATTCTTTTTGCGCAGTACAATTAAGGATATACAAACAATGGCATAGATCATTACCCTTGTAATGGCGCTCAGTGAAGCAGCGGATAAGAATGAATAATTGATGGATACAAGAATAGTAACCGTCATGAACAGCAACAACGATAAAGTTGGTGTTTTATATTTGGGGTGAATGAAAGAGAATATTTTAGGGAACTGTTTTTCTTCACTGAAAGCATACGGCAAACGGGAACCCACCAGCATGATGGCATTCAACGTGCCGGTTACCGAAAATAAAGCACCGATAGCAATTAATGTAGCGCCGGTTTTACCCATGAATAATCCTGCTGCTTCTGCAAGCGGCTTGCCGGATGTAGCCAGTGTTGGCAAGGTTCCGATGCTGATTATTTGTATCAATACATAAATAACAGCAATAATGAGTGCAGCCAGCAACAGCGCAAAGGGAAGATTTTTGCCGGGATCTTTTACTTCACCTGAGTTCACAAGCACCGACTCAAAACCGCCGAAAGCAAAAACCAGCAATAGTACTGTTGATGAAAAGGAAGAGAAGTCCGGCGTGTGTTTGATCTCAAAATTTTTCGTTTCAATAAAAAAGAATCCCACAATTATGAAAAGAAATAAAGGCAGCAACTTGGCAAAAGTTAAAAAATTATTGACCCTTGTAGAATCCTTTACACCAATATGGTTAATAAACGCAAGGAAAAATGTTAGCAAAATGATGGTGATGATCCTGGAGGATGGTTGTGTGAACCAGTCAGAAAAAACAGAAAGGTATGTTACCAGTAAATTAATGAGTGCTGCATATGTAATGAACCGGGTGACCAGTAACAACCAGCCGGTAAGAAATGCAGGCAATGGGCCAAAAGATGAAAGTGCATACAGGTAAGGTCCGCCGGTTTTAGTAAAACGGCTGCTGACTTCGGCAAAGCATAAAATAATAATGAAAACCGCAACAGCGCAAACCCCGAATGCGGCAATACTGTACACGCCCGTTTCTTTGAAAGTTTTTGCCGGCAAACCAAAAATACCGGAACCAACCACACCATTAATAACGAGCAGTACCATGGCCCATTTACTTATACTTCGGTTTAGCATGGGTAAAAGGTAGGTAAAAACTATGACGGCATATAAAATGTTTTCCCCCTACTGAACCTGCAGAACCATTTGAAAAACAGGCTGTGCCTGCAACAAAAGGGAAAGCTTAAGCATGGCCTCTTTTTTTAAGGCCATTGGGAAAAATAAGCGTAAGCAAAACTACTATCAGCAGGAAATTAAATTCCATACCATTGCGGCCGCCGCCTACCACAAACCAGCCTTCCTTAAAATGCACCATGATGATACCGGTAATTAAGATCAGTATGGTAATGATGGCTGCAGGTTTTACATACTTGTTAAGCAACAGGCAAACCGCTGCAACTACATGCGATAATTTGATTGCCCAGGCAAGCGGGATACCTAATGGGGCAAAACCTGTTTCATTTAAATAAAATCTGCCAAAATCATTTACGCCATTGTTAAACATGCCGGGAATACTATGCATTAATAAAATAATAGCAACCGCAAGCCGGAGTAAAAATGTATTGCCTGGTAAATTCATTGCATTTGGTTTTGGTTATGTAATGCTGTTAGCTATTGCTTTTGATGATGTAAAACTTCTGTTTACATAAACTGTTCTCTAAGATCATGAATTACTTATGGTAAGTAGTGGCCAGGGGGCGGGGTGGTACGGATTTCAGAGGGGGTGACCTCACCCCGGTTCCCCCTCCTTTGAAGAGGGAACCGGAATAAAGACAGGATGATTGTTAATATCCATTTATGATCATGGCCTCCCCGGTAAATTTCTTCATAGATCAGTTACCGCCAGGTCTTCTCAAACTAACCTGGCATTCGCATATGGGGCAAGGGGCCTGAAGGGTATTTTATTTTACATCAAACGTAATGGTCCTGGTATCTTTAAAATAAACAAAAGTCAGGACAGATACACCTTTATCCTTTGCTGAAAAATGAAAGATATGATCCTGTGAGCCGCCGTTCACCCCTGCGGCCGGTCCATTTCTATAGGTACTTTCCATCTGGCTGATCTTGTCTTTATCAATATTTGTAATTCTCCAAACCTCGGCGCAACCAATACATTCACGTAGAAATACCACATCAAACCTGTCGCCTATTTTAAGGTTGATGGTCTTACCATTTTGTAAATGCGGGTCAACCTGCAGTGCATTTACATTAGCTGGGGGAGTAATTACTACTTCCTCTTTTGTTTCGGTTTTCGTTGCAGTTTTGGTGCTTTTTGTACTTGAGCAGGAATAGAAAAAAGCCAATATGCCAATAAAGGCGATCGGTTTAAGTAAGTTCATTTGCATGTGTTTTAGGTATTTTATTGTTTTTGTTTAGACCGGCACAAGATATAAATATTCTCCAGAACAAAGAATACCCCAAATAGTGAAGGCTCTATAATGTTTACAGGCCAGGCATCTCAAAATGATCAGCCTCCGTAGGGTAAGGGCTTAAGATGATGTAAAATTCCTGTTTATCACTTCAACAGCAATTATACTTATACATATCATATATTAAAAACATAAGAATGCCACATTAAACCCACATCATACCACATTTATTGTGGGATGATGTGGGTCTGATGTGGGAATGATGTGGACTTAAAGCGAATTTAAGCCCTGTTGACTATAAGCATAAACCAGGTAATTCAGGGACGCCTTCTCGCCAAAAAAATGGGCTTAGGGGCCATTTTTAAGGCCTTTTTAAGCTGCAGTCAGGAATGTTTACTGATTGCTCTCTGCCTATCCGCCCGCAGGTCCTGTGGGCAGGATGCTGATAAGGGGAAGTGGTTTGGTTTAAATTGTGTGGGTTTATTTTATCCCTGTTCGTTCTGTCTGCTGCAGCGTGATACGGCTTGGTTGAAAACCAGACGCCGGCAATCAATCTACCTACGGCGGCAAAGTGGGCTTGAGGCTTATTGTGAACACCAACTAAGGCAAGAACAAAGGCAGAAACATATTATCTGCTTTTTTCGTAATTTTAAAATAAAAAATGAGCTACGATATATCCGACATAAAAAAACTGCCGGTTGAAGAAAGACTGGAAATTATTGATGAGATATGGGAAACCTGTGTGGCTGAAAGCCCTGCCTCGGTTTATGAAGACGACGAAAAACTAAAAACTGTTTTGGAAGAAAGGGTTACTGATTATGAAACAGGAAGGATGAAAGCCATGCCCTGGGATGAGTTTATTGCGGGATTGAAAGCAAGAAGAAAATGAAGTATTCACTCCTGGTTTCTGAAATGGCTTATGAAGATGCCATCGTTATTTTTGATTGGTATGAATGTAAGTTGACCGGGCTTGGCGATAGATTTATCAATGAACTGGAAGTTGCCAAAAATGATCTACTGAATAATCCGCTGGCTTTTGCCAAATGGAATAAAGGCATCAGAAGAATGGTGATGAGAAAATTTCCCTACAAATTGTTTTATAAGATTTATGATGATCAGATTGTGATTCTTGCTATTATTCACGCAAGGAGGTCAAATCGCTATTTGAAAAGAAGGTTGTGATTTTTAATTTTTTGGCTTCGTTTGAATACTCATCTGGCAGCAGGTGCCAATCGTTTGATATATTATCGGAATCATTGAAAACTTGGCGGTACCGGTAAAGGTTCTTTTAATAAATGCATGAGATTATTTTCCAGTAGTTTATATCATAATTTTTAAAACCCCCGCCTTCCACCCATTTTTCTCGTGTTTCCCATAAGTCAAAGGAAAAAGCATCTTTTCTAAACATATTGTATAAACAAATATTAGCAGCAAAATCTGTAGTAGTATCGCACAAAAGTTTCATCCAATGCTCATACGTGAATTTATTTATTGCTTCACGCACTGATGGACTTATGTTTAGCACAATAAAAGTTTTTGAAGGTTCGATTCGGTTAGAATCTAATCTTCTTGTTCTTGTGATAATTTGCCCGTAACTAATATTTCTATTATTAATTATTGAATCAATCTGAGAGAAGGAATCAATGCAAATAAAATAAAGAAATAACAAAATGATTAATGACTTAGTGTGCATGTGATTTTTAATTACCTGTTCTTTCTGGCACCGTGAATAAATTGCCTGAATTGCCGCCGGCTTTTAATCAGCGGCATATTATTCTCTTAGTTTCTGTTTCTTCTATTAGCTCTATCTCAAAACCTCCCTACGATCTTCAAATTAACCAACCTCGGTGTTAACCGGTTGGGCATGGCGTACACATTGTTTGCAAAATCTTTAATCAGCTGGAAGGAGATGGTATTGCGGCGGTCGATGAGATTGAACACTTCAAAACTTGCCCATATATTTTGAAAGCTGCGGAAGGGGCTGTGGCTACGGCGCTTGCTTTTTTCGCTGAGCAGTTGTGCGCTGAAACCTGCATCTACACGGATATAGGGTTCAATGATCAGGCCATTGCGGTATTTGGTGCTATTGGGAATATTAAAACTCATGTTACTGCCGTACAACAGGTTTAAATGAAATTTAAAATTCTTGTTGGTGGTAAGATAATCTTCCAGGTACAAACCGGCTGTTATTAAACGGTCGGTTGGACGGCGCACAAAACCTACATTGTTCTTAATGCTGTCAACCACTACCTGGTCGGTGCTTTGTGCAGTGATAATTTCACCGGCTGCGTTTTTATACTGGTAATAAAAATCATTGTCAAGGTCTTCTTTGGTTTGCATAATACCGATACTTAACCAACTCTCTGCATCTTTTACCAGCTCCCCAAAAAGCCTTGCTTCAAAACCTGTAGCGTATGCTTTTGCATTGTTGTTGCCTGCATAGCGGATCTTTACATTGTCAATATCATACACATCCACACTGCTCATGCTTTTGTAATAGGCTTCGGTGCTGATGCGGAAGGGGCGGTTGCCCAATCCCTTAAAATTATAATCGACACCGGCAACAACCTGGTAACTTTTTTGTGCAAGCACATTGGTGTTTACTGTACCGTTATAACTACGCAGCTCCCTGTAAAAAGGGGGCTGATGATAAGCGCCTGCAGCCAGTTTTACAACCACATCTTTTTTCCAGTTGGGTTTAAGGCTGAACTGCATGCGTGGGCTTATTAAGAATTCTTTGTTGAGCGAATTGTAATTGTAACGAACACCTGCCTGTAGGGTAATATTATTGTTTTTGCCAAGGCGGATATTATCCTGTATATAACCGCTATATTTTTGAATGCTTAGATCAGCGGTGGAATTTATAGACTTATATAAATTAAGTTGTGCAGGGTTGTAGGGTAGAGAATAACCGGCGCTATCCTGGTATTCCCATTCTTTAAGCCTGTCGGTAATATTGGTTTGCTCAATGCTGTTGCCAAACTGTATAACATGCCTGTTTACTGTATAACTGCCTTTTACATTTGCATTGTACACATTAATATCGAGTTCGTTGCGGCCATAGTTTTGATAATAACCTGCGCCAAGCGGATTTACAATTTGTCCGTAAGTACTGTTGGTTTGGTCAAAGTCACGGTCGCCGAATAAATAGGCGCCGGCAATATCAAAATTCTCATTCTCTTTATTCTGAAAGCGGCTCACCATCCACTTTAGCCTTAATTTTTTGTTGGGTGTATGCACCAGGCTCAGGCCGACCAGGTTGGTTTTATAACCATCCCTTTCCTGTCCTTCAAATGCAACATCCAAACCGAGGTTTGCAGTAAAAAGCGGGGAGAAGACAGAAGTTGTTTTTTGTACAGACTCCGGAAATAAGGTGAATTTGGACACAGAGTATATGCCCAACAATTCAAGCTGTATCTTATTGCTGATCTTGTACGTGATGAAACCCTGTACATCGGACGAAGATGGGATATAAGCGCCAACTGTTTCCTGGCTTCTTAATAAATTTTTATTACTGCGGTTGCGTACGCCAAGCAGGTAAGATATCTTTCCTTTTTTTGCAGCCCCTTCTAAATGTAAGCCCTGTTCGAGCAAACTTACATAAGCCGAGCCACCAAAGCCTGATGGGTTTTTGTATTGAATATCCAGTACGCTGCTCATCTTATCTCCATACTTTGCCTGGAAACCCCCGGTGTAAAAATTTACATTCTTTGCAAGTTCAGGATTAATGAAACTAAGGCCTTCCTGTTGTCCGCTTCGAACAAGGTAGGGGCGAAAGATCTCAAAGTCGTTGATGTACATTAAATTCTCATCGTAGTTGCCGCCACGTACACTGTATTGCGATGTAAGTTCGTTATTGCTGCCAACGAGTATTTTTATCAATCCTTCCACACCACCGGTGGTGCTGGGTAAAATGATGGCGTTCTTCGGATTTATTTTTACAAGGCCGGTTTCTGTGCGTTCTTTTTCGGTGCTTACTTCCACGCTTTTCAGGGTTTGACTGCCCCGTTCCATTTGTATAGTTACTTTTTCTTCTTCATCAACACTCAGGTAAAAATTCTTTTGCAATTCGTTGTAGCCGGTGAAAGAAAAAACCAGGCCGAATGATCTGGATGCCGGAACTTTTATCCTGAAATAGCCACTGTCATCTGTAGTAATGCCCGATTGCTTTCCTAAAATTACAACTGATACCCTGGAGATCGGGTTGTCGTTTTCGTCAACAACCCTGCCACTGATAAAGGCAGACCTGGTTTGAGAAAAAGCGGTGACAGTAATAAGCAGTAAAAGGATAGTAAGGGCTGATCTCATTATATGAAGATATATATTTTTGTATGTTTTGCAATGTCTTTAATTTACACTTCAAAATTAATAAAGTGATCAGAAAAATATTTGCGGCAATTGCCGTTTCAGCTTTTATTTTTTCCTGTAGTGATACAGGTGATAAAACCGGATCGGTAAAAGAAGACATTGTTATTGAGGATGTAAAACAAGAGAGACATAAGGAGCTGATCTACCTGGATACTGCTGAAAATATTTATAATATTCTTTGCCAGGACTGGGTTATGGAAGATGACGCCGAAGCATTGGAGGGTATGGCTGAAAACTCGCAGGTTGAAATACCTTATCGCAGTTTTTGTTTTTCAACCAAGGGTACGTTTGTAAAAAATCCTCGTAACGCTTTTGATTACGGCAACTGGATATATGATGATGCGGCAAAAACCATTACTATCAACAACACGATTGACAGGAGCAGGGATGTTTATAAGATAGCAAAAATTGCTTTTGACGAATTGACACTGGTAAATATTGGTATAAACACCATTACCAATTTAAAATTCATTGCACCGGGTAAGCGGTATAAAAATGCAAATGACGAACCTTATTGTTTAGAAAATAACCGTTGGCGCATCAAACCTGCAAGTAAAGAACCTGATTCTGCTATTCATCGCCGCCTGAAAGAGAATATTTACTTTTTTATTTTGTTTTACCGTAGTGCATTGGCAAAGAATGATAAAGCAGTTTCTTTCTGGGGGTTGCCCAGCTGCTTTAAATGGTATGGTGGCGCCATTTATTTAAAGAAGGAAGATGAACTAAAAGAGAACTGGATCGATTGTTTTTATAATAAAGACCAGGCTATGCAGGCTTATGCACTGGCTGATAAATTATTAAGCCAGAAATACGACTGGCCAAAGGGCGAAAGGAACTGGCTTAAGCTGAACCTGGCCGTGGTAGAGCTGATGTATAAAAAAATGGATGAGGTACATTAATGTTTTGCGAATGCAACAATAAGACTTCCTGTAAGGCGTTTTTGCAACAGTAGTACTAAATTATATGCCTTGTTTTATTAAAATTGCAACATAACGCATTACTTTTGTAACACATGAAATTTTTCTTCCTCATATTAAGTTGCTTTATGCTTTCCCTGTCATGCTTTGCCTGCAGCGATGGGGAAGAGTGTAATGTAAAGGGTGAAGCAAAAATTTCAGCAACGAATAGTCACGAGCAACACAACCACGATGCGGAAGCCTGTACGCCATTTTGTACCTGTTCCTGCTGCGCTGTTTCTACTTTCTATTCCAATGCGGCTAAAGCACATACTTCTAAAGTTGTTTTTCAATCAGAAAAATATCCTCTTTACAATATTGCCTTCAATACCGAAGTGTACTACAGTGTTTGGCACCCTCCTAAAATATCTTAATTTCTTTCTTTTCCGGATTTGTAACAAGACCATGATTGTGGCTTGTATTGCATTCATCAATATTTAATTATTGTGAAAGCGACCTCCGGGATTTTACCTATTTAACATTTATTGTTATTG
>Ga0193752_1002095_pt1 | contig 15473 bp, 14 predicted proteins | sample H1c1metaG_FD_144924 | JGI IMG/M metagenome (GOLD analysis project Ga0193752, IMG submission 144924) | Soil microbial communities from a riparian zone of the East river system, Colorado, United States - H1c1 | ecosystem: Environmental > Terrestrial > Soil > Riparian zone | place: USA: East River... | reverse complement strand
AGATCTGCCTTCGGCTGCGGCGGACCCGTCGCAGGCGCGCGCTCCGGAAGTGGTCGCAGCACCGCGGCCCGCTTCGAACGTGCTGACGGTTCGTACTCGCCCGAAACAGGCGCAGCCCAGCGAAGCTGAGCTCGGCCTGAAGAGCCCGTGGTGAGGCGGCCATGAACTCTCTTTGCGCCGCGATCGCCTTCGGACTTTGCGTCGCATCGCTTTCCAGCGCACGCGCCGACGCGACTTCCGGACCGGTCGCTGTGAGTCAGCAAGTGCGCGATCGCACGACCGAGGAAGCGCGCAATCAACATCGTGCGGGGGTCGAAGCGTTTGCTGCAGGTCAGTACGAGGACGCGATCGCAGCGTTTCTAACTGCGGATGCGTTGCACCCGAGCTCGGAGACAGCGTTCAACATCGCCAAGGCCTACGAGGCGCAAAACGATGACTCGCATGCGCTCGAGTACTATCGCGAGTACCTGCGGCGCTCGCCTGGCGCGAATGATCGCGAGGGCGTCACGAAGCGCATCGCGAAGCTCAGTCAGAAGATCGGACTGCGCGGGGTGCAGCAGATCAGCTTCATCGTGAGTCCGGCCGGCTCGGCCGTGCTCGTCGACTCCGAACCGATCGGCGCTGCGCCAGTCACGCTCGAGATGCGGCCCGGAAAGCACACCGTCGAATTTCGCAAGGCTGGATATCAACCTGCACAGTTCGACTTCGAGCTGCCGGCGGATCGTCCAGTCGATGTCGTCGCGAAGCTCGCGCAGGGGAAAGATCCTCGAAACACGAACAGCGCAATCTCGTCTGTGCCGCAATCCGGGCAGGCTTCCGAGTCGGAAGCCTCAGGCAGTGTCGACCCGCGTATCGCACCGACCGACGTAGCGACTTCGAAACGTAGCTCGCTCACGCGGACGATCGGCTTTGCTGCACTCGGTGCCAGCGTTGCGGCGATCGGTGGCGCGATCACGTTGGAAGTCATGCGCAGTCGCGCCGAAGACGAAGCGAAACGCCAAACCGATCAGATCGGCTACTCCGAAGCACTCGAACGCATGAAGTCGCGGCAGACGATGGCGCGCGTATTTGCTGGCGCAGGTGGTGCGCTCGCTGCGCTCGGCGGTGTGATGCTCGTAGTCGCGAGTGGCGCGAGTAGCTCGGAGCGCGCAGCGACCGCATCGAAACGTGAAGGGCTCGCGTTTAGCTGCATGCCCGGTAAGTGCAACGCGATGTACTCAGGCAAGTTCTGACTGTTTGCGTGACGACCAAGTTTCGATCGGTTGCGCATTCGGCATCGAGTACATGTTCAGCGATCGATCGACACGCACTCTCATCACGCATGAAATAAAGCGTGTGACCGCGTAGCCGATGTTACGCGCTCCTCATTGACGAAACACGGCGTGGAAACGTGCGTTGGGCTAATCGGTCAGCTCATACACGCAATACTACGCACCGCGCTGTTTTGTACGCGGTCGTCAGGAGGTTCCGACGTGATCACGAAGGCGCGATCCGATGATTTCCTCGTGCGCTCGCGCGAGCAGTGGCTTGTTCTTTTCTCGATGTTGGCGCTCGGCGCTCTGCCCGGATGTAATCGCAGCGAAGCGGCTAGCACTCCCAGTACGGCAGAAAGTCCGACCAAAACTGCAGAAGCTCCGGCAGCACCGAGTGGCCCGCGCGCGCTCGCGTTGTCTGAAACCGAAGTGACTGTGGGACAACTGCATAGCGCAACCGGCACGATGGCAATCAGTGAGACGGGCTCGATTCAAGCGGAGCGCCTCGCGATCGATCAGATCAATTCGCAGGGCGGCATTCTCGGACGCAAGATCAAGATCATCCAGGAAGACGGCGCGAGCGATTGGCCTACGTTTGCCGAGAAATCTCGCAAGCTGCTCGTGAACGATCGGACCGCGGCCGTATTCGGCTGCTGGACCTCAGCGTCGCGCAAAGCTGTGTTGCCGGTATTCGAGAAGGAGAACGGTCTCCTCTACTACCCGACATTTTATGAGGGTCTCGAGCAATCCAAAAACGTGTTCTACACGGGTCAGGAAGCCACGCAGCAGATCCTCGCGGGCCTCGACTGGTTGAACAAAGAGAAGAAGGCAAAGACGTTCTTCTTGATCGGATCGGACTATATCTGGCCGCGCACCTCCAACAAAATTGCGCGCAAGCACATCGAGAACGTGCTCAAGGGCGAGGTCGTCGGCGAGGAGTACTACCCGCTCGGCCACACGCAGTTCGGCTCGCTGATCAACAAGATCAAGCTGAAGAAGCCGGATGCCGTGTACGCGATCATCGTCGGCGGCAGCAATGTTTCCTTTTACAAACAACTCAAAGCCGCGGGTGTAACGGCAAAGAATCAAACGCTGCTCACGATCTCGGTTACCGAAGACGAGCTCTTGGGTATCGGCGGCGAGAACGTGGTCGGCTTCTACGCTGCGATGAAGTACTTCCAGAGCCTCAAGAACCCGAACAACGAAGCGTTCGTGAAGGCCTTCAAAGAGAAGTACGGACCGAACTCGGTGATCGGCGACGTCACTCAGGCGGCGTATCTCGGCCCGTGGTTGTGGAAGGCTGCAGTCGAGAAGGCTGGTTCGTTCGACGTCGACAAGGTGGTCGCTGCATCGGCCGATATCGAGCTGAAAACTGCGCCGGAAGGCTACGTCAAGATTCACCCGAACCACCACTTGTGGAGCAAGTTGCGGATCGGGCAAGCGCGCGCCGATGGCCAGTTCGACGTGCTCTACGAGTCCGAGTTGATCGAGCCGAATCCGTTTCCGAAGGGCTACCAGTGACGGGCTGTCCGAGCTTCAGCTGATCACGGTTCTGTTCCGCTCGTCTCACAGTCCAGTTTAGTCGTCCAAGGAGGCTCCATGGATTCGCTATCCGATTTTGGTGCGATCTTACTGATGCAAGGCTTCAACGGCCTCAGCAACTTCTGCGTCTTGCTTCTGATGGCACTCGGCTTAGCGATCATCTTTGGGCAGATGGGCGTAATCAACATGGCGCACGGCGACTTCCTGACCGTCGGCGCTTACACGACGTACGTCTGCTCCGAGGTTGCACACGGCTTGGGAATCAAGTGGCTGACCGATAGCTACTTCCTGATCTCGATCCTGATCTCGTTCGTCATTGCAGGCAGCTTGGGCCTGGTCGTCGAGCACTTGATGATTCGAAAGCTGTACACGCGGCCGCTCGATACGCTGCTCGCGACCTGGGGCTTGAGCTTGATCATGCAGCAGACGTTTCGCTCGACGTTCGGCGCGCGCGAAGTCAGCGCGATTCTTCCGGATTGGTTGATGGGTTCGCTCAAGCCGAGCGAGGCCATCGACATTCCGATCAACGGCTTGCTCATGATGGGCCTGACGGCCGTCCTCACGACCCTGATCTTCTTCGCGCTGTATCGCTCGCGCTGGGGCATTCGCGTCCGCGCGACCACGCAAAACCGTACGATGAGCGCGGCCACTGGCATCAATACGACTCGCGTAGACCGCTTGAGCTTCGGGCTCGGCTGCGGCCTCGCGGGGATCGCCGGCGCCGCGTTCACTACGATCGGTTCGACTGGGCCGACGAGCGGCTCGCTCTACATCGTCGATACGTTCCTCGTGGTCGTGTTCGGCGGCGCGCAAAGCCTCGTCGGCGGCATCGCCTCGGCGTTCAGCATCGCGCAGACCCAAGCCACGATGGAGTTTTTCCTGAGCGGGTCGACGGCGAAGGTGCTGACGCTCTCGAGCGTGATCTTGATTCTGATGCTGCGACCCCAAGGGTTGTTCTCCATCAAAGCGAGGACCTGATCCATGAAGTTGTCACTGAAACTCGATTCACCTACCTCGCCCAAGCTAAGTACTGAACGGATCGCATTCTGGGCGACCGCATTCATCATTCTCGTCGTCTTTCCGGTCACCCTCAGCGCGTTTCGCCTGGGCCTGATCGGGAAGTACTTGTGTTACGCGTTTCCGGCGCTCGGCCTCGTGTTGTGCTGGGGTTACTGCGGAATCCTGAGCCTCGGCCAAGGTGTGTTCTTCGGGCTCGGCGGCTACTGCATGGCGATGTTCCTCAAGCTCGAGGCGTCGGACAAAGCCAGCACCTCCATTCAGTCGACGCCCGGCATCCCAGACTTCATGGATTGGAATCAGCTGAAGGAGCTGCCGATCTTCTGGCTGCCGTTCGAGAGCTTGCCGCTGGCACTGCTCGCCGTAGTGCTCGTGCCTGGATTGCTCGCGCTGGTCGTCGGCCTCGCGATGTTCAAACGGCGGGTGACGGGTGTGTACTTCGCGATCATCACTCAGGCGATCGCGGCGATCCTCTCGATCCTGATCATCGGTCAACAGGGCTACACCGGTGGCGTCAACGGCATCACCGACTTGAAGACGATGCTCGGTTGGGACATCCGGAGCGACTCGGCGAAGCTGATCCTGTACTTCGTGAACGCGGGTTTTTTGCTCGCTGCGATCGCGATGTCGCAGCACTTGCTGCACAGCAAGCTCGGGCGTCTGCTCGTTGCAGTGCGGGATCGTGAAGATCGCGTGCGATTCACCGGCTACGATGTCGCGCAGTTGAAGACGTTCGTGTTCGTGCTCGCGGCGATGTTGTCAGCCATCGGCGGCGCGATGTTCACGCTGCAGGTCGGCTTCATGTCGCCGTCGTTCGTCGGGATCGACCCTTCGATCGAGATGGTGGTCGCTGCAGCGGTCGGCGGCCGAGTCTCGGTGCTCGGCGCCGTCTACGGCAGCTTGCTCGTCAACTTCGGCAAGACGTTCTTCTCCGAGCACTTCCCCGAGCTGTGGCTGTTCATGATGGGCGTGTTGTTCATCGCCGTCGTGATGGCGTTCCCGAGTGGTCTCGCCGGCATCAACCTCGCTGAGATCCGCACGCGCTTGCTGAAACGCTTCAAGTCGAAGCCACTGTTGACGCCCGAGCCGAAGGCCCCCGAAACTCACGATCCGAGTCCCTCGACCGGTCACGCCGGCGGAGGCCTGTGATGCAACCGTTCATGCTGCAGTGCGAGGGCCTGACGGTGTCGTTCGACGGGATCAAGGCCGTCGACGACCTGTCGCTCTACTTGGCGCAGGGCGAGATTCGCGCGTTGATCGGGCCGAACGGCGCAGGCAAAACGACGCTGCTCGATCTGATCACCGGAAAGACCAAGCCCACGTCAGGTTCGGTGAAGTTCAAGACAATCGAGCTGACACATTTGCGCGAGCACGAGATCGTTCGCGTGGGAGTGTGCCGAAAGTTTCAAACGCCGTCCGTGTACGAGACTTTGAGCGTCTTCGAAAACCTCGAGATGGCCTACCCAGGTTCGCGCAATTGGTATGGCGCGTGGCTATTCAAACGCACGAAACAGGTCATCGAAACAGTCGAGTCCGTCGCAGAACGCATGGGTCTCGCAGAACTGTTACACGCCACAGCAGGCACGCTCAGTCACGGCCAGAAGCAATGGCTCGAGATCGGGATGCTGCTCATTCAAGACCCGCAGGTGATGTTGCTCGATGAACCTGTCGCGGGCATGAGTGTTCATGAACGTGAGAAGACCATCCAGTTACTTCAGGTGTTGTGCCAAGGTCGCGCGGTGATCGTGGTGGAACACGACATGGATTTCGTCGCTCGCATCGCGCACCAAGTCACGGTGCTGCATCAAGGCAAATCACTCGCGGAAGGCAGCATGTCTGCCGTTCAGAACGATCCCAAAGTCATCGAAGTGTACCTGGGTCACTGAGGAGTCTTCATGCAAGCAGCGAGTCTGACTGTCGAAGGTTTGAGCGTCGGCTACGGCCAGAGCGAAGTGATCCACGACTTGTCGTTGTCGACGCAACCCGGCGAAATCCTCGCGCTGATGGGCTTGAACGGCATGGGCAAGAGCACGTTGATGAAGGCGTTGATCGGCATTCTGCCCGCGCGTTCTGGTTCGATTCGGCTCGGCGACAAGAAACTCGATGATCGGAAAGCCTACGAGCGTGTCGCCGATGGGCTCGCGTATGTGCCGCAAGGTCGCCAGATCTTTCCGGCGCTGACTGTCGAAGAGAACATCGAAACGGGTCTGCGATCGGACAAGGCCGGCGTTCCCGAAGAACTATTCGGGTTCTTCCCCGTACTCAAGGAAATGCGCAAGCGTCGCGCGGGCAACTTGTCCGGCGGCCAGCAACAGCAGCTCGCGATTGCGCGTGCGCTCGCGAGTGATCCCAAAGTTTTGTTGCTCGATGAGCCGACCGAGGGGATTCAACCCTCGATCATCAAAGAGCTCGCGGTGGTGCTGCGTTCGATTCGCGATCGCAAGGGCATCACCATCCTCGTCTCCGAACAAGTGCTGAGCTTTGCGTTGGCGGTCGCAGACCGCTTCTTCGTCATGACGAAGGGCAAGCTCTCGCATGAAAGCTCCAGGCAAGCGCTCGATGAACAGACTCTAGGGCGATTGCTGTCCATCTAACTTCACAGGACGTGGTGACTTACATGCTGAAAGGGTGAGTACTGTGGACACACTGATCAAAGTCGATGTCAAAGGATCTGCCATCAAACAGGATGTTCTGCACAACCGCTGGCATCCTGACATTCCCATGGTGGCCTGGGTCAAACCAGGTGCCGAGTTCCGAGTCGAGTGTATCGATTGGACTGGAGGGCAGATCAAAGACGACGACTCCGCGATGGACGTCAAAGTCGTCGATCTGACGAAGGTGCACTATCTGAGCGGGCCGATCGGTGTGGAAGGCGCCGAACCGGGTGACTTGTTGGTGTGCGACATCCTCGACGTCGGCGTGCTTCCGGACTTCCAGTGGGGTTTCACCGGCATCTTCGCGAAGGAGAACGGTGGAGGCTTTCTCACGGACCACTATCCGGCAGCGCGTAAAGCGTGTTGGAACTTCAGCGGTATCTACGCGAACTCGCGGCACATCCCCGGTGTTGAGTTCGCCGGCATCATGCATCCAGGTTTGATCGGATGTTTGCCGTCGAGAGATCTGCTCGAGCAGTGGAACACGCGTGAGAAGGCTTTGTTCGACACGAATCCTGAGCGCGTGCCTGCGCTCGCGACGTTGCCGCACGCGGAGACCGCCCACATGGGTCGGATGAAAGGTGAAGCTGCCAAGCTCGCTGCAGCGGAGGGCGCCCGCACGGTGCCGCCGCGTGAGCACGGTGGTAACTGCGACATCAAGAACTTGTCGCGCGGCTCGCAGGTGTACTTCCCGGTCTACCAAAAGGGTGGCGGCCTCTCGATGGGCGACATCCACTTCTCGCAGGGTGATGGTGAGATCACGTTCTGCGGCGCGATCGAGATGGCCGGCTACTTGGACATCCGCGTCAACATCATCAAGAACGGCATGGCGATGTACGGGGTCAAGAACCCGATTTTCCGCCCGAGCCCGCTCGAACCGAACTACACCTCGTACTTGATCTTCGAAGGCATCTCGGTCGACGAAGAAGGCAAGCAGCACTACCTCGACGTGCACGTCGCTTATCGTCAAGCGTGTTTGAACGCGATCGCGTACTTGAAGAAGTTCGGGTTTACCGGCGAGCAGGCCTACGCGATTCTCGGCACGGCACCGATCGAAGGCCGAATCAGCGGCATCGTCGATATTCCGAACGCATGCGCGACGCTCGCATTGCCGACCGAGATCTTCGCATTCGACATCAAACCCAACGTCAAAGGTCCTTCGAAGATGGTCGGCGGCGCCGACCTCGCGAAGGCGGAGTAGGGGGAGCGCCATGCCGGTATACGAGTATCGTTGCAAGCGACACGGCGTGTTCGAGCGCGTGGCGGGCATGAAAGAGTCGGCTGATCCGGCCGCGTGCCCGCGTTGCAAGAAGGGCTCACAGCGCATCTTAAGCTCGGTGCGGGGGGCGCAGATGTCGGCGACTGAAGTCCGTGCGCGCGACCGCAACGAGCGTAGCCAGCACGAGCCGAAGGTCGTTCAGACGAAGAAGAAGCCTCTGGCGCCGGGGCAAAGGCCGAAGTTACAGAGCTCCCATACGTCTAGGCCTTGGGCGCTGGAACACAGCTAGAGACTAAAGGGACTACTAAACGAGCCGTGTCGCTGCCAGCGGCACGGCTCTTCGTTTGGCTAAGCGCGCGTCTTCGAACGCCGCTGCGCCGGTGCACGCCGGATTTGCGGAGGCGAATCGCCCCTCAGCGGCACTGCTGCCGGCATTGCTGATAGCGACAGGTGTCGGCGGTGTAGGCCTTCCCCAGCGTCGTCATCGTGTTGTTGGCCGCATCGCTCACCATCGCCTGGTCGGTCGAGCCCGCCGCCGCTTCGATGGCCGTTTTGCAGACGCCGCCGGGTGGACCGCAGAGCAGCGCATCGCCGCAGTAGCAGGCCGACCCGAAGCAATCGTTCGTTCGCGCGCACTCGAGCACACCGTTGCAGAGATCGTTCACTTTCGCGTCAGCGCCACCGCGACACGCCAAGTACGACGACGCGCAGTTCATGCACGAGCACCTCGCGCACTCGTCGCTCATGGTGCCGAACTTTTCGAGGCAGGCGATCTGATCGGGCTGCAGCGTGAGCTTGCACGACGCGCTGCAACCAGTCGTGCCATCGCAGTCTTCGCCGGTCTCGCGAATCTTGTTGCCGCACATCGGCTTGCAGTCGTTGTCCACGTTCGCATCCGCGCCGGCCGGACAACATGCGTCGTCGTTTTTAGGCGTCGTGATCTTGGAAGGTGTACACAGCGCATTGCAGTTCTTCGCGCTGCCGATCAGCTTGTCGAGCGTGCACGGATCACCGTCGTCGCACTCCGCATCGGACATCTTGCAGGGCATGTTCGACTCGGATTCGCACGTCTCACCCTTGTCGGTTTGAACGACGCCGTCACCGCAGCTCGACGAACAATCGCTGTCGTTTTTGTCCGTGCAATTCCCGGGACAACAATCGTCACCACTCATGCAGACCAGCTGCAAGACCACGCACTCGGCTTGGCAACCCGAGTTGTTGAGCTTGCGCGGATTACACTTCGCGAGCTCCGGACACTCCTTCGGGCAAGAACCGGGCATCCCGTCCGGAACTCCGATGTCACATTTCTCGTCACCGGTGACGCGGCCGTCGCCGCAATGCACGTCGATCGGTATCGGCGACATCGGCAAACTGCCGTCCGGTCCATCGGCGCTGCCGTCGGGATCTCCAGCGTCCGCACTGTCACCGCTCCTGCCGCCGCCGCCGGCTGCATTTGTCCCAGCCGCTGGGACTGATCCAACGCCCTGGTCCGAGCTACCGATCAGCTCGGAGTCATAAACACTGCACGCGCTAAACACACAACACAGTGTGTAAAGCGCGAGTTGGCCGATCGGTGTTAGCAGGCCAGAACGTGGCATAACGTGAGGCACCCGGCGGGAGTATAGCTGAGCTGTGTGGTTAACCCAGGCTGCTTGTATGCGTACGCCGTTGCTCCAAAACGCGGACGTACACGGATGCTTGTGCAGTACGCGCGGCAATGACTCTGTAAAGGCTGGTAGAAGCGAATCGCACCATCGCGCGCGATCCAACTGCGCGCAACCGTGCTCATCGCCATTCGCGTGGCGTCGCAACCAGATCATAGTTGCGACGCGCGCATCACCGTCGTTCGATGTCGAAGCTGCAAGCCTCGTCTCCGAGCCCGCCGATACACTTCGTCTCGATCGCGCGGATCTTCTGCTTGAAGATCGTCGTGAGCGAGCCGGCGATTAGTCCCCCCTCGAAGTGGCACAACACGCGTCCGACTGGCGTTAGTCCCGAGCAAGTGACGCACTCGAACACTTCGACGCGCACTCGGGTTTCAGTCGCGATGGGGATCTTGATGATCCCGACCTTGAGTGCATCGCATAGCTCGAGCAGTGCATCCAACTTGTCGAGTCCCAGCGAAATACCCAGCTTTTTCCCGGCTAGATAGGCAGTGCCAGCCGCACCACGGCCGATAATGTCCTCTAACGCGACTAAACGAAGCAGCCGATACAGTGCTACTCCGGCGTCGCCACCGAGCGAGGGGCGCAGCACGCGTAGGGCATTGGTGACATCCACGTTTTGATACGGCGTTGCTGGCTTCGCGAGCTCCGACGGCACTTGCATTGTAGTCCCCTCAGTTATGACGATTGTCGTTGGCACTCGACGTCGGTTCAACTGCGAGCGTGACCAGCGCAAGGCCGGGGTCGTCCATCGCGAGTGGGCGCACGGTCAGCGTTACATCATGATCATCGCAGACCACCACATGGCGCAGCTTGCGTAGCGGAAGGATATCGCGCGTTTTACTGCCTACGTCAGCTAAGTACGCCCCCAACGCTGCCAGAGCGTCGTTGTACTCGTTGGTCGCGCTGCTCGCGGCGACGAGAAGCCCGAGCTCGTCCGCGATCACTGCGCTCTTCGCACGCCCGAGTCGCGTCTCGGTATCTACGATCGTCTGAAGCGCTCGACCGGTTGCGGACAGCGTCGGCGTGGGAGTCCGCGGCCGTGGCGCCGCTGGCGGTTTTGCGATGAAGACCTGCGCGCGCAGGACGCGATGTTGCTCGTTCAGCATCGCGAGCTCCCGCTTGGTGTGCGAGAGGTCCTCGTCTGCCGCGCGCAGCTTCATGTTCTCGTCCCGCAGTGAGTCGATCTGCCGCTCACGCGTGGTCAGCTGCTCACGGATCACCGCGAGCTCTTGGCGCAGGCTGGCGGCGTCCAGATCCGCGACGCCACTCGTGTCGAGCACGAGCTGCTGCTGGTCTTCCCGCTGTAGGCGCGCGCTCCGCTCGATTTCGAGCTCGCGGAACAGTTGCTGGCGTTCAGCCGTACGCTGCGCGAGCTCTCGCTCCAGCGCGGCTCGGCGCTTGTCTGCTTCACTCAAAGCGTTCTCGAGCGCTTCGAGCGCAGCCGGTGGCAGCGGCGACGGCAGGCGCGCTGCCGCCGGCAGACTCACGCGCGCGCCCGCCGCTGCGAGCTGCGAGTCTGCAAACGCCATGCGACCGAATCGGCGCGCCGTGTACGCGGCGCCTGCAGCAAAGAACAGCATCGCGCCAGTCAACGACAACAGCCAGCTCCAGGTCAGGGGCGTCATGGTTCGATCCAAATCTCGACGCGGCGATCGAGCGCCGTGCCACTTGCTTGTGTTTCGCCAACGGCCCGAATGCGGATGCTCTCGGGTTTGATGCCAGTTCCGGTCAGGTACGCCTGGACCGCCGCGGCGCGGTTCTCGCTGATGCGCTGATTGATTTCGGACGAGCCATCCGCATCGGCGTGGCCTTCGAGCTCCACGATCCGACTACGCGAAATCCGTTCGAACGAGCTGCGGATCGCTCGCCGGCTCGCCGGCGCGCCCGATGTTTGCGCCATGCTGAGCAGCTGCACGAGATCGGCGAGGCACTCGAGCGTCACATCGCCGGTCCAACCCGGGGGCCGCACATCCGACTCGTGGTCGGGTACGACTACGATGTGATGGCGTTGTGTGGGCTCGGCAAGCATCACACGAATCCTGGAGACTCGTGATAGTACACAGGACCCGGCTAAAGCGACGTTGGGCGCGAGCTTGCCAATGATTTCGGTGGCTCGATGCATGTCGATAGCCGTCGCACGCCGACATCTCCACCGAAGCGACCCGAACCAGCTTGGCTAAAACCTATCCAATCCAGGATGGCCGCGATCAGCCATTGGTTCCTGCGTTGGGAGGTTTGTTGGCGCGATGCGGCGGTCTGCACACTGCGCCCGCGGAACCAAACCGAGAGTAACTGACGAGTTTTGTAATACGATCGTATGCGCCGCCATCAGCTGCAGGCGCATTCCGTGATCGTGCCCGCGCCCCGTCTCGATCTCGGTCGAATCGGCCGCCGATCGGGCAATCCGGCACGCCGAAAGTCTGCCGGATGTCAGAGGCGTAAACCCTCCGAGAGGCCTTGACACCGAGTCCTAGGTGCCCATGAGTCCCAAGCAATGTCCGTGCATGGCTTAGGGTCGGACGATCCCCGCAGCTTCGACCTGATACTCGTCGGCGGTGGGCTACAGAACGGTTTGATCAGCCTCGCGAGCCTTCACCAGGATCCGGCACGTAGCATCGCGGTGATCGAGGCCGGTGATACCATCGGTGGCAATCACACGTGGTCGCTGCACGCGGAGGACGTTCCAGCAGCTGCGCGTCCGTTCATCGACGAGCTCTTGGTTGCACGGTTCGACAGCTACGACGTCCGCTTTCCAGGCTTCAGCCGCACCGTCGCCGCTCCGTACTCCGTGATTAGCTCGGATCGCTTCGCCGAAGTGGTGGAACGGCGCTTGCGGCGCTCCCCGAGCTGTGAGCTCTTACTCGGGACGGTCGCCAACACGGTGGAGCCCAACGGTGTCAAGCTGCGTGACGGTCGCGTCCTGCGCGCCGACGTCGTGATTGATGCACGCGGTCCTGGCACTGCACGGCCGGGCCAACGCGCCGGCTATCAAAAGTTCCTCGGGCGCGAGCTGCGCACGCGCGAACCCCACGGTCTCCGCCGGCCCGTGTTGATGGACGCGACGGTCCCGCAGAACGATGGCTTCCGCTTCTTCTATGTACTGCCGCTTGCGCCGGACCGCTTGCTCGTCGAAGACACCACGTTCTCGCGCTCGCCCCTGTTGAATCTCGAGACGGCGCGCGCCGCGATCGACACGTACGCAGCGGATTGGGGGCCGTTCGTGGAGTGCGTGCGCGAGGAGTCAGGCGTGCTGCCGATGCCTTGGGCGAATGGCCACGAGATCGATCGCGCTTCGCCGCTACGCGCAGGTTATGCGGGCGGTTTCTTCCATCCAGCGACCGGCTACTCGCTACCTGTAGCGTTGAGACTCGCGATGCACGTCGCAACGCACACGAGCGATGACATGTTCGAGGCCGAGTTCAGCGAGCTCGTGCAGCGCCACAAACGTCAGGCGCGCTACGCCCAAGAGCTCAACCGCCTGCTGTTTCATTGTTTCGCGCCCGAGGAAATGTGGAACGTGTTTGCGCGGTTCTATACGCTCCCCGAGGCGATGCTCGCGCGATTTTACTCGCTGTCGCTCACGCGCTGGGATCAGGCGCGCATCTTGCTGGGTCGTCCACCACGCGGCTTCTCGCTGTCCCACGCCTTCTCTCTATCCCATGCCTTAACTGCTTCGAGGTTGTCATGACCGCTTCCACTCGAACTATTTCGCAAGCAGCGAACAATCTTCCCGAGATCGTGAGGTTGCTCGAGCGTAGTTTTTCCGAACGCGGCCGCGCATCCGAAGCGTTCGTCTCTGGAGTTCCGAAACAGCTGTGGGACGACGCGCTGCTCGACCCACTGCGCGAATTCATCGCACGGCCGAGTAAGGGTTTTCGCGGACGGTTGGTCGAAGTCGGGTTTCGTTTGGCCGGCGGCACCAAAGCGTTGCCTCGCGAGTTGCCGGTGATCGTGGAAAGCCTTCACGCAGGTTCGTTGATCGTCGACGACATCGAAGACGAGTCGGAACACCGGCGTAACGCGCCGTGTTTGCACCGGTCGATCGGCGTGCCGCTCGCGCTGAACGCGGGCAACTTTTTGTACTTCTGGCCGCAAGTCCTGCTCTCGCACGCCGGCCTTTCTCCGGCCAACCGCTTGCGCGCACACGAGCGGCTCGCGTTGTGTTTGATGCGCTGTCATCAAGGCCAAGCGCTCGACTTGGCCGTTCGCGTAGACGAGCTCGCGCAGAGCGACGTGCCCAACGTGGTTCACGCGATCGCCACTCTGAAGACGGGCGGATTGCTCGGGCTCGCGATGGGATTGGGAGCGGTTGCGGCCGGCGCCGACGAGAAGCGGGCCGATGCGATCGCCGCTTTTGGCTGCGCGATCGGCGTAGGTTTGCAGATGCTCGACGACATGAGTGGCATTCAAAACCCGCGGCGTCGTGAAAAAGCGCACGAAGATCTCGAGCACGGGCGCGCGACGTTCGTGTGGGCGCTGCTCGCCGAAGAGCTGGATGCAGCGCGGTACGATCAGCTACGGCGCGAGCTCGCTGCGTTGCGTGAAGACGAGAAGCCGGAAGCGTTGGTCGAGCGTTTGCGGTTCCGGCTCGGTGCGTCCGGAACGCGGCGCGTCCGCGCGCATTTTGCTGAAGCAGTCGATGACGTGCGCGCCGCCATTGGCGACAGTCCGGTGTTCGCTGAGTTTGCCGAAGAGTTGGTGAGGTTGGAGCGGAGTTATGTCGAAGCCTGAGCGAGCTGTGGGCTCACGCCGCGTCGCGGTCGTGGGTAGCGGTTTCGGTGGCCTGGCCGTTGCGATTCGGCTTCAGACCGCGGGCTTCGAGACGGTGTTGTTCGAACGCGATGAGCAACCGGGTGGGCGCGCGCGCGTATTTCGGCAGGACGGGTTCACGTTCGACGCGGGCCCGACGGTCATCACTGCGCCGCAGTGCCTCGAAGAACTGTTCACGGACGCAGGGCGTTCGATGCGCGACTACGTGCAGCTCGTTCCGGTGACGCCGTTCTACCGGCTGATCTGGGACGACGGTCATCGCTTCGACTACGACGGCAATGCCGAAAACATGCGCGCGCAGATCGCGAAGCGCCGCCCGGGCGACGTCGCTGGTTATCTGCGATTCGTGCGCTACGCGAAGCAGGTCTACGACAAAGGTTATACCGAGCTTGCAGCGGAGCCGTTCTTGCGGTTCACCGACATGGTTCGCGTTGCGCCGCAGCTCGCGCGTTTGCGGGCGGATCGATCGGTCTACCAGACTGTGAGCCGGTTCGTGCGCGACGAACATTTGCGGCAAGCGTTGTCGTTTCACACGTTGCTCGTCGGCGGTAATCCGTTCGAGACGAGCTCGATCTACACGTTGATTCACCACCTCGAGCGCGCTTGGGGTGTCTGGTTTCCGATCGGTGGAACGGGCGCGCTCGTGCAAGCGCTCGTGAAGTTGTTCAAAGAGCTCGGCGGGCGGATCGAGTTCGGCGCGCCGGTGGAGCGCATCGAGTTGTTGCGCAACGGTCGTGTCACTCATCGCGTGCATACGCGTTGCGGCCCCGAGGTGTTCGATCTCGTCGTGTCGAATGCCGATCTCCATCACACCTACGCGGATCTATTTCGCGGCGTGCCGAGTGCAGAGCGCACGCGGCGCAAGCTGGTGTCGCTCGACTGGTCGATGTCGTTGTTCGTGTTGTACTTCGGCACGAACCGAACCTATCGCGACCAGGTGTCACATCACACGGTGTTGTTTGGTCCGCGGTACAAAGCGTTGTTGAAAGACATCTTTCACGGCGACCATTTGCCGGACGACTTCAGTTTGTATTTGCACGCGCCGACGATCACCGATCCGAGCCTCGCGCCGGAAGGTTGCGATGCGTTTTACGTGCTGTCGCCGGTGCCGCACTTGGGGCACGCGCCGATCGATTGGAAAGCGCGGGCGCCGGAGTATGCGGACCGGATCTTGCGATATCTCGAGCCGCACCTGCCGGATCTGCGCAAACACGTCGTGACGCAGCGCGCGTTTACACCGGCGGATTTTCGGGACGAGCTCAACGCGTATCAGGGTGCCGCTTTCAGCTGCGCGCCGAAGCTGACGCAGAGCGCATGGTTCAGGCCGCACAACCGAGATGCGTCGATTCCG
>Ga0193752_1002094_pt1 | contig 15473 bp, 13 predicted proteins | sample H1c1metaG_FD_144924 | JGI IMG/M metagenome (GOLD analysis project Ga0193752, IMG submission 144924) | Soil microbial communities from a riparian zone of the East river system, Colorado, United States - H1c1 | ecosystem: Environmental > Terrestrial > Soil > Riparian zone | place: USA: East River... | reverse complement strand
TCGGCACCGGCTGTGCGAACAGCTGGTCGGCGACGGCGCCGCGCTCACGCGCGATCGGCAACATGCCGATTTCGTTCTCCACCTGCACCATGAGAACGGTGTCGTCGTGCGCGTCGACCTTGCCGAGATGTTCCATCAGCGCCGCGAAAGCACGCACGTCGGCGTCGCGCGTCACCGCGGAGAATGCCGACAGGATCTCCACGCTGCTGCCGTCGGCCACCTGCACGCGGGGGAATCGCCGCGCATCGCGCTTCACCCACGAGGGCACGTAGGTGGACATGCTGTTCTTCCACGCGCCAAACCACAGTACTACGAGCTTCAGATCGTGCGCGCGTGCATCGCGCAGCAGCGCGTCGACCTGGGTCCAGTCGAATTTTCCTTCGCTGGGCTCGATCAACTCCCAGTAGACCGGCACGACCACGGTGTTGAGATGCATCGCCTGCAGGCGCGGCCAATGCGGCTTCATGTATTCGGCGCTCGACGCGCTGGAATTGCCGAGCTCGCCGCCGAGGATGAGGAACGGCTTGCCGCCCACGATCAACGACTGCGTGGTGCCTTGTTTCTCCAGGTGCGGCGGCGCGGCGGACTCCGCGACGCCGAACGTGGAGAGGATGGATAGCGCGATGAATACGTGCCGGCGGCTTTTCATCGGCCGCATGCTAACAAACGACGCAGCGACGCCGGATGCCCAGGAGCCTCGATCAGGCCGGCCGCGCGCTCAGTAACCGCGTGCAGGGACTTTGCGCGAACAACTCCGCCGCCCAGTCGACGAACACCCGCACCTTGGTCGACAGATGCCGGTTTGCGGGATACAGCACGTGCACCGGCAGCGGCGGCGGTTGCCAGTCCGACAACACCGGCACGAGCTCGCGCGTTGCGTTGCTGGCCGACACCATGAAAGAAAGCAGTTGGCCGAGGCCGGTGCCCGCGCGCAGCGACGCGAAATGGGCGCCGCTGTCATTGACGGCGACGCGCGGACTCGGGGCGATTTCGATGCGCTTGCCATCGCGCTCGAAGACGAGCGGCCGCATGCGTCCGCTGCGCGGAAAGAAGTATCCCGCCAGGGTGTGGCCCGACTGCAGGTCGGTGGGATGCGTCGGCTTCGGATGCCGATCGAAGTATCCGGGCGTCGCGCAGGTCAGCCAGCGCATGTCGCCGATGTGCCGCGCGACCAGCGAAGGCTCGAGCAGCGGGCCGCCGCGGATCACGCAGTCGACGTTGTCACCGATCAGGTCCGCCGGCCGGTCGCTCACGCCACACTCGACGTCGATGTCCGGATACTTCGCCAGGAAATCCGGCAGCGCGGGCAGGATCAGGTAATACGACATCGCGGCGCCGGCATCGATACGCAGGCGTCCGTGTGGCTTTTCCTTCGCATGCGTGACCGAGGATTCGATGTCTTCGAGATCGCCTAACAACCGCACCACGCGTTCGTAATACGCCGACCCGTCCGGCGTGACCGTCACGCGGCGCGTGGTGCGATTCAGCAGCCTGATGCGCAGGTGGTTCTCGAGCCCCTGGACGAGCTTGGTGACCGAGGCTTTCGGCATGCGCAGGGAATTGGCGGCGTTCGTGAACGTGCCGGCTTCGACCACGCGCGTGAACACCCGCATCGCCAGCATCTGGTTGAAATTCGGGTTCGAAGCCATGGATCGGATTATTCCCTATTGTGAACAAAGTTGTCATTAACGCCGGATTTATCATCTTCGCGGTAGCTAATACCCTAGGTCTGACGCGAATCAACGCGGAAAACCCAGGATTGAGGAGAAACCCATGAGCAAGAAACTCACCGGCAAAGCCGCCCTGATCACCGGCGGGTCGCGCGGCATCGGCGCGGCGATCGCCCGTTCGCTGGCGGATGACGGGGCGGACATCGCCGTCAGCTACGTCAGCAATGCCGAGAAGGCCAGGTCACTCGTGCGCGAACTGCAGGAGAAGGGCGTCCGCGCCGTCGCCTTCCAGACCGACCAGTCGAAACCCGCCGAAGTTGCGGAGCTGGTGCGCAAGGTCGTCGACCACTTCGGTCACCTCGACATCCTCGTGAACAACGCGGGCGTGTTCATCACGGGCCCGCTTGGCGAAGTCAGCCCGGAAGACGTGGAAAAGCAGTTCGCGATCAACGTCGGCGGCGTGAACGCCGCGGTGCGCGAGGCCGCGAAATGGATGACGGATGGCGGCCGGATCATCACGATCGGTTCGATGGCCGCCGTCACTTCTCCGTGGCCCGGCATTTCCGACTACTCGGCGACGAAGGGCGCGGTGTCGGCGTACACGCGCGGCTGGGCGCGCGACCTCGGGCCGAAAGGCATCACGGTCAATGTCGTGGAGCCGGGTCCGATCGATACCGACATGAATCCGGCGAATGGCGACTTCGCCGCCGTGCAGAAGGCGGGCGTCCCCCTCGGCCGGTTCGGCCGTCCGGAAGAAGTTGGCGCGACGGTGGCGTTCCTGGCCAGCAAGGATGCGGGCTACATCACCGGCGCGAGCATCGCCGTGGATGGCGGTCACAGCGCGTGAAGCGCCTCGGAGGTTGTTAGGCCGCAAAGTGCGGCCCGCGGCGCCGCTCATTCCAGTTCGGAATGAGCGGCGTTTTACGATTGCGGGCTGAGATCGAACGGTTATAGTTCCAGCACCTTTGGTTATCTGTATCAGGTGCCGCTCATGAAGACCGCTCAAATGCCCATGTCGATGCCGTCCATGAACATGCCAGGCGCCATGATGGGTTCGATGCCGATGGCTTCGATGATGCCGATGATGTGGCACATGACCTGCTCGATGACCGACAAGGGCATGAAGTGCACGATGATGCCGGCCGAAGGCACGAGCATGGAAATGATGAAGAGCATGTGCACGATGCTCACCGACATGATGGCCTGCGGCACACCGGTCGGAATGATGTGCGCCGGTCAGCCGATGATGAGCTGCTGCGGCATGGCGATGATGCCGAAGATGATGTGCGAGATGACCGCCACCGGCATGACCTGCACGATGATGCCGACCGGCATGATGAGCATGGAAATGCTCAAAATGTGCTGCGAAACGATGAACCGCATGATGGCCTGCGGCATGCCGATGACCATGATGTGCGGCGCTACGCCGTGCATGGTCTGCATGAACTGATCAGCGCGATTTCACGCTGAAAGAAAAAGAACTGGCCGCCGGCAAGGGAAATTCGGCGGCCAAAAACTGGCCCGTGGGCCAGCTCCAGAGAAACTGCTGTCGCGTGCGCGATTGGGCGCGCGCGCGTACCGCGCGACGCAGGCGGAATTCCGCGAGATCCACGACGTTGGCATTGAGGGCTGCGGCTGACATGGGGGCGACAGTACGCGCCCCCCGGCCTCAACCGAACTGCCCATTTTTCATACCGATATAGCCGAACGGATCTGAGACGTTCGTCGCGCTTCAGGAGCGCGACTGCAGGAACGCATGGATCGCCGTGACTTCCTCGGGCGAAAAGCTCGAGAACCGCGCCTGCGAGGTGGGTCCCATGAGCTTCAGGGAGCGGTCGCCCAGCGCGGCGCCCTCGCGCATGAGCCTCACGAAGGCAGCGTCCGAATAACCCTTCACCACGGAGAGCGGAGGCGCGTTGATGGGCGCGAAACCTTCGAGGTTCTGCCCGTGGCATTCGCTGCAGAAGTTCATCGTCAGATAGCGGCCGTGGCTCACAGGGTCATTGGCGTCGTAAGCAGTCGATGCGGGGGCAAGCGTCTCGATGGTGAGTGCCGGGGTCTTGATATCGCCCTTCGCCAGCAGGGCGCGCGCGATGATGCGCACCTCCGACTTCTCCTTTACGCCCTCGGTGGTCGCGGGCACCGTGCGAAGGTAAGCGATGAGCCGGCCGAGATCCTGATCGTCCAGATGCCGGAACATCTCCGAAGGCATGAACAGCACGCTGTGGCCATCGGGTTTCACGCCTTTGCGCAGCACGGTCGCGAGCTGCGCATCGGTGTACTTCGGCAACAGGACGCTGATATTGGGCGCGACGAGGCGCACGAGATGCGGAATGTCATCGACCAGGCCGCCGTTGAATTTCTCACCGTGGCAATGCATGCAACCGGCATGCGTCGCGATGCGCCGGCCTGCGGCTACTGCGACTTCATCGGTCGGCACCACCAGCGTGCTGGTTTCCCGCGCTGTGAACGTGCGATTCAATTCGCGCTCGGAAGCGACGTGCACGTAGGCCACCAGCAACAACACGACCACGACGAGTCCGGCGACGACGAATCCCGTCCACTTCAGAATCTTTTTCATTTTTTAGCTACCACAAGATATTGACAATCCATCGACGAAAAACACAACATCTTGTCGTGCATCGGTTCGCGCGTGAGCGCGATGAAAAGGGAACACGGTCAGAGGAAGTTCTTTGTAAGAAGTTCCTCGATTCCGTGGCTGCCCCCGCAACTGTAGGTCGCGAGCGAATTCTCCCTGAGTGTCACTACGGACGGAAGTCCGCGGGAAGACCGGACAATTCGCGTTTGAGCGGCGAGCCAGGAGACCTGCCGGGCACACTTTGAACTTCTGAACGGACGGGGTGTTCCGGCAGCAGCGTTGAAACGTCCTGCCGTGCGCAGGATTTCGCGCCGCTTCCCTCTCCCCGATGGATACAAGGAGAGGCGATGGCTAGTCAGACGGTTTCCAACGTACGCGCCAAGCTCGCGCGCGAAGCGGCGCTCCATGCGCGCAAGATCACCGGCGTCACGCCGCTTGCTGGCGGCAGCGGGCAAGGCGAAATGGCGCGCAGCGGACCGAGACTGACTTTCCGCGTGGAAACAGACCCGTCGCGCGATGCGCTGCTCACGAACTTCGGTCGCGCGACGTTGCAGGACCGCTATCTACTTGCCGGCGAAACCACGCAGGACCTGTTCGCGCGCGTCGCGCGCGCCTACGGCGATGACGCCGCGCATGCGCAGCGGCTGTACGACTACATGTCGAAGCTGTGGTTCCTGCCCGCCACGCCCATCCTCTCCAACGGCGGCACCGCGCGTGGCCTGCCCATCTCCTGCTTCCTGAACGCCGTCGAGGACAATCTCGACGGCATCGTCGGCACCTGGACCGAAAACGTGTGGTTGGCCTCGAACGGTGGCGGCATCGGGACCTACTGGGGCGGCGTGCGCTCGATCGGCGAAACCGTGAAGGGCTGCGGCCAGACATCGGGAATCATTCCGTTCGTGCGCGTGATGGATTCGCTCACGCTGGCGATCTCGCAGGGCTCATTGCGGCGCGGCTCCGCGGCCGTGTACCTCGACGTGTTTCACCCGGAGATCGAAGAATTCATCGAGATCCGCAAGCCTTCGGGCGACTTCAATCGCAAGAGCCTGAACCTGCACCACGGCATCTGCATCACCGACGAATTCATGAAGGCGGTGCGCGACGATCTGCCGTTCGCGCTGCGCAGTCCGAAGGATGACCAGCCACTGCGGACGGTCTCGGCGCGTCACCTGTGGCAGAGAATCCTCGAGACGCGCCTGCAGACGGGCGAGCCGTACCTGTTGTTCAGCGACACGGCCAACAATCAGCTCAGCGCGCACCAGCGCGAGCTCGGCCTCAAGGTGCGCCAGTCGAACCTGTGCAGCGAAATCCTGCTGCCCACGGGCGTGGATCACCTGGGCAGGGCGCGCACGGCGGTGTGTTGCCTGTCGTCGGTGAACTTCGAGACCTGGGACGCGTGGAGTGGCGAGCCGCGCTTCATCGAAGACGTGCTGCGCATGCTCGACAACGTGCTGCAGGAATTCATCGACCACGCGCCGGCGAGCATGGACAGCGCCAGGTACTCGGCTGCGCGCGAGCGCTCGGTCGGGCTCGGGGCGATGGGTTTTCATTCCTATCTGCAGAACAACGGGCTGCCGTTCGAAAGTGCGCTGGCGCGCGCCGCCAACCTGCGCATGTTCAAGCACCTGCGCCGCGAGGCCGATGCCGCCTCGCGCCTGTTGGCCGAGGAACGCGGCGCCTGCCCGGATGCGGCCGAGCGCGGCGCGCTGGAGCGCTTCAGCCACAAGCTCGCCATCGCGCCGACCGCCAGCATCTCGGTGATCTGCGGCGGCACCAGCGCCTGCATCGAGCCGATCCCGGCGAACATCTACACGCACAAGACGCTGTCGGGCTCGTTCAGCGTGCGCAACCCCGCGCTGGCGAAGCTGCTGGACGGCAAGGGACTGAACGTCGAGGAAACCTGGCAGTCGATCCTCGCGCACGAAGGCTCGGTGCAGCACATCGACGCCTTGAGCGAGGACGAAAAGTCGGTGTTCCGCACCGCGTTCGAGATCGACCAGCGCTGGGTCATCGAGCTGGCGGCCGATCGCGCGCCGCTCATCTGCCAGGGCCAGTCGTTGAACCTCTATCTACGCAGCGACATCCACAAGTGGGACCTGCTGATGCTGCACTGGACGGCATGGGAGCGCGGTGTGAAGTCGCTCTATTACTGCCGTTCGAAGAGCGTGCAACGCGCCGGCTTCGCCGGCGTCGAGGCCGACAACACCCGCGTGCTCGCGGTCAAACCCCTGGGCGCCGAGACCGACGGCGCCAAATACGATGAGTGTCTGTCATGTCAATAATCGCCGGCGCCACGCAGATCGAGCTGATCGCGAAACCCGGCTTGCTCACGCCGTCGCGTTCGTACAAGCCGTTCCGCTACCCGTGGGCCATCGAATACTGGCGCCGCCAGCAGCAAATTCACTGGATGCCGGAAGAGATCCCGCTCGGGGAGGACTGCAAGGACTGGAACAACCGCATTACCGACGCCGAACGCAATCTGCTGACCCAGGTATTCCGCTTCTTCACCCAGGCCGACGTCGAAGTGCAGGACAACTACATGGAGCGCTACGCGCGCGTGTTCCGCCCGACCGAGATCAAGATGATGCTGGCGGCGTTCGCCAACATGGAAACCGTGCACATCGCGGCGTACGCGCTGCTGCTCGAGACGCTCGGCATGCCGGACAGCGAGTTCACCGCGTTCATGGATTACGCGGCGATGCGCGACAAGCATGACTATCTACAGGGGTTCGGCGTCGAAACGGACGCCGATACGCTGCGCACGCTGGCCGTGTTCGGCGGCTTTACCGAGGGGCTGCAGCTGTTCGCGAGTTTCGCGATCCTGTTGAATTTCCCCCGGCACAACAAGATGCGCGGCATGGGACAGGTGGTCTCGTGGAGCGTGCGCGATGAAACCCTGCATTGCGAGGGCATCATCCGGCTGTTCCACACCTTCGCCCAGGAGACCGGCGCGCTGACGCAGACCGTGAAGGACGACATCGTCGATTGCGCGCGCACCGTCGTGAAACTCGAAGACCGATTCGTCGACCTCGCATTCGAAATGGGTCCGATCGAAGGCCTGTCGGCTGACGAGATCAAGGCCTACATCCGCTACATCGCCGACTGGCGCCTCAAGCAGTTAGGCCTGCCGCAGATATACGGCGTCAAGGAACATCCGCTGCCCTGGCTCACCGCCATGCTGAACGGCGTCGAGCATGCGAACTTCTTCGAGACCCGCGCGACCGAATACGCGAAAGCCGCGACCGGCGGCGCGTGGCACGGGGACGAAGGGGCGTGGGGTCTGTTCGACCGGCGCGTCGCGCGGCGCGGGCAAATGGAACTCTTGCCCGGTAGTTGATCGGCGGAATCGCTCGCCGCAGCTTCAGTTGCGCGTGTTGCGGCGTACCGCGCTTTTCGACTCGTTCGCGGATTTTGTTTCTCCCGGATGGAGCACGGGTATTTCGGACGTCGTGCCTTCGGCGAAGGCGCGCATGCCCGCGATGATCTCACGCAGCAAAGTTGCGAGCTCATCTCCGGGCACTCCGCGGCCGAAAAGGTATCCCTGTCCTTCAGGGCACAGAAATTCCTGCAGCGAGCTGAGTTGCGCGGCCGATTCAACGCCCTCCGCCACCACCCGGATCTGCAGGCTTTTCCCCAGCGTGATCACGGCGCGCACGATGCTCGCATCGTCGGGATTGGAGTTGAGCTCGTGCACGAACGCGCGGTCTATCTTGAGCGTGTCGATCGGAAAACCTTTCAGATGGCTAAGGCTCGAATAGCCCGTGCCGAAGTCGTCGAGCGCCAGCCGCACGCCGAGCGCCTTGAGCGCATTCAGCACGACTGCCGTCGAGGACGAGTCCTGCATGAGGAAGGTTTCCGTCAGCTCGAGCTCGAGCAGATGCGGCGCAAGGCCGCTGTCCTCGAGAGCCAGCCGTACGCGCTCGACGAAGTCCTTGTCGCGCAATTCCACGGCCGACACATTGATGGCCATGCGCATCGACGGTAGACCGGCTGCCTCCAGGGCCGCGGCCTGCCGGCAGGCTTCGCCGAGAACCCAGCGGCCAATCTGAATGATGAGACTGCATTCCTCGGCGATTCCCATGAACTGCGCGGGCAGCAACAAGCCGCGCTTTGGATGACGCCAACGCAGCAACGCCTCGACTCCAGTGGGCGCGCCGCTCCACAGGTCCAAGATCGGCTGATAGTGCAATACGAATTCCTCCTGCGCGATGGCTTGCCGCAACCCATCTTCGATCGCCTGGCGCTCGAGCGCGCGCACGTTCATGTCCTCACGGAAGAACTGGTAGTTGCCGCGGCCGCATTCCTTCGCGTGATACATCGCAAAGTCGGCATTCTTCAACAGGGTTTCTGCGTCCTTGCCATCGTCCGGAAAGATGACGACCCCGATGCTCGCGGTGACGTGCACGCTGTGGCTGTCGATGGAGTAAGGCGTACTCAACGCCGCGAGAATCTTCTCCGCGCGAATGCCGGCATCCAGGCCGCGGGTCAGCTCCGTCAACAGGATCACGAACTCATCGCCACCCTGGCGGCTCACGGTGTCCGAGGTGCGTACGCAGCCCAGCAACCGCTGTGCCATCAGGATCAGCAGCCGGTCGCCGACATCGTGCCCGAGTGAGTCGTTGACGTTCTTGAAGCGATCCACATCGAGATACATGATCGCGAGCTTCTGCGAGTGCCGGTGCGCGAGCGCCATGCCCTGCGCCAGGCGGTCATGGAACAGGATCCGGTTGGGAAGATCGGTGAGGCTGTCGTGCTGCGCCTGGTGTGACATCTTGAGCGACAGCGCGCGTGTCGAACTCACGTCGTGGAACACCATCACTGCGCCGGTGACCTGGCCGCGGCGATCGTGGATCGGCGCCGCGGAATCTTCGATCGCGGCCTCGACTCCATCGCGGCGGCTCAAGACGCTGTTCGGGGCAAGCAGAACCGTCCGGTTCTCCCTGATGGCCGCGTCCATCGGATTCACCACGATTTCACGAGTGGTGGCGTCCAGGACGCGAAACACTTCATCGATAGGGCGTCCGGCCGCTTCGGCCCGTGTCCAGCCGGTGAGAGTTTCCGCGACCGTGTTCAGATAGGTGACCCGGCCGCCGTTGTCGCAGCTCATGACGGCGTCACCGATCGAGTTGAGAGTGACCTCGGCGCGCTCCTTCTCTTCGAACAGCGACCCGGAGATGGCGGCGCGATCTATCATGCTCGCCACCGATTTCGGCAGCAGGTAGTCGTCGAGTCGCGCTTGCAGTAGATAGTCTTGCGCGCCCTTCTGCACCGCCTGCCTGGCGATCTCCTCGTGCTCGGGCGAGCACAGCACCAGGATGGGAATGTGGGGCGCAAGGGCGAATATCTGCTCGAAGGTTGCGAGGCCCTCGCTGTCGGACAGGAACAGGTCGACGAGTACCGCGGCGATGGCGCCTGCCTCCGGTCGATCCGCCGTCAGGTGCTGCAAGGCTGCGGCGCAGGTCTTGACCCAGACCACCTGCAGCGACGCGTCGGCGGTGTTGGAGAGCGCGGTCCGCACCGCCGCAGCATCGGCGGAATCTTCCTGGACGAGGAGCACGCTTCGATAGTTAGGCATGAATGGCGGAACCTGAGAATTGGAGTTTCCCGGGTCGATTCGACCAGCTAGTCCGGGCGCCTACTGTTCGTTATCGAACATAAGCCGCCAGGACTTCGAAAGGCAGCCGAACGCCTAAGGGGCCCAGTCGGTAGTTAGCACGCCGTCAGAGCGGCTCCGGAGACATGGCAACGCCATAGTTGCCGCAGGGCGGCTGGCACTTGTTGTCGAGATTGATCTCGAGACCGAAGCGTTCCGCCAGCAGCTTGGTCACCGGTTGACGCAAGGAGTAAGGGTCGAAGGCGCCAGGATCGCGCACCGGTGCGATAACGCGCACGTCGTAGCGCGGCCAGATCATCCAGAAGTTCCGCTGCGCCACGGGATCTGGTGAAGCCCTGTATTCCGTCCACACCGCGGAGCGGTGGATCGCATAGACGATCGCGACGATGTCGATGAGGTTGGCATTGCGGATGAGCACGCCGTTTACATCGGCGACGACGCGGTATCGCTCTCCCATGCCGGGCGCCGCCTCCGTCATGACTATCCGACCCTGGCGCAGCGACAGCGAATTGACGATGAGCAACTCGTGGCGCCGCTGCCGATCGGCGAGCGCACCGTCGAGCAACGGCGCCGAGACGGTCACGAGCGCGCTGATTGTCATCAGCGCCGTCGCCCACAGTCCCGGGTAGCGCCGGACATCGTTGACGTCGCGCTCGCGGCGTTCCCATTCCTCACGGACGCGGCGTCGCTCGACGCCGCTGCGGGCGATGGCGCCGTGCACGCAGAGCGCGCTGGCGGAAAGCGCCAGCAGCGGCGCCCACCAGGACCCGATTCCAGGCGATTCGAGCAGACGGCCGGGCGCGAACGGCGGCGCCAGTGCGTCGAGGAATGCAACCAGAGAAGGCGGCGCGGGATCGGCGGTGTACGCGACCGGGAAGCCGATCCATTCGCCGAGCATGTGGATCAGCGCGAACGGGAACAGGAATTTGAGCGCCGCCACCCGCCACAGCCAGAGCCTGAAGATCGCGCGGCTGGCGCGCGTCAGGAATGCGCAGACCGCGATGGCGCCGCTGACGAGCAGCGATTGCCACAGGTGATCGACGAATGCCGTCATCTTGCGCGGCCCGTATCACTACAAGTGTGGTCACATAACTGACACGTGTAGTTAATGATGTGACGAAAACCGGCGCTGGCCCGCATGGGGTGCTACTGCGGGGAAACCGTCGCGCGCGCGAGTGCCCGCGGCCCGCAGGGCTCCTGGCAACTCTGGTTCACGTAGATCTCGAGATCGAAGCGCTCGGCGAGGAGCCTCGTGACCACGCCGCGCAGCGCGGACGGGTCGAGAGACTCCGGATTGCTGACCGGCTGGTCCGTAACGAGGCGCACGTCGTAACGCACGGAGTCCTTCCACCAGATCTCGCCCTGGACCTGTGAGCTCCGCAGGTCATACACCAACGCCACCATGTCGCGTACCGTGCTGTCGCGAATGAAGACTTCGTTCGCGTTCACTACCACGGCCGGCCTCGAACGAACACCGCTGGCAGTTTCGACCTGGAACCGTGCCGCGGCGAGCTCGCGCGAATTGACGTCGAGCACCGCCTGCCGCCGCAGCGCACCGTCGGCCGCACCGGTGATCAGCGGAATACCCGCGCAGGCCAGCGCGCCTAACAACAAGGCATGGCCCTTCGCGAATCCGACGGCGGCCGGGCGCACGCCCGCCAGGATGTGGCGGATTCGTTCCGCCAGATTGCCCGACAGCGCGGACACGGAAAATGCGACGCGCGGCCGGTCGATGCAATGCCGGCACACCTCGAGGATGCCCGCCGCGTAGACCGGGCCCTCGTGGCCGTTCTCGAGCACCGCCTCGTCGCAGGCGCGCTCGCGCTCCTCGATCATCCGCCGGCCTATCCACCAGACAGCCGGGTGAAACCAGAACAGGCTTTCGACCAGGCGATGGACGTTGGCCTTGAGATTGTCGTAGCGCCGGATGTGCTCGCGTTCGTGCGCCAGCACCGCGTTCATCTGCGTGGCGGACAATCTTCCGAGCAGCGCGACCGGCAGCAACACCACCGGATGAAAACTTCCCGTCACGGCCGGCTCTACATCCGCATCCGTGACGCGCGCATCGGGCGGTGCGCCCGGCGCCGATCGCGCTGCCCTTGCCAGCGAATCCGCCGCGCGCCATGCCAGCAGCCAGCGCGCGCCCACGATGAACACGCCTATCGACCACACGACCAGCAGCGCGACGGTGAAACCTCCGGCGCTTTCGCGAGTCACGACGCTTATGGAGACTGGTGAAACCATCGGTCCGGCCGCCTGCACCGCGGGGTCGAAGAACAGCGGCTCGCTGCCGACCGGCGCGGGCAGACCCAGCCAGGCACCCAGTCCGTACAAAGCCGCGAAAGGCACGAGGAATTTGATCGAGGCCGTCAGCCATAACCCGTGACGCAATGCAGCGCCGTTCGAACGACAAAGCCGCACGACCACCCAGACGACGCCGCAGAACAGCGTCGACTGCCACAGGTGGTTGAGCAGCGCCGCGATCACTTCGTCTTGTCCTTGCTGTTGTGGGCGCGCAGCACCTCGATGGCGTCGTCGATGTCTTCGCGCGAGATCTTGCCCATCTCGACGAGGTGCGCCATGACCGGTCGGACGCTGCCGCCGAACAGGCCGAGAATTTCCTTGAGCAGCCGCGTCTGCACCGAGGCGCGTGATGTCGTCGCCTCGAAGACGTGCGCGTTGCCGATCTTCCGGGTCCGGCGCAGCGCGCCTTTCACTTCGAGCCGGTACACCATGGTCTGCACCGTGGTGTAGGCGGGCCGGTCCTTTTTCACCACCGCTTCGTGAATCTCGCGGATGGAGCACGGGCCGCGGCTCCAGAACTCCGACATGATGCGCAGCTCGAGTGCGCTGAGTTTCGGCTGTGCCACGGAACCTCCACAATGGACTGTGGTTGACTCTATGACAGCTGTAGTAGAAAAGGCAATCCCTCAACATTCCTTGAGCGGATTCGCATCGTTCGCCAGTTTCGCGCGGTCCGGCCGCGCCCGCGCGGGGATCATTTTGCGCGCGGCCATCTGGTCCTTGGTGTGATTCACCGTTTCGACCGCCAGCAGCTCGCCCGCCTTGAGGTAGCAGACGCTGAATGCGCGTGACGCCGGGTCGCCACGCACGATCATCTCGTCGTAGCCCACGGCCAACCCGACGATCACCATCTTGAGATCGAACTGATCCGACCAGAACCACGGCACCTTGTCGTGCACGGTCGCGATCCCGAGCATGTTCAACGCGGCGCTCGCCCCCTGTTCGAACGCGTTGTCCACGGATTCCAGCCGCACCCGCAGCCCGTAATGGATGCTCGGATGCCGCGCGCAATCGCCCGCGGCAAAGATGTGCGGGTCCGACGTGCGGCAATACTCGTCGACGAGAATGCCGTGGTCGCAATCGAGGCCGGCGTCGCGGGCCAACGCGTCGGTACCCAAGACGCCGACCGCCACGAGGACGAAATCCGCCGGGATTTCGCGCCCATCAGCCAGGCGCACCGCCGCCACGCGCTGGGCGCCGACCGCCGCCTGGTGCGCCTCGACCGGACCCGACATCGCATCGGCCGCGATCAGCGCCGTCAACCCCACTGCGCACTGCACCTGCACGCCACGTCGCGCGTGCTCGTCTTGATAGAAGTTCGACACGATCGGAGCGACCACCCGGTTCATCACGCGATCGGCGGCCTCGAGGACGGTGACTTCGAGCCCCGCCTCGCGGCAGGTGGCCGCGACCTCGAGCCCGATATATCCGCCCCCGATGATCACGGCGCGCCTTCCGGGTGCAAGTTCGCCGCGCAGGCGATCCACGTCGGCGACGCTGCGCAGGTAGTGAACACCCGCCAGCTCCGCACCGGGCACCACCAAACGGCGCGGGTGACTGCCGGTGGCCAGCAGCAGGCGGTCGTACTCGACGGCACTGCCGTCGGCGATCTCGACGCGGCGCCGTTCGCGGTCGATACGCACCGCCGCGAATCCGAGCCGCATGTCCACGCCGTGGTCGGCATAGTGGGCGGCATGTCGGATCAACAAACGGTCGCGCTCGAGCGTTCCCGCGAGGAATTTCTTGGACAGTGGTGGTCGTTGATAGGGCAGCAGCGCTTCATCGCCGATCAAACTGATCGCGCCCGTGTGGCCACGCTTGCGCAGGGTCTCGACCGCTTGCGCCGCGGCCTGCCCAGCGCCGACGATGGCTATCCGACTGTTCAACTCACCCGCCATTCCACACACCTATATAGATAAGAGAGACTGACACCCGCCGTTCCGGCGCACCATAGTTGGGCGATGCAGGAAAGAGCGCGCTAAATTAGTGCCGGCAAATTCTCTCTGCGGGCGGCCAATACCGAAATTGCCGCTATGTTGAGCTTTCGGGATACTGGCACGGAAGGTGCACTGCGATTAAGGCTCGCCGATGTCGGCGTCCAGATTCACTAAAGAATTGGGAGATAACGAAATGAAATTGGTCACCGCCATCATCAAGCCTTTCAAACTCGACGACGTCCGCGCGGCGTTGTCCGAGATCGGCGTATCCGGCATGACGGTGACGGAGGTGAAGGGTTTCGGTCGCCAGCGTGGCCATACTGAACTCTATCGCGGCGCTGAGTACGTCGTGGACTTCGTCCCGAAAACCAAAATTGAAGTCGCTGTTCGCAGCGATCTCGTCGATCAAGTGGTCGAAGCGATTCTGAAGGCTGCCAAGACCGGCAAGGTCGGTGACGGCAAGATCTTCATTACCGATATCGATCGCGTCATCCGCATCCGCACCGGCGAGACGGACAACTCCGCGCTGTAAGGCGCGAAAGAAAAGACTTTCATTTGATTCACGACGACCCGCGGTCCTTCCAACCGCGGGTCGTTGATTGAAATGCGAGTTGATTGTTGATGTACGGCGACCTGCTGCCCTTCCGGTGGCATACCGCCGTTTCGAAGCAAGCACCTGACAGCTAACCAGACCCCTGCCACTTCGAGCAGTGGGCCGGCGTCTGACGAGAGGGGATAAGAAAATGCGTGCTCCTATCTACCGGGCGCTGACGGTGCCCGGCCTGCTGCTGTGTCCGTCATTCGCGCAGGCTCAAGCGTCCGCGCCCGTTGCCGACAGCGGCGATACCGCCTGGCTCATAACCGCGACGGCACTGGTTCTGTTCATGACCATTCCCGGGCTCGCGCTGTTCTATGCGGGGCTGGTGCGGTCGAAGAACGTGTTGTCGATCCTGATCCAGTGTTTCGCCATCACCTGCGTGGTGTCGATCCTGTGGCTCACGGTGGGATACACGTTGACCTTCGGTGACGGCGGACCGCTGCACGCGTTCATTGGCGGCCTCGACAAGGCATTCTGGTCGGGCGTGACGCGCGCCTCCGTGTCGGGAACCGTGCCCGAAACCGTCTTCTTCATGTTCCAGATGACCTTCGCGATCATCACGCCCGCGCTGGTCATCGGCGGCTTCGCCGAACGCATGCGCTTCTCGGCGGTACTCGGGTTCACCGTGTTGTGGTTGTTGATCGTCTATGTGCCGATCGCGCACTGGGTGTGGGGCGGCGGCTGGCTCGCGCAGCTCGGCGTCATGGACTACGCCGGCGGCATCGTGGTGCACGTGAGCGCGGGCGTCGCG
>Ga0193752_1002093_pt1 | contig 15477 bp, 5 predicted proteins | sample H1c1metaG_FD_144924 | JGI IMG/M metagenome (GOLD analysis project Ga0193752, IMG submission 144924) | Soil microbial communities from a riparian zone of the East river system, Colorado, United States - H1c1 | ecosystem: Environmental > Terrestrial > Soil > Riparian zone | place: USA: East River... | reverse complement strand
CTGGGCTATCATCGAACGCCGCCGGATCGTTCAACGAAACCGCGAGCTTGCGGCCGCCCGTCTCGACCTCGCCAACGAGGCAGAGCGTGAGCGCCGCCGGATCGCCCGCGACCTTCACGACCAAACTCTCGCCGATCTTCGGAACCTGATGATGATGAGCGACCGTCTTTCGCCCGGTAATATGGAATTTCGCGCTGAGATAGAATCGGTCTCGACGGAAGTCCGCCGAATATGCGAGGACCTGAGCCCGTCGGTGCTGGAAAACGTCGGCCTCGTTGCTGCGCTTGAGTTTCTCGCATCCCACACACTGGAGGAGCACCATTTCTCTGCTCCCGATAATATCGAGGACAAGATCAAATTCCCGCTCAACGCACAGCTGCAGATCTACCGGATCGCGCAGGAAATACTAACGAACATTAAACGACATTCTTCGGCCACGCTGGTTTCGATGGACGTCCGGATAACGAGTGACAATGATTTTATTTTGCAAATAAGCGACAACGGCCTCCCGTTCGACCCCGAGGCGTCCACGACCCGCGGACGCGGAATCTCGAACATACGCTCACGCGCATCGCTGATCGGGGCTGCAATAGAATGGCGGCGCTCGGATGAAACAACGGGCACGATCTTCACCCTTCGAAAAGCGATCGAATAGTACTGTGGCTTCCCACGTCTCCTAACCCGCGCGCCACCGCCCTGTCGCTGTTGCCTAACCCATTAAATCTATCCCGGCTAAAAACGCATAATCGTTCCATTGTGCGAATATCTTCCTGGAAATTGATCTCGATCTTCATTCTCACTGTACTGGCGGGAACGGTGGCGTACCGTATTTATCGCGTTTATATATTATCGAACGCTGCGCTTGCCGATGAGCGTTCTCGCAGCGCCGAAAGAGATCGCGTCCCATTTGAAAGGCTCCGTTATGCGCCACACGATAAGGACATCGTCAAAATTATCCAGAGCACCAATAACGTGCGTGACCTCAGCATATTTCAGGATTCCTACTATGCTGCTACTGACGGCGGATTGATCCAGATGTCTCCCGATGGTCAGATCGTCCGTCACTTCACAGTCCTCGACGGCCTACCCGAGAGCGATTTGACCGCCCTTGCGACACTTGCAGGCAAGTTATATATCGGCACACGCACCAGCGGCCTCGTCGTCTTCGACGGTGTCTTGTTCGAGGGCTACAAATTTACAGACAGAAAATCGGATGCGGTCACCGCTTTCGAGGAATCTGACGGCGGGCTCGTTATCGGCACCTTCTCCGGCGGCCTGCTTCAATTCGACGGAAGCAATTTCACCGAGATCAAGACCGGAAAGGAACGGATAGTGGGCGTAAATTGCATAAGGAAGATCGGTCGGCGCCTCTATGTCGGCATTTTCGCAAATGGGTTGTACGTCAACGAAGACAGTACTTGGTCCCACTTCACAACATCAGAAGGTTTGCCGTCTGACAGGGTCGTAGGTATTGAGATACTTGATGGCCAACGATACGCCGCAACCGATCTCGGCTTGGCGGTTTTCGATGGCGGTGCGTTTCGAACTGTTGCGAAGATCCCGACGCTGGCGGGCTCTGCTGTGCACGAAGGACGTATTTTCCTAGTAAAAGAAGACGGTCAGATATTCACGTTCGACCGGACGATGAAGGAATTACAGCCTCCGGATGGTGCAAGAAACGCCCGGTTAATATCCAGGGACGGTAAATTGTGGCTCCTATCGAGCGCCGGAATATCCGTATACCAGGATTCCCGGTTTCGAGGCTTTTCACGATCGGAAGGCCCGTTAACGGATAATTTTATCTCTGCGCTGGCCGTAGGAAAAGACGGCGATCTCTGGGCCGGCACATTCCGGCGCGGCATCGACATTCTGGGTCCGGCCGGCGATTCGAGGCATATAGAAACCGAAGGTGTTCGGGAGATCAATTATCTAACCTCGATCGACAACAAGATTTCGGCCGCGACATCGGCGGGACTCTTTAACCTAACCGGCGATTCGCCCCAGCAATTTCTTTCCATAAAAGATGGCTTGCCAAGCAACTCGATAACTCATTTTTCGGGCGAGTATTTCTCTACGGCAAAGGGGCTCGCAATCCGGAGCGGGGGCCGTCTGCGAATACTAACAACGGTCCAGGGACTTCCCAATAACAGTGTTTACACAGGAATAAAGATCGGCGAAAAGTACTACGCGGGAACCCTCGGCGGAATTGCGGAGATCGTCGATGGACGCGTGATGCGCACCTACACGGATTCGAATTCAAATCTAACGACCAACTGGGTAACAGCGTTTTGCCTTGCAGGCGGCCGATTGTTTGTCGGCACCTACGGCGGCGGCGTTTTCGAGCTGACGCCCTCCGGCGAGATACGATCCTTCGCTTCCGAAGCCGGTAAATTTACCGTAAATCCGAACGCAATGTACAGCGACGGCGAGCGGCTCTATGCCGGGACTTTGACGGGTGTAAAGACACTGGACGTGCGCACCCAGGAATGGAAAACGGTGAAGAATATTCTTCCCTCGCAGACGGTAATGAGCATTACGGGCGATGCTACGGCGGTTTATTTTGGCACGATGAAGGGTATTGCCAGGGTAGAAAGATCATTTTTCGCACGAGAGGTTAGCAAGTGAAAACTACAATAAAAAGATCGACCGCTCTTTTCCTCACATTCGCCCTGGTATGCTCCGGGTACAACCTTCATGGCCAAACCGCCGTCCTGATCCCTCTTCCATCCGAAAAACCCGACGCGAAAGTGCTCTCTCTGGCCGTAATGAACGTCGATATCCTGATCGATAACCAGCATGCGACCGTTAACGTGATGCAGATATTCGACAATCACACGTCTCGCACCCTCGAAGGAAAATACATATTCGCGCTGCCCGGCCGCGCTGCGATCTCAGATTTCGCAACCTGGGACAACACGACGCGAATTCCCGGCGTTATGATGGAAAAGCGCCGCGCCAACGAGCTTTACGCACAAATAAAGCAGCCGCAAACCGACCCGGGCATACTGCAGACCACGGGCGACGATGAGAGCGATACCGGTTTTTCCGCCAAAATATTCCCGATAACTGCATACGGCACTAAGCGGCTCGAAATGGAATACACCGAGGAACTGCCGATCGAGGACCTGACCTCTCGCTTTTCCTTTCCGCTCAAGCCCGGTGCGGGCGAAACTCAAGCCGTCGGTGAATTTAATCTAAAGGTCCGGATCGTAAATAACTTTCCCATTTCCGAATTTCGGCCGGCCTCGGCCGCCTATCCGCTGCAGATCACGAAATTCGAACCGAACGAATTTGCCGCCGAGTATCACGCGTCCAACCTTGATTTAAATGACGACCTGACCTTCGATTACAAATTGAACGTCCCCGAAAATGCCTTGTCGATCATCGCTCACCGGGCGCCGGAGAAAATTACGGCCTACGATCTGCGCGATCCGCGCCTGGCGGCCGCAAATGCGGATGGTTATTTCCAAACACATGCCATCTTTGCCAAAGCGCGAGAGCAGGTAAAGCAGCCGAAACATATTATTTTGCTGCTGGATACGTCACTTTCAATGCACGGCGAGAAGTTGACTCGTGCCGTGGAGGCTGTCGATTTTTTCCTTCACAGCCTCAGACCCGACGACGAATTCAATCTTGTCCTATTTAATGAAACGGCCTCTATTTATTCACCGAAGCCTATCCCGGCGACCGCCGAATCGATCGAGGGTGCAATGCAATATATAAAAAACTCCAGCCTTCTAGGTGGGACAAACATAAAGGGAGCGCTCGAAACGACGGTGGTTCAATCCGCCCTGCTTCAAAGCGGCGACGCCTCGATCGTCCTGATCTCGGACGGCAATCCGACCCTTGAAACTACTAAGATCAAACCCATCGCGCAGGTCCTCGAAAACAAAAATGTAAGGTTCTACGCATTCGGCCTCGGAACAGAAACGAATGAAGGGTTGCTCTCCGAACTGGCCTCGAGCACCCGCGGCTATTTTGAGCAAGCACGCGAGACTGAAGATATCTCCGCAAGGCTGCGCATCTTTTTCGACAAGGTTTCGACCCGGGATATCTCCGGCCTGAAGCTCGATTCCACCGATAGGAAAAATCTGTACGATGTTTACCCGAGTGGCGCAAGCAGCTATTTCGGGTCGGATTTCTCGTTTGTCGGGCGCTACCGTAAACCGCAGGCGCAAAAAATCGCCCTTAACGCGACCCATGGAAACGAGCAGATCACTCTTTCACAAGATATCGCTCTTCCCGAATCGGAGGCCGCGCACGCCCACCTTCCGCGCGTCTGGGCAAAGGCGCGGATCAGCGCGCTACTCCAAATAATGAATCGCGATGGCGAGCGCGAAGACCTGATCACCGAGATCATTCACCTTTCCGAAAAATACAAGATCGTCACCCCCTATACGGCTTTCTTAGCCGCCCCAAGGGCGCTCCTTCGGCCCCGTTTGATACAACCAGGGGATCCTGTGATCCGCGTGAAAACCGATCCCTCGGTCACCGATGTCTTTGCTGTGCTTCCATTCGGCGAGACGCTGCCGCTCAAGTACCTGGAAAGTGAAGGCGTTTGGGAGACGCGGTTCCTGGCGCCCGAATGGATGGCGGACGGCACCTATAGATGCCGCCTGCTGCTGACCGACGGCGATGGCAACGGGTACCAAGAGGATAAGACGTTTGTGGTAGATAGTCGCGCGCCGAAGGTAAAGATCACGCTCGATAAACAGACATTTTCTGCCGGTGACGAAATTCTCGTAAAGGCCTCGGCGGATAGCGACACATATCGCCTCGTTGCACGCGTGTACGGGGCGAAACCGGCTGACTTGCGGTGGTCGGGCGAGGCAAAAACAAATGTCGGACGCTTGAAAATTCCCACTGACCTTGTCTCGGGCAAATACACAGTCTCCGTCACAGCCGAGGATTTTGCGCACAATCAATCCACATCGGAGATCGACATCGAGGTGATAGGCAAATGATGAACAGGCGCAAAAAAAGGATCATGTGGTTGGCCATTACCATTTTGATAATTGGCGCGGGCCTTTGGCGCGCGGGCGTCGCCGAGACCGCGCCGGCCGATATCCGGCTCAAGATAGAGAACGCGATGTTCGCGCGCCGCGAATTCTTCGGCACCGAGGCACTTTTCCCTCACCCCACCGCCGAGGCGAGTGAAAATCTCGCTCGCCTTGCCGTTGAACTACCCGACAACCCGGAAATATTGGAGCATCTCGCCGAAACGGAAGAAAAGCTCGACCGCTTTGATAGCGCCGAGAAGGTTCTTATCCGGCTTTCCGAAATAGATGGAAGTAAATCGCAAAACCTGATCTCGTTTTATCATCGCCGCGCACGCTTTGCCGACGAGGGAAAGATACTCGAGAATCTTCTTTCCAACCCTGAAACCGAGAACAAGGACGTACTGGTTGGCGTACTATTGGACCTTGCCTCTATTCACGATCTCAAAGAATACCTTCGACCCGAGTTTTATTCCCATGTGATTGCTGAAAATCCCGGTATTTTCCCTGTTTTCGAAAAACTCGCCGACCGCCTGATAGAGGAAAAAAACTACGCTCCAGCCCTCGAACTCATCCGCGAAGCAAAAAAACAGTTCCCGGATCAGCGATCGGTCCTGCTCGATAAGGAGATATTCATTCTCGAAGCGACCGGCCGCGATACTGAGGCCGAGAAGGCGTACTCGGCCGAGTTCGATCCTTTTTGGACGGACCATGAGAACGACAAATTCTATTCGTTTTTGAACGAGCGCGACCGCCTTCGCGAATACGGCACCGAATTAAAACAAAAATTTGCGAGCGATCCCGCAAATTTCGATACCGCGATACGCCTGGCTGATTACCGGAAGTACCGCGGGGATGAGATCTGGCCCATCATCGAGCGCCTCTGGAAAGCAAAGACCGGGTGGACCACTGGTGAGCTTGTAATCGTAACGCGTTTACTCCTGCGCGAGAACGAGGGTAGCCTGGCATCGCGTTTCCTGTACACCCTCTACGCGCGAAACGATTTTAAGGAAAAGGGCGAGTTGCGCGCGCGGGTTTTATACCAGCTATTCGAGATGTTTTCGGATGCGGAGACGCAGCGGCTGCCCATTACGCGCGGCAATTTGCAATTTTACGAGGAGATCGCCACGACCGATACCGACCCGGGCATTACGACCGGCATTCTCTCGCTTATCTTTTCGGACGCGGATCCGCGGGGCGAGTTTGAGAAACAAGAGGCCCTGGCCAATAAATACTTCAACAGGGCGGCGGCCTACAAAGTTTTTCTGGCCTACCGCGAGGAATTCCCAGCTTCACCCGAGCTCTACCAGATGTATCTCGACCTGATACGCCTGTATATCGCGACAAAGGAATTAGCGGTGGCGAAAAAGCTGCTCAATGAATTTGCCGAACACTATACTGAATCAAAAGACTTTCCCCAGGCGGCATTAAAACTCGCCGATGCTATCGAGGCCGCGGGCGACCAGCAAAGAAGCCGTGAAGTTTGCCGGGAGATCCTCGATCATCTCGGAAAACGGGGCTCCCCGATGTCACCAGCCGCCATGGCCTTCGGTGATAGAAACGAACATTTTAACGCTCCGATAAATTTCGACCGGAATATCGGGATCAACATTCCACCGCCAAAGAAGACAACGGATACCAGTGAGAATTCGTACGAACCCCAGTTTAAAGACTATCTGGATCACAAAAATGAACCCGTAACCTATGCCGAGGTCCTCGAAAAAATGACGGCGTCACTAGCTCGCGAAAAGAAGACCGTCGAGATCCTGCAGCTTTATTCGAACGAGATCGGAAAGTATCCTCAAGCCGAGTGGCTTTACGAGCGGCGGCTAACGTGGCTCGAACAAACAAACCTTACCGAGGAGCAATTGGCCGTTTACCGCGAAGCACTGGACCGTTTTAAAACGACTGCGTGGAGCGACAAGCTCGCGCGCTGGTTTATCCGCCAAAAACGACAGGACGATCTTGCCGAGCTCTCATCCGACCTCATTTCAAGGCTTTCGGACGCGGAAGTGCAAAATTATCTTACGCAAACGATCGACCCTGGCCTTTCGGGATCCGACTTCGATAAACAAATGCGCCTTCGGCTGTATCTCGCCTCCCACGCGCGATTTCCGCACAATATCTCGTTTGTAAAAGGGCTGCTCAGCTACTATCGCGGCAGCAAACTCGAAGCCGAATGGCGCAAGCTTGCCGGTGAATATTACTTTATCTCGGGCGAAATACGGCAGATGTTTCTCGACGATCTTGCTGCAAAAGGCGACCTGCGCATCCACCTGGCAACCGCGAATGGCGACGACCTTGCCTACGAGACGTTTCGCGCCGACGCCGCGCTGAGGCTCTCGAATTTTGAGCAGGCGGTCGATACGTATCGCCAGCTAAGCGCGGCCTACCCGAATTCACGCGATATTGCAGGCCGGCTGATCGAATTATCCCGCTCACTCGGCCAGAAAGATACGGCGGCGCTGGCCCAGGCTTCAGAAATCGCTATGGCGCGCGCCGACCACACGGCATCTTCCGCAGAATTCCGGACAATGAGCGGTGAGATCTACGCTGAGCTCGGCGATTATAAAAAAGCGGGCGAGGAATGGGAAAAACTGATAACCACCGCCGTGGGAAACCGCGAAACCTATCTCGACACGGCGACCATCTACTGGGATTATTTTCAGTATCGGGCCGCCTTGCAGACTATTGAAAGACTTCGAACGAAGTTCGGCGATGACGATCTCTACGCATTTGAGGCGGGGGCTATCCGTGAGTCGCTTCACGACAAGGACAATGCGTTGCGAGAGTATGTGAAAGCACTCGGCAGCAAGGACGAGGATAAGGAACGGGCAAAGTCTCGATTAGCTACTCTCTCGAAAAAAGGCGTCCAGTCGCATATCGAACAGGCATTTCTTTCCGAGGGAAAGAACACGAAAAATGCCGCATATCTTGCGCTCGGTTACGCGGACTATCTCATCGCGGTCGAAAAGCCTGATGAGGCTGCCCGCACCCTGAATACGGCCATTTCCGCGAGCCGCGATAAAGGCTTTCTCGAATCTGCGCTCGATCTTTATAGCAGCAACGAATTGGCGGCCGGCGAGCAGCATGCCTTGGCACGTCTTGCAGAGGTATCGGAAAGCCCGAGGCGCTCCATCGGATACCGTCTTCGCCTCGTCCGCTCTTACCAGCAGGCCCGCGATCGCGACAAGGCCAAACGGTCCCTCGCCGATCTGCTCGCCAAATTCCCCACTAATTACGGTGTCGTGACGGAAGCGTCGGACCTCTACCGCAGCCTGGGGTTTGAGAATGAATCCACCGCGGTACTGAATAACGCGCTCGCCAAGAGCCGCGGCGTTTATAAAAACAAGATCGCCGGGAAACTCTCGCGGCACTTGATCGATCTGGGCCGACTCGATGAGGCCGAACGCATACTTTCCGGATTGCACGCAGATGATCCGGCGGACACGGCACTTTTCCGCGAGTTGGCCACTATTTTTGTTAGGAGATCGGAGCCGGAGGCGATGCGGGCAGCTTTCCGGGAAACCATCCGGACGCTCAAGGCTTCCGATTCCGAGCCCCGCGAACTAGATGATCAGATCGCCGAATTACGGGTGCAAATGATCGACGCATTTACCCGGCTCAAGGACTACGATTCGGCGATCGAACAGCATATCGAAATAATCAACCGCGAACCCGAAAACGAGGACCTGACCGAGGATGCGATCTCTTACGTTCGGCGCTATGGCGGATCGGGAACCTTGCTCGCTTATTATCAAAAAACATCCGCCGAAGCATTTAAAAACTATCGCTGGAACCTGGTGCTCGCCCGGATATACGAGGCAAATGGCGACCTCGAAAATGCGATAAAAAACTTTGGTGCAGCTATCGACAACCAACCGGAAATGGCCGAGCTTTACGATGCCCGGGCAGATCTAGAGGTGAAGCGGGGTAATTTCGAAAGCGCGATCAAGGACATTGACTCGGCCCTCGAGATCACCGGCGATGCCCCCGAATATGTAAAAAAGAAGATAGCCATTTTGAAAAAAGTCGGACGGAACAAGGACGCGGAAGCGGAACTTCCGCTTGAAGCGCCCGCCGCGCCGGTTAATGACTTTGCAGCCGCCCGCGAGCTTCAAAATACCGAGAAGGAAAAAGCGCGCGAGCTATATCGCGCAGCCTTCCAATCCTTGATCGCCGATCCCCTTTATGGCGAGCTGAAAACGGCAAATATCGTGGATTACGTCCGTTCCGTTCGTGATGAAGAGCCGCTAGACAAGATATCCACGCGGCTCTGGGAGTTGCGGCAAAAGCTGATCGATCTTGCCGATGAGCAGGATTCTACCCGCGCCAGCGAAGCGCGAAATCGTTTGATCATACTTGATGGGGCGATGACCGCTTCTATAGGCGAATTGGCCGGGTCGGTAGCGACGGATGAGGAATTGGCCGCGCTTCATAACGATCTCGCCAATCGCATTGAGCGCGCGCCGCTTACCGATCAATACCGGACGCTCGACCAGATCATCGACATCACCCGCAAGGCACATTTTGGCGATCTGGAGGAGTTAACCTTAAGAAAAAGGATCGAAAATACAACCGACACCTCCCGTCAAACCCAGATTAGACACCTTATCGATTTTTACAGCCAGCGCGGCGCGTACGATAAATCGTTGGCGGCAATGGAAGAATTCGGGAGCGAGGATCTCGCGGGTAAAGCACAGGCGGCGCGGCTCGCAGGCGATGATGAAAAAGAGCTCGTGGCACTCCGAGCGATCTACACTAAGCCGAAGGCTGAATCCGCGCCCGTTCCCGACCTCAATGTCGCCCGTTACCTGCAAATACTGCACGAGCATGGCCGCGATGAGCTTACGTCGCTTGCGACAGAATCATCTCCTTACCAGCTTCAACTCATCAATTTTCTCCTTGGAAAAGGTGAATTCGAACTGACGCAGGCAGCGATCGAATCGGCGGAGATGCCCCGAAGTTGGAAGCTTTCCCGTCGGGCGGAAGTGGACCTCGCGCTGCGCAAATTCGGCGAGAATGCCGAGTGCAATTTTTGCGAGGCTCTCAGACTCACCACAATTGGTGAAATGACCGAGCAAGCCGCCGTCAAGGACGAATTTCCGGTCGGAGACGACTGGTTCCGGCTTGCCACCGAATACGGTGAGTGGCTCGATCTATCGCCCGTGAGATCGGTCAAGCCCTCGCTTTATCTAAACGCCCTTACCGAGGCCCAGCCCCGCAATCACAAATATCAATCAAAACTCGGCACGTTTTATCTTCTAAAGAAAGATCACGTTGCGGCCGCTCAACATTTCAGACTCACTGTCGAACTCGCACCCAGGGACGTTGCCGCAAGCAGCGATCTCGGTGCGACTTATTTTCTCGCCGGTAAACCTTTGGAGGCAGACAAGATATGGAGCGATATTCTTGGCGAGCAAGGGCTCGGAAATATGCTTGTCTTCTTTGAGGAGCTGAACAAATTCGGTCTCAGCGCTGAAGCAGGTAAGCGGGTCGCTCCACGGATCGTCAAATACCTTGAAAAATCTAATATCGATGATTCCGAAGAAACAAAAGACCTCGTTCGCGCTATTGCCGGCTCGATCAAGGATAGCGGTCATCGGGCGGAATACTTCCGCGTAATTCTCGACAAGCGGCCGACCGATACGTCGCTTGCGACAATGCTTATCGATGAATCGCTGCTCGACGAAAATGACACCGACGCTTTTTACCGGCGTCTCATCGATCTGAATGAAGGCATTACCTGGGAGGAAGATTACGCATACAGCTCGATCATTCGCCGCACATGGACACGCGAAGACGCCGAATCAGCTTTTGATCAGGAAAATAAGTACGAGGTGGAGGAGCCAGAAAACGACCGTTACAAGTGGCAAAAACGTTACCTGGAATCGCTTATCTCGCGAAAACGAAACGACCAGGCCGCGAAGTTGATAGGTGAAATTGAAAAAGGGCTTAAGGGCAAATACCCGCGTCCGGGATGGCTGAGATTAGCTCAAATGCGGATCGCGGCGAGAGCAGGGCGATTCAATATCGAGGAAGCGGAGCGGTTCGCGGGTATAAGCGTAAGCGGATCGGCAACCGAAATAATTCCCTCGAGCCTCGAGCGATTTAATGACGTAGTAAAAATGCTCCGGGACGAAGGCAAATCGGCGGAAGCAAATACTCTGTCGGAAAGCTACTTTGCTCGTATGCTCGCCATGGAGCAATACGATCCGGCGAACTTTGCCGGCCTGGCCCGTGTGTTCCTGGTTCGCAGTGAATTACAAAAAGCGCTGCGGTTATTGGAACTGATGGTCGAAACGGGTAGTCAAACAAGCATGGAAAGAGCCATGGCTGAGATCGCCGCTCTCGATATTGTTAAACGGCATGCCCCGGACGCGGCAAAGACCGGTGAACTATCGGCCAGCGCATCCGCTAAGCAAACGACATTATTAAACCTGGCTGCCGATCTTGTATCGGAGTTTCATCAAACCGAAGCGGCGATCGGTTTCCGCCAGAGATTTAACGCTATCGATCCCAGCAACGAGGCAAACACTCTCGCACTTTCAAAACTTCTTATCTCGGCCGGGCGAAAACCGGAAGCGATCGACCTGCTCAACCAGCTCATCGCCAACCGCAATACCTCCCGGATCTCGCGCTGGCGGGCGAAATGGGAGCTGCATGAAATGGGCGAAAAGACAGAGATCAGCGACTTATCGTGCGATCCATTTTCGCAATATTACCGCGCTTTAGCCGCCGAAAAGGGCGGAGACGCTATCGCTTATCTTATCAATTCCCTTATCGCGGGCGGCGATTCTCAACCACAGACGAAACGAGCCCTGATCAGACAATACGCGCTTGCAGATATACATTTTGCTGCTCTAAAACTGGCTGAATCTGACAAAGCGGAAAAGCCTGATGAGTTACTTTCCCTGCTCTCTGATGCTGCCGAAAATATAGGGAATTTCTCAAAAGCGATCGAGTTCGAAAAACTCCGGACGGATGGCGGGGATACGGCGCACATCCGCGACCTGGAAGCCAAAGAAACGGAATCAAAGCGCCGTGCGACCGATCTGGTCATCGACACGGCAATTACACGCAAGTTATGAAACGAAAGATCTTATTAGCCTTACTTTTCATCTCGATAGCGGTGATCGTAGTCATCTCGGCCCGCAAAGAACGAGCCTTTTCCGCAGCCGAAGACTTCCCGCGCGCTCCCCTATTCTATGCTCAGGTTACCGATCTACCCGTCCTTATCAAGACTCTGAAGGCGTCCGGGGTGGGCGCAAAATACATCGACAGCCAAAATTACTCGGAATTTCTAAACCGGCACCTCGGACGAAAGCTCGCCAGCCGGTGGAAGGAATTTAACGAGGGCGTAGGCTTTGATCTCGACCTCGAAACCATCGCCGGTTTTGCCGACAACCGCGCGGCGGTCGCGGTTTATGATATTGGAAAGCTCGAATTTGTTTTCGCTGCGCCGATAAGCGACGAGCTCTTTGCCGCGACGATGTTGGTGAAAAACGCGGGAGGGCGGTTTACAAGCGCGGAACACGAGGGCGGCGTGACGGTCTATCGCGCGTCGATCGACGCAGACCGTGGGCGGCAGAAACAGGAGCTTTTGTTTACAAACATCAAGGGCCGGCTTGTCATCGCGACAAGTGAGAAACTGCTCGTCCGCACCATTAATAATATCTCGGGAAGATCCTCAAACGACCGTCTCACCGACGATCCTGCTTTCAACCGTCTCCGCGAAACGCTTTCTCCGCATACATTTACAGTATGGATTAACCAGACCGCCCTCAATAGCGATTATTACTTTAAGAGATATTGGTTGATGGGCAGCGTCGCCGACCTCAAGAATTACGAAGCTGCATTATGCGATTTCTCGTTTGAAGAAGGAGGTGTGATAGAGGACCGGAGATTTTTGCTCAAAGAACCATCCTCGGTTCCAGACATCGCGCCCCGCCAGGTTGCCGCCGCGCTCGTCCATCTTCCGGCCAACATTCCCTATTTCCGCCTTCGAAACGCTATGAGCGACACAATCGCCGGGGCTATCAACCAGACCATCAACGATCGAAACGAGGCCCCACCTATCCAAAAAAAGGAGAGCTACAGGTTTTCCGACGATGCTTATGAATACGATTACGGTTATTACGGAAGCCTGGATTCGCGTTTCGACACGGCAATCGATGAAGTCCCGGATGATGCGCCCATAGAAGAGCCGCTCAATGAAGCAGGCGATCTTCGATCGATTTTAGACTCCGCTCACCCCGAAAGCGTTCTTACATTTACCCGTCCCGGGATACTGCCCGCCCCACTTTTTGCCGAGTTCAAGCGCGGCGCCGTATTCCATCTGGGTTCGCCGGCGGGTTTCGACCGCGCCCGGCTTGAAACCGCGATACGCGACCGCCTTCTCAAACGCGTGACCGTCACGACCGACGGTGCCGACATAACCTGGACGGCAAAAGGTAAAAATGGCGGGTGGAGACAACTAGATCTGCCGATGCTCGCATGGAGCGTTTGCTATGCCATCCGCGGAAACGATCTCTTTCTGGCCAACGATCCCGAGCTTCTGACCGAGGCGCTGGAGGCGAAAAATCGACCGGAGAAAGAAGAAAACGGCCTTTCCGAACGCTCCGTGTTGCTCGTACCCGAAACCGCCGCTACTTATGACCCTTTGTTCGGCAAGCTAGCCGCGGAAAAACCAACAGAAGATCTTTTTAACAGAAATATAAAAAGCCTCTTCGAATCGATGCCCGGAGTAAAGCGCATCGAATTCGAAAGAAGCTATTCCGGCGAAATTCTCCGGGAAAAGGTCTTAATATCTATCAAATAATCATTTATCGTAACCGGTGAACGTAAGCAGCGATGTTTTGCCCGCGAACAACGTAAGAGTATTGTCCTCTATGTCGTAGCGATCAGCTTTCCGCAGCCCGTCGAGCATCTTTCGCTCGATGTCCATCCGGTCGTCTTCTATACAAGCACGCATAGTCGAGATGACTTCCGTTATCGATATCTTTTCGCCATCAACTTTGTAAGTTCCCCCAAAAACGTTGCAACCCGTGTTACCGCCGGCGCTTTGTTTCGATTCGTCAAAAACGATGAACGCACCCTCGGGTGACGCGGTCGACTGCCGGGCCGGCTGCGGATCGAGGAACCACTTTTTTTCCGCCAACACGGTCGTTGTCAGCGAAACCGTAGGGTACTGACGTTCGAACTCGAGTATTTTTTTTGAGTTCGCGAAGATCCTTAGGGTATTGCCTAGGATGGAGTAGCGCGTCGCACTAGCCAAAGCGCGGGTAAAAGCGGCTTCGTCCTTCATCACACCGGGTTTGGAGCAGAACATCTTTGTCGTTCCGATCTTCGAAAATTTTATCGTATTGCGATTGACCGAATATGAGCCAAACATCCTGTTGCAGCCGGCATTTCCGGATATGCCTTTTTTGGTCTCATCAAAAACCAGCGTCGCGTTCGAACTGCCCATAGACCTGCCATTCAACTGCGTCAATTCCCACGCGTCTTTAGTTAAGTTCCGCTGGGGGAAAACACCCGTCGTTAAAATTGAAAATGCTATTAATAAAAGTCCAATATTCTTTTTCATATAACCCCCACTGTTTTAAGACGAACGATAGCCCGTCCTATCAAATGAACGATAATAGACATCAATTCTTGCACTCTCAGGCGGCTGCCGGCCCCTTATGCGTTCCCGGTTTACCTATAAGATTTAGCAGCACGACAAGAACAAAAGCCGTGCCCGCTGCGATCACAACGCCATAAAACGCGCGCGTATAATCACCGCCGCTCGAATCCGCGATCCGTGCCGTAACAAATGGGCCGAGAGCCCCGCCGATCGTCTCGATGAGGGTGACAACCCCTAGAATTCGCGGATATTCCCTGCGCCCGAAGTATTCGACCACGAGAAGCTGGAGCAACACGAATGTGCCGCCGTATGTAAGGCCAAAGGGAATCGCGAAAAGATACACTGTGCCGACATCGAGGTAAAGAAGAACGAGCGTGGCGCAAAACATCATTAGCGAGGAAAAAATGGTCACGCGGCTGGCCGTAAACCGGTCGCTCAACCATCCGAACAAAAATTTACCCGTGAGGCTTGAAAACCAAAGAGCCGAAACAGCGACGGATGTCTCGGCCAGAGTGAATCCTATCCTCGGGCCCTGCAGGTAGAGGCTTAATTGCTGAATTACTACAAAGATCGCATAAAAAAGCGACGCGGCGCACAGCGATAGTATCCAGAAAACGGGGCTTCCGAACGCTTCGCCGAGCGTCGAACCGCCCAGCGAGGTCCGGTCCGGGTCACCCGTTTCTTCGCCTATCGCCGCTGATTCGATATCCGAGGGCCGATTCTTCACCAGAAAGATCACCGCCGGAAGCAGGATAAGCCAAACGATCAGGCTCACGGCAAGCATCGCCGCTCGCCACCCGTATCTCGAGATCATCGGGGACGCGATCTGCGGAATCACAACGCCCCAGAGACTCG
>Ga0193752_1002092_pt1 | contig 15479 bp, 11 predicted proteins | sample H1c1metaG_FD_144924 | JGI IMG/M metagenome (GOLD analysis project Ga0193752, IMG submission 144924) | Soil microbial communities from a riparian zone of the East river system, Colorado, United States - H1c1 | ecosystem: Environmental > Terrestrial > Soil > Riparian zone | place: USA: East River... | reverse complement strand
CTCGACCGCCTCGTTCGTCGAGGTATGCGTCATGAGCGCGAGACCTGCGGTCGCACCGCCGAACGCTGCGAATGCCGCACCCGTAAACGCGACGCTCAAGCTCTGTCCGATCACACGGCCCGTCGCAAGCAAACCCGACGCGAGGCCCTGCCGGTTCGGAGGCGCCGAGCCCAGCAGCGCCGAGTTGTTTGGGGATTGAAACAGCGCCTGTCCGAAGCCCGCCATCATCAAACGCAAGACGATGTCGAGCTTCGAGCTCGCGGCACCCAGGCCCGACATCAACAGCAGTCCGCCGCACAATAGCGACATGCCCGTCACCGCGAGCCAGCGCGTCCCGATCCGGTCTGCGAGCGCACCGCTGATCGGTGCCACCATCGCGATCGTCACTGGAAACGGCGTCAGCAACAAACCGGTCTCCTGCGTTCCGAACCCGCGAAGCTGCTCGAAGTAGAACGGCATGAGCAAGCTGATGCCAAACGACGCGAGAAAGCTGAGCACCTGACTCGAGCTGGCCGATGCGAACAATCGATTCCGGAACAGACTGAAGTCGACGACCGGATGAGGATGCCTTCGCTCGTGAAACACGAACAACACGGCAGCGATCAGACACATGACGTCGAGGGCGAGCGGCACGGGCTTCGTGAACCCGAGCTCCTGACCGAGCGAAATGCCGGCGGTCAGCGACGCGAGCGCCAGCGCGAGAAGCACGGCGCCGATCGGGTCGAAGCGTGAGCTCACGCGCCGCGTGTCGGAGGGCAAGAGCCGAAACGTCGCGATCAAGCCGAGCACGCCGATCGGCACGTTGAGGTAAAAGATGTAGCGCCACGACACGTGCTCGACGATCAGGCCGCCGAGCGTGGGGCCCGCGCTCACACCGACTGCGACTGTCACGGCATTGAGCCCGATCGCACGGCCGCGCTGCTCCGGCGGAAACGCCGACGTGAGCATGGCCGGGCTGATCGCCATCAAGCTGGCGCCACCGATGCCTTGCAGCACGCGCGCCGCGATCAGAAGCGGCAAGCTCGGTGCCGCACCACACACCATCGAGCCGAGCGTGAAGATCGCGAGGCCTGTCATCCAGACGGGTTTCTTGCCGACGAGATCCGCGACCCGCCCGATGCTGAGCAAGAGTGCGGCGACCGTGACGAGGTACGCGATGACCACCCACTCGACTGCAGCTCCGAGCGGCGCACCGAAGTAGTGAGCGATCGTGGGCAGGCTGACGTTGACGATCGAGGAGTCGAGCGTCGCCATGAACACACCGACGCCGACCAATCCGAACACCAGCCATCGATTCGAATACGGGTCGCTCGCGGGCAGGCTCCGGTTCAGCGCATCCATCTCGGGACTCGTAGCAGCTCCAGTTGCGGGTGCATGCCAGGTGACTATCTAAAGGCTAGAAAGATTGCCATGGACAAACGGCAGCGAATCGCCATCAGTGAATTCGTTTCGGATCGCACCCCGCGCCCACTCACGGGGCCGCTGCTGACGTTCGATCTGCCGAGCGAAGTCGCACAGCTGCATGCGGAGCCGATTTGGCACACACACGGACACAACGCGCGGACCTTGCTGAAGCAGCGCGATCTTCGCGTAGTGCTGGTGGTGCTGCGCGAAGGCAAACACGTCCAGGAGCACGAAGCTAGCGAGCCGCTCGCGATCCAGCCGCTGCGTGGAGCGATGCGCGTTCACGTGCCGACCGAGATCGTCGAGCTCACAGCAAATCAGCTTCTGTCCATAGACAAGCGCGTGCCGTACGGGATCGAAGCGACCGAAGATTGCGAGCTGCTGCTGTGGGTTGGCTGGTCGAAAGACTGACAGCCACACTGCGCGCGTTTACTCGAGGCAGATTCTCCGCACGTACCGCCGCAGGGTCGAGGCGCGCTCGCGCTCATAGTAGTCGCGACCGGCTTCGCGTGTGCGCTCCCCGGGTTCCTCGATGCAATCTGCAACGCGCTCGTAGCCTGCTCGCATCGCGTTCGGATCGTCCGGGTATTCCCGCGCGTAGTCCGCGATCAAAACTCGCAGGTGCGGGGCGTCTCGCAGATCGAGCGCGTCGTTGAGCTGCTGAATCAACTGTAGCTCGCGCTGGATCCGCTCGTGCTCGGGCGTGATCGGATGGGGATGACCCTCGAGGTCCGCTGCCGCTGATGGCTGCGAGTTTGGGCCGGTCTCATGCCGTACGATGGTCGTGAGGGACGGCGAACGCGCCCGTGCGGTCTCGCTGGGCGGCTTGGGGACCGACGCGGCAGGCAGCGGCTCGACCGGAGCATCCTGCAAGTCCGTCCCGAACAGGCACAGAAAACTCGCGCAGCTGGCGGCGGCAACCAGCACGACGACTTGCCGCTTCGAGCTCATGGTACGTCGATCGTCCAGCTGACTGTCTGCTGCGACCGAGCCCAGTTCATGCGTCCGTATTGGGTTCCGGTCGTGTAGCGGATCAGTTCCATGCCCGCCGTGTCGTACGCTTTTGCTGTGATCGTGTGTGACCCGGTACCGAGCGCTTGGGCCGCGAGATCGAAGGTTTCTCCGCCGGCTTGTTTCACGACGTTGCCGTCGACGGACCAATCGACGGCAATCACGGCCGGATCGATCACGCGCACTTGCAACATCCCAGCCGCGTCGAGCTTTCCAGCAGGCGGCAGCGTCTCGTCGATCGGCGTCACCGCGCGCCAGATGTCCATGATCATCTTTTCGCGCGACACCGAGTTGAACGAAGTGTTCGGCTTGTCTCCGAACAGCTGGTTCATCATCGAGTTGCTCGTCGGCCGATATTGCCCGCTCATGCAGTACCGACTGCCGGCGACCGTCGTCTGCATTCCGGTCGCACCCGCCTGGTCGTAACCGAGCCAGAGGTCCCACTTCCCCGCGGTCTTCGCCTGATCGGCAGTCGAGTTCACCTCGTTGAACTCGCGCGCGCAGTTCGACTCGGAGCCGGTGTACTCGTCCGCGAGCTGATGAAAGCCGTGACCGCCCTCGTGCAAGGCAGCACCCGCCGCGTCCTTGTTGGCGCCCGACCACAACATGACTGTCGCGCCGGTGTTCCACCAAGCGGCGTTGTTCAGCACGACCGCCTTCCAGTCGATCTCGAACGACGCCGGGACGTTCGCTTTGAACGCCTCATTTACCTTCGTCATGTTGCAGTTCGCGAGGCGGCTTTGGTCGTCACCCGTGCAGTCGAGTGCGGTTGTCCCGCTGCCAATCGGACCATTCGCGCTCGGCAGCTTGATCGCGCAAATGTTCACGAACTTGCGATAGCGCCCGTACGGTTGCCCGATCACTTCGCTGAACCGCTTCTTCATCGCGTTTTGAATGTGCGAGATGAACGTCGTGTCCAGCTGATCCTGCGTGTACCCATCGCCCAGGATCACGTAGTTGACGCGGTTCTTGGGAGGCCCGGCGTTTTCGATCGCGACGCCGGTCGGGCCACAATCGAGCGGCGTAGCGGGGCCGGTCGGTGTCATGGTTGGACTTCCGCCGCTGCCAGCTGCAGCGCCACTCGCGCCGCCGCGGCCCGAGCTCGCGAGCTCCCCACCCATGCCGCCGCGGCCGGCACCGCGTCCGCCCGTGCCTGCGGTCGTTCGCCCGTCTGCTCCGGCCGTCGATATCGCCGAGCCACCTGCAGTCGTGATGGAACCTGAGCTGCCCGCAGCGGCGCCCGCCGTACCACCCGCACCGCCCGCGCTAGTCAACGTGCCGGCGCTGCCGCCGTCAGCGGCTGACGACGGTTTGTCATCCGATGAACAGCCGACGCCAGCAAGCACCGCCGCCAGCAGGAATACGACTAGTCGCACGTGTTTTGTCATGAACTGTTGGCTCTCGAGGATGCGCCGGGCGCTTCCGACACAGGGGTTGTGTCCCGAGCGCCCGATCGCCGGTCAGAAAAGCTCGCGGCGTGCGGCCAATTCACTGGCCGTTTCACGAGGCCGCGTCACTCGCAGTAACGAAGCCGAGCGATGCTGAGCTGTTGCTTCGGGGGCACCGTCGGAATGCCCCGATTGTTCGGCAGCGGTTCGGCGAAGTCGCGCGCCTCGTCTCGAACGAACGCCCAACCCAGGTCGCCATTTGGAAAAACGACGATGTCTTGCTCGCTGTTGGGCGGCGCATCGATGCGAACGTCCGGCGTGAGGAAGTTGCCGTTCAAGTCCATCAAGCGGGCGCTGGTGCCGGTGTACGTGCCCCAGCATGTCCATTCAGTGCAGCGCAGAGCTTCGACGTTGTCCCACACGACGAGCAGCTGACGCGGCCCGTACGGTGCGATGTGCAGGTTCGTCTCCGCAACGTTGGGAGTTTCCGTGAGCCAAGTCCGCGCCATGACCGTGTTGTAATCGGAGTCGAGCTGAAGCAGCGCGACGTCGGGCGCGGGCTTGCTCGCTTGATCAGGCCGGCGCGCCGAAGCGACTTCATCGGGAACGCCGCGTGACGACCAGGCGACTACGTACCTGCCGTTCAGCCGCACGACCGATCCGAAACGGCCAGCGGCGTAGCCCGCGGCGACTCGCTCGGGCGCGAGCTGCCGTGGTTCGACGCCTTCAGTCACGAGGTTGAGACCGGCGTACGGCGCGCCGTCGGACATGCAGAACGACGTGAACTTGTCGCGCTCCGGAAGCAAGCGCATCCCCTGACTGATGCTGCAATTCCAGCTCCAGCCACCCTTCAGGGAGTTGCCGTTGCCGTCGACGTACACGAGCTTGTCGCCGTAGTAAGGCTCGTGCGGATCACCTTCGCAGCCGTGAACGGCGAAGTACGCGCCATACTTCGAGCCGTTCCACACCAGCCTGCCGTTCAGCGACGGAGCGCAATCGCGCGCCATCGGATCGCTCGCGCGCGTGATGCTGCTCGTGCCCGTCAGCGGAACTGAAAACAATTCCTTGGTGCCGAGGATGTGAATCAGAAAGGCGGCTTTGCCGATCGCGTCCGTCGTAGTCGTGTCCCGCAGTGGTTCGCCCGGATCATCGCGACGAGTCAGCAGCGTGAAGCTTCTGTCGTCGTGTGCGACCAAGCCGCCGAGATCGATCGCGTAGACGACGAGATCCGGCCCGTCGCGCGTGAGCTGCGCGTTCAACCGAGTCACGCGGATGCGATTGCCGTTGTTCTCTCGAAACGCGAGCAACATGCCGCCGCCGGGCGAGACGCTGAACAAGATGTTCTCGTCGAGCGGGTAGTTGTCGTATCCGAGACGCTTGTACCGAATGTCGACGCCGGTACCGATCGTGCTGACCGTGAGCCGCTGCTCGAGCGACGACGGGCAGACGGGTGAGGTGTCGATATCGGCCTCCGCGTCGCGGGATGGATTCGAAACCGCCGCATCCAACTCCCAGTCCATGGTCGCCCCGGAGCTCGGGCCCGAGCCCGTGCCGAGATGTGTACCTGGACCGGCCGGGGTCGAGGTCGAAGCGTCCCGAAGCGGAGGCGGCGCAGTCATGCCCGCAGTGCTCGAGATAATTCCGGAATCTGCAGGTTCGCTCGCGGTCTGCGCATACCGGGCTTGGAACGAGCAGCCGTAGAGCGCAGCGAGGCCGCCGAGCACGCAAAGCCAGCATCTGCCGCGCACATGAGCCATTCGCGAGGACCCGATTACAGTCAGTGTCCCGAGGCGGCTACCGGCGGTCAGAATTCACGTTCGGCGCGGAGACGCTGGCCGCGCGGATCGTCAATCGCTCGGGTCCGGGGTCAGGCACATTCTGAGTTCCTCGCTCGTGAAGTCGGTATCCGGACGCACCATCTCGACGATCCTTGGAAGCGGCTGACGATCATCGAGCAACTGTTCGACGTACGTCCGCAGGGTCGCACCGGCTGCGCTGATCTCGCTTCCCAACCACGGCATCGTGAGAATGATGTCGGTGTCGTGATCGATCGGAGGGATCGAGACGCAGTGGCTGCAGTTGTCGTGCCGAAAGTACGGAACGTAGTAGCCGAGGTTCGCACGCGTGTCGTAGGTCTCGAGCAACGCCTGCAAGTCCTGCCAGAAGTAGTCGTGAATGTCCGCCGGCGTCGAGCCGGGAAAGAACCGCTCGTAGGAGTACAGCGAGTAGTTGAAGTCCATGCGGTACGCAGTCAGCGCGATGCGATCACTCGGAAAGTGGTCCGCGAGCGCAGTATTCAATCGCCCGAAGTCAGTGCCGAAGTCTGGTTCCGGAACGTCGACCGCTGCCGACAGGCGGGCGAAGAGCGTGTCGAGATTCCATGCCGTGCGCACGATGGCTTGCAGTTGCTTCGAGTTGCCGTCGGAGTGAAACGACGGACCGGAGTCATCGAGCAAGTAGCCGCACTGCGTCCCCGTCAAGCCGTTGCGAAAGAACGCATAGTTCTGAAGCGCCCCGATGCCCCCGGCGCTGCATCCCGTGACGAGAAGTTGCGGAACGGTCGGGAAGCGCTCCGCCAGATAGTCGACGACTTTCTGACTGTTCGCGAGCCCGACGTGTCGATACGTGAGCGCAGGCCCACCCGCAGGGTCCGCATACGTCGCGACTTTATCGCCCGCGTGGACATCGCCCGTGCAGTAGCTGACGAACACGAAATTGTAGTCGCGCGCGGGATTGTCGTCGGTGCGCCGCAGCAGGTTCAAGTACTGCGCATTGGACATGTGATCGTCCGGAATGCCATGCGGGTTTGCGGCGCCGCGCTGTCCGCCGCTGCAGCTCTCGTAGTCCCAACACGCGCCGCCTGGTTCGAACATCACCACCAAGTTGTCGCTGCGCGTCGTGAAGTTGATGAAGAACTTGTACTGACTCCCATCGCTGCAGACGGCGCCGGCCGGCTCGACCTTCGCCCATTGCTCGCAGGGAGGCAGGCTCGTGTCTTCAGGGTTCGCGCTGCAGCGTGCCGGCGATGGCGTCGCCGCTGGCTGCGGCTCGCACGGTTTCGCGGGCAGCGTACCGGCGTCGCTCACGGAACCGTCGCCACGGATACCTGCGTCGTCCGAGCTTCCGCTGTCGCCACACGCGGCGACGACGATCAAACACGCGGACCAGCGGAACGTTGCGCGAAGACTGCGGCCCAAGCGCGATTCGAGTCTCGAGGTCGGCATGCTGGCTCCTTGGACGCGCCAGTATAAGCGACCTTGCGGCCGTTCCACGACCGGTGGGGAGCTCGCAGTCAGAACGTCACAGACTCAAACGCGGAAGCCACCTTCGCAGGCGACTTCCGCGCGCTCACGACACACTCAGTGGCAGTAGTTCTGACCGTTCGGAATGGTGACGCTCCACGGGTACTTTCCTACATTGTCGAACGTCTTCACGATCTCGTTGGTGACCGCGTCGATCACGACGACCTTATTCGCGCTCGACACCGCCGCGACGATCCACTTGCCGTCCGGAGTCGTCGATGCAGTTTCGGTCGTGCCACCGACGGCGATATGATCCGTGATTTCACCAGTGTCCGTGTCGATCACGGAGATCTCTTCTTTCAACCGGTTCATCACGAATGCCTTGTCGGGCACGAGCGGCGAGTAGTTCACGCCGTTCGAGTCGTGATCGGCTGCGTCCGGAATCATCGAGACAGCGCGCGTCTTCGCTTTGATCGACGTGATCGTCATGTCGCCCAAGTTCGGCACGAGGCGCACCTGAATCGTCGTGAACGGATGCTCCGCGTAGACGATCCAGGGCTTCGGCCCGACCTCGAGCTCCGGCAGCTTCTCTTGCGAGTTGGTGTCGTACACGAGGACGCGACCCTTCCCGATATCGGCCGCGTGCAGGATGCCGTCCGAGTCGATTTGCGCGTCGGCAAAGCCTGTTTCGTCCTCGGCGAATGCAGCCCGTGGCGTCGGCTCGATGCCGTCGAGCGGAATCGTTCCGACGATCTCGAGCTTCTGAATGTCGACCTTCGTCAAGAAGTGCGCGCCGATGTTCGCGACGTACGCGAACTGACCATCGGGCGCCCAGCGCACGAAGTGTGGCGTCATGAATCCTTCGAGCCGCTTGATCACCGTCTCCGTCTTCGGATCGACGAACGAGATTGCGTTGTCCTCTTCCTCGACGATCGCCATCATCTTGCCGTCGCGGCTCAACGAGAGGTGCGTCGGATGGCCCGTGATCTCGAGACGGTTCGTGACCTCGAGCTTCTTCAGATCGACGACGACCGACTCGTTCGTCTCCGCAGAGTCGACGAACGCTTTCGTGAAGTCCGCGTTGAGCTCCGCCATGTGATTGCCCTCACCGAGCGTGCGGACCTGGCCGATGATCTCGAGCTTCTTGAGATCGATGATCGTCAGCTCATCGGACAACTTGCTCACGATGTAAGCGCGGTTAATGAGGGCTTCCTTCGACACTGACACGGCGGGTTTATCGCCGTCGTTCGTATCCGGACCGTCTTCATCGCTAGAGCACGCGCTCGCAAAGAGCGGAACCGCGAGCACCAGCGTCACGCGCAAGTGATCAATCCAACGTTTTCCCATGGCAGTCTCCAAGAACGCGACGCGGACACGATCGCCCGCCGCCTACGTTCGAAACAATCGATGCGCTCGCCCGCGAGGAGCAGCGAGCAAACGAAACTGTTGGGCGCGCGCAAACGCAGCAGCTGCCCAGATACAGAAATGGCACGATCCCCGTATTCCACGCGGAGAACACAAACGCCTCTCTGCCTCGGGTAGGTCTCCTGGCTCGTGAGTTCAGAAGGCTCAGCCTTCAACGCTGTCCAACCTTCCCCGGAGCTTGGCTCCGAGTGGTCATTGGACAGCTACTCAGTCACAGTGGCGGGACCGCGCCGGTCTTTCACCGGACTTCCCTTTTATGCCCTCGCGGGCACCCGAGACTAGGTTTTAGTCGAGTCCGCAGTACAAGCAGCAGTCGCCGTTGTCAATGACCGACACGCTGCGCTTCCGGGTTCACGATGTTGATCGGCGCACCCTTCGCGTACGCGAGGATCTGTTCGAACAACATGAAGTACATCTGCTCGAGTCCGTCGCGCTCGACGTAGCCGATGTGCGGCGTGCACACGACGTTGTCGAGCGCCAGCAGCGGATTCGTCGCGACCGCGGGCTCTTCGTCGAACACGTCGAGTGCTGCGAGCCCTGGCCGGCCTGCACGGAGCGCGGCTTCGAGCGCGCCTGGCTCGACCAGGCCAGCGCGGCTGGTGTTTACGAACAGCGCCGTTGGTTTCATGCGGCCGAAGTCGCCACGCGTGATCAGGCCGCGCGTTTCATCGATCAATCTTACGTGTAACGAAACGACGTCCGACTGTTCGAAAAATGCTTCGCGACTCGCAGCCACCGCGACGCCTTCCTCGCGAGCTCGCGCGAGCGAACCTTCGCGACCCCAGGCGAGCAGGTTCATTCCGAACGCTTTGCCGTAGCCCGCGACGACAGCGCCGATCCGCCCGTATCCATAGATACCGAGGGTCTTACCGCGCAAGCCAACGCCGACTGGGTACGCTTGCCATTTGCCCGCGCGAAGTGCGGCGACTTCTTGAGGGATGCGGCGCATGGCTGCGAGCACGAGTCCCCACGTGAGCTCGGCCGTCGCATATGAAGTCCGACCGGCGCCCGCGAACGACGACAAGAGCACGCCGCGACGCGTGCACGCATCGACATCGACGTGCGGGTACACGCCGACGTTGCTGATGAGACGCAGTTTGTCGAGTCGCTCGAGGAGCGCTGCGTCGATCGCGGTGCGTTCGCGCAGCAACGTAATCGCTTCCGCGTCTTTGAGACGCTCCGCGAGCGCGTCGACGTCCTTCGTGTGATCGTTCCAGATCGTGACGTCGTGACCAGCGAGCCTCGGAAAGCTGCTGAGCGTTCGAACGGTGTCTTGGTAGTCGTCGAGGATGGAGATCTTCATCGCGCGCCTCGGGTCAACGTCTTTCGATGTGCCGGCGCGCTCGCATCAACGCGACTGCCGTCTTCGCGTCGTCGATCTCACCGCTCTCAGACATCGCGACCGCCTCGTCGAAACGCATCGTCACGCACTCCAAGAGCTCGTTCTGCTCGAGCGCTTGTTTGCCCGGACGCAACTGTCGCGCGAGATACAGATGAATGCGCTCGTCACAAAAGCCCGGTGTCATGAAGATACTGCCGAGCGAGATGAGCTGGGTCGTTTTGTAACCAGTCTCTTCCTCGAGCTCGCGATGCGCGCACTGATCGATCGGTTCGCCCGGATCGATCTTGCCCGCTGGGATCTCCCACAACGTCTTGTGCACCGCGTAGCGATACTGCCGAACCATCACCACGCGGCCGTCATCGAGCAGCGGCACGACTGCACACGCGCCCGGATGCTGGAGCACTGCGAGGGTGATGCGCCGCCCATTCGGCAGCTCGATGTCTTCTTCGCCGAAGCGCCCTACGCTCCCCTTCCAGAGCTCTCGGCGCGCCAGCCGTTTTGCTTCTTCGTATTCGTATGCCACGCGCCGAGCCTAGCGCAGGTCTCCCGAGATCTTCAGATAGATTCCACGGCCCGGCTTTTGCACACCGAAGAAGTCGTAGTTGCGCGCATCGAATAGGTTTTGAATCTCGAGCGTTGCGGTGAGCGTCGTCGGATCCCCGTTCCAGGCGTACGTGATCCCTACGTTATGCGTGGACTGCGCAGCGACGGTCTGTTTGAACTCCCGCAGGCCTTGGCTCTCCCACCCGCGAAAGAACTCGTTGACGTAGCGCCCGACGTAGAACGGCTCGAGCTCGTCGTGTGAGGCAAACAGCTTTTCGAGGTGCACGCGTCCGCCCCAACTCGCAAACAACCATGGCCGGTTCGGAATGCGATCCCCCTCGAAGTCACCGAACGTGCCTTCGCTCGATGTATTTCGGAAGTCCTGAAACGTCACGCTGCCATCGAGGAATACGAGCTTGCCCGGTGAGATCCAGTCGATGAGGTTTTCGACACCGAGCGCGCGCGCGCCAAATACGTTCTGATAAGTGAAGAAGCGATCGTTGCCGAGCAACACGATCAAGTGATCGGCGGCGCGAAAGAAACCCGTGACTTCGACCAGCAGGTTTCCGATCGGCGTGCGTTTCAGGTCGAGCTTCACGCCCACGTTCGCGTTGTGACTGATTTCGGGTTTGAGCAAGAGGTTGTCTTGAACCAAGATCGCGTCACCGAACACTTCATCGGGAGTCGGCAAGCGAGTTGCGTACTCGTACGATGCTTTCAGCTGCAGCTCGCGCGTGAGTCGCACTCGAACGCCGTTACCGATCCCGAAGCGGTTGGTGACGACTTCGCGATCGCGGAAGACGCCGCCGGTCAGAGGCTCCTCGCTCGCCGCTTGGTAGTGATACTGTTTGACGAAAAAGAGATTCTGCAGGCGATAGTCCGCCTCATTGCGAGAGTCTTCGGCGTCGTAGTCATAGTCCGCGTCTCTCGTGGCCGCAGGCTCGGCAGACCCGGACTCCGGACGCTTGTTCCGTTCTCCGAACTTGAAGAGGTTTGCCTCGTATTCGAGTCCACTCACGACCGTGGTGCGCTCGCGCTTCGCCGTCAGCGGGTCGCGAGCGTCAGCGTTCGACATGATGCGCTCGTCGCCTGATGCCGTCGTGAAGGTGGGCGTCGAGACGAGCGTGACGACGTGTGCTGGTGCGATGTGATAGGTCGCGACCGCGCGTCCGAACCAGTTGTGCCACCAATAGGTTTGATCGCGCGGGTCGGTCTCGATCTCACCGCCGATGCGACGTTCACGCACTTTCTCGCCAAACCAGTCGTAGACCCACATCGACTTGTCGACGAAGTCGGCCGTTCGATAGGCATAGGCAGCGACGAGCTCCAGCTTGAAGTCGGGCGTCGCGTCGACTTCATAGCGCGCAGTCGTGCCGACTGCAGTTTGTGCATAACGGGCTTCGCCGTAGGGCACGGTCATGACGGTGTTGTGCTGCAGCTCCTTGTCGAGCCTCACCGCATAGCCGCGTAGGAGCAGACGCTTGGCCCAGCGCTGATCGACGATGCCGGCTTCGATCGTTCCGCCGAACGCACGATACACATCGTGGAAGCGCGGCACGCGGGCCGGACTCAGCCGACCGCGGTCGTCCGGAACTTCGACGTCGACGTCGTAGTCGTTGTCGGCGTGGTCGAAGAAGCCGGCGACGTTGACGACCAAACCGGTCGGATCGTGACGTGCCGCTCCGTTTACGGTAAAGCGCTGCTCGCCGAAAGAGCCGACCTGCGCGGATGCACCCACGCCGTTTTCGTAGCGATGGTCGCTGACCAGGTTGATGGCGCCACCGAGGGCGTCCGCGCCGAAGCGAATCGGCACGACGCCTTTGTAGATCTCGACGTGATCGGCGAGGTTGACCGGGAAGCTCGCGACGCCGAATGGAAAGAACGCGAGCTCGATCGGGAGCCCGTCCAAGAACGTAGGGATCTGCTGATCGGTCAAGCCATCGAGGGTGAGGCGTTCGTCCGAGCCCAACCCGCCGGCGCGACGGATCGACAGACCCGGAACGCGCGAGAGCACTTCACCGAGTTGAGCCGTCTCGCGCCGCGCGCGCTGCAGCTCGACGACGCTGACCGCTTCGGCGGATTGCGCGAGTCGGTCGATCTCGCGCTGCTGGCCTTCCACCCAGACTTCCTGAATCTTCGGAGTGACGAGGACGGGCGGTGGGAGTGGGTCGGGTGTGCTCGCCGGCGCCGCGGAGGGCGGCGGCTGCGGAGCGATTTCGCCGGAGATTGGTGTTGCTCCCGCAGCGGAGGGCGGCACAGCGGGCGCTGGCTTCTGAAACTGGTAGCGATACAAGATGCGCGCTGCCATCGGTGCGCCTTCGCGCATCGCGGGCGTGAATCGAAACCGTAGCGCCGCAGCGCGCGCCGCAGCGTCGAACGAAGCCCCACCGCTCTCGACGACTTCGGCATCTGCGACCCGCCCATCGGTCTCGACCGTGAGTCGCAGGATGACGACCGGCGGTGGTTGGTCCGGTGGTGCGTCGGCCGGGTAGACCGCCTCGCTGGGCTCCACGAGTTGCGGCGGAACGAGTTGCGGCGTCGTGGGAGCCGGCTCGGGAGTGCCGCCATCCGCTGCAGGTGTCTGCGCTGCGGACGGGGGCGCTGGCTGAGGTGGCACCGGTGCGGGCGCGGGCGCCTGCGGAGCCTGCGTCGGCGCGGGAGGAGGCGCTTGCGGAGGCTGCGGCGACGCAGGCGCAGGCGTCTGCGCACGCGCGGCCGAGCCACACAGGGCGGACACCAGGCTCAGCATGCACGCGTACGACCGCGCGCGACGGGTCTTGGACTTCGACTTCTGGGCCATCTAGAACTTGCGATTCAATCGCAATAAGAAATTGGCCTTTTCGCGCTTGCGGCCTGTTTTGTCAAGCCTGGCGGCTGTTCTCAGCCGAACACGCGGTTCATTCGCTGATATCCGGCCGAGACGATTGCCAAAAAACGGCGTCCCGGCGGGGCCGCTCAGCCGTTCGCGATCCGCCGCGCGATCAGAGTCCGCATGCTCGCGTACTGCACGCCGAACAAGACCGGCTTCGCCACGAGCAAGCCAGTCAAGACCAGGCCCCACCCCGCGACGTCCAGCCACTGTGCGGCCGCCGCGTTGATGACGCCCATCAGCATCATTCCGACGGCCCACACGTAGCCCCACGAGACGAGCTCGCGCTCCGTCATCCATGTTCGCACGATTTCAGGCATGTACCGCAGCTGCCAGCCGCGTTTCAGCATCACGACCGCGATCGCAAAATGAACGAAGCTCGGCTTGAACCGAATGAATCGACTGTCCGCGGTGATCAGGCTCGCGCTGCCCAAGCTGATCACGAGCACGAGCGACAACCACTGCAGCGCCGGAATCGACTCGCGACGTGCCAGGCTCACGCCGAGCTGCAAAATTGCAACCGCAATCGCGACCCACGTCGCGACGACGATGTCATGCGTGATCGCATTCGCCGCGACGAACGCGATTGCGGATAGAAAGTCTTTGAGCAGCTCGATCGCGACGGTAGCCATGCTGAACGAACCTCGCGAGGTGAACGCGCGGAAGAAGGCGCTTCGCGCTGCCCTAACATAATCGCGACCCGCAAGATGCTCCATAAGCTGCGCAGTAGCCACCGCAGCGCGCTCATCTTCGCTAACATCGGCGAATGTCGAAACGATGGGTGAGCAAAAAAATCGGCATGTTCACGGGCGGAGACCAGACCGAGAATTTCCGCTCGATGGCCTCGATCTTCCCGTGTCGCGTCGTCCGGCGATCCGACAAACCTCATCGGTTTGCGACGACGAAGCCGCTTCGCCTTCCGAGCACATACCGGTACGAGAGCGAGCGTCGCAGCACCGCGGCGCTCCTGGCTGATACGGAGACCGTGGGCCTGATGGTCCTGCATCGCGGGCGGATCGCGTACGAGAAGTATTGGCTCGGCGTGACACCGACGACGCAGTGGGCATTGTTCTCGATCACTAAGTCGTGGTTGTCCGCGTTGATCGGGATCGCAGTGGCGGAGCGAGCGATCGAATCAGTCGACAATCAGGTGACGGACTATGTGCCGCGACTGGCCGGTAGCGCATACGACGGTGCGACGATCAAACACGTCTTGCAGATGTCGTCAGGCGCGCGATGGGATGAATCGTACGCGGATGCCGACTCCGACATTCGTCAGACTGGTCGCGAGCTCGCCGCAGGAGGCGCGCGCACCGAAGTTGCCGAGTCGCTTCAACGCGAGTTCGAGCCAGGCACGTACCACCGCTACAGCTCGATCGACACGCACGTACTCAGCCTCGTCTTGCGGCGCGCCACGCACCAGACGCCGACCGACTATCTGCGCGAAAAAATCTGGGCTCGGCTCGGTGCCGAAAGCGACGCGTTTTGGATCGTTGAGGGTGATGGGCGCGAGTGGGCCGGCGCGGGTCTCAACGCAACCTTGCGCGACACGGCAAAGCTCGGATTGTTGTACTGCAACGCAGGTCGATGGGGTCGCACGCAGATCATTCCGCGCGACTGGATCCAGGCATCGGTAACGCCGGATGCTGCGCATCTCGCGCCCGGCTATCGCGAGAGTTCAGCTTCACTATTTGGTTACGGCTATCAGTGGTGGCGGCCCGACCTCAGTCCTAGCTACTGCGCGTTCGGGGTGTACAACCAGTTCGTGTATGTCGATCCAGTTCGTTCGGTCGTGGTCACGAAGCTGTCGGCCAACCGTAAGTTTGCTAGTGGGCCCGGCTTCGGCCCTTACAGCGAGCGCGAGCACGTCGAATTCTTTCATCAGATCGCGGCGCGGTGCGACTAACGCGGATCGTAAATCAACCAGCCGTTCGGCTCGACTGCCGCCGCTTCCAGCTGCGCGCCCGCACTCGATAAGATCGCCCGCACCGGCTTTCCGAGCTTGAACGGAGCTGCGCCGATGTTGAGCACCACGGACAATCGCTCGTCGCCGAGCCGGCATGTGTAGCTCAAAGCCTCGTTGGCTTTGTGCCCGACCTCGATGCGAGCTCGCGAGAGCCAGGCATGTTCGCGCCGCAGCCGAATCAAGTCCTGGTGCAGTCGATAGACCGGCCAGCCCTCCTGCATGAGCCCGGCCGGGGTCTCTGGAAACGCAGGCCGAATCGCGTCGTCGCCGCCCGCCCGCGTTTCCAGAG
>Ga0193752_1002091_pt1 | contig 15487 bp, 14 predicted proteins | sample H1c1metaG_FD_144924 | JGI IMG/M metagenome (GOLD analysis project Ga0193752, IMG submission 144924) | Soil microbial communities from a riparian zone of the East river system, Colorado, United States - H1c1 | ecosystem: Environmental > Terrestrial > Soil > Riparian zone | place: USA: East River... | reverse complement strand
AGGTGCCCCAGTACAACGACCAGTAGCCGTCGGCCAGCAGGATGAGGATCAGGCCGACCACGTGACACGCCGCGGCGAACCACAGGGTCATCTTGAAGCCGATGCGATCGATGATGAGTGACAGCAACACGATGCTGATCGCGAAGGGCCACAGGCCCACCCCCGCGAGCTCGCCCTTCTGCGTCTCCGACAAACCAAACTCCACCCCCCACGCGTCTATCGAAAACGCGCGGAGGATGAAGCAAAAGGATGTCGCAACCAACGCGGCAAAGCACACCGCGAACGTCTTTCTGGCCTCGGCTGAAGCCGGCATCGCGCCGGTCATAGTGGCTTCTGTACTCATACTCCCAACCCCCTCAAAGCTGACTAGTTAGATATTTCGTTCTGGACCCAATTCTTTCAGACCCGGGTCCAGGCGCTGTTCGCCTTGCCCGATTTCAAAACTGCTTCGATGAACGCCATCACGCGCGTCCCCGTGACCGCGTCCGGCGCAAACAGCGACGCCGCCTTGGGCAAGCGTGCTTCGAGCCGCGCGGTCACGCGCTCTGCGAAATCCGTATACAGCTGCGAAAAGGCTTCGATGAAGCCTTCGGGATGGCCGCCCGGAAGGCCGACCGAGCTCGCCGGCGTGCCTGGATCGCCGCGGCGCACGTTGCGCGGCGCGGAACCCGCTTCGACGACCAGCAATTCCTCGGGATGCTCCTGGAACCACTCGATCGAGCCGGTTTCGCCGTACACGCGCAGCCGGTGGCTATTGAGACGACCGATCGCCACCTGGCTCGCCCACAAGCTACCGCGCGCGCCGTTGGCGAAGCGCAGCAGCACGTTCACGTTGTCGTCGATCACTCGATCCGGAACCATGGCCGATACATCGGCCGCCACTTCCGCGACCTCGGCACCGGTGACGAATTCCGCGAGCTGAAAGGCATGCGAACCGATGTCCCCCAGCGCGCCCGCGCCGGCCTGCTTCGGATCCGTGCGCCAGCTGGCCTGCTTCTGCCCGCTCTTCTCGAGCGCGGTGGCGAGCCAGCCCTGGGGATACTCCACCTGTACGACCCGCAATTTGCCGATCGCACCGTCGGCAATCAGCTGCTTGGCGTGCCGGATCATCGGGTAGCCGGTGTAGTTGAACGTCACGCCTAGCAATCGTTTCTTCGAAGCCGCCAGCGCGACCAGCTTTTCCGCATCGGCCAGGTTCGTGGTCAGCGGCTTGTCGCAGATGACGTCGATGCCGGCTTCCAGCAACGCCGCCGACTGCGGGTAATGCATGTGATTCGGCGTGACGACCGAGACCACTTCCACGCCATCGGCGCGCTTGGCTTCGGCCGCGATCATCGCCTCGACGCTGGGATACGCGCGCGCGACATCGACACCGAGCACCGTCGCAGAGCGCCTGGTCTTCTCGGCGTCCGACGAAAACACACCCGCGACGAGTTGGTAACGGCCATCGAGGCGCGCGGCCATGCGATGCACGGCGCCGATGAACGCGCCCTCGCCGCCGCCGATCATCCCCCAGCGCAACTGTCTCATCTAATTGAGGCCCAGCGTGCGCAGCGCCACGGAGGTGTCCCCACCCGCGGCGAAGTCATCGAACGCCTTCTCGGTCACGCGGATGATGTGCTTCTTGATGAAGACCGAGCCTTCACGCGCGCCGTCTTCCGGATGCTTGAGCGCGCACTCCCATTCGAGCACGGCCCAGCCTTCGAAGTTGTTAGCCGCCATCTTGGAGAAGATGCCGTTGAAGTCGACCTGGCCGTCGCCGAGCGAACGGAACCGGCCGGCGCGATTCACCCAGGGCGCATAGCCCGAGTACACGCCTTGCTTGCCCGTGGGACGGAATTCCGCGTCCTTCACATGGAACATCTTGATGCGGTCCTTGTAGATGTCGATGTACGCGAGGTAATCGAGCTGCTGCAGGACGAAGTGCGAAGGGTCATAAAGAATCTGGCAGGCCTTGTGACCTTTCACGCGGTCGAGAAACATTTCGAAGGTCTCGCCGTCGAAGAGGTCCTCGCCCGGATGCACTTCGAAGCAGCAGTTCTGCCCATTCGCCTCGAAGACATCGAGGATCGGCTTCCAGCGCTTCGCCAGTTCGTCGAACGCGGCTTCGATCAGGCCCGGCGGCCGCTGCGGCCACGGATATAGATAGGGCCAGGCGAGTGCGCCCGGGAACGCGGCAACATTCTTCAAACCCAGGTTCTGGCTGGCCTTGGCCACGTATTCCATCTGCTTCACGGCCCAGGCCTGACGCTTCGACGGATTGCCATGTACCTCGGCGGGCGCAAAATTGTCGAACTGCAGATCGTAGGCAGGATGCACCGCGACCAGCTGGCCCTGCAGGTGCGCCGAGAGCTCCGTGGGTTCGATGCCGTGCCTGGCCATCGTGCCTTTCAGCTCGTCGCAGTACGTCTTGCTCTCGGCGGCCTTCGCGAGATCCATGACCCGCGAGTCCCAGCTCGGCAGCTGCACGCCGACGAATCCGCACTCCTTGGCCCACTTGGCCATGTCGTTGAGATTCTGCAGATGCGGGCCGCCGCCCGCGAACTGCGCCAGGAATACCGCAGGCCCCTTGATGGTCTTCACGCACGTCCCGTGATTATTAGACGGTCAGCTTGCTCAGGTACTCGGCGCTCATCTTCGCTGACTCGAGGATCGGCCTCGTGAACGGCTCTTCCTGCTCGTAGAAGTAGTGCTTCACGCCGTTGGCGTGCGCGGTGCCGATGACCTTCTTCCAGTCGATCGTGCCCTCGCCCACCGCGACCGTCGTAGCGAGGTGCGGATCCGCGGCCATCTTGCCGATGTCCTTGACGTGCAGCGCCACCACACGGCCCTTGTACTTGTTGAGGATGGCGACCGGATCCTGCGACGCGGCCACGGCCCAGCCCACATCCAGCTCGATCTTCACGAGGTCCGGATCGGTGGAGGCGAACAAGGTGTCGAAGCCGGTGTGCTCGCCGAACTTTTTGAACTCGACGTGGTGGTTGTGATAACCGAACTCCATGCCGGCGGCTTTCACCTGCTTGCCGAACTTGTTGAAGAGCTCCGCGTTGAGCTTCCAGTCGCCCAGGTCGAGCGCGTCCATCTTTTTGGCCCAGTCGAGCTTGGCCTTGGCGGCATTCGACATGGGCGAGGAGCAGATGATGTACTTGAGCCCGAGCGTCTTCGCGTCGGCGATGATCGCATCGCCCTTGGCGGCGATGTCGTCGGCGCCCGCATGCGTGCTCACGGGAGTCAGGCCGATGGCCTTGAGGACGCTGCCGATTTCGGCGGCCGTCTTGCCGTAGTAGCCGGCGAATTCGATCTCGCGGAAGCCGAGTGCATGCAGCTTGCGCAGCGTGCCGGCGAGATCTTTCTCCGCCTCGGACTTCACGGTCCACATCTGGATGCCGAGCGGAATCTTGCTGCCCGCGGCGAAGGCGACTTGAGACATAAGTGAACCCGCGGCCATACCGGCGCCTGCGGACACGATAAAGGTACGTCTGCTCAGCATGAATGGTCCCCTCGTTGTTGTTGGGGTCGGCCCATCCATGGAACCCGGCCCGGACGCGGGAGTACACGGCATGAGACCGCAGCCGTCAAGACAGCATGTTATGCGCCGCGAAATGCCGGCGCCATTGCGGCTGAGCTGCGTTTCTCCCTACCCTCTTGGGGCACGCGTGAGCGTCGCTATCGCCCAATCTTGGCCGCTACCAAAGGACGTTGCGCACGAACGCACGGGAGTTGATCCTAAAGGGCCTCATCCTCCTCCCCCTTCGCCCGAGAGATATGAACAATCGCCTCGACCGTCCCGTCGATGCCTCGCGCGACCATGTGCTCGGGCCGGAACGCGCGGAAATCACGCTGGTCGAGTACGGCAGCTACGACTGCCCGCATTGCCGTGCGGCTAATGAGCGCATCGGCGAAGTCCGTAACCAGCTCGGCGACCGCGTGCGCTATGTGTTCCGCCATCGGCCTATCACCGGCAGCGATATCGCACGCCGCGCGGCGGAGCTGATCGAGCAGGCCCGGACTGCGGACGAATTCTGGAGCGCGCACGTCGCGCTGATGACCCGCTCGCGCACGTTGACCGAAGAAGACCTGGTCGCGGTGGCCGAAGATCTGCACCTCGGCGAACAGGGCACGAGTGATGTGGATTTTGTCGAACGCGAGGCCAAGGCGCGCGTCGCGGCGGACATCGCAAGTTCTCACGGCAGCGGCGTGCGTTTCACGCCGACGTTCTTCATCAACAGCCGGCGCTACGACGGGCCCTGGGACGAGGCTTCGTTCACCGACGCGATGCTGGGCTCGCTCGGCCATCGCGTGCGCACCGCAGCGCTGGGCTTCGCGAGCTGGGCGCCGTCGACCGGCGTGATCCTGCTGCTCGCGACCTTGCTAGCCGTGATCGCCACCAATTCCGGCTTCAGCGCGGCATTTCAGAATTTCTGGCAGACGAATCTCGGCCTGAGCCTGGGGGATGCGGATTTCCGCATGTCGCTCACGCACTGGGTGAACGATGCGCTGCTCACGGTGTTCTTCCTGGTCGTGGGTCTCGAGATAAAGCGCGAATTCACGGTGGGGCACCTGGCCTCGCAGCGCAGCGCAGCGCTGCCCATCGCCGCGGCCGTAGGCGGCATGGCCGTCCCTGCTCTTATATATGTGCTGCTGGTGCCGGCCGGGAGCTGGCAGATGGGGTGGGGTGTGCCCATGGCCACTGACACCGCCTTCGCGGTGGCATTGATCGCGTTGATGGGCGCGCGCGTGCCGGTGGAGCTGCGCATCTTCCTGACCGCGGCCGCTATTGTCGATGACATCGGCGCCATTATCGTAGTCGCCATTTTCTATTCCGATGCGCTCAATGTGGGCGCGTTGCTGGGCGCGCTGGCGGCGACAGGCGCACTCGTGCTGCTGAACCGTTCCAGCGTGTATCGCGTCATGCCGTACGTCGTCACCGGCGTGATCCTGTGGGCCTGCGTGCACGCCGGCGGACTGCACGCGACGCTCGCAGGTGTGCTGCTCGCGGCGTTCATCCCGACGCGTCCTCCGCCTAACTACCATGCGTTGACCGCCCAGGCCGATGCCATCCTGACCGCCGAGGCCGCGCGCGGCGGCGAACAGTTCCGCAATGGACCTTCCGCGCCTGCGCTGGCGCAGCTCGATGCGATTCACGAGCGGCTGGAATCCCCCGCCGACCGCCTGCTGCGCAATGTCGCGCCGCGCTCGAGTTATCTCGTGCTGCCGATCTTCGCGCTGGCCAACGCCGGGGTCGTGATTGCCGCCGAAGTGCTCGGCGGCCACGGGATGCTGATGGTCGCCATCATCTGCGGACTCACGATCGGCAAGCCCGCCGGGTTCGTCCTGGCCTCGTGGCTGGCTGTGAAGCTTGGCGTTGCCGAGAAGCCGGCGGCCTACTCCTGGCGGCAACTTGCCGGTGCCGGCACGTTGGCGGGCATCGGTTTCACCATGTCTTTGTTCATTGCCGGGCAGGCGTTTCCGGATTTGAGCGATTTCGCGGCGGCGAAGATCGCGGTATTTGCAGCGTCGATACTTTCGGCCATCATCGGCATCGCGGTGCTGTGGGGCGCACCGTCACCCGACAGCGAAGAGGCTTGAATATGAGCACCGTGATGATCCCCGCAGCTTCCGCCGCACCGCGCGACATCTCGCGCGAATCGCTCGTGCACCAGTTGTACGAAGCGGCCGAGCTCGAGCACAACCTCATGTGCACCTATCTGTACGCGGCCTTCAGCCTGAAGACCACGGAGGCAGAAGGTTTGTCGGGCCCGGAGGCTGAGGCCACGGGCCGTTGGCGCCGCGCGATGCTCAAGGTCGCGGTCGAGGAGATGGGGCACCTGACCGCAGTGTGGAACATCACCGCGGCGTTGGGCGGCAGCCCGCGTTTCGGCCGGCTCAACTTTCCGCTCGATACGGGCTCGCTGCCGGCCAATGTGGTAGTCAGGCTGGCGCCGTTCAGCGAGGAAGTGCTGCAGCATTTCATCTACCTGGAACGGCCCGTCGGCTCGCAGGAACCGGATGGCGCGGGATTCACCGCCGATTTCCAGTTCACGCGTGGCGATGCCCGGCCGCGCGTCACGCCGATGCCGATCGACTACGACACTGTCGGTGAGTTCTACGAGATGCTGTCGAAGAACCTGGCCGCGTTCGTGGCGCGAGTGGGGGAGAAGGAAGCCTTCTGCGGCGATCGCAATCTGCAGATCTCGCGCAAGGAGATCGATTTCCAGGGCTGCGACCCGGTGATCTGTTCGAAGACTGCACTCACGGCGTTCGACGCGATCATCAGCCAGGGCGAAGGCGCGCGAATCGAGAACGAGGAATCGCACTACCAGCGCTTCATCGACATCCGCGAGGAACTGAAGTCGCTCACGGCTGCGAACCCTGCTTTCGCGCCGGCTTTTCCGGCTGCAGTGAATCCGGTTCTGCGCCGACCCGTCCGCCCAGGTCCACGCGTGTGGCTCGAGAACGAAGAAGCCGCGGCCACGGTGGATCTCGCGAACACCGCGTACATGCTGATGCTGCGGCTGATCTCGCATTCGTACCTGGTGCCGCGCCCGCATCCCGCGAAGACCTTGTGCATCGATCTCGCGCTCGGATTGATGCGCGCGATGGCGCCGCTGGCGGAGCGCGCGGCCCGCCTGCCGGCGGGGCCGTCGAACCCGGAATGCAATGCGGGCATGTCGTTCAGCGCGCTGCGCGACGCGGCGCCGTTACCGCCCGGGTTGAGCGCCGGGAAGTTCTTTCTCGAGCGGCTGCGTGAGCTGACGGTCGGCACGACGCTGCTCGCGGTGAACGGCGATGCGCGCGTAGCGCAGGCGCTGCGCATATTGAATGACCTGCTGCAACGGGCGGAGCGCACCTTCGCAACGATCGAACAGGATTCGCCCGTCGCACTGAGCGCCGGCGCGGCGCCGCGGGCGGCGCCCGCGCTCGTGACCGCCGTCCCGCCACCCACCCCGGCCGCTGCCAGCGGCGACGCGGGGGCTGCGAATATCGAACCGGGCAACGTCGCGCCCACGCCGCGCACCGTCGACGGCGTCGATTACATCGAAGGCCGCGATCTCACGCTCATCTACGAAGGCAAGAAGTGCATCCACTCGCGGTTCTGCGTGACCTGGGGACCGAAAGTATTCATCGCCAATGTGAAGGGGCCGTGGATTAATCCCGACGCGATGAGCACCGATGCGCTGACCGAGATCGCGCATGTATGCGTCTCGGGCGCGATTCGCTACAAACGCAAGGACGGCCGGCCGGATGAAGCGCCGCCGCAGGTCAACCTGATCTCGGTGCGCGAAGGCGGGCCCTATGCCGTCCGCGCCGACATCCGGCTCGACGGCGCACCCGCAGCCAGCTACCGCTACACGTTGTGCCGCTGCGGCGCCTCGAAGAGCAAGCCGTTCTGCGACGGCTCGCATCACGAGGTGAACTTCGCCGCCAGCGGCGAGCCACCGACTGGCAAAGCGGACATGTTGCCGGTGCGTGACGGGCCGCTGGCGATCGATCCCCTGGTAGATGGACCGCTGCAGGTGCGTGGGAACATGGAGATCATCAGCGGCACCGGCCGGGTGGTTGCGCGCGTGGAGTCGGCGAAGCTGTGTCGCTGCGGGCACAGCAACACCAAGCCTTTCTGCGACGGCAGCCACGCTCGCATTGGGTTCAAGAGTTAGAAGTGCCAGACCGCGCCGAGCTCGGCCGGGTAATCCCAGTGGCCGCGCAATTCACTGTGCCCGCTATCCAATCCCACCAACGCAAGGTTCGGATCCTCTGAAGCCTTGCCTGCACCGAGGTGACTGGCCGCCGCGGTCAGCCGCAGATCGAAATTCTCCATCGGCGAGAATTGCAACCCGGTCTCCACGCGCTGCTGGAACACCGTGCCCGCGCGACTCAGCTCCACGGGTGTCTTGCCCGCATCGTCGACATGATCGAACTCCGCGCGCGTAGCTGAAAGGCGCGTCGCGCCCAAAGCCGCACCGACGAACGGTCGAAGTTTCGCGCCAGGCGCGAAGGTGTAGCGCGCACCGAGATCGAATTCGCGCGTCGCGGTATCGTCGAACTGCGCGCTGATCCTCTCGAACGGTCCCGACGACCCGGGTTCGAACCGCCCGACCTGATGACTCGAGCCATCGAATGCCGAATATGCGGCGCGGCCGAACGCTGTCAGTCGCGAGTTGAACGCGTAGTCGAACTCCGCGCCCGCGTTGTATCGGTTGTTGTAGGCATCTGAGAGCTTCAGATCGTTGTAGACGGTCGATCCCAGCGGATCATTGGTCTGAACCGGCACGTTCTCGCCGCGGAATGAGCCCGGCATGGACGTGTTGCCGCCGGCGAATACTTCGATGCTCGCCTTGTCGTTGAGCGGCAGTGCATGTGCGGCGGACGCGGCCGCGGCGCAGGCAGTGGCAAAAAGGCTGAGGGCACTCGTGCGATTTTTCATGACCAACTCCTTTTGTTGAAGGTGTTGGCTAGACCGGCGTCGTGTCACGCCAGTTGCGTTAAGAACCGTTAAGAAACTGTAAGGTCGCGCGCGTCAACGCGCGGCCGTGAGCCACGTTGCGACTGCGTTTACAGCGGGCGGAGTTGCTCGGCGATCGAGCGCGTCTTGTCGGTGACTTCGTTGCCCGAGTGGAGCGTGCTCTTTCGCTCGAACAGCATCACGTGGACTTCTTCGGCGGCCACCGGGTTGTGGCGCACGCCCTTCGGGACGACGTAGAACTCCCCTTCGCCGATTTCCACCGCGCCCGCTTCCATCTCGATCTTCAGGCGGCCCTTGAGCACCAGGAACATTTCGTCTTCATGGTCGTGTGCGTGCCAACCGAACACGCCTAACAACTTGGCTACCTTGACGTAGTTGTCGTCGACTTCGCCGATCACTCGAGGCGACCAGTACTCGGTCAACGCGGCTGCGATGTGACGCGGCGCAATCGCTTGAGGCATGGCGTTTCCGTCAGGGTTTGGCGCGTTCCAGGATGGCGACCATGGTATTCGCGCGGCCCCACACCGTGGAAGGCAGCACGATCTGCAAGAGCTTCCAGCCCTCTTCGCCGCTCTTGTTGAGCAGCTCCTGAACCTCGAGAGAATCGGAGGCAAAGATGCCGGTCTTGTAAGGCAACAGGAGGGTCTTGTATTCGATTTTGTTCATGATTTTCTCCGCGGTGGGCGCGGATAGTCGCACGCCGCATGTAGGCCTGCGCCTATTTCCGGCCGGGAGTGTCGGGCTCGTGCACGAACTCTTCAAATGACGGTCACCTCGATGACACACGCTCGCCGAATCATGACGACCGGTCGCACACCAAACGGAGTCATCATGCGTCATCGAACCCTGGCCGCATTCGCGGCGAGTCTTGCTCTTGCAGTACTGAGTGGCGCCGCGTCCGCCGGCGACTACGGCCATGACAATGACCATGATTACGGTCGCGACCGCGGCGACCAATCCATCCAGTTAGGGGAGCGCCCCTTCTTCCTCGTGGAGGGCATGGACCCGGGCCCGCTGAAGTCGCGCCTGCTCAAGTGCGAGAAGGGCCCGTTCCGCCGCACGGATTTCTCGATCGCGCATCGCGGCGCGCCGCTGCAGATGCCCGAACACACGAAGGAAGCGTACGTGGCCGGCGCGCGCATGGGCGCGGGCGTCGTCGAATGCGACGTGACATTCACCAAGGACGGCCAGCTCGTCTGCCGTCACGATGAATGCGATCTGCATACGACCACGAACATCGTGAACACCGAGCTCAATGCGAGTTGTTCGGTCCCCTGGTCCGGCGCCAACTCCGGCCCCAAGTGCTGCACCAGCGACATCACGCTGTCTCAGTTCAGGACGCTCAAGGGCAAGATGGACGCATCGAATCCCGCCGCGACGACCGCGGCGGGATACCTGGGCGGCACCGCGAGCTTCCGCACTGATCTCTACAACAGTCGCGGCACGCTGCTGACGCTGAAGGAAAGCATCGCGCTCAATCGCAGCCTCGGCGTCAAACACACGCCCGAGCTCAAGGCTGGCAACCCGGCGCGCGTCACGCACGTGTTCGGCAGCCAGGCTGACTACGCGCAGGCGATGATCAACGAGTTCAAGCGCGCGCATGTCGATCCGCGCGACGTCTGGGCGCAGTCGTTCAACCTGGACGACGTCGTGTACTGGGTGCAGCACGAGCAGGCCTTCGGCCGACAGGCCGTGTATCTCGATGACGTCGATCCGAGCGTCGGCATTCCGCCGCTGACGGCGGCGGAGCTGCGCGACGTGCGCCGCAAGGGCGTGCGCATCTTCGCGCCGCCGATCCCGGCGCTGCTGGCGGTGGATAGCAACGACAAGGTGGTGCCGTCGCAGTACGCGCGCGACATCAAGTCCGCGGGTCTCGGCATCATCACCTGGAGCTTCGAGCGTGCGGACCTGCGCCAGGGCGCGTCGAAGGCCGGCTTCTACTACGCGTTCGATCCGGAAGGCCGCGCGATCAAGAAAGACAGCGACATGTACTACGCGCTGGACACCCTCGCGCAGGACGTCGGAGTCATCGGCATCTTCTCGGATTGGCCCGCGACGGTGAGCTACTACGCGAGTTGCATGGGCTTCGACTGAAGAATCGAGCCGCGGGCTGGCGCCACCTCCCCCTCAGGCGCCGGCCCGCCCCGCGGGTAGTAAGGGCTTTGCCCTATTCGCCTTGGGGCAGACGAACTTCGCTGAAACGCATGTAGGCGAGATTGCCCTGCGATTCGAGCTTGCCGAGCGCGACGAGGTTCTGCACGCGCTGCGCGTAATAGGTATCCGGGACGCCTGGAATGCTTTCGCGAAGCTCTCTGATCGTCGTGGCGACTATGCGAGCGACCTTTCGCCAGCTGGCACTCGCCTGGGCAAGCAATTGCCGATCCATTTCCTGCAATTCAGCTTGGGTGAGCTTTGACACGCGCAATGACTGCCCTACGTCTAGCGGTGGATCGGGTTCGTGGTCTGCGGCGCCGATGAGCTCATCCACGTTGCGATGCATGAAACTCATAATGGCGGCGACGCAGCGGTGCGGTTCCGTCTGCAGGAGAAAATGCGGCGCGTCGAACTCCGCTATCTCCATGTCCGGCCGCAGCTGCTGGATCACGCGACATGCCAATGCGGGAATCAATCGGTCCTTGGCCGCGCGCAAGTACATGATCGGAATCGTTATCCGCCGCAACAGCGCGCGTTGATCGACCTTCAGTATCGCGGCCGCGCGGGCGTTGATCACCGCGGGCGCAACGCGCGCCATCGCCTCCCCATGGGCGCGGCGTAGTTCGGGCGTTGCACGACCGCCGTACAGCCACGGCGCGGCGAGTTGCGGCGGCACGCGTGCGGCCGGCAATGCACCGAGCAATCGACTGAATGGGCCGAAGACAGGCAGCGGGTTTGCGGCGAATGTGGCACACAAGATCAGCGCCTTGAGGCCTGGTGGCGCGGTTGCCGCAATCGCGATTCCGATCGGACCAGAAAAGGATTCCGCGAGCAGGACGTAGTCGTCTTCGCGCGGCAGTTGGGAGCGTGCGTATGCTTCGTGCTCCGCGTAGCCCATCGCACGATCTGGTGGGTACGCAATTATCTGCGCCGGGAAACCTCCGAGCGCTTCGATAAAAGGCGCAAAGAGCTCACCGGTACCGTCGAGACCCGGCAGCAGGACGAGCCGTGTCATCTCTCCTCGTCTATTTCCGGCAGGAACGAGACGTCCATGTGATAACTCTTCGGATCCTTCGGATCGAGCAGCACGGTCACCTGCTTGCTGGTGACGAACTTCGTGGGATCGAACCACAGGTTTTCGCTGTGAAAGATTCGCATCCTGTTAGCGGCAGGATCGAGCCACTGCGAGGTGATGCGCCACGGATTCCTTCCATTGACCGCGACATCGGTGTTCCGGTCGACGCCCTGAACGTCGGTCTGAATCGCGTTGCCGTACGCCATCAGGTAGTTGCGCTTCTTCCCGCTGGCGCGGCTCGCATAAAGGATGCTCGTGCCAATGATGCTGAACACGGCGCCCAATCCTCCCAGGATCTAAGGCCCTAACCACAGCGATCCGAAGCCCTTGATGCGCGCGCCGTGCAATTCGGCAGGTTCATAGAGGACTTCGACCGCTTCGCCGACGTCATACGCGGGCGGCCGGCTACTGAACGACGAGGTGAACGTGACCTCCTCACCACCCGGCGCGCTGAACTTCACCACGGGCTTGAAGGTACTCGAGCCATCATCTTTGTCGCGCACTTCGATGAGCTCGGTGACCACACCGCTCGTCGTTGCGGCGCGCGCGACAAAGGCGCGAGTCTTGTTCCACACCAGCAGGCCCACGACCAGCAACACTGCGCCGATGCCCAGTGCGATGTAGGCGAACTTGCGGAACTTCTTCATGAAAGAAGGCCCTCGAGCCTAAGATTTCACGCGCGGCGCCAGCACCTGCGACAGCCCATCGGGCTTGCCATCCACGCGCACCAGGTGCGGGAAGCGCGGCCCATCGTAGTACTCGACCTTGAATGTCTTGAAGAAGTCGGCGTTTTCAACCAGCAGCTCGATCGGCTGGCGGCTCTTCTGGGCCGCAACAATTGCGGCATCGAGCACGTCATCAGTGTACTTCTTGCCGTTCACCGCGATCAGCTTCATGCCGGGGCCGACGCCGGCCTTGGCCGCCGCACGCGCTTCGTTGGTATCGGTGATTTCGCCTTCCTTCGAAATCTGCAGGCCGATGGACCATTGCCGATCCACATTTTTGCGCCGCTTCTGGCGGGCTTCGATGTAGTCGTTCTTGACCGCGGAATACTCGAGCCGGTAGCCGCTGCGATCGAACATGCCTAACAAAGCCTTGTTGTCGCGCGAATCGAGGTGCCGATGGATGAACGCGCGCCAGTCGTTGGGCACCACAGCATTCAATGTCGAGTAGATGTCGGCTTCCACGTACGGCTTCACTTGCGGCGCGCCGCTGCTGCCCGCATAAAAGCGCTGCACGAAATCATCGAGGCTCGCCTTGCCGCCACTCTTTTCGCGGATCTCGGCATCCACGTCGTGCCAGAGGAATACCGACGCTTCGTAGAAATCGGTGCTGCGGCGTGCGGACTCCCACGCGTCCGGCGCGGGGTACAGGATCTGCGCAGCGGTAGCCGTGTCGACCAGTGGCCGCCAGTAGACTCCGGGCAGGTTGTCGAAATGCCCGGCATATTCGGCCAGCATTTCGAAGTAGTACTTCTTTGTCACGAGCCCGGCCCGCGTCGGCAGGACTTCACCCCAGAATTCCGTCATGCCCTCGTACACCCACAGCAGCGTGCCATCCATGGGCTTCTGGTAGTCGGGGCTCAGGAGACCCGCCGGCCGGCGGTACTTGGCGTTCCAGGTGTGCACGTACTCGTGCCCTAACAACAGGGCAACACCCATGCGGGTAGCGTCGTCCTTGAGCGCTGCTTCCTCGCGACGATTGTCGCTGCCCTCGTGGTGTTCGAGCCCGAAATGCGCGACATGGTCCGACAAGGACAACAGCCAGGTGTAATGGCGATACATGCGCGAGCCGAACAGCGCGCCGTTCTCCGCGACCAGCCGCGAGTAGCCCGTGGCGAAATCCGCGGGTGTTTCCAATGCCGCGACGCTGTCGGCCATGATGGACAGCGAATGTTTGAGGTCGGGACGCGGCGCGGAACCGGCGAGTTCGAACAGCTTCGAATAGCGTCCGATCTGCGCGGGCGAGTCGATCAGCCGTGCGATCGATGCAGTCTCGAAGGAAAACGTATCAGCCGCCGCTCTCGAATCGAGCGGACTCACCAGTTTCCATCCCGCCGGTACGGTCACGCTTGCATCGACCATCACCTCGTCGGCGTCGATGCCCTTCGGAAACAGCAGGAACTCATTCCACGGCAGGACTGCCAGCTGATCACTACTGGTCGGCGCGGCGGTAAAACCCGAACCTTCCGTGGCAAGGCCGGATTCCAGGGCGATTTCCAATTCCCTGGCACCCGCCGGCACCGTCACGCGCAGGGCGTACATGTCGAACGGATCCCGTGTCCACGCGAGCTCATTGCCATTGGCCTTGATGTGCAAGCCGATCAGGCTCTCGATCGGCCCGGTCGGGCCGTGCTCGCCGGGCAGCCATTTCGGATAGACGAGTGTAAGTGGGCCCGCTTTCACGGGGATCGTCAGTTGCGTGTGGACCCGCTTGCTAGCGACATCGCGCGCGTCGAGTCGCACGCTCATGTTTGCGGCCGAAGCACCTGCGGCGAGGACTAGCAAAAGGACTACCGCAGCAGGAGTGCGAGTCCCACCTGACATCATCGTGTTCATGGAAGCTCCGGCCGAAATCAGAGGTGCGAGATTGTGCCAGAATCGCCCGCATGGCAGTCCCATGGCTAACCGTCGGTCGACTCGTGCTCACCAATCTCGACACCATCATCGGTGTCGTGAAGCCGGCCTTCACACGCAAGAAGGTGGAAGCGGTCGCAAACCAGGCCGAGATCGTGAGTCAGCAAATCGCTGAACTGCAGTCCGCGGTAGCCACCAACGTGGAGCAGATCAAGGAGCTGGCCGAGCAGCTGAAGAATGTGGTCACGGCGCTCGATGACGCGGCGCGCGTTGTAGCGGTGGAACGCGCGAGGACGCGCCGGTTCGCGCTGGCCGCCATCGGAGTTTCCATTGTCGCCATTGCCGTGGCCGTGGGATCAGTTTTTCTGCACTGATCATTAGCAGGAATCGGGTGGGTCCGGGTGCCGACCTCGGGCAGAATCAGCACCATGCATTCCCTGCTAGACAACATCATGTGGAATTGCCTGTCCGGCCCGCACGCGAAGTTCGCCGCGGGCACAGGCAACGTGCGCCGCTATGCGCAGGGTTTTTCGCCCATCCTGGGATTTGCGAACCCCGCCAAGCCCGATTTCGCCGCGCTCGAGAAAATCTGCGCGCCCGGTGAATCTTTCTACTGCGACATCTGGACGGGTACGCCGCCCCCAGACTGGCAGGTCGAGAAGGAAGCGACAATGTTCAAGATGGTGTGGAGCGCGGCGCTGCCGGACAGCGACGCGGCGCCCGATGCCGTGCCGCTGCGCCCGGAACACGCGGCGCAGGCGGTCGAGCTCGCGAAGCTCACGAATCCCGGACCGTTCGGCATCCGCACGCCCGAGCTCGGCGAATACTTCGGCTACTTCGATGGCGATCGCCTGATCGCCATGGCCGGCGAACGCATGTGCGCGGGCGACCTGCACGAGGTCAGCGGGATCTGCACACATCCCGATTTCCAGGGACACGGCCTCGCGAAAAAGCTCACGCTGAAGCTGATACGGCGGCAGATGCAGCGCGGCAAGACGCCGTTTCTGCACGTGATGAGCCACAATACCGGCGCGCGCGCGTTGTACGACAAGATGGGCTTTCGCAACTACCGCGAGACGGTAGTCAGAGTGATAGCGAGGAGCGCGACATGAACGAGGTCAGGCCATTCGAAGGTGGATGCCTGTGCGGCGCGGTGCGTTATCGCGCCACGGAGGCACCGGTGCGCGGCGTCATGTGCCATTGCCCGCAATGCCGCAG
>Ga0193752_1002090_pt1 | contig 15489 bp, 14 predicted proteins | sample H1c1metaG_FD_144924 | JGI IMG/M metagenome (GOLD analysis project Ga0193752, IMG submission 144924) | Soil microbial communities from a riparian zone of the East river system, Colorado, United States - H1c1 | ecosystem: Environmental > Terrestrial > Soil > Riparian zone | place: USA: East River... | reverse complement strand
CGCCGACGGTGTCGATCTCAGATCCCAATAGAACGACGTAACCGGACCAAACAGCGCCGCCGCGCGTGTCAGGCGCCGCTGTTTGCTTGCGTCGGTCATACCGGCTTGCCACCCTGCCGCGCAGTGGCCTCCCTCTCCCGCCCCCGCGCTTTGTTTTTCGGCACCCCTGAGTTTGCCGTTCCCTGCCTGTCCGTCGTCGCCGAGCTTTGCGACGTTGCTCTCGTCGTCACCCAACCGGATCGGCCTTCGGGACGCGGCATGAAGCTCGCCCCGCCGCCCGTGAAAGTTCGCGCTAGCGAGCTGGGCATCGAAGTAATCCAGCCCACTAAGGTTCGCACTCCCGAATTTGCGCTGCAGCTGCGAGAGGCGGGCGCGGACCTCGCCGTCGTCGTCGCGTACGGCCGCATCCTCACGTCCGAAGTTCTCGCCGCACCGCGACTCGGCTGCGTCAACGTTCACGGTTCGCTGCTGCCGAAGTACCGCGGCGCCGCACCCATCCAATGGGCGATCGTGCGCGGCGAGCACGAGACCGGCGTCTGCCTCATGCACATGGACGCCGGCCTCGACACCGGGCCGGAGCTCGCGCGCGCGACAATCGCGATCGGCACAGACGAAACCGCAGGCGAGCTCTCCGAACGGCTATCGAAGCTAGGTGCCGACCTCCTGCGACGCGAGCTGCCACGATTCGCCGCGGGCGCGCTCACGCCGGTACCGCAGGCGGAAGGCGCAACGCTTGCACCGATTCTCAAGAAAGAAGACGGCGCGCTCGACTTCGCACAATCCGCAACCGCAATTCACAACCGGGTGCGCGGCTTTTCCCCTTGGCCCGGCACGTACGCATTTCTCGAGACCGGCACCGCGCGCGAACGCGTGAAGATTCACCGGACGCGCTTGCACGCCGCGCCCGCTGGAGTTTCGTCAACCCCCGGTCAGCTGCTCGGCAGCGACTCGGACAGGATCCTCGTCGCTTGCGGCGAAGGCGTCCTCGCCATCAGCGAGCTCCAGTTCGAAGGCGGCAAACGCTTGCCCGCCGCAACTGCGCTCGCCGGCCGCCGCTTGCCGCCCGAAGCGCACTTCGCTAAGCCGGACGCATGAAGATCTACACCAAGACCGGGGACCGCGGACAAACCGCGCTCTTCGGAGGCGCGCGCGTGTCGAAAGCCAGCTTGCGTGTCAGCGCCTACGGCGACGTCGACGAGCTCAACTCGCATCTCGGCGTAGTTTGCGCGCACTGCACGGATGCTGCGCTCGGAAAACGCCTCCACGAGATTCAAGCCGAGCTGTTTTCACTCGGAGCCGAGCTCGCAAAAAATCCCGACAAAGACGTGGACGTCGGCGTGCCGGGCGTGGGCGATTCCGAGATCGAAAAACTCGAGCAGAATATTGACGCGTTTGAAAGCGAACTCGCGCCATTAAAAACTTTTATCTTGCCCGGTGGCACTCCGGCCGCGGCATTTCTGCACGTCGCGCGAACCGCGTGCCGTCGCGCCGAACGCGCGATCGTACTGCTGACCGAGACGGAAGCCGTACGCGCGGAGTTATTGCGCTATCTGAATCGGCTCAGCGATTTATTGTTCGTGATGGCGCGCGTTGCAAACCACCGAGCCGGCGTCGCGGATGTGCCCTGGTTAGGTCGCGACGCAAGAACGAGTCCATGAATTGTACCCAGCTGGACACTGCGACCGCGAGGCTCCTTGACCCACAGCATCGCCGTCGTTAGCTTTAAGACGATCCCTCTGTTGAGGCTCGACAAGGTGCTGGAGTAAAGAATCTTCGTACTCTGATTTACTACGGGGGCGACTCTCAGTCGCGGTGTGCCGGCCCGACGATCATCATCGGGAAGCCTAATGTGGCTGATACCAGCTCCCACCTGGTGAAGAGGAGATTCTTACTCTCAGACACGGTCTCGACGGTACGGATTTTATGAAGCCGGTGTCTTAGGGCGCCGGCTTCTTCTTTTTAGGGGAAGCTGTCATTCACCCACTCTGTTCGAGGCTGCTGCGCGCGCGATAGGGGATCGAAAAATGCTGCGATCGGTCGAAGTGCTTGGAATGCCGTTGGCCCATGTCGATGAAAACGGCCTCTTGGATCACGTGTTCGGTTCGCTGCGCGAAGGGCGTGGCGGTTGGTTGATCACGGCGAATCTCGACTTCTTGCGCCGCTTCACGAAAGAGCCGGCGATGCGCGAGCTCTACGCGCAGGCGGACGTGATGGTCGCCGACGGAATGCCCCTCGTGTGGGCTTCACAAATCATGGGTGAAGCGTTGCCCGAGCGCGTCGCGGGCTCGGCACTGATCTATCGCTTCGCGGAACGTGCAGCGGCCGAGGAACGGTCGATCTATTTTTTCGGTGGTGAACCAGGTGCCGGGGAAGCTGCGGGGAAAGTGTTGTCAGAGCGCAATCCGGGTTTGCGCATCGCCGGCTTCAGCTCGCCGCGCGTGAGCCCCGAGCCGACCGAGCTCGAAGTGGCCGCGGCAGTCGCGGAGCTGCGGAAGAAGAAGCCCGATCTCCTGCTGGTAGGTTTGGGATCGCCGAAGCAAGAGCGTCTGATCCGCGCGCTGCGTGCGCACTTTCCCCACATGTGGATGGTCGGCGTCGGCATCTCGTTCAGCTTCGTCGCGGGGCACGTCTCGCGTGCGCCGGTGTGGATGCGGAAGTCGGGCCTCGAGTGGATTCACCGCCTGACGCAGGAGCCCAAGCGGCTCGCGCGGCGCTACCTGATCGAAGATCTGCCGTTCGCGGCGGAGCTGTTCGGGCGGGTCTTGTGGGCGCGACTGTCGGGAACGTTGCGCGGACCGCGCGGATCGGTCCTGTAGCAAACGTGCAGCATCGCGGACGGCTCGGCGACAGGCCCGAGTCCGTTGTACAGTGCGACGGATGAAAATCCTGGTCACTGGTGGTGCTGGCTTCATCGGCTCGCACGTCGCGGATGCGCTTTTGGGTTCGGGCCATGAGGTCCTCGTGCTCGACGACTTGAGCACGGGCCGGCGCCACAACGTGCCCGAGCGCGCGAAGTTCGTCGAAGGCGACATTCGCAACGCCGAGCTCGTCGCGAAGGTGTTCGCTGACTTTCAGCCCGACGTCGTCACGCACCAGGCGGCGCAAACCAGTGTCGCGATCAGCACACGGGATCCGCTGCGCGACGCAGAGATCAACGTGCTCGGCAGCCTGAACATCCTGCAGAACTGCGTGAAGCACAAAGTGAAGCAGGTCGTGTTCGCGAGCACGGGCGGCGCGATCTACGGCGAGGTTCCAGATGGCGTGCGCGCGACTGAGTCGACGCCACCCAACCCGCTGAGCCCGTACGCCTGCTCGAAGTTCGCGGTCGAAAAGTATCTGACCGCCTACGGGCGCGAGCACGGCTTGAAGTCGACCGTGCTTCGTTACGCGAACGTCTACGGGCCTCGCCAAGATCCACACGGTGAGGCGGGCGTGGTCGCGATCTTCGCCGAGCGGATCCTCAAAGGCGAAGAGATCAAGGTCAACGCCCGTAAGTCGGCGGGGGACCCGGGCTGCGTGCGCGACTACGTGTTCGTCGCAGACGTCGTGAAAGCGAACATCTGGGCGATCGAAGGCAAGCTGAAGCAGAGCCCCGTGAACGTCTGCACGGGCGAAGCCACCACCACGCTCGACCTCGCAAAGGTGATCGAGGCTGCCGCAGGTACGACGGCCAAGCTCGGGAATGGGCCCCGCCGCGAGGGCGACGTGGAGCGTTCGGTGCTCGATCCGGGCAACCCGCCGCCGCTCGGAGCGCCGACCTCGTTGAAGGACGGCATCGCGAAGACGCTGGGCTGGTTTCGCGAGCGGCAGAAATAGCGCAGCGGCGCTGCGTTAGGGCGTAGGCTGTAGCTAGACGGTGTCCGTTTGCGCGCGACTGGGGAGTCCGCGAAGCTTCCCCTGCGCGCAAGTGGGGGTGTGGGAACGTGAGGCAGGATGAGTCAGATCAAAGACTTCATGACCGCGTCTTCGCATGCCATCGGGCGCGATCAGAACCTCAAGTTCGCGCACGACCGCATGCAACAATGGGGCATTCACCAAGTGCCGGTGCTCGATGGCGGCCAGCTCGTCGGTGTCATCAACGAGCGTGACATCGCGCTGATCAGCGCGGTCGCACCGGAAGGGCTCGAGACCACGCTCGTCGAAGAAGCGATGACATCGGAGCCGTACGCGGTGGGCCCGAGTGACGACATCTCCGAAGTCGTCGCACACATGCTTCAGCACAAGTACGCGAGTGCGGTCGTGATGGATCACAAGAAGGTCGTCGGGCTGTTCACGAGCTTCGACGCGCTGCGCTTGTTGTCCGAGCTGCTTCAAGCGAAGCCGAACGCAAAAGCCCCTCCGAAGAAGTAGCTCGCAAGACTCCGTCGCGCGTGCAGGCATGGTAGATTCCAAGCGGTGCGACTCTGCATCGTCATCGTCAATCATCGGACGCCTAGTCTCGTGCTCGACGCAGTGAGCTCGCTCGACGGCCAAGTCGATCCAGTCACGGACCAAGTCATCGTCGTCGACAACGACTCGCGCGATGGCTCGGTGCCGTTCATCGAAGCAGCGATCACACAGCGCGGCTACGGCGCCTGGTGCAGTTTGGTTCGTGCGCCGCGGAACTCGGGCCTGGCAGCGGGGAACAACGTCGGCATTCGCGCGGCGGATGCGGACTTCTACCTGCTGCTCGATTGCGAGACGCGCGTGGCTCCGGGCGCGATCGCGACTCTGCTCTCCGAGATGAAAGCGTATCCGCTCGTCGGGATCGCAGGACCGCGGCTCGAGACGCCCGAAGGTGAGTTCCAGCTGTCGTGCTTTCGCGACCACTCGCCCGTGAGTGAGCTCTTGTCGGCGGCGGAGACTCAGCCGCTGACGGCGGCGCTGAAGTGTTACGACCTGTCGGTTGCGGTCGGCGACGAGCCTCGCGACGTCGATTGGGTGAGCTTCTCGTGTGTGCTGCTGCGGCGCGAAGTGATCGAGCGTGTGGGGTTGCTCGACGAGGGCTACTACATGTTCTTCGAGGACAGCGACTACTGCCGCGCCGCCCGCGAGACCGGTTTTCGGGTGCGCTACTTTCCGGCCGCGCGAGCGGTGGTTCGCAGCCTGAGCGGGGACCTCTTGTCGGCGACGCGAGAAGCGCAGCGGTCGGCGGCGCCGCCGAAGCGCCAGCCGCGCTGGTTCTACAAGTCGCGCGCGCGGTATTTTCGGAAGGGGTACGGCCCACTCGGTCCCTGGGCTGCAAATACGTGCTGGCAGCTCGGCCGCTCGGTGTCGCTCGGGCGGGAGCTCGCGGGCCGGAAAACCCCTCATGTGGCCGAGAAGGCCTGGCTCGACAACTGGATCGACGCGTTTAAGCTCTGACGGCTTCGGGAGCAGTGGTCCGAGGGTTGAGGTTCCGCCCAACTTTGGACCATGATTCCCAGCCCGCGCGCGTTTGAGTGCCAGCGCGGCGGCTGAGCCAAATCGCGCATGATTTACAACTGGCAGTACTGGGGCTCCCTCAGCGCACTTGCGCTGATCGCGTGGGTTCCGATCAGCTTGTGGATCTTTTCGCGGTTTCGGCCGGCCCGTGCGGCCGCGCTCGTGCTCGTCGGCGGCATGATGTGGCTTCCGGAAGCGGCCGGGTTCGACTTTCCGCTCTTGCCGCCGCTCCACAAGTATTCGATCGCCGCGCTCTGCGCACTGATCGGCGCCTATTGGAAGGCGCGGCCGCGGCTGCGCGCAGCCAGGTTCGGCCGCGGCTGGGACATGCTCGTCTTCATCATGATGGCGGCCGAGATCGGAACCGTGCTGACGAACGGCGATCCGCTCGTCTACGGCGATTGGAAACGGACCGAGTTGCCCGCGTTCACGGCGTACGACGGGTTGTCGGCGGCGATTCGCGACCTGCTCGACGTCGGGCTTCCGCTGCTGCTCGGGCGCATTTTCCTGCGATCAGGGCGCGACCTGCGCGACGTGCTCGGTGTGCTGGTGGTCGCCGGGTTGATCTACGCGCTGCCGGAACTCTGGGAAATTCGCATGAGCCCGATGCTGCACGTGAACATCTATGGGTTCGCGCCGCGCACGGACTGGTTGCAGAACATTCGCATGGGTGGCTATCGACCGACCGTGTTCATGGGGCACGGCTTGGTCGTCGGTTTCTTCATGTTCATCTGCACGACGGCGGCGGTCGCGATGCATCGCGCGGGGCGGCGCGCGATCGCGGGCATACCGCTCGGCGCCGTCGTCGCGTTCATGTTCGTGATGCTGGTGTTGTGCAAGGCCGCTGCCGCGCTCGTGTACGGCGCGGTCGGGTTCTTCTTGATTCGCTACCTGAGCATCAAGAACCAGCTGCGCGTGTTGGTGTTTCTGGGGTTGGTCGTCGTGAGTTATCCGGTGCTGAGGCTCACGGGCATCTTTCCCACCGAGACGATCCTCTCGACTGCACGGCTGATGGGTAAGGATCGCGCGGACTCGCTGCAGTTTCGTTTCGATAACGAAGACATCTTGCTGATCAAGGCGGAAGAGCGGCCGTGGTTCGGGTGGGGCGGGTTTAGTCGCGAACGCGTCTACGATGCCGACACGGGTAAAGACCTCGTGATTCAGGACGGGCACTGGATTCCGCTGTTCGGTACGAAGGGTGTCGTCGGGTTTGCTTGTTACTACTTCCTGTTGTTGATGCCGGTGTTTCAAGCCTGGAAGCGGATGCGGAACATCCACTCGAAGACCGACCGCATCTTGCTGACGGCGCTCGGATACATCGTGAGTATTTGTTGCGTGAACGAGCTGCCGAACATGCACTTGCCGAACTTGCAGTTCTTCTTTGCGAGCGGGTTGGGTGTGTTGTTGGCCGAGGTGCCGAAGCAGGCCGCCGCACAGCAGCGCAAGGATTCGGACGCGCCGGAATCGGATCCACGGGAGCTGCGGGCCGCCGCGCGGAGCGGTGGGATCAGTAGTCCGTCGCCTGAGCGTGGGTAGTCTCGGGTTGGCCGCGTTTGGCGGTTTTTTGGCGCCGAAGGAACGAGCGATGTAAGGCTCGTTTCCCCCCGGATTCACCTTGCCAACCCCGAACGCCAGAGGCTTTCACACCGCGATCGACGTGGGTTCCACGAAGGTCTGCGTGGTCGTGTGCCGTTCGAGCGCTCGCGGTTTGGACATCGTCGGGCACGGTGTAGCTGAGCGGGACGCTGAACTCGACTCCACCGTTCACGCGATCCGCGATGCCGTGACGCAAGCCGAGCGCCGCTCTCAGCTGCGGATCGGTGCGGTCTACGCGAGCCTCGCCCAAGCGCGCGGCTCCGCGTTCGGGCTCGACGCGGACGCCGCCCGGTGCGTCGTCGATCGCGAAGCACTCGTCCTGTGTCTCGAGCGCGCTGGCCTGTCGGTCATCGACTTCGTCCCCAACTCGATCGCGAGCGCAGACGCCGTGCTCAACCTCGAAGAACGCCGGACCGGAACGGCGCTCATCGACGTGGGCGCGCGAACCACGGATCTGCTCGTCTACGAACGCGGTTCGATCACGAAGACCGAGGTGATCGACTTCGGAGGGGCCACACTCACGGCTGCGCTCGCGACGCGCTTCGAAGTCTCACTCGCCGAAGCCGAGTTCTTGAAGCGCAACGCCGGCAGCGCCGTCTCGAGCTCGCTCGACGCGGAAGAAGACGCGCTCATCGCCGTTCCGAACTGCCTCCACGGCGAAGGCAGACCGATCCGGCGCCGCGACTTCGCGCGTGTGATCGAATCGCGGCTCGGACCGCTCTGGTGCCGCATCACTCGCTCGTTGGACTCGCGCGAGCTTAGCGGCGGTGTCGTGTTCACGGGCGGAGCGACGTTGCTGAACGGCTTCATGACGCTCGCAGAGCTGCGCCTCGGCCGCCCGGTGCGGCGAGCTGCGCCGTTTGGTGTCGAGGGTCTGCCGGGCCAGTTGCTCAGCCCATCCTTCGCGACTGGAGTCGGCCTCGCGCTGTACGTCGCCCGGCACGCAGATGTGCTCGGGCAACGCAGTGCGACGTGGGGTCGCCGCCGTCTCGCGACAGCGTGAAAACAGTGTCGCCTGGAACGCGATACATCCCGCGATCCGCCACCGCTCGCTGCGGTGCGTGCTCACGTACCAAAGCGTACGCTCCGCGCGCTCCTCACGACCGGCGACGCCTCGCAGAATGTCTCGCGTCCCATCCGACGCTGTTTTAGAGACTGAGCGTGCGCTTTGGGTGATGCCGATCGGCCATCCCCATGAACGGGGGATGGATCGAAAACCCGACCATGCTCCGAATCGGCTCGCGCAACTCGCGCGCTTGTTCCTTCGTCAGCTCGAGAAAGAAATTCTCGTGCTGGCGCAGCCACGGATCACAGTACTGACCCGTCACTGCGAGCCGCGAGCGGTCAGTCTGATTTGCACCCCCGCCGTGCCACAACGAACCCAGAAAGAACACGGCTGAACCCGCGGGCATCGGACACGGCACCGTCTCCTCACGCCGCGGCATTCGATCGGCCCAGACGTGACTGCCCGGCACGACCACCGTCGCGCCGTTCTGCTCCGTGAAGTCGTCGATCGCGGCGATGAAGGCGGCATGCACCGCTTTGTGTGGGCGCGGGAGCGGATAAAACGCGTCGTCGTGATGCAGCAACTGCGCCGCTTCACCTGGCAAGATGTTGATGATCTGTGCCTGGCTCAGCAAGTAGTTCGGCATCAACACCGCATCGAGCAACGCCAGGATGCGCGGATGATCGATCAAGTCGTCGATCGCGCGCGTCTTGCTGAGCGGCGCATAAACGCGTTGTGTCTTGTGGCCCTCGAACGGATTGGCGCCGGTTCGATCCGCCAGCCGCAACGACTCTTCGCGAATGTGCGCGCACTGATCGCGATCGAGCAGGCCCTCGAGGATCACGAACCCGTCGCGCAACAACCCATCGAGCTGCGCTCGCACCGTTTGATTCGCCGGCTTGTCACCCATGACCGATCATGTGCCAGGTCCAGCGATGTTTGGCCAGCCTGAACCCGCCTGCGCTTTTGCACGCGCAGCATGCCGGCTGCGCGATCGCGCGATGCCAATTGAGGGGCGTTCAACCCTCGAGAACAGGCGTGGCCACAGCTGCCGCACGCGCGCGTGCACCGATGAACAACGACAACAACGCAGCGACGACGCCCGCGGAACCCGCGATTCCAAACGCCCACACGTAGTCGCCCTGCAAAGTCCGCAAGTTTCCCGCGACCATGGCCGCGGTTGCAGCTCCGACTTGATGCCCCGCGACGACCCAACCAAACACCATCGGTGCAGCTGCGTCGCCGAACGTTTCGTTGGTGAGGCGCAGGGTCGGCGGCACTGTCGCGATCCAATCGAGACCGTAGAACACCGAAAAGACCGACAGACTATACAGCGTAAAGCCGGAGTGGGGGAGCCAAACTAGCGAGAGCCCGCGCAAGCAGTAGTACATGAACAGCAATTTGCGCGCGTCGTAGCGGTCGGTGAGCCAACCCGAGAGGGTGGTGCCGACCAAGTCGAAGATGCCCATCATCGCGAGCAAGCTCGCGGCGCGGACCTCGGGAATGCCGTTGTCGCCGCAGAGCGCGATCAAGTGTGTGCCGACGAGCCCGTTCGTGGTCGCGCCGCAGATGAAGAACGTTCCGAACAACAACCAAAAGTCGCGATGCCGAGCCGCGCTCCACAACACCGAAAGCGCCGAACGAAACGGGTGCGTCGGTGCAGCTGGTGGCTGCGTGAGCTCGGATGCTCCGTACAGTGGAAGGCCGATGTCGCTCGGGTACTCGGGCAACAGCCACGCTGCGAGTGGTACGATCGCGAGCGCACAAGCTGCGATCGTGAGGACGACCAGCTGCCAACCGTGCGACTCCGCCAGCATCGCAAGACCCGGAATGAAGATCAGCGAGCCGGTTGCGGTGCTGGCCGTCAGCAAGCCCATGATCAAACCGCGGTGCGTCGTGAACCAGCGATTCACGATCGTGGCGCCGAGCACGACCGTGACACATCCCGACGCGAGGCCTGACACGACTCCCCAGGTCAGGATCATGTGCCAATGCTGGGTCATCAGCGCGCTGCCGCCCGTGGCCGCAGCCATCAGCAGCAATGCGATGACCAGCACTCGACGCACGCCGAAGCGCTGCATCAAAGCTGCTGCAAACGGGCCCACCAAGCCGTACAGGAAGATGCCGATTGCCGCCGACAGCGACGTTTGACTGCGCGTCCAACCGAAGGCCCGCTCGAGCGGTTGTAGCAGTACGCCAGGCGCGGCCCGGAGGCCTGCGCCAACGAGTAGCGCAATGAAGATCACGCCTACCACTACGAACGCGTACTTCTGGCCGAAAGGTCGCGTGCCCAAGCTCATGACGCCCATAAGTGGAGCACTGACACAGGAACGTCAATCCCGGACCGCTGCTCGTGCAAACGTCCAGGTTCTCGCGGCTGTGAGGGCGCTGTGCAGCACTAAGCTGTTACCGGCGATGGGACAACTCAGCGCGATCGGTGCTGCTCTGCGCGCTGTACCGACATGGCGCGCGAAACGACAAGCGGGTAGGCTCATATCAACCCGTATGATCAAGCCGCTCATTGTGGACCTCGCGCTGCCGCTCTACGCGGAGCTTCCCAATTACGAGGCGAAACCGGCGGACATCGAATCCGATTTCGAGTCGTCGACGGTCAGCGAAGCTCACAGCGGCACGCTGGAGGTGAGCTTGCAGAAGAAGCTCCCGTCCAGTGAAGAATCAACCACGCTATACATTTGCGGCTAGTGCTGCTCTGACTCGGCGTTGGGCTGTTTGCGAATCGCGCGCTGTTTGCGAAACGCGCGCCGAACGAGCGAGTCTGGTTACTAACGCGCACGCTCACTAACAATCGAGCCCGCATTCGCATCCACGCGGGTGTGTTGCGTCGTGAAAAGCTCGGTTCGTGACGCGAGAAACGCGCTCTGCGCGCGACGCGCTCGAGGCTGGACACAATCGTCTCGCTTTATCGCCATCTGGACGTATATAGCCGTTGATGGCAGCGCTGATTTGCGCGACTAGCCGGATAGAATTGTTTCAGCGCAAGGTAGTCTTATGGCGAAATCCAGCGGATTTTCACGCGCGCGGCTCGGGCGCTTGTCCGATGCCATGCGCGGTTTCGTCGAGCGCGGCGAAGTTCCAGGCATTCTCACGCTGTTGTGTCGCAACGACGAAGTGCACGTCGACACGTGTGGCGTTCTCGATTTCGGCACGCGTACGCCGGTGCAGCGCGACAGCTTGTTTCGCATCGCATCGATGACGAAACCCGTGACCGCAGTCGCAGCGCTGTGCCTCGTCGAGGAAGCCAAGCTGCGCCTCGATGATCCGATCGACAAGTGGCTGCCCGAACTCGCCGAACCGCGCGTGTTGCGGCGCATCGATGCTCAAATCGACGACACCGTTGCAGCGGAACGCGCCATTACGCTGCGCGACTTGCTCACGTTTCGACTCGGTTCCGGCATGTTGCTCGGCCCGACCGAGCTCGTGCCGATTCAGCGCGCGCTCGCCAGCGCGGGGATCGATCTCGGCCCGGAATCACCGGTGCTCGAACCGAATACGTGGATCGAGCGCTTCGGAAAACTGCCGCTCATGCATCAGCCGGGCGAGCAGTGGATGTATCACACGGGTTCGCTCGTGCTGAGTGTGCTGATCTCGCGTGTCGCGGGCATGAGCTTCGAGTCGTTTTTGCAGGAGCGAATCTTCGGCCCGCTCGGTATGAACGAAACTTCGTTCGAAGTGCCTGAAACCAAGCGCGCGCGGCTGATGACGCCGTATCAACTCGAAGATGCGAGCGGCGGTTTGATCCGCTATGCGACGCGCACGGAGCCGATGTTCCCCGCCGGCGCGACGGGTTTGATCTCGACTGCCGATGATTTCTTCGCGTTTGGTCGGATGCTGCTGCGTTACGGGCGGTTCGGTGGAGAGCGCATTCTCGCGCGCCCGACGGTCGAAGCGATGACGACCGATCAACTCACGCTCGCACAGAAAGCAGCTTCGCCGTTTTTTCCTGATTACTGGGGGACGCACGGTTGGGGCTTCGGCGTTTCGATCGTGACTGCGCGCGACAACGTCGCATCGGTGCCGGGGCGCTTTGGTTGGGACGGTGCATTCGGCACGACCTGGTACTCGGACCCGACCGAGGACCTCGTCGCAATCTTGATGACGCAGCGCTATGCGAACCCGCTTGCGTCGAAGATCAACGCGGATTTCCTCACGCTGGCATATCAGGCGATTGACGACTGAGCGCGGCGTTGCGCGGCTTCACTCGCGTGGAAAAAGCGAATACGGTGGCGCCATGCAACGCACGGAAAAGAACGTCAGGCTCGGGTTGACCTTGCCGCTCGGTAGCGCGCGTAGTGCAGTGGAGCTCGCGCAAGCGGCACGCGCACAAGGCTTCGAGGAGATTTGGCTCGCAGAGGTTGCAGGCGGCGATGCCTACGCAATTGCGGGCGCACTCGCGGTCGGTGTGCCTGGGATGCCGATCGGAACTGCAGTCGTTCCGGCGCAGACGCGCACGCCGATGGTGCACGCGATGGCAGCGATGAGCTTGAGCCAGCTCACCGACGGCAACTTCATATTGGGGTTGGGCTTGTCGTCGCCGAACATCGTGCGCGACTGGGGCGGCCAACCGTACGACAAGCCGCTCACGCGCATGCGCGAGCACGTGGAATTGCTCCGCACGATGTTGCGCGGGCAAAAGGTCGAGCTCAACGGCAAGACGTTGCAGAGCAAGCGTTTCAAGCTCGGTGGCGCGCCGGTCGGCGACGTGCCGATCTATCTCGGCGCCTTGAACGAACAGATGTTGAAGCTGACCGGCGAGCTTTGCGATGGCGTGATCCTCAACATGGTTCCCGAGTCGGCGTTGCCGCAGATCTTGTCTGCCGTGCGTGCGGGTGCAGAGGCCGCGGGCCGCGATCCCGCTACGATCGAGGTCGTGAGCCGGTTGCACGTCGTCATGATCGACGACGAGAAGGCCGGCCGCGAGTTGATCCGGAACGTGTTCGGCGCGTACGCGGCGACGCCCGGCTACAATAAGTGTTTCGAGTGGATCGGGTTCGAGCAAGAGGCGCGCGAGATTCGCGAGCGGTTTGCGAAAGGCGATCGCGCCGGTGTCGCTGCAGCCGTGAGCGACGAGCTGTGTGAAGCGCTCGCGGTGATCGGCAATGCGGACAAAGTGCGTGCTCGCGTGCGCGCGTACGCAGAACAAGGCGTCGACGTCTGCGTGATCAATCCGATCGCGGATCCGGCCGGCATCCAGAAGATGCTGCAGGCGCTCTCCGGTTGCTTGTCCGGGCTCGATTGCCGGCAGAGCGGTGTACTGCGGGCGACGAGTTGACCTCCGAGTCTTGACGCGTCACTCGAGGCCGACTGCGTAACCCGCCTGCACAGACCAGTACGCGACAGAGCCGACCACGTTACCGGTGTGCAGCACTGCACTGAGCTGATCGTTGCCGAACAAGCCGCTGCCGACCCCGACTTGGCCGGACCAACCGAGCGACTGGTCGGGCCACAACACGCCGATCGTGCCGTCGAGCAAGAAGCGGAAGCGCGGGTCGCGCGCATTCGGGACTTCGAGCTCTCCGCGCGCAAGCGATGCGCCCACGCCAGTAAACGCCGTGGTCTCGGGAATCCAGGCCGCGGGTAGGCGGGCGTCTTCGCGGGCTTCGCGCTCCGCGTCGCGAAAGCGTGGTGCAAAGCGGCCGGCGACGCGAACTGCCGCGCGGCCGAAGTCGCTCGGCAGCGCGAAGCTGCGGCCGGCGCCGGCATCGAAGCTCAACCCGGCGCCCAAGTAGTCGCGCTCGAGCGTGACGTAGCGATTGCCCGCGGCGCGCGCCGTCGCGTAGTAGCCGAGCCCGAACGGGATCGACGCCTGAAGCGCGACCTCGTCCGTGGCACCAGCGAGCCGCAGCTGTGCGCTGTCGAACGTGATTGTGTTGACCGAGGCACTCGCGGACAAGAGGCTGCCGCGATCACCGAGCAGCGCTTGGCGCCACAGGCCGAATGGGCGCGCAGTGCTTCCGTCGCGCATGCGAAAACCACCGGACAGCTCGGTCGAGCGGATTCGGCCACCGAGTTCGGCGGCAACCTCGCGTGCAGCGCTCGGCTGCAACACGCGCAAGCCCTTCTGCGGCGTGATCTCCGTGAGTGCGGCCGAAGCCTTGACGCCGAACGTCGAGCCATCGAGCTCGAGCTCCGCTCGGTTTGTCCACAAGCGCAGGCCGTCGCTGTCGAACAGCTCACTCGATGCGCGTGCGTAGTCTGTGCGGTCGGCTCCGGTCGGCGACCAGCTCGCGGGCCGATCCGCTGCGAGCGCAGCACGGTCGTCGTTGGACAAGCGGGGATCGGCCGCGCCCTGTTTCGCGAGTGTGTAGGCTTCGTCATTTCGATCGAGGCGGTGAAGCACGTAGACGCGCTGCCGGATCGGAAGCTCGGTGCCGTACTTCTCGAAGACTCGCGCTAGGGCGCTCTTGTCGTTCGCTTCGAGCGCGACGGCGAGTGCCTGTGCGTGTTGGCTCGTCCAAAGCAGGTCGTAGATGTCGTTCGCACTCGGTGCGAGCTCGGGTGCACGCGCGAGAGCTTTTTCGGCTTCGCCGAGCTCGCGCTTTGCTGCGACGAACTCGCGATGTTCGAACGCTGCGAACGCGAGCCGCTGGTGCAGCGTGATGCGCTGCTGCCAGTAGCCGGGGTCCGCGCGGAATCCGCCGAACTGTTCGGCTTCGCGAAGCAAGCCGGCGACGCGAGTGTCGTCGTCGGTGCGCGATGCGGCTTCGATCATGAGCCGGAGCATTTCGGCGTTCTTGAAGCGATCGAAGCCGGCTCTCGCAGTCGCGAATGGAACCTTCGGGTCCGCGTTTTCACGTTGCAGCTGGTAGAGGCGGGCGACGTCCCAGGAGCTCGCAGTCGGAAGCGCGACGAGCTCGCGTGCAGTTCGTTCGCAGACGTCGAGGTCGCCCGCTTCCCAAGCGACGTCATAGACCTGGCGAAGGAAGGTATCGTCGAGCGGTCCTGGAGCGCTCGTGAGCGCACGAAGTGCTGACTGGGTTTGACCGAGTCCAAGCCGCAAATCTGCGAGCACGACTGAGCGGGCCTGTGAGGGAAATAATGCGCTGAGCTCGGTTTGCGCGTCGGCGGCGAGTTCGGCCTTGCCCGACCGAACCAGAAGCCCCACTTTGATTTCCCAGGTGACAGGGTCGCGCCCGAGTGCACCGCGAAGTGCTGCATCGACGGCGGAAAGTGCAGCACGAGTATCGCCGAGCGCTTCATCGAGCGCGATCATCTCGCGAAGCTGAGCCCGAAGCCGTTCGATCTGACGCGGTGCTTGCGCCTGCGGAGCGGCCGCGCCGCGAGCCGGACGCCCGCCGCACGTGCGAGCGATCCGCGACTGAGGTGCGCGTGATGACGGCGTCAGACTCGAAAGCTCGCCGGTCTGCTTGGCTCGCCTTCGCTGGCGCGACGACCGAGACTTCGGCGCGCGTTCGGCTTGCGCTGCTGCACGCACTCGTTTCACAGGGGCTTCCGGATCGCTCGCA
>Ga0193752_1002089_pt1 | contig 15492 bp, 13 predicted proteins | sample H1c1metaG_FD_144924 | JGI IMG/M metagenome (GOLD analysis project Ga0193752, IMG submission 144924) | Soil microbial communities from a riparian zone of the East river system, Colorado, United States - H1c1 | ecosystem: Environmental > Terrestrial > Soil > Riparian zone | place: USA: East River... | reverse complement strand
GCGATGTCCTGAAAGGCGGCTTGCATTTTTTCCGCGTCGGCGGCGGTGGATTGGTCTGACATGCGTTTCCCCTTTCGAATCATCCACTTTGTGGCGTTTCTTGCGGTTTTTCTAGCGTTCCGGTACCTTGCTCGCGGCCATCGTCAGGCCTCCTAGGTAGGCTGCGACAAGAGATGGGTCAATTTTCCTCTCGGCCTGCGCTAGACAACAGCGCGAAGATCGGGATTTGAGCGGGTGACAAGGATGAGGGCAAATTTCCGCGGGTTCGGAAGCAGCCGTGTTTTGGGCCTGCTCGGCGTGTCCGCGCTCGCCTCGCTGGTGCGGCTGGTTCGACTCGACGCCCACCGTGAAAGTCACGCCCGTGCGACCCGGCGCGGAGCGGAATGTTCCCGCTGGCGGCCTGCAGGCGTCGGGCAACGGCCGCCAGTATGACGGCGACATTCGTCCCGTCGATGACTCGCGGCCGATCGGATCGGTTATCGCCGACAAGGGTGGCCAAAAGGCCCAACTCGACGCCGCGGCGAAGGATGCGGCGGAACGCGATAGCGCGGCCCGCGACGAGGAAGCCAAACGCAAGGCCGAAGCGCCGGCTCCCGTAACGCCGGCGTCGGTGCCGTCGGCGGACGCAGTGCCACCGCCACCGAATTTGACGGGGACGTCGACGCCGGTGCCGCCGCCACCGAATTTACCGGGAACATCGGCCCCGGTGTCGCCTCCGGGTCCGGTGACGTCCGCGCCGATGCCGCCGCCTTCGTCATCCGCACCGGAATCGGCGGCGCCCGCCGCGCTGCCGCCGCCAGGCAGCCCGCCGGCGGCCCAGCCATGAGCGTATCGGGCGCTGTGAACCAGGCATTCGAGAACAAGACCGACACTTACTTCGATCTCTAAATTTCGATCAGGATCGCCGATATGGACGACTCAGAATTCCACCGCCTGCGGCGCCTGCCGCCATACGTGTTCGCCGAAGTGAATGCGATGAAGGCACGTTCGCGCGCCGCCGGCCATGACGTCATCGATCTCGGCATGGGTAATCCCGACTTGCCGACCGCGCCGCACATCGTGGCCAAGCTCGCCGAGGCCGCCGCCAACCCGCGCGCCCATGGCTATTCGGCATCGCGCGGTATTCCCGGCCTGCGCAAGGCGCAGGCGGCCTATTATGCCCGCCGCTTCGGCGTCGAAATCGACCCGGAAAACGAGATCATCGTCACGCTGGGATCGAAGGAAGGGTTGGCCAATCTCGCCCAGGCGATCACCTCGCCCGGCGACATCGTGCTGGTGCCCAACCCGAGCTACCCGATCCACCCCTATGGTTTCATCATCGCTGGCGGCTCAGTGCGCCACATCCCGGTACCGGGCAGCACCTCGATCGAGGAGTTCCTGCCGGCGCTCGAGCGGGCAGTGCGCCACACTGTTCCCAAGCCCCTGGCCCTGGTGCTGAACTATCCGTCCAATCCGACGGCGCAGGTCGTCGACCTCGATTTCTACGGCGCCGTGGTCGATTTCTGCCGGCGGCAGGGCATCTGGATCCTTTCCGACCTTGCCTATGCCGAGATCTATTTCGATGGCGTGCCGCCGCCCTCGATCCTGCAGATTCCCGGCGCCCGCGAGATCGCCGTCGAATTCACGTCGATGAGCAAGACCTATTCGATGGCCGGCTGGCGCATCGGTTTCGCTGCCGGCAACAAGACGCTGATCCAGTCGCTGACGCGCATCAAATCCTATCTCGACTACGGTGCCTTCACGCCGATCCAGGTCGCCGCGACGGCGGCGTTGAACGGCCCCCAGGACTGCGTCGTCGAAGCGCGGGCGACCTACAAGGAGCGCCGCGACGCCCTGATGGAAGGCCTGCTTGCAGCGGGCTGGAACCTGCCGGCGCCGTCGGCCAGCATGTTCGCCTGGGCGCCGATCCCCAAGGAATTCGCCGAACTGGGCTCGCTTGCCTTCTCCAAGCTGCTGCTGACCCAGGCCCATGTCGCGGTCTCGCCCGGCATCGGCTTCGGCGAGCATGGCGATGCCCATGTCCGCATCGCTTTGGTCGAGAACAAGCACCGCATCCGTCAGGCGATTCGCAATATCCGCCAAGTCATGGCCGACCCCGGTCGCGCCATCGACCTTTATCTGCGCGGCGTCGGCGACAATGTCACCCCTCTGAAGGCGCGCGGCTGACCTCTCACCGCGGCGTATCGGACCTCATGAAAAAACCCCTGAAAATTGGCATCGCCGGCCTCGGCACGGTGGGCGCCGGCGTCGTCAAGATTCTCGCCGAGCATGGCAGGCTGCTGGCGCAGCGCGGCGGCCGGCCGATCAAGCTGGTTGCGGTGAGCGCGCGCTCGCGTGCCAAGAAGCGTGACATCGATCTCGCAGGTGTACGCTGGGAGCGCGATCCCATGGCCCTCGCGACTGCGCCCGACATCGACGTCGTGGTCGAGCTGATCGGCGGCAGCAGCGGCATCGCCCGTCGCCTGGTCAGCAAGGCGATCACTTCCGGCAAGCACGTCGTCACCGCCAACAAGGCGCTGCTCGCCATGCATGGCGCCGAGATCGCCGCCGCAGCCGAGAAGAAGGACGTGATGGTGGGTTTCGAGGCTGCCGTGGCCGGCGGCATCCCGATCATCAAGGCGTTGCGCGAGGGCCTGGTCGGCAATCGCATGCGCCGCCTCTACGGCATCCTCAACGGCACCTGCAATTACATCCTGACGACCATGCGCGAGACCGGCCGCGACTTCGATGTCGTGCTGGGCGAGGCGCAGGCCGCGGGCTATGCCGAAGCCGATCCGAGCTTCGATGTCGATGGCATCGATGCTGCGCACAAGCTCGCGGTCCTGACCGGCGCCGCCTTCGGCACGAAGGTCAACTTTGCCGGGATCCATGTCGAGGGTATCCGGCGCGTGACTTCGATGGACATCGAATTCGCGCAGGAGCTCGGCTATCGCATCAAGCTGCTCGGTCTTGCGCGAGAGACGAGATACGGTGTCGAGCAGCGCGTTCATCCCTGCATGGTCCCTCTGGCGGCGCCGATCGCCCATATCGAGGGCGTGTTCAATGCCGTGGTCGTCGAGGGCGACCATGTCGGCACCACGATGTTCCAGGGACGGGGCGCCGGGCAAGGGCCGACCGCCTCGGCAGTCGTCGCGGACCTGGTCGATGTCGCCCGTGGCCGCAGCATGCCCGCCTTCGTCGTGCCGGCGGCGCAGCTCGTCGACCGACCGGCCGCGCCGATGGATCGTCATTTTGGCGCCTACTACATGCGCCTGATGGTTCAGGACAGGCCGGGCGTGATCGCGGCGGTATCGACGATTCTGGCCAAAGAGCGGATCTCGCTCGAATCGATGTTGCAGCGCGGTCGCTCGCCCTCCGGCAAGGTGCCCGTCGTGTTGACCACCCACGAGAACGAGGAGGCGGCGATGCGGCGCGCGGCGGCCCGGATCGGCAAGTTGAAAGCGGTGCTCGAGGAGCCTTGCATCATCCGGATCGAGCAGTTCTAAACTTGGCAGGGGCGCGGCAGGGGGTAGAATGACTCTCGAGGCCGTAGTCCATCGCGTAACGCGTTGCGTTGGTTAAATGATTTGAAAAGGATGGGGGAAGCGATGGCCGACCAAGCCAAAGATGATGACGCCGGCAAGATGGATCGCAACCTGGCGCTGGAGGTGGTCCGCGTGACGGAAGCCGCCGCTCTCGCTGCGTCCAAACTGATGGGCCGCGGCGATGAGAAGATGGCGGACCAGGCCGCCGTCGATGCCATGCGCACGACCCTGAATTCGCTTGCCATCGAAGGCACCATCGTGATCGGCGAGGGCGAGCGTGACGAAGCGCCCATGCTCTATATCGGCGAGACGGTCGGGCTGGGCCGCGGCCCCAAGATCGACATCGCGCTCGATCCGCTGGAGGGCACGACGATCACCGCCAAGGGCCTGCCCAACGCGCTCACGGTCATTGCCATGGCCGATCACGGCGGCTTCCTGAATGCGCCCGACGTGTACATGGACAAGATCGCGGTCGGCGGCGGGCTGCCGGACGGCATCGTCGATCTCGACAAGACTCCGGCGCAGAATCTCAAGGATCTCGCCAAGGCGAAGAAAGTCGAACTTTCCGACCTCGTGGTCTGTATCCTCGACCGGCCGCGTCATGCCGAGCTTATTGCCAAGGTTCGCGAAGCTGGCGCGCGCATCGTATTGATCGGCGACGGTGATGTATCCGGCGTCATCGCCACCTCGACCGGTGATTCGGGCATCGATGTCTACATGGGCTCGGGCGGCGCGCCGGAAGGCGTGCTGGCGGCAGCGGCGCTGCGCTGCATCGGCGGCCAGTTCCAGGGCCGCCTGCTGTTCCGCAATGACGACGAGAAGGGCCGCGCACGTCGACTCGGCATCACCGATCTCAACCGTAAATACTCGATGATGGATCTGGCGAAGGGCGATGTGATGTTTGCCGCCACCGGGGTCACCAACGGCTCGATGCTGAAGGGCGTGCGGCGGTTCCAGAACGGTGCGGAGACGCACTCCATCGTCATGCGCTCCAAGACCGGCACCGTGCGATGGGTGAGCGCGCATCACAACTACTCGGTAAAGACCAACCTGCCGAGTTGGGCGTGATTATTCCCGCCTCGGTGCCCCTGCCGTTTGCTAGGATGGGGGCCGGAGGCGGACGATGCGAGGCACCCTCGTTGCTGTACTGCTGACGGTACTTGCCTGGAGCGGCACGACGCGCGCTCAGGAGGATGTTTGCGGGCAGTTCTCCTGGTCGGTGGGACGAGAAATCGACTTGTTCGCCGACGGTTTCCTGCCCACGGTCGGTAATGCGCAGTCGCTGCCCAAGGAGGGTGTTTTCGCCCTTTTGCTCAAACCGGTCGGCGATGTGATCTATCCGGTGACGCCCGAAAGCGGCAGCGACGGCAGTTATGGCGGTGTGGTCACGATCGAAAATATCCCGGCCGGCCGCTACCAGATCATCCTGTCGGAGGAGGCTTGGGTCGACGCCATTCAGGAGCGCACGCGCCTGCCTGTCCGCGCCTTCAGTCGTAACAAGGGATGTCCCGGGGTGCGCCAGATCGTGCAATTCGATGTTTCGGGGGAGCCGCTCACCATCGCGATCAGCCGCGCCGGTGTGCCCCGCATCAACATTGCGGTGGCACGGGTGTGGCCGTGGTCGATGCGGTAGGGGAGCGAACGCACGACGTTCAGCTCCTTGCTGCTGGGGAAAAGATCGTCTCCGATCGAATCTCCATGCGACAGCTCCCCATCTGGAACGCTCCACAGAGGGTTTGCGCTAGACTGCCCTCCATGTCGCCGCTCGACGATCTGCAATCTCCGCGCACTGCTCGTGCAGCCTTCCTTGGCATCGAACATTCGCTGACCGGCCGGCGCTGGGCATCGCGACTGGGCGACGAACGCGCTGCCCTGGCGATCGCACAGCGCCACGGCCTGCCCGATGCGGTGGCGCGCCTCCTGGCGGCGCGCGATGTCGCACTCGACGATGTCGCCGATTTCCTCGAGCCGACCTTGCGTCGCTTCCTGCCCGATCCGTCGCACCTGAAGGATATGGATCAGGCGGTAGCGCGACTGGTACGCGCGGTGCGGACGGGCGAACGCATCGTCGTGTTCGGCGACTATGACGTCGACGGCGCCACCTCGTCGGCTTTGCTGCTTCGGTTCTTTCGCAGCATCGGCGGCGATATCGGCGTCTATATTCCGGATCGCCGCAAGGAAGGGTACGGCCCGAACACGGCTGCGCTCCTCAAGTTGCGGGCCGACGGAGCTTCGGTGATCGTGACCGTCGATTGCGGCATCACCGCCTTCGAGCCATTGGCTGAGGCGCGGCGCGCCGGACTCGATGCGATCATCATCGATCATCATATGGGTGAGATCAGCCTGCCCGACGCCATCGCCGTGGTCGATCCCAACCGAATCGACGATGAAAGCCCGCACAAGCAGCTCGCCGCCGTCGGCGTGGCCTTCTTGCTGGTGGTCGGCGTCAACAGAGCATTGCGCGACGGTGGCTGGTATAGCCCCTCGCGACCCGAGCCCGACCTGCGCCAATGGCTCGATCTGGTGGCGCTGGGGACAGTCTGCGATGTCGTGCCGCTCACCGGCGTCAACCGCGCTCTGGTGCGGCACGGGCTTGCCGTCATGGCCAGGCGCGGCAACGCAGGCCTCGCCGCGCTGGCCGACGTGGCGCGCCTCAACGACGTGCCTAGCGCCTATCATCTCGGCTTCCTGCTCGGCCCTCGCGTCAATGCCGGCGGCAGGGTGGGACAGGCCGATCTCGGTTCACGGCTGCTGTCGAGCGACGATGCCCACGAGGTCGGGGCGCTGGCGTTGCGCCTCGACGAATTCAATGCCGAGCGCCGCTCCATCGAGCGCGAAGTCCTTGATCAGGCGATCGCCCGCATCGAGGGGCTTTACGGTCCCGATCGTAAGGACATGCCGGCGGCGCTGTTGGTCGAAAGCGAGGGCTGGCATGTCGGCGTGATCGGCATCGTCGCCAGCCGGCTGGTCGAACGCTATGGCCGCCCGACTTTCGTCATCGGCATGGACGGGGCCCTGGGCAAGGGCTCGGGCCGTTCGGTGCGCGGTGTCGATCTCGGTGCGGCGGTCATTGCGGCCCGGCAGGCCGGCCTGCTCGTCAATGGTGGTGGCCATGCCATGGCCGCGGGCTTGACGGTGGCGCGCGATTTGCTGCCGGAGCTGGCGCGCTTCCTCGACGGCCGCGTGGCGCCGCAGCTTGGCATTGCGCCGCCGGTGCGCGAATTGGGGATCGACGCTGCCCTGGCACCGGGTGCGGCTACGCAGGAACTGATCGGAATCATCGAGCGTGCAGGTCCTTTTGGTGCCGGCAATGCCCAACCGCGCTTCGCTTTGACGGATGTGCGGGTGAGCTACGCCCAGCCGGTGGGCGAGGGGCATGTCCGCTGTACCCTGATCGGCCGGGAACGTGGCAAGGTCAGCGCGATCGCCTTCCGCGCCCAATCTTCCGCGCTCGGGCCGGCCCTCCTCGACAGCGCCCGACCGGTCCTGCATGTCGCAGGCGCGTTGCGGCTGGACCGTTTTGGCGGCCGTTCGACGGTCAGTCTGCAGATCGACGACGCGGCCAGCGCGGCCGGATCGGCATTGGCTTGATTTTGCGAGGGGTAACCGCTAAATGCACCCGCGCCACCGGCCATGTTCCCATCGTCTAGAGGCCTAGGACACCGCCCTTTCACGGCGGTAACGCGGGTTCGAATCCCGCTGGGAACGCCAATGAATGCGATAAGTTGGGCCGGTAGCCATATTTCTTGTCCAACGGGTCGCCAATAAGCGTAGAGGAGGGACGATGGATCGCCAGGGCTTCTACTCCGTCGCTTTTCCCGGTCGATTGGGACGGGGCGCAGGTATGGTCGTTCTCGACGCGGGCCTCCTGGTTGGCGCGGATCCCGACGGCGGGAAGTACGATGGATCCTACAGATTCAATCCCGAGACCAACATGCTCGACTGCGAAATGACAATCGTCCTGGCACCGGGCAGCTGGGCAGTGACGCGTGCCACCGCCGGCACGCAATGGAAACCGTTCAAACTCGAGGTTTCGATACCGCGCGGTCCGTTTACCGATTTCGTGCACGTGGCGTCGACACCGGCAGGAAAGATCAACCTACTGCTGAGCAAGATCAGGGATTTTCCGCCTTAAGGCTGGGCGGCGTGTCCGACGTGATTGGTTGCCCGCTCTGCATCGGTTGCTTTCGCCCCAGCGTCAATCCGGAGTTGAAAAGATACTGGGAAACACGCACGCAAAAGCGGCCTCCGATGGAGGCCGCTTTTGTTTTCTTGACCGGGGCTTATCGGGCCGGAGTGTAAACCGTCGTCGTCGTAGCGCTGCCCGGCACGGGATCAGTGTAGACCACCGGAGCCGTCGTGACCGTCGGGGTAGGCTGGACGACGGTGCGGTCGTTTCTGACAGTGCAAGCAGCAGTAAGGCTGCATGTCACAATAGCCAAGAGGGCGATATTCTTCATAAGTTCGTCTCCCAGATGTTCCGCTTAGTTAACGGTGGTCGTCACCTATGGTTGCATTGGATTCCGGTCATCCCTCGCGCATCGCAGGCAGAGGTCATCAGTCGTGAAAAAACTCATTAACGCCCCCCGGCATGTTGTCCGCGAAATGCTGGAAGGCTTCGTTGACTTCGTGCCGCATCAGGCACTGCTCGAAGACGAGAGTGTCGTTGTCCGCGCTGATCTGCCGGCGCGATCCGAACGGTTGGTGGCGGTGTTGTCCGGTGGAGGCAGCGGACATGAGCCCGCCCATGCCGGCTATGTCGGACCGGGCCTGCTCACGGCCGCCATTGCCGGCGACGTCTTCACCTCGCCGAGTGTCGATGCGGTGCTCGCCGCCATCCGCGCGGTTTCGGGACCAGCGGGCGCCGTGCTGGTGGTCAAGAATTACACGGGCGATCGGCTGAATTTCGGCCTCGCCGCCGAGCTTGCGGTCGCCGAGGGGATTCCCACCGAGGTCGTTGTGGTGGGCGACGATGTGGCGCTGCGCGACACGGTCGACCGTGCGCGACGTCGCGGCATCGCCGGCACGATCCTCATTCACAAGATCGCCGGTGCCGCCGCGGCGATGGGCAAGCCCTTGATTGAAGTGGCAGAGGCGGCACGCGCCGCGGCTGCCGTCCTCGGTACGATGGGTGTGGCCCTGGGTGCCTGCACGGTGCCGGCAGTCGGCAAGCCGGGCTTCGTTCTGGGTGACGAAGAAATCGAGCTCGGGCTTGGCATCCATGGCGAAAAGGGTGTGCGTCGCGGTGCGATGCAAAGCGCCGACATCCTGGTCGCCACCCTGCTGGAGGTGATCGTCGAGGATCTGACGCTGGAGCGTGGTGACCGTGTCGCCTTGCTGGTCAACGGGCTGGGCGGCACGCCGCCAATGGAATTGGCGATCGTCGGACGTCAGGCGCTTGCGGTGCTGCGTGGCAGAGGCATCGAGGTCGAGCGCGGCTGGACCGGCACCTTCCTGAGCGCACTGGAGATGCCGGGCTGCTCGCTTTCCTTGCTCAAGCTCGACGACGCACGACTTGCCCTGCTGGATGCGGAGGCAGCGGCACCGGCCTGGCCAGGTGGAGGCAAGATCAATCCGGCGCGGCGTATCGCGCCGTGGCCGGCTACTGCGGCGCCGATCGGGATCGCATTCGCGCCCGGCCCGTTGTCGGCACGCATCCAGCGAGCTGTCGGAGTCGTAGCCGATGCGCTCGAAGCGGCGGAAGGGTTGCTGACCGATCTCGACAGCGCTGCAGGCGATGGCGACCTTGGCATCAACATGGCGCGTGGCGCGGCCGCCATCCGCGCGCTGCCGGTTACCGCTTGGGCAACGCCGGAGAGTGCGCTCATCTCGATCGGCGACGCACTGCGACGCGCGATCGCCGGCAGCTCGGGGCCGTTCTATACGGCCGCATTGCTGCGGGCCGCGCGACGGCTTGCCAACCAGCCCGAGCCTTCGGTGGCGGATTGGGCCGAGGCATTCGAGGCTGCGGTAGATGCCGTGACAGAGCTGGGCGGCGCCGAACCTGGCGATCGCACGATGGTCGATGCCTTGCGACCGGCTGCCGATGCGTTCGCCCAGGCGGTGCGGGCTGGCCTTCCGGTCGACGAAGTCTGGGCTGCCGTCACAACCGCCGCCGAAGCCGGTGCCGCCGCCACGGCCGACATGTATCCCCGCCTCGGGCGCGCAAGCTATCTCGGCGAACGCGCGGTCGGCGTTCCGGACGGCGGCGCCTTCGCCGTGGTTATCTGGCTCAGGGCACTCACACCAGCGATCGGTTGATGGGCGGGGCTGGCTCTAAGGGGCGTGTCACCAAAAAGCCGCGAAAGCTCGCTCTAGTCGAAAGACTAAGATCGAGAGCGTCGAACCGGAGGATTCATGCAACGCTTCGTTATTCTCACCGCGCTGATAGGCCTGCTGCTTTCTCCGCTGGTGGCGGCGGCGCAGGAATTGACGCTCAAACGCGTCATGCTGTCGTCGGGTGGCCTCGGCTACTTCGAGTATGAGGCGAATATCGAGGGCGATGCGACGCTGAAGCTCACGGTGGCACTGGGGCAGGTGGATGACGTTCTGAAAAGCCTGGTCGTTTATGACGACAAAGGCGGCGTCGGCGGTCTCAGCCTGCCCGGCCGCGAGCCGCTGGCGCAGACCTTCAAGGATCTGCCTTTCGACCAGGAGGCGCTCGGATCGCCCGCCGCGCTCCTCGCCACGCTCAAGGGGGCCGAAATTTCCGTAGGCGGCCGCCGTGCGCTGGCGGGCCGTGTGGTCTCGGTTCAGGAGGAGACGACCAGTTCCGGCGACGGCCATGCCACCACGACACGGACACGGGTCACGCTGATGACCGACCGCGGCCTGCAGCAATTCATCCTGGAGGACGCCGAGGATCTGCAGTTCAGCGATGCGGTGTTGCGCGACAAGATCGGCCAGGCGTTGCTCGCCCTCTCGAGCAATCGCGCCCGGGATGCCCGCACGCTCGAGCTTTCGACGCGCGGCGAAGGCAAGCGCACTGTGCGTGTCGCCTATATCGTCGAGGCGCCGGTGTGGAAGGCATCCTATCGACTGACGCTGCCGGCGGACGCGACGGCGCCGAAAGCCGCGCTGCAGGGCTGGGCGACGGTCGAGAATCTGAGCGGCCAGGATTGGAAAGACGTCGAACTGACCTTGGTGTCGGGCCGGCCTGTCGCCTTCCGGCAGGCACTCTACAATGCCTACTACGTCAATCGGCCGGAAATACCCGTCGAGGTCGCCGGGCGTCTGATGCCGAACGTCGATCGTGGTGGCGTCGCCATGAAGACCGCCGCCGCCCCGCCGCCCCCACCCATGCCGGCGCCCGCGCCGGCCCAGCAACGATCGCGTCTGGAACGCGCTCCTTCATCGTCCGTCGACAACTTCTCGATTGCGGGCGCTGCCGAGCCGGCGGAAGCGGTCGACGCCGCTACCCAGGTCACGTTCAAATTCCCGCGGCCGGTGACGGTGGCCAATGGCCGCACTTTGTCGATTCCGGTGATCGACCGGCAGTTGCCGGCGCAGCGGCTCGCACTCTACGAGCCCAACACCAGCGCGCGCAATCCGATGGCGGCGCTGAAGCTGGTCAATGACGGCGAGACCGGCCTGCCGCCCGGCATTCTCACCCTGTACGAGCGCGACAAGGCGGGAGCGGTGGCCTATGTCGGCGACGCGCGACTTTCCGCGTTCCCGGCCGGCGAGACGCGGCTGGTTGCCTATGCCGTCGACCAGAAGATCGTGGTCGAGCGCGATGTCGCCCAGGCCGAGCGGCTTGCCACAGGTTCGATTGCACAAGGAATACTGCACTACAGCAACATCGTCCGTCAGACCGTCACTTATCGGGTGAAAGGTCCGGCCGCGGAGCCGCGGCAGCTGATCATCGTCCAGCCGCGCCTTGCCGGTTGGAGGTTGGTCAAACCAGAGGGCAAGGACGTGGAAGTGAGCGAAGGCAACTATCGCGTGCCCGTGCAGCTGGCCGGTGGCGACCAGACTCAGACCTTCGAGATCGTGCAGGAACGAACGATTCTCCAGGAAGTGCGCCTGCTCGATGCGCCACCGGATCAGATCAAAATCTTCGCCCAGGCACGCGAGTTCGACACCAAGACGCGTGAAACGCTGGCTCGTGTCCTTGGCCTGCAGCAAACTGTCGCCGATGCTCGCCAACGCGGCGCGAAAATCGCCGCCGACCACGACCAGATCGTCCAGGATCAGGTCCGGCTTCGGGATAATCTTGCGCGTGTGCCGGCCAATAGTGATCTCCAGCGTCGCTATCTTGCCAGCCTCGACAAGCAGGAGAACGAGTTGGAAGCCCTCAAGGCGCGCAAGATCGAGGCGGACAAGGGCGTCGAGGCGGCCGAGAATGCGCTCCGGGCCTATATTCTGCAGGCCGGATGAGACGCCCGGAACCCGCCAACATTTGCCCACCAAGCGTGCATGACGTAACCTGACACTTGGTTTCCTTGGGGGGAGAGCTTTGATGCGGGCGCCGTCGGTTTGTCGTGTTGTGCTCCTGGCGCTCGTGTGTGCTGTGGCTGGCTGCTCCGGCCGTACCGTCGAATGGACGGCGCCGGGGTGGTACCTGCAGAAGCCGCATCTCGTCGTTTTCGGTTCGGACCGATTTGCCGGCCCATACCCGTCCTTCGATCTGTGCGAGGACGCGCGCATGCATCTGGATCGCCCCAATCAGTTTCTTTGCCTGGAAGAAATCAGGAAACCGGGATTCATGGGAGCGCCCCGATGATCGAGCAAACATTGGGCATTGCCACCAAGGATGGCCAGATGGAGACCTTCATCTGCTATCCTGAGCGTGGCGGGCCGGTTCCGGCTGTCTTTCTGATGATGGACGCGCCCGGCATCCGCGAGGAACTACGGGACATGGCGCGCCGGCTGGCGACCGCCGGCTACTATGTGCTGCTGCCGCATCTCTATTATCGTGCCGGACGCGACGCCGTTTACGGCCCGGACGTCCTGAAGCACGGTAGCGAAGAACATCAGCGCATGCGCGCCGTGCGCACCAAAATGACCATTCCGCCCGTCATGGAAGACGTGGCGGCGATGCTGGCGTTCACCGATTCTAAGAAAGAGGTGAAGCGGGGGGCGGTGGGCATCCACGGCTATTGCATGAGCGGGCCTTATGCTCTGGCTGCCGCTGCGCGCTATCCCGATCGCATCGCAGCCGCAGCCTCGTTCTATGGCACCTGGCTGGTCAGCGACGCCGTCGAGAGCCCACATCTCAACCTCGGCAAAGCCAAGGGCGAACTCTATATCGCCTGCGCCGAACATGACGACCTGGCGCCGCTGCCCATGGTCGAGGAGCTGAAGGGGCTCTTCGAAAAATCAGGCGCCAAGGGTGAGCTCGAAATTTACCCCAAGGTCCATCACGGCTTTGCTTTTCCCGAACGTTGGTGCTTCGACAAGCCTGGCGCCGAACGGCACTGGGAACGGCTGTTCGCTCTCTATCGCAGGCAGTTGTGATCCAACCTGGCTATTTCGGCACGCCATTGGTCGGCACGAACTTCTGCACACGGTTCGCGTTGTCGACCTCCCCGGTATAGACATTCCCTTTGGAGTCGACGGCAATGTTGTGCACCCAGTGGAACTGGCCGGCATAGCGGCCGGAGCGGCCGATGCTACCAACAACGGCACCGTCGGAGCGCCGCAGGATACGCATGACGTTGTTCTCGCCGTCGACGTTCAGCAGGTAGGTCTGATTGGCGTCAGGCCAGAAATTGAGATCCCAAACCGCGCCGTTGCCCAGCGTGCCCTTCTCGAAGAACCATTCGGTGATGTAGGTGCCGTCCTTCTTGAAGACCTGGATGCGGTTGTTGGTGCGATCGCAGACATAGACGAAGCCGTCTCGCGAGACCTTGGCGCAATGCACGGGATTGCCGAATTGCTGAGCGACCGGCGCGGCGGGATCGTATTTGGGCATCTTCTCGTCTGACGGCTTCTTGCCGTAGGCCCCCCAATGGCGCTTGTAGGCGCCCGTGTCGGCATCGAACACGATAACGCGACGGTTGCCGTAGCCGTCTGCGATAAAGACTTCATTGCTGGAAGGATCGACCTCAATGTCGGCTGGTTTGCCGAGGAGGGCAGGATCATTGCTGCCTCCGGAAGGCGCGATCTTGCCGATCGCCATCACGAACTTGCCGTCCTTGGTGAATTTCAGGACCTCACCGTCGGTGTCGGCATTGCCCCCAACCCAGACAAAGCCTTTATGATCGACGTAGATTCCGTGCTCGCGGCCGACCCAATTGTAACCGTCGCCTGGGCCGCCCCAGCCCTGGATGAAGTTGCCGCCGGCGTCGAATTCCATGACCGGTGGGGCCGGTATGCAGCACTTGCTGCGTGGCGGCTTGAGCGTCGCGCCGCGTTCGTCCTCACTGAGGGAACGCGGCCGCTGGAGGATCCAGACATGGTCCTGCGCGTCCACCGCCACCCCGCCGATCTGACCGAACAGCCAGTTGTTGGGCAGCGGCTTGGGCCAAAATGGATCGACTTTGAATTCCGGCACGGCTTGTGCCACGGCAGGCGATGACAAGGCGGCAACGCTCATCAGCGCGGCCGAAGCCGCACCCAGAAATCCGTTCAGGACACTGGTCAATGCAAGCCGCCTCATCACACCCTCCGCCGTTAGCGATCGAGCCAGACATCCTCGAAACGCCAGTGATTGTAGATTGTATTCACCGCCAGGTTCAGCCCTTTGACCGAGGGCTGCCAGCAGGTGGCGGCCCAATCGTGAACGATCACAGGTCGTGCGCCATCCTCCTGCAGCTTCTTGTCGATATCCCACACCAGTTTGCGGCGGGTCTCATAGTCGGTCATCCGCGATTGCTGATCGAACAGTTTCTCGATCTCGGGGTTGCAATAGCCTGTATAGTTGCGCTCGGAGCCGCAGCTGAAGGTCTCGTAGAAGACGACATCCGGATCGTCGATGCCGACGCCCTGCACGTTGAGGCCTACGGTATAGTCCTTGCGCATCATGCGATTGTACCAGACGGCAGTTTCGATCGGCTCGAGATCGGCCTGGATATTGACCTGCTTGAGATGATCGATGAGCAACACCGCGGCATCGCGATAGGTGGGTATGTTACGTGTGGTGACCTTGATGCGAAGCGGCTTCTCGGCGGTGTAACCGAGATCGGCCATGATCTTCCGTCCTTCCTCGCGGCTCTTCTCGACATCGGGTCCGTAGCCCGGGAGGGTGGCCAGGACATCCGGCGGCATGCCCCAGCGGCCTTCCGGTGGCGGCAGCATTATGCCGCCGATCTTGCTGGTGCCCTGGCTCAAAATCTCCACGAACGCCTTGCGGTCGATCGACAGCGCCATGGCGCGGCGGACCTTGGCATTGTCGAACGGCGGCTTGTCGCGATTCACCAGGAGATTGGACAAGGTGTAGGTCGGCAACATCTCGCAGATCGCGTTAGGTGATTGCTGCTTGAGGTCCTTCAGAAGCGGTGCAGTAATCTCGGCCGTGAAGGTAAGATCCATCTTGCCCGAGGCGAAGGCCAGCAGCGACGTCGCGCGGTTGGGAATGATGGTGAATTCGATGCCGTCGAGATAGGGCCGGCCAGGTTTCCAGTAATCGGGGTTTTTAACCAGCTTGATCGATTCGTTCTGCTTCAGCTCGGCAAACTTGAAGGGGCCGGTGCCGATCGGCTTGGTGCGCATCTGCGCCACCGGCACGTGGCAGGGATAGACCGGCGAAAAGGCACCCGCGAGCATGGTGAGCAACGACGGCTGCGGCCTGTCAAGATGGAAGGTGACCTCATTGGGACCGTTGGTCGTCACTTCCTTGAGATTGAAATACCAGGACTTGCGCGGATTCTTGCGCAGCTTGGAATCCTCTCCGCCCTTCAACATGTCCCAGGTGCATTTGACGTCGGCGCTGCTGAACGGCTTGCCGTCGTGCCACTTCACGCCCTCGCGCAGCTTGAAGGTGAGGTCCTTGCCGTCGTCGCTCCATTTCCATTCGGTCGCGAGA
>Ga0193752_1002088_pt1 | contig 15499 bp, 12 predicted proteins | sample H1c1metaG_FD_144924 | JGI IMG/M metagenome (GOLD analysis project Ga0193752, IMG submission 144924) | Soil microbial communities from a riparian zone of the East river system, Colorado, United States - H1c1 | ecosystem: Environmental > Terrestrial > Soil > Riparian zone | place: USA: East River... | reverse complement strand
CGAGGCTCGTCGAGGCCAACCTCGTCGTGATCGAACTCGACGAGCCGTGGACGCGACGTCCACTTGTGCTGGGCGTTCGCGATCCATCCTCGCTGCCGCCCGCGACGCGGCTGCTCCTGGATTACCTGCGCCAGGACGGCAGCGCCTAGCGCGGCGTCGCGAGCGGCGAAGGGCCCTTGCCGAACGGCGACTGTTCGCGCCTGCCGACTTTGGCTAGTCGTTTCCGTCACCCGATCGAAGGAGGCGGCGGTTCAGATGGCCGAAGGCGCGAAGACGATGTTTGCCAAGCTGTGGGACGACCACGTGATTGCCGAACTCGGCAACGACACGGCGCTCCTGCACGTCGACCGGCATATCCTGCACGACCTCGGCGGTTCGCGGGCACTGCTCGATGTCAAGGAGCGCGGGCTGCCGGTGCACAACCCCGAGCTTACCTTCGCCACCATCGATCACACCATCTCCAGCGCGCCCGGCCGGCACGGCACCATCCCGCGGGGAGTCGAGCTGATGACGGCGCTGCGCGAGGAGACCGCCGCCGCCGGTATCCGGCTGTTCGACGTCGACGAGGCGGGGCAGGGCATCGTGCATGTGATGGGACCCGAGCTCGGGATCACGCTGCCGGGCAGCCTGCTCGTTTGCGGCGACAGCCACACCTGCACCCATGGCGGCCTTGGCGCGCTCGCCTTCGGTGTCGGCTGGAGCGAGCTTGCGCATGTGCTGGCGACCCAGACTCTCTATCAGAAGCGGCCGCGCGCGATGCGCGTGTGCTTCGAAGGCCGGCCCGGTCCGGGCGTCACGCCGAAGGACCTGATCCTCGCCTTGATCGGCAGGATCGGAGTCGATGGCGGTACGGGCTACGCCGTCGAATATGCCGGCAGCGCCATCCGCGACATGTCGGTCGAGGGACGGTTGACGGTCTGCAACCTCTCGGTCGAGCTCGGTGCGAAGATGGGCATGATTGCGCCCGACGAGAAGACCTTCGAGCATCTCGCGAGCACGCCGCTTGCGCCAAAGGGCGTCTTGTGGCTGCGCGCGGTCGAGGCGTGGCGAAGATTGCCGAGCGATCCCGGCGCAGTGTTCGACCTCGAAGTCGAGATCGACGCGTCGCGTGTCTCTCCCCAGATCACCTGGGGCACGAGCCCCGAGCATGTCGTCGCGGTCGATGGGCGCATTCCCGACCCGGCCGCCATAGACGATCCCGAGCGCCGCAAGGCGGTCGAGACGGCGCTGGACTATATGGGCCTGCAGGGTGGCGCATCGATCGCGGGCACGCCGGTCGACTGGGTGTTCATCGGTTCCTGCACCAACAGCCGCCTCTCCGATCTGCGCGCGGCAGCGGAGGTGGCGCGCGGGCGCAAGGTCAATCCGCGGGTGCGCGCCTGGGTCGTGCCCGGCTCCGAGAACGTCAAGCGCGACGCCGTCGCTGAAGGACTCGACAAGGTCTTCGTCGAGGCCGGCTTCGAGTGGCGCGAACCCGGCTGCTCGATGTGCCTGGCCTCGAACGGCGAGCAGGTGCCGCCCGAACAGCGCTCGGTGTCGACCTCCAACCGCAATTTCGTCGGCCGGCAGGGGCCGCGCGCACGCACGCACCTGGCGAGTCCGACGATGGCCGCCGCAGCCGCCATCATGGGCGCCATCGCGGACGTGAGAACCCTGGAGCACCTGCCATGAAACGCTTCACCCGGCTTACCTCGATCGCCGCACCGCTGATGCGGGCCAACATCGACACCGACATCGTGATCCGCATCGAACGCATGGTCGGGAATTCCATCCGCGGCGGCCTCGGCAAATGGTGCTTCGCAGCACTCCGCTATCTGCCGGACGGATCGGAGAACCCCGACTTCATTCTCAATCGCGCGCCCTACCGCGATGCCGAGATCCTGGTCACGGGACCGAATTTCGGCTGCGGCTCCTCGCGCGAGCCGGCGGTCTGGGCGCTGCAGGAAATGGGCATCAAGGCCATCGTCGGCTCGGGCTTCGGCGACATTTTCTACAACAACTGCTTCCAGAACGGCGTCCTGCCGGTCGTGCTCGATCCCGAGATCGTTCAGGCAATCGCGGGCGAAGTCGAGGAGACCCAGGGCACCGGCCGCCTCACCGTCGACCTCGATGCCTGCGAGGTGACGACTCCATCAGGCCGAAGGCACGCCTTCGCCGTGGAACCGCGGCGGCGGTCGGCGCTGCTCGACGGACTGGACGAAATCGGAGCGACCCTGAGGCGCGACGGGGAGATTCGCGCCTTCCAGGAAAGGGACCGGGGCCGGCGGCCGTGGATCTGGACGACCGGCGCCGAGGAGTAGGGGCGCCGGCCGTCGCGATTGGCGAAGGCAGCTTCCCGAATGAGCATTCGACAGGATTCCCTTCAGCCGATTTTACTCGCGGAACAAGAGCAATCGGGGGGAATCGAATGAGTGACAAGGCCATAGCGGCCATCGGCGGCCGGCTCGACCGTCTGCCTTTTTCGCGGACAATATGGTATTTCGTGGCGTTGATCGCGCTCGGCGGCGTGTTCGAGCTCTACGATCTGTTCATGACGGCCTATATCGCGCCGGGCCTCGTCAGAAGCGGCCTGTTCGTCGCCAAGCCGCCCAGCTTTTTCGCCCCGACGGGCGTCGGCTTCTTCGTCTTCTGTACCTTCGCCGGCATGTTCGTCGGCACGATGGGGTTTGGTTTCGTCGCTGACCGTGTCGGGCGTCGCGCGATCTTCACCTATTCCCTCGTCTGGTACTCGCTGGCCTCGACGATCATGGCGTTTCAGACGAGCGCCGAAGGCGTCAATCTCTGGCGCTTCATCGCCTCCGTCGGCATCGGTCTCGAGCAGGTCACCATCGACACGTTCATTCCGGAGATGGTGCCGCCGCAGGGACGCGGCCGGGCCTTTGCCTTCTACCAGTTCATCGCGTTCCTCATCGTGCCGGTCGTCGCCTTCCTGGGCTGGCTGCTGGTGCCGCTCAGTCCGCTCGGCCTCGACGGTTGGCGCTGGATCGCGCTGATTTCTGCGGCAGGGGCGCTTTGCGCCTGGTGGCTGCGTCGCAGCCTGCCGGAAAGCCCGCGCTGGCTGGCGCGGCACGGCCAACTCGAAAAGGCCGAGCGGACGATGGATGACATCGAGGCGCGGGTGCGGAAGGATATCGGCGCCCCGTTGCCGCCGGTTCAGGCCACCCGGCCGGAGCGCCCCGGCAACAGTACCTTCGGCGAGCTCTTTCGTCGGCCGTATCTGAGCCGGACGGTCATGATGTCGATCTTCAACTTCCTTTCGGTCGTCGGCTATTACGGCTTCGCTGCTTGGGTGCCGACGCTTTTGATCGACAAGGGCATCACGGTCACGACGAGCCTGCTTTATGCCTTCATCATCGCGATCGCCAATCCGGTTGGGCCGCTGCTGGGCTTCCTGGTGGCCGATCGCATGGAGCGCAAATGGGCGCTCGTCTGTTCGAGCCTCGGCATCGGCGGATTCATGCTGCTGTTTGCGCTGCAGACTAATGAGATCGCGATCATCGCCTTTGGCGTGCTGGTGACGCTGTCGAACAACTGGCTGTCCTTCACCTTCCACAGCTACCAGGCGGAGCTGTTCCCGACCCGTGTACGCGCACGGGCTGTCGGCTTCGTCTATGCCTGGGGAAGGGCAAGCGCGGCTTTCGTAGGCCTCCTGATCGGCTTCTTCTTTGGCCAGGGAGGCACCATGGCCGTGGCGATCTTCATCGGGATTGCAATGGTCGGCGTAATTCTCGTGATCGCCATCATGGGGCCGCGTACGCTCAATCGGCCACTGGAGGAAATCTCGCAATGACAGTCCTGCCGCCGGCGATATCGAGCTTCGCGGTCGCACCCGACGGGGTGCGGCTGGCGGTGTACGAGTGGGGAAACCTCTCGGGACCGGAGCTCCTGCTGGTTCACGGCTTTGCCCAATGCCATCTCTGCTTCACGCCCCAGGTGCGGAGCGCTCTGGCGCAGGACTTCCGCATTGTCGCCTTCGATTTCCGCGGGCACGGGGCGTCCGACAAACCCGGCGACGCGCGCGCCTATCAGGGCCGCGAGGTCTGGGCCAGGGACCTCGCGGCCGTTCTCGACCATGCGAAGCTGAAGCGGCCCGTCGTCGCGGGATGGTCGATGGGCGGCCGTGTCCTGCGCCAATACCTGATGAATTTCGGCGATGCGCGCCTCGCCGGCATCAACTTCGTGGCGTCCCTGGTGATCGAGAATCCCGAGCATCGCGGCTCGACGTCGCCGCATCGGCAGGGCACTGGCCAATCGCTCGGCGAGCAGCTCGAGGCCACGATCCGCTTCCTCGATGCGTGCTACGGCATCAAGCCGAGCGAAGCCGATTTCCGCTTGGCGCTGGCCTACAACATGCTGCTGCCCGGGCCGGTGCGGCAGGCGATCTCGGGCTGGTCGACCGATCCGGCCGAGACGGTCGCGGCGTTGAAGCGCATACGGGTGCCGGTGCTCGTCACGCAGGGCCGAAAGGATGCGATCGTGCTGCCTCAGGCGGCGGAGGCGACCGTGGCCGCCATCCCGCACGCGCGCATTTCCTGGTTCGACGAATGCGGCCACTCGCCCTTCTGCGAAGATGCGCCGCGTTTCAACGCCGAACTGTCGGCGTTCGTGATGGCAGCACAGCAGAATCGATGAGCCGGGATCAGTCGTTGGCGGCGCCGAACCGCAGCGGTCGGTAGAAGGCGCGGATATCCTCGACCAGGCGATCGGGCTCTTCGAGGGCGGCGAAGTGCCCGCCACTCGGCATCACGGTGTGGCGGCGCAGATTATAGGCGCGCTCGATCCATTCCTTCGGCGGCGGCGGTGCGAGGTCGGCCGGGAAGGCGGCGAAAGCGGTCGGTGTCTCGACGCGCTGGCCGGCCGGCAGGCCGCGGATGTCCTGCTCGGTGACGCCGCGGTAGAGCCAGGTCGCGGTGCCCGCCGTGCCGGTCAGCCAATAGACCATGATATTGTCGAGCAGCATGTCCATCGAGAAACGGTTGAGCGGATTGCCGCCGCAGTCGCTCCAGGCCTGGAATTTCTCGACGATCCACGCGGCGAGCCCGACCGGCGAATCGGTCAAGGCCACGCCCAAGGTCTGTGGCCGCGTCGCCTGGATGCGCTGATAGGCGGTCTTCTCGTCGCGGTCGGCGCGCGCGGCGGCGAGCCATGCCTGTTCATCGGCGCTGAACTCGGTCTTCTTGAGATCGATGCCCGGGCGCAGGCCCATCATGTTGAGATGCAGGCCGAGCACGCCGGAGCGCCAATCGTCCTTCTCGTCGCGAATCGGATGGTCGAAAGCGAGCCAGGAGGAAACCACGGCGCCCCAGTCGCCGCCTTGTGCGCCATAGGGCCGGCGGTAGTTCAGAGTCTCGTGCACCAGGCGGTGCCAGAGACCGGCGATGGAGCGCGGGCCCATCGGGCCGATGCTGCCGTCGGCACGCACCGGCGGCCCGGAGAATCCATAGCCCGGCAAAGACGGTGCGATGACGTCGAAAGCATCGAGCGGATCGCCGCCGTGGTTTTCCGGATGGGCAAGCTTGTCGATGATGCCGAGGAACTCGACGATCGAGCCCGGCCAGCCGTGGGTGACGACCAGCGGCAGGGGGCGCGGCGCGTCCTCGACCTCGGTTCCCGGCTCGCGGATGAAATGCAGGCGCTGCGGGCCGAGATCGACCAGATAATTGGGCCAGCGATTGATCGATTCCTGGCAGCGCTGCCAGTCATAGCCATGGCGCCAATGGTCGACCAGATCGATCAGGAAGTCCGGATCCGTGCCGGACGCCCAACTGCCATTGTCGGCGATGCGCGCCGGCGGCCGCCAGCGACGCAGCCGCTCGTCGAGGTCGATCAGCGCCCGTTCGGGCACATCGACGGTGAACGGCTCGGGCGTGTCGTAGCGCGGTTCCGGATCGGTTTCGGAGGGCGTGTCGGGCATGCCCCGAGATTAGGCTGGGAATGATGACATTCCGAGGGCCGGTCTTCAGGCTTTATGCCAGCAGGTCGCCCCGCAAACGCTGTAGAACGCCGTCGTCGAGCCCCAGCGCGCCCTCGGCGAAGCGTTCCGGGTCGGCGAAGTCCTCGCGCACGGCTGCAAAAGCGGCGTCGAGATAGGCGGCGCGGGCCTCGACGATGGCTGCACGCGTGTCGGTGGCGAGTTCGGGATAGCGGCCGATATGGCCGGTCCAAAGGTCGTTGGTGCGCAAATAGTCATGGACCACGGTCTCCCAAGGCACGCCCAGCAGGGTGAGCAGGAGGGCCGCGGCGAAGCCGGTTCGGTCCTTGCCGGCAGTGCAGTGGAACACCAGCGGCCGGCGCGTGCCGTCGCTCAGGGTGGCGAACAGCGTGCGGAAGCCGGGTGCGCAGCGCCGGGGATAGTCGCGGTAGTGCTCGGTGAGGAAATGGGCCATCAGCTCGGGGCTGGCGCTGCCGTCGGCAATCGCGCCGCGGATGCGCTCGCCGATGCCGGGCTCGATATGGGCGCCGATGATGATGGCGCCGGTGCCCTCGACGCGGTGCGGCGTCTCGGCCGCCTCGTTGATGCCGCGCAGATCGACGATCGTGCGCACGCCCAGCCGCCCTATCTCCTGGCGGTCGGTGTCGGTCAGGTTCCCGAGGTGGGCGGAGCGGAAGACGAGTCCGTGCCGTACCGTCCGTCCGTCCGCTGTGCGATAGCCGCCGAGATCGCGAAAATTGGAACCGCCCTCAAGGGCAACAACATTTGTAAGCATGTTCCATCATGTATCAGAATTTCTGCTTCAAGCCGACCATGACAGCGCGCCGCAATCCGAACTGCGGCGCGCCGACACCGACGCCCGTGCCATCGCGAATCATGTAGGAATTGTCGAACAGATTTATGACGTCGATCCGCGCCTCGGCACCGCGGCCGATCGGCAGCTTCTGTATCAGCGAGAGACTGAGCGAGGTGTAGCCCGGCAAGGCAAGGCCGTTCGGCACGTTGTTGACGGCGTCGTCGGCCCGCAGGCCGCTGCCCAGGAGGAAGTCGGCCGATACCCGCGTCGCCCAGTCGGAACCATAGTTGAAGGTGTAGGCGGCGCCCGCCGAGCCGGTCCATTGCTGGTCGTGGTCGAGATAGATGTAGTTCTGGGCGATGTAGGCCAGGTCCGCCGCGGCGAAATTGAACTGCGCGGAATTGATGTTGGTGCCCTTTGCCTGCGACCAGGCGATATTGCCGTAGATCGACCAGGGTCCCCGGTCGTAGCTCGCCGAAAGCTCGATGCCCTTGACGTTGGCGTTGGCGTAATTGAACGGCGTCAGGATGATCGGCGCGCCGAACTGGCCTTCGTCGATCAGGTTCGTGGCGATCTTGTAGTAGGCGTCGACGCCGAAGGCGAGGCCGGGCAGGGGCTTCAGGGTAAAGCCGCCGTCGAAATAATGGGAGCGCTCGGCCTTCACCGGATTGTTCACCAGGACTTCCGAAGCGGCGGTCGATCCGTTGAAGGCGGCCACGGCGGCGGAGCTCACCTGCTCCAGCGGCGGCGGCGTGAAATAGCGCGCGTAGCCTATGTGCGCGGTCAGGATGTCATTGGGCTGGTAGACGAAATTGATGCGCGGGCTGAGCTGGTTCTCTTGCGTAAGGGCATTCAGAACATCGAAGCGCGCGCCGACGTTCATGGTCAGCGTATCGGACAAGTGCCACTCGTCTTGTATGTAGATGCCGTATTGCCAGCCGATCAGGTCCGAACTGGAGGAGATGTTGAAGGGCTGGTCCGAGATTGGCGTACCCATGTCGTCGACGGGCAGCACGGAGGAGCTTGTGTTGGCTTGCGCGTGCTCGCGCTGGACGAGGAAGCCGCCGCGCAGCGTGTGCTTGTCGTTGACCTTCCAGCTACCGTCGGCCTGGATGCCGGTGGCCAGGCTCCAGCGCGCCGCCGTCTGCTGGATGCCGTTGAACATCAGGTCGCCGTTCGATCCGTCCGGCGAATAAGAAAGAATGCTGGAGCGGGTGAAGGCCGAGAGCTGGAAGTCGACGGTGTCGTAGTGCTTCTGCAGCGAGACGATGCCGAACATCGTCTGCTCCCACTGGCGCTGGTCGAGATTGGCGCTGTTGAAGTTGGAGGAGCCGTTGACGGTGAAGCCTGGCACCTGTCCCGGGTTGTTGGGAATCTGGAAATTCGCCTTGGCGTAGCCGCCGATGAAGCTGAGGCGGGTCTGGTCGTCGACGATGGCGGTGATCTTGGCCAGGCCATGCCACTGGTCGCTGTCGTCATGGAGCGGATTGAAGCTCGATGTCGGGTTCTCGATGCCGATGCCGTTATGCAGGAAATCGCCGGTGAAGAAGTAGTCGATCTTGCCGGTGCGGCCGCCATAGGCAAAGGACGGCTGCAGTGTGTCGCGCGAGCCGCCCATGAACCCGACCTCGCCGCCGGGGTCGGTGGTGCCCGATTTGAGCTGCATGTCGACCACGCCGGCCGTGCGAAAGCCATACTGGGCGGGCAGGGCGCCGGTCATGAGGGACAGCGAATCGGCAAAGCGCGTCTCCAGCGCCTGCCCAAACAGCGACAGCCCCTCCGGCAACTGCACGCCGTCGAGGCGGTATTGCAGGTTGGCGTGATCGCCGCGCACATGGAGCTGGCCGAAACTGTCCTGAGCGACGCCAGGCGCGCGCAACAGCACGCTGTTCAGTGCAGCGTTGTCTCCTTGTGGAATGGCCTGGATGGCAGAGCGGCTGAAATCGTAGGTGCTGGCGCCGAGGCTGGGCTGAATGCTGGTGCGCGCTTCGTCGAGGCGCTTGGCGGTGACGTTGATGGCGCCGAGGCCGGTGGGATCCGCCGCCGACCCGGGCACCGGCGGGGGTGCCGCTGGTGCCGGCGCATCCTGGGCTCTCACGGGATGCGCTGCTGTCAGGGCGACGCTCAGAACGACCGCCGACTTCCTCGATAACCGCCGCATTCTGCCCCCTACACCCCAAGTTGATAGAAGATGTTATAATATAACATTACTCCAAGGCAACAGTTTCGAAGGCGGCGCAGGCTGCGATCCGTGCAAGGCTTGCGATGCCCTGTGGCTTCGTTCCCAAGGGCGGCTTGGGTATCTGGTGATTCGATCTAGCGGGCGCTGTCGATCGGACAGCATCCGTTTTCGCGCGGGCGTCCGACGACTAAAGCAGCGACACCGCCACGATCAAGACGTGAATGCCCATATAGATCACGACCAGCGATCCGATCGTGAAAAGCACAGCCCGGATCTCGTGACGCTGTTTCGACAGATAGGCGGCTGTGTGGAGCAGGCGCGCGACCACGAACGTGCCCATCAATGCGTCGGCCAGCAGCGGCGACGGCCGAACGGCCACGAAGAGCAGACCGGCTACCAGGAAAGCCGGAATGTTCTCCAGATCGTTGCGCTGGATCCGGCGGGACCGGTCGACATACTCATTGAGCTCGAGTTGCTGCGGGCGTGGATTGCGATTCACCGGGCCGGGCGCGAGATCTTCCGGATTCAGCAATCCAGAGTCGCTCTTGATCATGCGATAGACGGTCATCCAGCCCTGAGCCATGAGCTTCAGGATCATGAGTGCCGCGGCAATCATGTACGTGAGAAAGACCGGATTTTGGATGCTGTAGGGATGCTGGGGCATGGTCGTCGTCCACCGGTCGATCATGCCATCAGCCGGACAATCTTATCGTTGTAATTTCTGAAAACCGACGTTCTCAAACCTGCCCGTGGCAGTGCTTGAACTTCTTGCCCGAGCCGCAGGGGCAGGGGGCGTTGCGCGCGACCCGGCCCCAGGTGGCGGGATCGTTGGGATCGACCGCGCCACGACGTGCGCGGGGACGGTGAAGGGTGGCGACGCCGCCGCCGTCAGGATCGGCGGGGTCGTAGGCCGGATCGTCCTGCATCGACGCGGCCAGCGCCGGATCCTCGTGCACCTCATGCATCTGTTGAGGCGCTTCGGGTGCCGTCTCGACGCGTAGCTGCACCGTGGCGAGCAGGTTGGTCACCGCTTCGCGCAGGCCGGTCAGCAGGTCGCTGAACAGGTTGAAGGCCTCGCGCTTGTACTCGTTGAGCGGATCCTTCTGGCCGTAGGCCCGCAGGCCGATGCCCTGGCGCAGATGATCGAGATGCAGCAGATGGTCTTTCCAGTTCTGGTCGAAGAGCTGCATCAGCACGTTCTTCTCGACCTGGCGCCAGACTTCCGGCCCATGCTGCCCGACCTTCTGGGCAAACAGCCGATCGGTGGCGTCGTTGAGCCGAACCTTGATCTCCTCGTCGGCGATGCCCTCTTCCTTGGCCCACTCCTCGATCGGCAGCTCGAGGCCGAACACGCGGGAGACATCGGCCTTCAGCTCGGCGATCTTCCATTGCTCGGCATAGACGTCCTTGGGGATCGCACGCGACACCAGGGTGTCGACCACGTCGTGGCGCATGCCGGTGATGACCTCGGACACGTCCTCGGTGCCCATCAGCTCGGTGCGCTCCTTGTAGATCTCCTTGCGCTGGCTGTTCATCACGTCGTCGAAGCGCAGCAGGTTCTTGCGGATCTCGAAGTTGCGTGCCTCGACCTTGCCCTGCGCCGTTTCCAGCGCCTTGTTGAGCCAGCGATGGGTGAGCGCCTCGTCGTCGGCCATGCCCTTCTTCTGGACCCAGTCGAGCACCTTGTTGTTGCCGAAGATGCGCATCAGGTCGTCTTCGAGCGACAGGAAGAACTTCGAGGCGCCGGGATCGCCCTGGCGGCCAGAACGGCCGCGCAGCTGGTTGTCGATGCGCCGGCTCTCGTGGCGCTCGGTGCCGACCACATACAGGCCGCCGGCCTGGCGTACGATCTCGCGGTTGGCGGCGACTTCCGATTTGATGCGCGCCGCGGCCTTCTCGAGCTCGGCGGCGCGGTTCTCCTCATCGGGGAATTTCGTGGCGATCTCGATCCTGGCCTGGTCCAGCAGCATGTCGGCGTTGCCGCCGAGCTGGATGTCGGTGCCGCGGCCGGCCATGTTGGTGGCGATGGTCACGGCGCCGGGCTGGCCGGCTTGCGAGATGATCTGGGCCTCCTGCTCGTGATAGCGCGCATTGAGCACGCTGTGCGGGATGCCCTGTTTCTTGAGCGCCTCGGCAAGCTCCTCGGACTTCTCGATCGACACGGTGCCGACCAGCATCGGCTGCTTGCGGGCGCGGCATTCGCCGATCAGCTTGACGATCGCCTTGGTCTTGTCGCCCTGCGTGCGATAGATCTCGTCGTCGGCGTCCTTGCGCGACACCGGGACGTTGGTCGGGATCTCGACCACTTCGAGCCCGTAGATCTCGGCGAATTCCGCGGCTTCCGTCATCGCCGTGCCGGTCATGCCGGCAAGCTTGGGGTACATGCGGAACAGGTTCTGGAAGGTGATCGAGGCCAGCGTCTGGTTCTCGCGCTGGATCTCGACATTCTCCTTGGCCTCGAGCGCCTGGTGCAGGCCCTCGGAATAGCGCCGGCCCGCCATCATGCGGCCGGTGAATTCGTCGATGATGACGACCTGGCCGTCCTTGACGATGTAGTCCACGTCGAGCGTGAACAGCTTGTGGGCACGCAGCGCCTGGGTCACGTGATGCAGCACCGACACGTTGGTGGCCGCATAGAGGCTCGTGCCCTCGGGAATGAAATTTTCGCCGCGCAGGATGTCCTCGACCGCCTCGACGCCGGCGTCGGTCAGCACGACGGTGCGGTTCTTCTCGTCCTTCTCGTAGTGCGTCGGCTGCAGCCGCGGGATCACGGTGTTGGCGCGCTTGTAGAGCTCCGAGGAATCCTCGGCCGGGCCGGAGATGATCAGCGGCGTACGCGCTTCGTCGATCAGGATCGAATCGACCTCGTCGACGATGGCGTAATGGAAGGGCCGCTGGGCCATGGCGTCCAGCCGGTACTTCATGTTGTCGCGCAGGTAGTCGAAGCCGATCTCGTTGTTGGTGCCGTAGGTCACGTCGCAGGCATAGGCGGCCTTGCGCTGCTCGTCGGTGAGGTCGTGCACGATCACGCCGACGGTGAGGCCGAGGAAGCGGTAGATCTGGCCCATCCAGCCCGAATCGCGGCTGGCGAGATAGTCGTTCACCGTCACGACATGCACGCCCTTGCCTTCGAGGGCGTTGAGATAAACGGCGAGCGTGGCGACCAGCGTCTTGCCTTCGCCGGTCTTCATCTCGGCGATCTTGCCCTGATGCAGGACCATGCCGCCCTTGAGCTGGACGTCGAAATGGCGCTGGCCCAAGGTGCGCTTGGCGGCCTCGCGGACGGTCGCGAACGCCTCGACCAGCAGATTGTCGAGCTTTTCGCCCTTGGCGAGCCGCTCGCGGAATTCGATTGTCTTGGCCCGCAGCTGCTCGTCGGTCAGCTTGATGAAGTCGGGCTCGAGCGCGTTGATCTTCGCCACCGACTTGTTCAAGCCTTTGACGAAGCGGTCGTTGGCCGACCCGAACAGGTTCCGGGCGAGCGCTCCCAACATGAAAACCTCGACTTTTGAAAGACTTGGGCGGGTCGTGAGGCCCGCCGCCGGATCGAGAGATAGTGAGCGCACATCCGGGTGTCAACGCGACTGCCGGCCATAGCGGATCACACAAAAGTGGCGGTAATGCCCTATTTGCCGGCGATCTTGGCCATCGTGGCGCTTGCTTGGGGCGACTCTGCTTGTGTAAACCCTGCCTACGCGCCGTCCGCCCACAATCCCCGTTCCGGAGCCCCCCTATGAGCCGCTGTTTGCGCACCTTGCGCCCTGTCGTTCTTTTTTGCGCAGCGGTTGCGATCGTTGGTCCCGCCTGGGCCCAGCAGCCAGCTCCCGCCCCGGCAACACCGCCCAAGCCCGCACAAGCGCCCGCCAAGCCCGCGACGCCGGCGCCAGGGACTGCCGCCGCACCCGCCACGCCGGCCAAGGATCCGGTTGTGGCGATCGTCAATGGCATCCAGATTCGTCTGTCCGATCTCGAGGTCGCCCAGCAGGGCCTGCCGGCTCAATATCGCAACATGCCCCTGCAGGCCGTTTTCCCGGCACTGCTCGACCGCATCATCGACAGCAAGATGGTGGTCCAGGAGGCCCGCAAGGCCAAGGTCCAGGACGATGCCGCTTTCAAGAAGAGGATAGCCTTTGTCGAGGAGCAGGTGTTGCAGGAGGCCTGGTTGCAGCGCGAGCTCGCCAAGCGGGTGACCCAGGCCAAGCTGCAGCAGCGCTACGACGAGCGCATCAAGACGATGCCGCCGGAAGAAGAGGTGCGGGCGCGCCATATCCTGGTATCGACCGAGGATGAGGCCAAGGCGCTGATCGCCGAGATCAAGAAGGGCGCGGCCTTCGACAAGCTGGCAAAGGAGAAATCGACCGACAAGGCGTCCGGTGCCGAAGGCGGCGATCTGGGCTGGTTCAAGAAGGGCGACATGGTGAAGGAGTTCGCCGATGCCGCCTTCCAGCTCAAGAAGGGTGATTTGAGCGAAACCCCGATCAAGACCCAGTTCGGCTATCACGTCATCCAGGTCGAAGACCGCCGCACGGCACCGCCGCCGCCGCTCGAGGAAATCGGCGACCAGATTCGCGAGGAGCTGACGCGCGAGGCCGTCACCAACATCCTCGACCAGCTCCGCAGCGGGGCAAAGGTCGAGAAATTCAATATCGACGGCAGCAAGGTCGAGGCAGCGCCGCCAAAGGCCCCGCCGGCGGCCGCGCCGCCAAAGGGCGCGCCGGCAACCCCGGCTCCCGCTCCGGCGTCTCCCGCTACTCCCCCCGCCGCCCCTCCGGCGGCCCCTGCCAAGTAAGCTCCCTTTTCCTGGCGGTTCTGGTGTAATCTCCGCGGCCGGACCGGCAGGGCGAAACCTGTCGGTCCGCAAGGGGAGTTCTATGTCTGATCAGCACGCCATCTCGCCGCTCGCGCCCAAGACGACGCCCAGCCTGCCGCGAATCCCGGGGGTCAAGCTCGGCGTGGCGCGCTCGGGCGTGCGCTACCAGGATCGCGACGACATCCTGTTGGCCATTCTGCCCGCCGGCGCCACGGTCGCCGGCGTCCTCACCAAATCCAAGACTTGCTCCGCGCCGGTCGATTGGTGTCGCAAGAATCTCAGCCGGGGCAAGGTCCGGGCGATCGTGGTCAATGCCGGCAACGCCAACGCCTTCACCGGCAAGGCGGGCGACAAGGCGGTCGAGGAGAGCACGCGCGCCGTGGCCCAGGCGCTGGGCTGCCCACGCAACGAGGTCTTCATGGCTTCGACCGGCGTGATCGGCCAGCCGCTCGACTGGGACAAGATCGCGGCCACCGTGCCCACCCTGATCAAGGGGGCCAAGGAGGATAACTGGTCGGCCGCGGCGGCGGCGATCATGACCACCGACACCTTCGCCAAGCTCGCCACGCGGCAGGCCAAGATCGGCGAGCGCACCGTCACCATCAACGGCTTCCTCAAGGGCTCGGGCATGATCGCGCCCGACATGGCCACCATGCTGGGCTTTGCCTTCACCGACGCCAAGATCCCGAGCAACGTGCTGCAGAAACTGCTGGCGGATGCCGCCGACAAATCGCTGAATTGCGTGACCGTCGACGGCGACACCTCGACCAGCGACACGCTGCTGCTGGTGGCGACCGGTGCCGCGCGTCATGCACCGATCGAGGAGTCCGACGATCCGGTCCTGGTCGACTTCAAGCGCGCGCTCGACGAGGTGCTGATCGAGCTCGCCCAGCTTCTGGCGCGCGACGGCGAAGGCGCCAGCAAGTTCATCACCATCAATGTCGGCGGCGCCTCGTCCAACGGCGCTGCGCGCAAGATCGGTCTCGCGGTCGCCAACTCGCCCCTGGTCAAGACGGCAATGGCCGGCGAGGACGCCAACTGGGGCCGCATCGTCATGGCCGTTGGCAAGTCGGGCGAGCGCGCCGACCGCGACAAGCTGAGAATTTCGATAGGCGGTGTGAGGATCACCGACGCCGGTCAAGTCGTCGCTAACTACGATGAAACGCCTGTCGTGAAGCACATCAAGGGCACCGACATCGTGATCGACATCGATCTCGGTATCGGTCGCGGCCGTGCCACCGTCTGGACCTGCGACCTCACGCACGGCTACATCGACATCAACGGCAGCTATCGCACTTGAGCGGCGTCGACTTCGACGAGGCTTGTCCGGGCGGCCCGCCGCCGCTCGGCGTCCGGCCGCTCGTCCTCGTCGCGGCCGTCGCCCTGATCGACCCCGACGGCCGGGTGTTGATCGCCCAGCGTCCGCCGGGCAAGTCGATGGCGGGCCTGTGGGAATTTCCCGGCGGCAAGGTCGATGCCGGCGAGACCCCTGAACAGGCCCTGGTGCGCGAACTGAAAGAGGAGATCGGCATCGACACCGCCGCCAGTTGCCTGGCGCCGATCGCCTTTGCCAGCCATGGCTATGAGTCTTTCCATCTGCTAATGCCGATCTTTGCCTGCCGCAAATGGAACGGTATCGCTCGGCCACGCGAAGGGCAGACGTTGAAGTGGGTCGCGCCGCGTGAGCTCGGCCGGTTTGCCATGCCGCCGGCCGACCTGCCGCTGGTGGCGATGCTGAGGGATCTTCTATGAACGATCGAATTCCCGCTCTGACAGTCG
>Ga0193752_1002087_pt1 | contig 15503 bp, 14 predicted proteins | sample H1c1metaG_FD_144924 | JGI IMG/M metagenome (GOLD analysis project Ga0193752, IMG submission 144924) | Soil microbial communities from a riparian zone of the East river system, Colorado, United States - H1c1 | ecosystem: Environmental > Terrestrial > Soil > Riparian zone | place: USA: East River... | reverse complement strand
AACAGCGCCGGCTCGAGGTAGTAGCCATCGGTGGCCCGCTTGAGCCGCGCGCCGCCGGTGAGCTTGGCGCCCTCCTTCTTGCCGAGCTCGATGTACTTCAGGTCCTGCTCGAGCTGCGAGGGATCGACCACCGGGCCGATATCGGTGCCGTCCTTCAACGCGTCATCGACCTTCAGGGTTTTCATTTTTGCCGTCACCGCCGCGACGAACCGGTCGTGTATGCCCTCGGTCACGATCAGCCGGCTCGCCGCCGTGCAGCGCTGGCCGGTCGAGAAGAAGGCGCTCTGGATAGACACGTTCACCGCGGTATCGAGGTCGGCGTCGTCCAGCACCACCTGCGGGTTCTTGCCGCCCATCTCGAGCTGCACTTTCGCCAGGCGCGCGGCGCAATTCTGCGCGACGCGTTTTCCCGTCGCCACCGAGCCGGTGAAGCTCACCGCGTCGATGCCCGGGTCGGTCGAGAGCAGCTCGCCGACCACCGAGCCGCGGCCCATGACCAGGTTGAACACGCCGGCCGGCAGGCCGCTGCGCGCGATGATCTCGGCGAGCGCCCAGGCGCAGCCCGGCACCAGGTCGGCCGGCTTGAACACCACGCAGTTGCCGTAGGCGAGCGCCGGCGCGATCTTCCAGGCGGGGATGGCGATCGGGAAGTTCCACGGCGTGATGATGCCGACCACGCCCACCGGCTCGCGCGTAATCTCGACCTTGAGCCCGGGACGCACCGAAGGCAGCACCTCGCCCGCCAGGCGCAGCGTCTCGCCGGCGAAGAACTTGAAGATGTAGCCGGCGCGCGCGGCTTCGCCGATGCCCTCGGGCTTGGTCTTGCCTTCCTCGCGCGACAGCAGCATGCCCAGCTCGTCCTTGCGCGCCAGGATCTCGTTGCCGATCCGGTCCAGGATGTCCGCACGCTGCTGGATGCCGCTGCGGTTCCAGGAAGGCGCGGCCGTCCTCGCGGCGGCGATGGCAGCCTTCACCTGCGCCGCGTCGGCGCGGCCGTACTCGCCGACCACGTCGGCGGTGTTCGAGGGATTGAGGTTCGGCGCGGCATTCGGCGCCTGGCGCCATTCGCCGTTGATGTAGTTGGCTTGGGTCTTCACGGTTGCAGGATCCTTATCGGCTTGCCGGCGAGCCACGCGGCGACATTCTCCACCGTGTCGCGGTAGAAGGTACGGTAGTTCTCTTCGTTGACATAGCCGAGGTGCGGCGACAGCGTCACGTTGGCCAGCTTGCGCAGCGGGTGCTTGGCCGGCAGCGGCTCGCGCTCGTAGACATCGAGCGCGGCGTGCCCCTTGCCCTTCTTCAGCCATCCGAGCAGCGCCGCCTCGTCGATGAGGGGGCCGCGCGAGGTGTTGACCAGCATGCCGCCGGGCTTGATCCTCTCCAGCTCGCGCTTTCCCAGAAGACCTCTGGTCCTGTCTGAGAGAACCATGTGGATGGTGATCACGTCGGAAGTGGAAAGCAGCTCGTCCTTCTCCACGTAGCGCACGCCCGCGGCGCCGGCCTTTTCCGGGGTGAGGTTCGGGCTCCACGCGACGACATCCATGCCGAAAGCCTTTCCCGCCAGGCCGACCTTGGCGCCGATACCGCCCGCGCCGATCAGGCCGAGCGTTTTCCCGCCGAGCGCCGTGCCCGCGGGAAGAGCCTGATGCCACTTGCCCGAGCGCATGTTCCTCTGCGCCCGCTCCAGATTGCGCGCCGCGGCCAGGATCAGCGCCCAGGTGAGCTCGACGGTCGACGCGGTGCCGTTGCCGGCGCCGGTGTGGCTGACCGGGATGCCGCGCTCGGCGAGCGCCTTCGAGTCGAGGCTGGCGGCGCGCCGGCCGGTGAGGCTGACGAACTTCAGGTTCGGCAGCTTCTCCACCAGCTTGCGCGGCAACGGCATGCGCTCGCGCATCAGGCAGAGGGCGTCATACGGCTTGAGCTTGCGCGCGGCGTCGTCGAGCGAGGCGAAGGGGGCGTCGAACACCCTGACCTGCACGCCCTTCAGCGCGCTCCAGTCGGCGCTCTTCAGCGCAAGGCGCTGGTAATCGTCGAGGCCCGCCAGCTTCATTGGGCCGTGATGTTGTTGTCCTTCACCACCTTGCCCCAGCGCTGGATGGCGTCACCGAGGAACTTCCCGGTCGCCTCCGGGCTCAGCGCGAGGACATCCATGCCGAGGGTCTCGGTCAGCGTCTTCTGCACCTCCGGCTGCTTGATCGCCTTGTTCAACTCGGCAACCAGCTTGTCGATGATCGGCTTGGGCGTCGCGGCCGGCGCGAGGATGCCCCAAAACGCGTACGCGCCCTGCCAGGAAACTCCCAGCTCGGCGAGCGTCGGTACTTCGGGCATGGTGTGGGAGCGCTTGTCCCCGGTCAGCACCAGGGCGCGCATCTTGCCGCTGCGCACGTGCTGCGCCTGGGCGGCGGTGGAGGCCATCGCGAAATCGATCTGCCCGCCCATCACGTCGGTGGAGAGCGGTCCGCCCCCCTTGTAGGGCACCGGGACGAGCTGGATGCCCGCGGCCTGGTTGAGAAGGATGGTGGCAAGGTGGCCGAGCGAGCCGTTGCCGACGTTGCCGATGGTCAGCTTGTCGGGGCTCGCCTTGGCGGCGGCGAGCACGTCGGCGAAGCTCTTGTAGGGCTTGCCGGCCGCGGTGGTGATCGCCATCGGCGCGGTGCCGACCAGCATCACCGGCGCGAAATCCTTGATCGGATCGAACGGCAGCTTGGGAGTGAGCGCCTGGTGCACCGAGTGGGTGTCGAAGATGAAAACGAAGGTGTAGCCGTCGGGCGCGCTCTTCGCCACGTGGTCGGTGCCGATGATGCCCGAGGCGCCGGTGCGGTTCTCGACGATGAAAGACGCCTTGAGCGCGTCGCCGACCTTCGCCGCCAGCAGGCGCGCCAGCGGGTCGACCGAGCCCCCGGGCGGATAGGGCGAGACGAACCTGACGGGTTTGCTCGGCCAGTCCTGTGAAAAGACCGGCAATGAAACGCACAGCAGTAGAAGAAACCTAAAAAGCCACATTGCGTCCTCCTTTCAGCTTGAGCATTTCCCGCGCCTCGTTCGGGGTCGCAACGGAAAGGCCCAGCTCCTCCAGAATTCTTCTCGCCTTGCCCACCTGCTCGGCGTTGGTCCTGGCCAGCTGGCCGCGGCCGAGCCACAGGCTGTCCTCCAGCCCGACGCGCACGTTGCCGCCCATCACCGCGGCCTGCGCCGCGATCTGCATCTGCGCGCGGCCCGCACCCAGCACCGACCAGTAGTACGCGTCGCCGAACAGGCGGTCGGCGGTGCGCTTCATGTGAATCACGTCTTCCGGGTGGTTGCCGATGCCGCCGCGGATGCCGAACACCGACTGGATGAACAGCGGCGGCTTGATCAGGCCGCGGTCGAGAAAATGAGAGCAGGTGTACAGGTGGCCGATGTCGTAGCACTCGACCTCAAACCGGGTTTCATTTTCTCTGCAGGATTCCAAGATTCGCTGAATATCCCGGAACGTATTCTTGAAAATACGCTCATCGGAGCCGGCGAGGTAGGGCTGCTCCCACGGATGCTTGAAATCCTTGTAGCGGCCGAGCATCTCGTACAAGCCGAAGTTCATCGAGCCCATGTTGAGCGACGCCACCTCGGGCTTGAGCTTGAGCGCGGGCTGCAGCCGCTCGTCCACCGTCATGGTGGGCGCGCCGCCGGTGGTGAGGTTGATCACGACGTCGCTCGCCGCCTTGATCTTCGGCAGGAACTGCCTGAACACCTCGGGATCCTGCGTCGGGCTGCCGTCCTTGCTGTTGCGCGCGTGCAGGTGCACGATCGCCGCGCCCGCCTGCGCCGCGCCGATCGCCGCCTCCGCGATCTCCTCGGGCGTGATCGGCAGGTACGGCGACATGGTCGGCGTGTGGATGGCGCCTGTCACGGCACAGGTGATGATGACTTTGCCTTGCGCTGCGGCCATGCGATTGTCTTTCTCTAGAAGAAGCTAGACCAGGTACCTCACGCCGCCGCAGACCGGGATCGACTGCCCGGAGATGTGCCGGCCGGCGTCCGAGGCGAGGAACAGCGCGGTATTGGCGACGTCCTGCGCGGTGACCGTCGTGCGAAGGGCGCTGCCCTCCACCATCTTCTCCCGCACCTGCGCCGCCGGCACGCCGAGCGCCTTCGCCTTGTCGGCGATGATGCGGTCGACGCGCTCGCCCTCGACGATGCCGGGCTGGATGCAGTTCACGCGAACATGCTCGGGCCCCGCTTCCACCGCCAGGCTCTGGGTGAAGCCGACGACCGCCCACTTCGCCGCCGAGTACGGCGTGCGCATGGCGAAGCCGAAGCGGCCTGCGATCGACGACAGGTTGATGATGCTGCCGCCGCCGGCGGCCTTGATCAGCGGCATCGCCTTGCGCGTGACGTAGAACATGCTGTTCAGGTCGACCGCGATGCAGCGGTCCCAGTCCTGCGGCCGGATGTCCTCCACCTTGCCGGTCGGCCCGGCGATGCCGGCGTTGTTCACCAGAACGTCCAGGCCGCCGAGGTTCTTCTGCACCTCCTCGAACAGGCGCTCGACCTCCGCCACGCTCGCCACGTCCGCTTTGCACCGGAAAATCTCGCTGGGAAGGGCGGCCAGCGCCTTTTCATCCACGTCGCAGACCTGCACTCGCGCGCCGTGCGTGAGAAAAGTCCTGGCAATCTCGCGGCCGATTCCCGCCGCGCCGGCCGTGACGAGGACGCGCATTCCCTTGGCGGACAAATCCATGGCGTTGGATAATAACCCTGAATGTCCGCCCCGCACCCCGTTTCCATCGAACAAGAAGAGCTGCGCGGCATCTCGCGCACCGTCGCCGAGATCCACTGGCTGCTGCTGATCCTGGTGCTCCTGTACCTCGTCTTCGGCGGCGAGCGCGAGGATGCGGAGGCCGCGGCGGCGGTCTCGGCGGGCGTCTTCTTCTACGCCGCGATGGTGATGAGCTTCCGCTATGCGAACTTCTACCGCCGCGAGACGCGCTGGAAGATCGCATTCGAGACCTGGGGGATGATCGCCTTCATCACCTGGACCCTGCGCTTCACCGACGGCCTGGGCGGCCCGCTGGTCAACCTCTACCTGCTGCCGGTAATCACCGCGGCGCTGACGCTGGGCAAGATCACCACGCTCGGCATCGTCGGCCTGATCGCCGCCTGCTACATCTACCTCGGCGACATCTCGGCGGCCGAGGTGCTCTCGCTGCGCTTCGTCGCCGCATTTGCCGCGCAGCTTGCGCCGGTCCTGCTGGTGGCCTACATCACCACCATGTTCTCGGCCGACATCCGCTACGGCCTGCAGCGCGCGAAGCTGCTGTCCGAGACCGACGACCTCACCGGCATGTTCAACACCCGCGGTTTCGCCATCGCCGCCAACCGCCTGTTCGCGCAGGCGGTGCGCCACAACCGCTCGGCCAGCGTGCTGATGATCGACTCCGACAATCTCAAGACGGTTAACGATGCCAACGGCCACGAGGCAGGCAACCGCCTGCTGCGGCACCTGGCGAGCTCGATCCAGGCCGAGCTGCGCTTTACCGACGTCGCCGCGCGCTACGGGGGCGACGAATTCATCGTGCTGCTGCCGGAGACGCCGGCGAAAGGCGCTTTCGAGGTCGCCGAGCGCATCCGCAACGCCATCGCCGGCCGGCCGCTCGAGATGGGCGAGCGCAAGATCGTCTCGAGCGTGAGCATCGGCATCGCCACCTTTCCCGAGGACGGCGCCAGCCTCGACGCGCTCGCCGCGCACGCCGACCGCGCGATGTACGCGGCGAAGCAGGCCGGGCGCAATCGCTCGATCAAGTACCGCGCGGTCGCCTAGCTAGAGCTTCAGCTCCCAGTATTCGCCGGTGAGCCTGGCGCCGAAGCTGTCGTGCTTCTGCGTACTCTTCAGGACAAAACCCTCGGCCTTGTAGATCGCCCGCGCCGCGGTGAGGTTCGCCTGCGTCCAGAGCACGAGCTTGCGATACCCCTTGGCGCGCGCGAACGCGATGCACTCCCGTACCAGGCGCCGCCCCAGGCCGTGGCCACGCGCCCGCGGCTCGACCAGGAGGAGGCGCAACTTCGCTGTTGTTTTGTTCTCTTTTACTAAAAAGACAGACCCTACCGGTTCGCGCCCTACCTCCGCGATCCAGCAGCGCTCGCGCGCGGCGTCGAACCGGTTGATGAACTTCGCGGCGATCTCGGCGACGAGGGCCTCGAAGCGCCCGTCCCAGCCGTATTCCTCGGCGTACAGCGCGCCGTGGCGCCCCACCACCCAGCCGATGTCGCCCGGCCGGTGCGCGCGCAGCGAAATGGCCTCCTTCACGGCGGCTTTTTTCTCGAGCAGGCTCTCGACCGTCTTCATGGCGCCAACCAGGCGCTCCCGGTCGCTGCCCGGCAGGCGGCCGAGCAGGTCCGTGACTTCCTCGCGCGAGCGGGCGTCGAGCAGCAGGTACGCCTTGCGACCCTTGGCGGTAAGCGACAGGACGCTTGCGCGCGCGTCCTGCGGCGAGCGCCTGGCGCCGAGCAGGCCGCGCCGCTTGAGGCTTTGCAGCAGCCGGCTGAGATAGCCGGCGTCGAGGTCGAGCTCCGCCGCCAGCTCGGTGGCGATGCACTCGCGGCGATGGCCGATCTCGTACACCAGGCGCGCCTCGGGCAGAGGATGCTCGCTGCCGAGCAGCCCGGCGCGCAGCGCGCCGACGCGCCGTGTGTAGAATCGGTTGAAGCGGCGTACGGCATCCACTTGCATCGCCCACATCCTTCCAATTACTTGCTTTAGTCAAATAATACTATGTTCGATCTCAAGGGAAAAGCGGCGCTGGTGACCGGCGGCAACGGCGGCATCGGCCTGGGCATGGCGAAGGGGCTGGCGCAGGCCGGCGCGACCGTCGCGATCGCCGGCAGGGACGCGCGCAAGAACGCCGATGCCTTGGCCTCGCTTGGAAAAAACTGCATTTCCTTGAAGAGCGACATCACGGATGAGAAGCAATGCCGCGCCCTGGTCGACGCTGCCGCCAGCCAGCTCGGCCGGCTCGACATCCTGATCAACAACGCCGGCATGAACATCCGCAAGCCGCCGCAGGACCTGTCGCTCGAGGACTGGAAGCAGGTGCTGGACACCAACCTCACCAGCGCCTTCGTCGCTTCGCAGGCGGCCTACCCCCACATGAAGCGCGCCGGCGGCGGCAAGATCGTCAACATCGGCTCGATGATGTCGATCTTCGGCGCCGCCTACCTCGCGCCCTACGCCGCCAGCAAGGGCGGCATCGTCCAGCTCACCAAGGCGCTCGCCGCGGCGTGGGCGGCCGACAACATCCAGGTCAACTCGGTGCTGCCCGGCTGGATCGACACGGCGATGACGCAGCGTGCGCGCAAGGAGCTCACCGGGCTGAACGAGCGGGTCATGTCGCGCACCCCCGCCGCCCGCTGGGGCACACCCGCCGACCTGGCCGGCATCGCCGTGTTCCTCTGCGCCCCGGCGTCGGACTTCGTTACCGGCACGGCGATTCCGGTGGACGGCGGCTATTCCGTCCAAGGCTGAAGCGCCGCTCGAGCCGCTCGAGCTGAGCGCCCCGCTCGCGCGACAATTCGCGGCGCAGCTGTGCCGCCGCGATCCGCAAACCGGTGAGAGCTGCGCCTGGTACCACGGCTTCTGGCAGTACCTCCGCGTGCTCGGCCTGGGCACCACGCCCGCGGGTCATGCGGACTTCTTCTTCCACGCATTCGAATCGGTGGCGGCACGGCGGCCACGCGTCCTCATCGCGGGGGGCGCGGATTACGCGATGTTCGCGTACGCATTGGCGGCCTGCCGCGCGCGCGGACTGGAAGCCGAATTTTCCATGATCGACTGGTGCGAAACGCCGCTCATGCTCAGCCGATGGTATGGCGAGCGCGAATCGACTCCGCTCAGGACGATGTGTCGCGACCTCCTCGAGCCCGGGGACGAGCCGGGCTATGACGTCATCTGCACCCAGGCGCTGCTCGGGTATTTTTCGCCGCAGCATCGCCCTCGGCTGATCGCGAACTGGCACCGCGCGCTGCGTCCGGGCGGATTGGTCGTCACGGCAAACCGGTTGCGCCCCGGCGCGGCCGACGCGCCCGCAGTGTTTTCCGCGCTGCAAGTCGAGGAATTCGTCCAGATCGTGCTGCACAAGGCCCGCGCGGCGAGCCTCGCCGCCGAGCTTGCCGTGGACGCGCAACGTTATGCCTCCCGGCAGGCGCACTGGCCCGTGCGCTCGACAGAGGAGGTGCGGGCGCTGTTCGAAGGCGCGGGCTTTCGTATCGCGCACTTGTCCTGCGCGCCCATGGCGAGCGGGGCTGGGGAGGCACAGCTGAACGTGCCCACCGTCGCGGGGAGCGCGAGCTACGCGCGGATCGTCGCCATCAAACCCTAGCTGATCTCATAGAATCCGTGCGGCATGCTCCTTAGCATTCCCGGCATCCTCGCGCAAAGCGAGATCGAGACGTTACCCGCCGAGCTTGGAAGCGCGGAGTTCCAGGACGGTGCTTCCATTACCGTGGATGGCGGCCATTCCGTCCCGGGTTGATCGCAGCGCGCTCTCCTATTGGGAGTCCGGGCGGGCCGGCCCGGTGCGGCCGATGGCCGCGCCGATCGTCCCGGCTGTCGAAGACATCGCCTTCGCCGAGAAAACGGTACTCGCGGCCGCCCGCGGCCGGGCGCCCAGTGCCCTCCTGCTCGGGCTGACCCGCGGCCTCGCCGCGATGCGCTGGCCCGCAGGCAGTTCGCTGGTCGCGGTCGAATGGTCTGCGGCTATGATCAACCGCATCTGGTCGATCGACGGGCTATCCGCCGCCTCGCACGTTGTGCGCGCCGACTGGCGCGAATTGCCTCTCGCATCCGCGAGCCAGGATATCGTCGTCGGCGACGGCTGCTACTCCGTGTTCGCGTCGCTGCGCGATGCGACCCTGCTGAACGGGGAAGTGCGCCGCGTGCTGCGCCCGGGGGGCCTGTTCTGCATCCGCTGCTTCGCTCGTCCCGCGCGAGGCCTGACCATTGGCGGCGTTTTCGACGAGTTGCGCGCCGGCCGCATCGCCAATGTCTTCCTGCTGCAATGGCTGCTCGCCATGGCCGTTCACGGCACGACGCGCGACGGTGTCATCCTCGATACGGTATGGCGCGCGTGGCGCGACCAGGTGCCGAGACCGCGCGATCTGTTCGCGCGTCACGGCTGGCCGGAGAATTCGGATTGGACGTTCGACCGCTGGAAGGGCGTGCGGATACGCTACAGCTTTCCCACCGCGGAGGAGCTGGGCGAAATCGCAGCGCCGCTGTTCGACGGTGTCGAGCGCCACGTCCCCGCCTACCCGTGGGGCGAGTGCTTTCCTTCGATGATCATGCGGGCCGGACCTCGCAGATGAAATCCTGGAACTTGCCGCCGGCGCTGCGCGCGAGCGAGTCGCAGTAGACGATCTGCACGCGCACCCCGGGCGGCAGTCCCTTTTCCATGTGCGTCCGCAACCTTTCTTCCTGCTCCGCGGAGAGCGGCGCCTCGACCACCAGGCGCGCCTCGACCAGGTCGAGGCGCTTCTGCACGAACTGGTGCTGCCGGATCTGGACGAAGCTCTGCGCCTGCCGCATGCCGAAGACCGGCCAGTAGCGACCGCCGTCCGCCGTGACTAGCATGCTGTTCACGCGCCCCGCGATGCGTTGCAGCACCGGCAATCCCCTGCCGCAGGAGCAGGGCGGGCCGAAGGCGGCGCAGTCGCCGAGCTCGTAGCGGACGAGCGGCAGGGCAAAGTTGTGCAACGACGTAACCACGAGGCGGCCGACCTCGCCGGGCGGACAATGTGCGCCGCGTTCGTCGAGTACCTCGACCAGCACGCTCTCCGATTGCACGTGGTAGTGCTCGCGAGTCGGGCACTGTAACGCGATATATCCGACCTCCTCCGCCGAATAGAGATCGGTCAGCGGGACGCCCCACGCCTCGCGACACAGCTCACGGACGTCGGACCCGAGAGACTCGCCGAGCGTACGCACTTCGAGGAGACCGGGAAGCCGTACACCGCGTCGTAGGGAAACCCTGGCCAGCTCTGCTACCAGCGACGGGTAGGTCAGCAGATACGCCGGCTGCTCACGCGCGAGCCACTCCAGCTGAGCTTCGGCGCCGGCATCGACGTCGTGTGAGACACAAGCGCCCGTGCGCACGAGTCCCGCGGTCGCTATCCCCCAGGATGGCGCCTCACCGCCTGGACCCCGCCGTACTACAGCGAGCTTGCCGGTGAGCTGTCTGCGATGCCACGCGTGATCTCGCAAAGTGAGGGCCTTCCACAGTGCGCCGGTTACGCCGGAGACAAGCACCTTGACCGGCGCTCCGCTCGAGCCGGAAGTGCGGGTCTCGACCACGCCGCCGTGCTCGCGGGGAGCGGCGCGGCTTTTCAGCTCCTCGTAGCGGTACTGCAGCTCACGGCGCGTCAGAATCGGGAGCGCGGCGAGCCGTTCGCGCGACATCGGCACCGAAGGGTCGTAGCGCCCGGCCCAGGCCGCGCGGTAGTGCGGCACGGTATTCCAGGCATGCCGCGCGAGCAGATCGAGCTGGCGCAGTTGATCCGCCTCGAGCCTCTCCGGCGCAAGCCATTGCGAGGCCTCGAGCTGCACCAGCAGCGCCAGCACCGCGCTCCCGGCTGCGTCAGGCAGCGCCGGCCAGGCATTCCCTGGCGTCGCGCTCTGGAATTGCCACGGCATGCCGGGAACGGTCGTGCGGCCGATCACCGCTCATGTTCGCACGAACGCGCGCGCCCGTGCTCAGGCTGGCCGCGGCGTCGCTGCCTTAGAATGGGCCTCATGGCATGCAAGCTGACGGCGCGATAACGTGCTGCTACAAATCCCCAACGTACTCGGACCCGGCGAGGTCGAAAGCCTGCGTGCTGAATTGCACCGAGCCAGCTTCGAGGACGGCGCGGCCACCGCCGGGCCCGTCGCGCGCGAGGTCAAGCGCAACCTGCAGGTGCCGCAAGGCTCCGAAACGGGGCGCAAGTGCAGCGCGCTGGTCCTCGACGCGCTGCGGCGCAATCCGACGTTCTACTCGGCGGCGCTGCCGCATCGCGTGCACGGCCCGGTGTTCAACCGCTACGACCCCGGCATGACCTACGGCGAGCATGTCGACAATGCTGTCATGGGCGGGTCGGTGTCGGTACGCAGCGATCTCGCCGCCACGCTGTTCCTTTCGGGACCCGAGGAGTACGCAGGCGGCGAGCTCACCGTGCACGACAGCTTCGGCGCCCACCGTGTGAAGCTGCCCGCAGGCAGCATGATTCTCTACGCGGGCAGCAGCACACACCATGTGGAGCCGATCAGCAGCGGCCGGCGACTCGCGGCGGTACTCTGGATCCAGAGCATGGTGCGCGACCAGACGCAGCGCCAGTCGCTGTTCGAGCTGGATATCTCGCTCGGCGCCCTCAGGCAGCGAATGTCGGACGCACCGGAACTGGCCACGCTGACCGCGCTGTATCACAATCTGCTGCGGATGTGGGCCGAGAACTAGAGCATCTGCTCGAAGGCCGCTTCCAGCTCTCGTACCCGGCCGGCGGTATCGAATAGCGGCGCCGTCTTCCGGCTTCGCGCCAGGCGATCCGAGATCGTCCCGAGAGCGGCTTTGTCGGAAGCGAGATTGACCGCCATCCGAACGTACGCGTCCCGATCGGCGGCCACAAGCTCCGGCAAGCCGGCCGCGCGCACGATGCTCTCCCCTGCCCGGTTGGAGAAGGCGGCGCCGCCGCCGAATGTAAGCACTGGCAGTCCCACACCGAGCGCGTCGCATGCGGTCGTCAGGGCGCTGTGGTTGTAAGCATCCAGCATCAGGTCGCCAAGCTTCTGGCGCGCGAAATAGCGGCCGTGATAGTCCTGCTCGAAGGTGGCGAAAACCAGGCGTGCGGGATCCACGCCATGCCCCGCCGCATGATTGCGCAAGTTCGTGGATGCGGCCTCGGATAGCCCCGCAAACCACAGGACCGAGCGCGGAACGCGCAACAGGATCTCCATCCAGAGAAAAAAACACTCGGGGGTGATCTTCTCCGCCTTATGGAAGGCGCAGTACACGAACGCGTCCTCCGGCAGCCCATATTCGCGGCGCGACACCAAGACCGGGGGCGGCTCGGCACGGTAGTCGTAGAGGAAGAACGTGCTCGGCAGGAGGACGAGCGACTCGCTCCACGACGAGCCATCGGGCGCTGCAACCTCGTCCACGATCGCGTAGTCCACGCGCTTGGAGCCGAGCGAGGACGGGAACCCCAGGTAATTCGCCTGCACCCTCGCCGGGCGCTGTGCCGTGATTGCGAAGCGGCCGCCGACGGTGTGGCCGCCGACATCGAGCAGGATGTCGATGTCGTCCTTGCGGATGGCGAGCGCCGCCTGGGTATCGGAGCTCCCCTGCAAGTCGCGAAAGGCGTCCGCGGCGGAACGGATGCGAGCCCGCGCCTCGCTGCCATCGTTCGCGCCGATCGAATAGGCGTATAGCTCGAATCGCTTCCGATCGGCGAGTTCGAACAGCGGCCGCAGGAGATGCGCGTTCAGATGCGCCCGGTAGTCGGGCGACAGCACACCGATACGGATGCGCTCGCGCTGCCGCGGCGCGGGCGGCGGCAGCGTCGCCAGCCTGCTCTCGATTCCAGTTGCGATGCGCCGCATGACAGCGTGGCGCTCCGCGTCCGAAAGCGGCAGGTGCTGCGCCATGAAGCCGATCGCCGGCTCGAGCGCCACACCCGGGGTGTTTGCTGCCCTGTGCATCTGAGCTACGTAACCATCCCAGTCGGTCCAGTCGCACTGGCCTTGCGCCGCGTAACGGCGGGCGAGAAAGATGTTCTCGGGGGAGAGCGCGGTCTCTAGCGGCGCACCAGGCGCGACGCGCCCGACGAATCGGGCGACCGCGGCCGGATTGCGCGCCTGCGCGCGGGCGAAAGCCTCGCGCGCCTCGTCGAAGCGGGCCATGCAGGCGAGCGTCACTCCGCGCCGGACCAGGGCGGAAGGCTCGTCCGGACTGAGTCGTAGAACAGCGTCCAGCGCGACGAGGCTTTCCTCATAGCGCGCGACCGCCATGAAGATATCCGCGAGGTTGCTATGGGCGCGAGGGTCGGCAGGACAGCGTGCGGCGTATTCGCGGTGACTTTGCTCCGCGTCGGCGAAGCGCGCAAGGCGAGCCAGCAGCAGCCCTCGGTTATGCAGGGCATCGGCGTGCTGCGGGGTTTCAGCGAGGAGCTGCCGGTACTGCTCGAGCGCCTCCTCCGGCTTGCCGGAGTCCTCTAGCGCTATCGCACGCGCCAGCAGCGCGTCGGCGCCGGTCAAGCGTCAGTTTTTCTTGAAAGCCGCCGCGCCGAAAATATTCCTGTTCGGCTGGGCCTGGTTGATGTGATACGCGATTCCAGCACGTTCGGCGCTCGCGCCGGAGAAGAACCCTTGCACGCCGGCGCTGCATCCGCAACTACTGCAGTTACCGCCGCTCACGCTGCCGGGATTGTTGATCATGGAGAATACGCCGCCACTAGCGGTCCCCGAGCCGTTCCACGAATAGGTCGTATCGGGCATGGCGACATTGAAATTCCCAGTCACGTTCTGGTTGGCGAAATTGATGCCCAAGGTGCCGGAGAACGTCCCTGGCGCGGTGGACCCATCGCTATAGGTCGGGTTGGTCGCGCCCATCAGCGAGTAACTCGCCGTGCCAATGGTCGGCATCACCGACGTCGGCATGCCGACCACGTAGTGCAAGCCCTGGTCCTGATTGAAGGTCGCACTGCAGTTGCTCACCGACGGGCAGCCATTCACCGTGGTGGTCATCGTGCCGATCCAGCGCCCCCAGGCGAGGATACCGTCGGTGCCGAAGTCGACCTGGCTGCCACCCATCTTGTAGGTCTGGGAGTTGAGTGTAAGTTCTGTCAGCTGGCCGGCGCCGTTGAAGACCGCGGTCGCGTTGCCGTCCGATAGCTGCGGAATGCCCGGACTCGCTCCGCCAGCGAACGAAATCGCAGCGGCGAAGCCGGAGCCGCTGACCAGAACCGTTGGCAGGATGGCTGCCGTGCCGTCGGGATTGACCTGGTCGCCCTGGACGAAGTCCGTCTTTTGAGTCTCCACCGGCGCCGGGCTGGTCTGCGGCTGCGTCGTGGTTTCCTTGGGCGGCTGGTTCGGCTCGGTCGGCGCAAGGCCTGAAACGCCCGCCGGGATGTCGATCGAGCCCGCCGGGTTGGTGAGGGACCAGATACCGCTGGTGCCGATCACCAGTGTCGAGCCGTCGTTCAATACCTGGATGACGCCACCGGTGCCGCGGATGCCGACCGTCGCGGTAGGCGTCGTGATGCGGTAGGAATTGCGGTTCACCCGTCCGACGGCGCCCGTGACGGTGCGCATCGCGTCTCGCTGCAGACCAAAAAAGCCGCGGTCGTCGTTCTTGCCTTCGAACTTGTAGTCGCTGATCGCGAAGTCGGTGTTGGGCTGCAGCGAGACGTATGAGCCGTCGGTAAAGCGGATCTGCGCGCGGCCATCGTTGGTCCGAACCGTGTCGCCGCTATCGAGCTCCGCGCCCCTGGCGAGCGGCCGCGCCTGGCCATCGCGCCCGGCGACTGTGACTCCGGTAGTGGTGAAGTCCACCCGCGCGGCCGCGGCGCCAGCCTCGCCGGCAAACGCCGCGGAAATCAGCGCGAGCAGCATGCCGCTGCGGTTGAGCCGGAACGGTAGCGAGCCTGACATCGCAATTCTCCTTTACTGGGGGTTCTTCTTGAACGCCGCGGCGCCAATCACTTGATTGCTGAAATCCTCGATCCTGTAGGAAATCCCGGCGCGCTCGGCGCTTGCGCCCGCGAAGAATCCCGTAACGGACGCGCTGCAGCCGCAACTGCTGCATCCCGAGACGCCCCCGCTGGGGAACATGCTGAAGAATGCGCTCGTCGTATTACCGCTGGCCTCCCAGCTATAGGTGCGGTTTGGCATCGCGGCGGTGAAGCTGCCCGTGAGGGTATGGAAATTCGGGCCGTCGGCACCGAAATGGACCGCGAGCGATCCGCTGAACGTGCCGGGCGCGGTACTGCCGTTGATATAGGTCGGACTGGTTGCCCCGAGCAGCGAGTAGGTCGCGGTTCCCATGGTGGGCATCACCGGCGTCGGCATGCCGATCACGTAATGAAAGCCCTGGTTGACGCTGTAGTTATCAATGCAGGGGCCACCTTCGCACGCGCTGCCCGTAACGGATACCGGTCCGACCCAACGACCCCAGGCAAGAATGCCGTCGCTCGCAAATTCCGCGTGCGCACCGCCGGGCTCGAGCGTGAATGTGTTGTTGCCGAGGGTGAGCGCGGTCAGCTGACCCGCCGGATTGAAGACCGCGGCGCCAATCTGATTTCCCTCGCCGCCGTCTCCGCCGTCGATCTCAGTGCCGGCGAAACTGGAGCTATAAGAGACAGCAGGGGCATAGTCCGGCCCGCTGATCAGCGGCACGAAGCTGGGACCGCCAATGATCGCAGCCGTGCCGTCCGGGTTGACCTGGTTGCCCTGCACGAAGTCTTCCTGCTTGGGCTGCACAGGAGCCGTGCTGGTCTGCGGCTGC
>Ga0193752_1002086_pt1 | contig 15504 bp, 15 predicted proteins | sample H1c1metaG_FD_144924 | JGI IMG/M metagenome (GOLD analysis project Ga0193752, IMG submission 144924) | Soil microbial communities from a riparian zone of the East river system, Colorado, United States - H1c1 | ecosystem: Environmental > Terrestrial > Soil > Riparian zone | place: USA: East River... | reverse complement strand
GTCCATCGCGAGACGTGCGCCGCGCACACCGAGGACCGCGCGATGGACCGCGAGATCAGCGTGCTGCTCGAGCGCTACCGCGCCGGCGAGCTGCCGATCGGGGAGCTGGATTTCGCATGAGGCGGTTTACACCGGAGATCGAGGTCGAGCTGGAGGTCCCGTTCCACGACGTCGACATGCTGCGGCTGGTGTGGCACGGCCACTACTACAAGTACTTCGAGATCGCGCGCACGCATCTCTTGCGCAAAAAGGGCCTGTCGGCGGACCAGATCGTCCAGACCGGCTTCATGTTCGTGGTGATCGAGACGAAGTGCCGCTATCCGGCGCCGCTGCGCTTCGGGCAGCGCTTCGTGGTCGGAGCCAGGGTGGCCGATGTCGACTACCGGGTTAAGATTGACTACGAAATCTGGAACGCGAGTGAAAACAAACGCTCGGCCTACGGTCACACCGTCCTGGCGACGATCAGTCAGAGCGGCGAGCTGCTCTTGAGGACCCCCGATGTGTTGCTCGAGCGATTGCGTGCGTAACCGGTTCGGGTGGAGCGCTCTGCTCGCGCTGCTGCTGCTGGCCTGCGCGCAGCCTGCGTTCGCGCAAGCTGCGCCGTTATCGGTGGATGACCTGTTGACGCGGTTCAGCCAGATCCAAGGTCTGCGCGCGCGCTACGTCGAGGAGAAGCGGATCGCGCTGCTCAAGATGCCGCTACGCAGCGAAGGCACCATCGCCTTCGCCGCGCCCGGAGCGCTGGTGCGGCGCGCTGAAAAACCGGAGCCGGCCACGCTCTTGCTCGAGGGCGAGGTGCTGTGGGTCTCGGACGCGTCCGGCAAGCGCCGCATCGATTTGGGCGAGAACGCGGTCGTTAAGCACTTCGTGCTCACCTTCGTGAACGTGCTGCGCGGCGACCAAGCGGCGCTCGCGCGCGCGTACACGCTGAAATTTGCCGTGACGGCCGCCGGCTGGACGCTCGAGCTCACGCCCAAGGCGCCCGAGCTGCGGCGGTTCGTGGCTCGTGCCGTGCTCGAGGGCCACGGCGCCATCGTCGATCGCATGACGCTCACCGAAGAGAACGGCGACGTGACGTTGATGCAGTTCAGCGCCGTCGATTCGAACGTGCGCTTCGATGCCGGCGAGCGCGCGCGCACGTTCAAGCTCGACGCTGCGCCCGCACGAACAGCGCGCGGAGCCGAGCGCTGAAACGTGAACGGTGCAGCGACAGGGGGTGGAGTAGCGGAGCGTGAGCCACGCCGTGCAGTCTGGACGGCCGGGCTGCTGCTCGCGCTGTGCGTGGCGCTCGGCGTGTTTTGTGCGCTGCGGCTCAAGGTCGTCAGCGATATCACCCACTTCTTGCCCGACGACTCCGATGCCGTGACAGCGCGCCTCTTGCGCGGGCTGAGCTCTGCCAACGTCGCCCAACGCACGGTGCTGATCCTGGGCGGCGCGCCAGCCGACGTTCTCGGCGAGGCGAGCGCGCATATCGCCGCCGGATTGCGCGCCGAGCCCGCGATCGCCGGCGTAGAGCGCGCGGTCGACGACGACGCGCAAAAACAGCTCTACGAGCTGTACTTCCCGCATCGCTATGGCTTGTTCAGCGCCGAGCCCGAGCGCGACTACCCGGCGCTGTTGTCCGACGCTGGGCTCACGGCCGCAGCCGGCGAGCTCGTGCGCAGGCTGGGCAGCGCCGACGGACCGTTCGTGCGCAAGCTCGCGCCCGAGGATCCGCTGCTGATCTTTCCGCACATCGTTTCGCGCCTCGACCGCGCCCGACGCGGTGGCCTCTCGGTGCGTGACGGCGTGTTCTTCACGAACGACGGCCAGCGCGCAGTGCTCTTCGTGCGCAGCCACGCCTCAGCGCTCGATGCCCCGGCGCAGCGCACCGTGCTCGGGCTGATCGAACGCGAGGTTGCCAAGGCACGTGCCGAGCTGCGGGCGTCGTTTACCGTGGAGAAGAGCGGAGTAGGGCGCTATTCGGTGCATGCCGAGCAAGCGGTGCGCGCCGACATCGAGCGCATCTCGGTCCTGTCCACGGTGCTGATCATCGCGATGGTGTTACTCGCGTTGCGCTCGTTTCGCGCGCTCGTGCTGGTCACGATTCCAACGGTGTTCGGTGCGGTGTTCGCGTGCGCCGCTACGCTGATCCTGTTCGGCCGGGTCCACGGCATGACGCTGGCATTCGGCACGACGCTGCTCGGCGTGTGCTCGGACTATCCCGTGCACTTGATCGGACATCACCTGCTCGCGCCCAAAGGGCAGCACGGCAGCGTCACCGCGCGCGCGATCTGGCCTGCGATCCGCCTGGGCGGCCTGACGACGATCGCGGGCCTTGCCGGCCTGGGCATCGCGGGCTTTCCCGGGATTCGCGAGCTGGCCGTGTTCAGCGCGGTCGGCGTGCTCGCCTCGCTGGTCGCGACGCACCGCATCGTGCCGGTCGCGCTCGGCGTCGGCGGTGCCGCAGCCGGCAGCACGCGCGCGCTCGCCGATTGGCTGGCAGCCGGCATTCGCGCGGTCGAGCGACGCGCAGCGTTGTGCTGGGCCTTGCTCGGCATCGCGCTGGCGCTGTGCGTTGCAGGTTTTTCGTCGCTTCGCTTTCAGGATGACCTCGCGGGCAAGCTGGTGGTGGTCGCGGCCGATTCGGTCGATGGCGCGCTGGCTGCCAACGATCGCGTCGCGGCCGCGCTCGACACCGCGATTGCAGCAGGCGGAGTGCTCGCCGACTACCGCGGCCTGCACACGCTGCTTTGGGCGCCCGCGCTTCAGCAGCAAAATCTCGCGGCCGTGCGCGCAGCGCCGCAGCTCGCACCGCGCACGCTCGCCGCGTTCGAAGCAGCCGGCGTCGACGCGGCGCAGCTCGAGCCGTTCGTGCGTGGCCTAGCGTCGCTACCGCCGCCGCTCACGTTGAACGCGCTGCTCGAATCCCCGCTGTCGCCCGTCGCCAGCAGCTTCGTGCTCGACGACCCCGAGGCGCAGCACCCGCCGCTGCTGCTCACCCACTTGCGCGGTGTCCGCGATCCGCGCGCGCTCGAGCGGGCGCTGGCCGCTATCCCGGAGGCGCGTTACTTCGATCAACGCACCGTGTTGTCGAGCACGTACGCCGGGTTTCGTGCGCGGGCGTTCGAGCTGCTCGCGGGCGGCCTGTTCGCGGTGCTCGGCATGGTGCTCGCGCGCTATCGATCGCTGCGTAGATCGCTCGCAGCGATCACGCCGGCCGTGCTCGCCTCGGCGGCGACGCTGTCGGTGCTCAGCGTGTTTGGGGTGCGCCTCGACCTCTTCCACGTCTTGGGTGTTCTGCTCGTGCTCAGCATGGGCGAGGATTACGGCGTGTTCCTGGTCGAAAACGACGGCGGTGAAGATCTGCCCGCGACCGCGCTCGGCATCGCGCTGGCATGTGCGTCGACCGTGGCGTCGTTCGGATTGCTCGCGCTCTCGGACATCCCGGCGCTGCGCTCGCTCGGCCAAGTCGTGTCGATCGGCGTACTGCTGGCGACGGTGTTCGCGCCGGCCGGGCTCGTCTTGCTCGATCGCTCGGCACGCGCGGCGCGAGGTGACCTGTGAACGTACGCATCGCTTTGGCCGCGCTCGTGCTGAGCATCGCCGGCTGCGCGACTGGACCGAGTCGCCCGCCGATGACCGAGGGCGCCTATCCGGGCACGCTGGCCGACAGCAGCACGCTGCCCAACGGCTTGTTTCTCCGCCAGCGGATCGATGCGCGCTTCGGCGAGCGCACGATGAGCTTCTCGGCGGTGCTTCAGGTCGACGGCGGCAAGCTCAGCTTGCTCGCGCTCACGCCGTACGGCACGCGCGCGTTCTTGATCGAGCAGATCGGCCAGGACATCCGCTTCACGCCGTACGTGGATCGCGAGCTGCCGTTTCCGCCGCGCTTCATTTTGATCGATGTGCACCGCGCGGTGTTCTTCCGCCTGGGCGAGCCGGCGCCGGCCAGCGACGGCGAGCGCACGTTCGAGCACGAAGGCGAGCGCATCACCGAGCGCTGGCGCGCCGGCAAGCTGCTCGAGCGCCGCTTCGAGCGGCTCGATCACGAACCCAAGGGCGTGCTGCGCGTGCGCTACGGCCAAGGCTACGGGCCGAGCGAGATCGCCGAGAACCTCGAGATCGACAACGCCTGGTTTGGCTACGAGCTCTCGATCCGCACGCTGGCCGACGACTAAAGCGCTTGCGGCATTTGGCGGCGGCTCGAGCGCATCAGCATGTCTTGGAAGCGGTTGTCTTTGCGCCACACGTCGCCGGCCAAGATGCTGATCAGGCCTGAGCGCAGCTCGGGGTCCTGCGTCTTCGAGAAGAAAATGTTCTTCACGAGGCCCGTGTTGTAGAAGCTGTGCACCAGCGAGCCGACGCTGCGGTACGCGTGCTGCATGTGCTCGTCAAAGCTGGCGAGCGCCTTCGGATCGCTCTCGGTGCCCGCGATCAGCGCGAGATTCAGCTCATCGGCCAAGCGCTCGCCACCGAGCATGCCCAGCGAGACGCCCGAGCTGAACACCGGATCGAGGAAGCACGCCGCGTCGCCGACGCACGCGTGACGCAACCCTGCCGCAGCGCGGTTCTTGTAGCTGAAGTTGCGCGCGAGGCGGGTCTCGCTGCGCGTGGCCCCAACCGTCAACCGTTGCAGCAGCGGCGACGCCGCCAAGATCTCGTCGAGCATCGCCGCCGGCGCGTTCGGGTCGAACGCGCGCACGTTGCTCACGAAGCCGACGCTGATCCGCCGGCCGGTCAGCGGGATCATCCAGCCCCAGCCGTCGGCGCGGATCAGCACCTTGATATTGCCGAGGTGGGTGAGCTCCGAGTGGATCGCCGGATCGATCTCGCTGAAGTGGCAGAACACCGCACCGCGTCCGAGACCCTTGAGCGGCTCGAGCACCTTGGCGCGGCGGCCGAGGAACGCATCTTGTCCGCTCGCATCGACCACGAAGCGCGCGCTGATCGTCTCGCGATCGGTCGTGACCCGCGCCTGGTGCTCGTCGCAGACGATGTCCTCGACGCGCGTCTCGAGCTGCACCGTGGCCCCAGCGCGCTCGGCGCGCAGCAGCAGCGCATGATCGAAGGACGCACGCTCTACTTGGTAGGCATGCCGAGCTCCGCTGGGCAGCGCGTCGGCGAAGTCGTAGAAGGCGTGCTCGCCGGTCGTCTCGTCGACGAACTCGGCGCCTTGCTTGTGCAGGAACGGCCCGGCCTTCATGTCGACGCCGAGCCGTTCGAACAGCGGCAGATCGCACGGCAAGAGCGACTCGCCGATGTGAAAGCGCGGAAAGCGATCCTTGTCCACGATCAGCACGCTGTGGCCGTGCGCGGCCAGCAAGTGCCCGGTCGTCGAGCCCGCCGGCCCACCACCCACCACGACGACGTCTACCTTCTCAGTCATGCTAAGCGCTCCAAGATCAGCGAAGTGTTGATGCCACCGAAGGCGAAGTTGTTGCTCATCACGACCTTCGGCGCCGCGCGCCTCGCTTCGTGCATCACGTAATCCAGCTTGGCGCAGCGCTCATCGAGCGTTTCGAGATTGCGCGAGGGCGCCAGGAATCCGTCGCGCATCATCGCGATCGAGAAGATCGCCTCGATCGCGCCGCACGCGCCGAGCGTGTGGCCGGTGAAGCCCTTGGTCGAGCTGAACGGCGTGCTCGCGCCGAGCACCGCCAGCGTGGCTTGCGACTCGGCGATATCGCCGAGCTCGGTCGCGGTGCCGTGCGCGTTCACGTAGTCGATCTTGTCCGGCGAGAGCTTGGCGTCGTCGAGCGCGAGCTTCATCGCGCCGGCCATCCCGTCCGCGGAAGGCGAGGTGACGTGCGTGCCGTCGCAGTTCGTGCCGTAGCCGACGACCTCGGCGTGGATCTTCGCGCCCCGCGCCCGCGCGTGCTCGAGCTCTTCCAGCACCAGCGTGCCGGCGCCTTCGCCGACTACGAGGCCATCGCGCTCTTTGTCGAACGGCCGCGGCGAGCGATCCGGCGCGTCGTTGTAGCGCGTCGAGGTGGCGAACATGATGTCGAACACGCCGGCGTGCAGGACATGCAGCTCTTCCGCGCCGCCGCACAGCATCACGTCTTGGATGCCGTCGCGGATCGCTTCATAGCCGTAGCCGATCCCCTGGCTCGCGCTCACGCACGCCGAAACCGTGGGCACGATCCGCCCGCGGATCTCGAAGCACTGCGCGAGGTTCGCGATGCAGGTGTGGCTCATCATCTTGAGGTAGCTGCTGCCCGAGAGGCCGGTCAGCCCGCCGGTCGTGAACAGCACGCGGCAGAACTGCTCCATCGCGCTGGTCGAGCCGTGCGTCGAGCCATACGCGAGCCCGGTGCGTCCGGAGCTGAGCAGCGTTCGCTCGAGCCCAGCGTCGCGGATCGCATCGTCGGTAGCGAACGCGGCGAGCAGCGACACGCGGCCCATCGTGCGGGTCTGCTTGCGGGAGAATCTCTCGAGGTCGGCGCCGACCGCCGGCGCGCCGAGCCGCGTCTGCAGATCTTTGATCGACGCCCACTCAGGCAGCGTGCGAATGCCGTGCACGCCGCGCTGCAGCGCTTGCGACACCGCGTCGAGGCTGCTGCCGATCGGGCTGGTCAGCCCGAGCCCCGTGACGACGACGCGGCGTTTCATCCCAACCCTCCCGAAATCGTGATCACTTGCCCGGTGATGTACGCGGCGTCATCGCTGGCGAGGAAGCGCACGAGCGCGGCGACTTCCTCGGGCTTACCGAGCCGACGCATCGGGATCACCTTCTTGATCTCCTCGACCGGCGCGTTCGCGATCATGTCGGTCTCGATCAAGCCGGGCGCCACCGCATTCACGGTGATGTTTCGTTTTGCGAGCTCGAACGACAGGCTCTTGGTCGCGCCGATCAGGCCGGCCTTGGCCGCGGCGTAGTTGGTCTGACCGCGGTTGCCCATCGTGCCCGAGATCGACGCGATCGAAATGATGCGGCCCCAGCGCTGGCGCACCATCGGCATGACCAGCGGCTGGGTGATGTTGAAGAAGCCATCGAGCGAGGTGCGCGTGACCGCGCTCCAGTCGTCGCGCGACATCGCCGGAAACGCGTTGTCGCGCGCGATGCCGGCGTTGTTGACGAGCACCCCGATCGGCCGGTCGTCCTGCAGCAGCTTCTCGATCGCCGCGGAGGATGCCGCGGCGTCGGCGACATCGAACCGGCACAGCTCGGCGCTGCCGCCCGCGGCTTCGATCCGCGCCTTCACCGCCTCGGCGGTCGCGTCGTTGCTCCGGTAGTTAAGGATGACCGGGTGGCCCACCTCAGCGAGCGCCACCGCGATCGCCGCCCCGATTCCGCGGCCCGCGCCGGTAACGAGCGCTCTACAACGACTGGGCGAGGTCGGCCGGGCTACCACCGCCGGGCAGATACACGCTCAGGCTGGCGTGCGCAACCGCCACACCGTCGCGTAGAACGGTACAGGCAAAGCGACCCACGCGCTCCTCGCCAAACTCGCGATGGGCCCGGATTCGGAGCTTGTCGCCGGCCCGAAAAACCTCGGTTTGGAGGGTCAGCTCGCGAGCGGCGACGAGCAGGCCGATCCGCGGTTGGCCGCCTGCGCTGTGAGCCTTGAGCCCGGCGAAGGCGGCGATCGTCTGGGCGCAGTATTCGAGCGCGACCCAGGCCGGCACGCCGCCTTGCTCGAAGAACGTCGAGGTCTCGCGGATCTCGACCGCGCATTCGACCGACTCTGCCTCGAAGGCGATGACCTCATCGAGCAGCAGCATCGGCGGGCGATGCGGGAGCAGCTGCTCGATCGGTGGAAAATTTTTCACGGCGCCGCCTTGTAGCGCAGCACGATGCGCAGCGCTGCGCTGAACGCCGGCACCAGGACATCACTCTCTGCGTCGCTCACCGCGTCGATCAACGCGAGCAGCGGTGCGACCGGGGTACGCCCGAGCTCCGGATGCTCGGCGCGGACCGCGACGCCCGGGACACGCTGGCCCATCTCGAGCTCAGCCAGCGCGCTGTCAGGCGCGGCGCTCAGCACGAGCGCTGCGGCCGCTGGCTCGAAGGTTTCGTTGTGGGCGAAGAACCCCGGCAGCCGTTCCTCCGCCAGGATCACGAGCACCGCGCCGCCGTGCTCGGCCAACCAGGCCTGCGCTTCGATCAGCAGCGCCGCCGCGGTCGCGTCTCCAGCTGCAATACACGTGGAGAAGCCTTGGTTGCCGGTCGTGATCGAGAGCAGGCCCGCGGCGGCGTTGTGCACGCTGCTCTGAAACCGCGCAGGCGATAAGGTGCCGTCGCCTTCGCCCATCATCGTGAGCAGCTGCGACGTCGTCTCCATTTCGCCGTACGCGGAGCCGACGATCAGCGGCACGCGACCGAGCTCGATCGAGGCGGCTTGCGCCGCGCTGGTCGCGACCTCGCTGATCATCCGCGTCAGCATGCTGGCGCGACCGCGCGCGCGTGCGCCGAGGATCGCGGCCGGCGGCGTGCTCGGCTCGCTGGCCGCGCGCGCCCGCCAGGCATCGAGGCTCGGAAAACGCGGCGTCCAGACCGCCATCGCGCGCACGTGCAGGCCGGTCATGCGCGCCGCCCGAGCACGAGGCTCACGTTGCTGCCGCCAAAGGCGAACGAGTTGCTCAGCACGCGCTTGTAGTCGCCGCGCGCGCTCGCTTGCAGCACCTGGATCGGCAGCGCCTGGTCGACGGGCCCGCAGCCCAGGCTGGCCGGCGCGATGCCATGCTCCAGCGTGAGCAAGCACAAGGCCGCTTCGATCGCGCCCGCGGCGCCGAGCGCGTGTCCGGTGTAGCCCTTGGTCGATACGACCGGCGCCGTGCCGAGCACGCGGGCGATCGCCAGCGCCTCGGAGCTGTCGCCTTGATCGGTCGCCGTGCCGTGCGCGTTCACGAGGTCGATCTGCGAGGCGTCGAGCCCGGCTTGCTCGAGCGCAGCGCGCATCACTCGCTCGGCGCCTTCGCCTTGCGGATGTGGCGCCGTCATGTGGTGAGCATCGGCGCCTTCGCCGCAGCCGAGCAGCTGCAGCGCTGCGCGATCACCGCGCTCGAGCAGGAAGAACGCGGCGCCTTCGCCGATGTTGATGCCGCTGCGCGCGCTCGAAAACGGCCGGCACGCCGCCTCGGCCAAGACGCCCAAGCTGCGAAAGCCGCGCACCGTCATTTCGCACAGCGCGTCCACGCCGCCGACGAGCACCGCATCGGCGAGCCCGGCGCGCAGCAGCCGTGCTGCCGACGCGAACGCCTTGCCGGACGACGAGCAGGCCGTGGACACGAACAGCATCGGCCCCGCGATGCCGGTAAGCGCTTCGATCAAAGCCAGCACCGCGCTGTATGCGTGCTGGTCGTGGAGCGAAGAAGCCGCTGGCGCTTTGCCGCCACGCGCATGCTCCACGAACGTGCGCTCCGTAGTGTCGAGCCCTGCGTTCGAGCTGCCGAGCACCACCGCGACGCGCTGCCGGCCATAGCGGTCGATGCACGACTCGAGCGCGGGCCGCAGTGGCTCGAGCGTCGCGTACGCGAGCCGCGCTTGCCGCGTCTCGAAGCGCGCGTGCGCGGTCGGCAATGGCGCAAGCTCGCGAGGAATTAGCCCGCACAACGTAGCGAAGGGCAGCGCGAACGGTGGCGCGACCAGCCCGCTGCGACCCGCGAACAACCGCTCCGCCACCTCGGCGCGGGTCACGCCGAGCGCGCAGCTCACGCTGTAGTCCGCGATCGAGAGCGCTGGCTGTTTGCTCGAAGCCATCGTCAGAGTGGCTTACGGCCTTCGAGCGCGCGCGCAAGTGTGACTTGATCGCTCCACTCGAGCTCGCCGCCATGCGGCAAGCCGCTCGCGATCCGCGAGCAGCGCACGTTCAGCGTGCGCAGCTGTTGTGCGAGGTACAGCGCCGTGGCCTCACCCTCGACGCTGAGCGGTGTGGCCAGAATGACCTCTTGCACGTCGCCGCTCTTGGCCTGCGCGATCAGGCTCTCGAGCGACAACGAGCTGGGCCCGACGCCCTCGAGCGGTGCGAGCAGCGCGTGCAGCACGTAGTACACACCGCGGTAGCCGCCGCCGCGCTCCATCGCCGCGACGTCCGGCGGGCGCGCGACGACGCACACGATGCTCCGGTCGCGCCGCGCATCGCTGCAGATGGTGCACAAGCGCTCGGTGCCCCAGTTACCGCAGCGCTCGCAGCGGCGCACCCTATCGTGCAGCTCGCTGAGCGACTTGCCGAGCGCCTTCGCGTAATCCGCGGAGGCGCCGAGCACGTGATACGCGAGCCGCTGGGCGGTGCGCTCGCCGACACCGGGCAACCGCCCGAGCAGCGCCACCAATCCCTCGATCGGATCTTTGTCAGCCACCGCGACTGCGTTCCTTCGTCACACCAGGCCGGGGATCTTTACGCCGCCGGTGACCTTTTCGATCTCGGCTTCGACCATCTCCTGGCTCTTCTTGAGCGCAGCGTTGGTGCCGGCGACGATCAGGTCCTGCACCATCGCGAGGTCTTCCTGCTTGAGCAGCTCGGGCGCGAGCACGATCGACACGACCTCGCCGCCGCCGTTCACGGTGACCTTCACTTGGTCGTTGCCCGCTGAAGCTTCGGTCGTCTCCGTCTTGAGCTCGTTCTTGCGCTGCTCGACGCGACGCTGCAGACGCGACGCCTGCCGCATCAGCTCTCCCATTCCGCCTCGAAACTTCATCGTCAGTCCCTTTCTCGATAACGCATCAACTATTAGAGGAGCGAAGCGACCCCGTGAAGGGGTGGGCCCCCGACGGCTCCGCCGGCGGGGCGGGGAACGGCGTACGTTCCCCGATAACTAGCTGTCTTCGACGCGCACATCCGCGTCGGTTGCATCGAACACGCTCATCGCTTCGCGGACAGCGGGATGATTGCGCGCAGTCTGTTCCATTTGCTGGCGGTCCGCTTCTCGCCTCTTGGCTTGCTCGGCGGCGACCGTCGGCGCGTTGCTGATCTTGCCTTCGGCGATCTCGATCTTGGGGCGCTTGCCGAGCACGCGCTCGGCGATGTCGGCGAGCGCGTTCTTGGCCGGGGCAGCCGCAGCCTGTTTTCCGAAGAACGAGCCCTCGGGGAACATGACCACTATTTTCTCAACGCTGACGACGCTGGGGGTGCCGTGCTCGAGCACCGCGCACAGCGCGGGCTGGCTGTCGTGGAGGAGCTCGACCATCTTCATCCAGGCTTCGGGGAGCTGGCCGGGAACGGTGGGAGCAGGCGTGGCTGCGACCGGAGGGGCCACGAACGCGGGTGCGGGGGCGCTTGGCTTGGGCGGCTCGGGTGGAGCTTTGGCGATCCGGGGCGCGGCGCGCTCAGGCTCGGCACGGCGTGGTGGGGCTGAGGGACCGGGACCAGGACCAGGACGTGGCGCCCCCGGGGGCGGGCCGCCGGGGCCCATGCCGCGAGGCACAGCGGGGCCTGCGCCGCCGGAAGCGCCGCCGGCAGCCAACTTGCCTTCGAGCGCGGCGAGGCGCGCCAGGAGCTCGGTCAGCGGCTCGAGGGGCGGGCGCTCGGCGAGACGTACCAGGCCCATCTCGAGGACCAGCTCCGGCGTCGTCGATTGGCCGATCTCTTCGACCAGCAGCGACATGCCGCTGAACGTGCGCTCGATGTGCGCGGGCGGGTGGCTGGTGGCGAGCGCGTTCATGCTCTCGCGCTCATCGTCCGCAAGATCGACCAGCTCGTGGTCGTCGCCGACGACGCGCAGCACCACGAGATCGCGCAGCACCGACAGCAGCTGCTTGGCGAAGTGCAGGATATCGATGCCCTGCGAGGCGAGCGCCGCGACGGCGCGCACGCATCGCGCAGCATCGCCGGTGAGCACGGCTTCGCCCACGCCCTGCACGTGCTTGCGGTCCGCGACACCCAGGCCGGCCGCCACCTCGCTGCCGACCAGCTTGCCGCCGCCGAACGCGAGCAGCTGGTCCAACACGGTCAGCGCGTCGCGCATCGACCCCGCGGCCTCGCGCGCCACGATCGCGACCGCGGCGTCGTCCGCCTCGATGCCCTCGCGCGACAGGATCTCGCGCACCCGCCCGGCCACGACGGCTCGGCTGATCAACCGGAAGTCGTGGCGCTGGCAGCGCGAGCGAATCGTGACCGGCACCTTGTGCGCCTCGGTCGTCGCGAAGATGAACTTCACGTGCGGCGGCGGCTCTTCCAGCGTCTTCAGGAACGCGTTGAACGCGCCCGTGGACAGCATGTGAACCTCGTCGACGATCACGACCTTGAAGCGATCGCGCACCGGCCGGTAAGGCAGCGACTCCTGCAACCGGCGCACATCGTCGACGCTGTTATTGGAGGCGCCGTCGATCTCGAGCACGTCGATGTCGTTGCCGGCCGCGATCTCTTTGCACTGATCGCATGCGTTGCACGGCTCGGCGGTCGGGCCGGTCTCGCAGTTGAGCGATTTGGCGAGCAAACGCGCCGTGGTCGTCTTGCCCACGCCGCGTGCGCCCGTGAACAGGAACGCGTGCGCCACACGGCCCGTCGCGATCGCGTTTCCGATCGTGCGGCTGACGTGCTCCTGCCCCACCAGATCCGAAAAAGTCTGGGGGCGGTACTTGCGAGCGAGGACGGTATAGGCCATCGGGCTTTCTGAAGGAAAGCGCGGTTCTACACCGAGATGCCTCCCCATTCATCGCGGATGATTGGGTTTGTAGGCGTCGGCGAATCGCCCTCGGTCGATTGACACGAAGTCGAGAATTCGTACATTGCGACTCCGTGCTCGCGGGGCATCCCGACTACGAGCTCGGACCTTCAGAACCCACCGGCGCACTTGTCCCTTAACGGGACGGCTGAAGTGCTTTAAGCCGGGTGGGATGGCGGAGTTTTATCTATGGAACGCACGAGCAGCATGAAAGCACGTCGGCCGAAGTTCGTGTTCGTGACTGGCGGCGTCGTCAGCTCGATCGGCAAGGGCCTCGCGGCTGCGTCGATCGGTGCGCTCATGGAAGCGCGCGGCCTCCGCGTCACCCACGTCAAGCTCGACCCCTATATCAACGTCGACCCCGGAACGATGTCGCCCTATCAGCACGGCGAAGTGTTCGTGACCGACGACGGCGCCGAGACTGATCTCGATCTGGGACATTACGAGCGCTTCACTACCGCGCGCATGACCCGCGCGAACAACTTCACCACCGGTCGCATCTACGACGCGGTGATCAGCAAGGAGCGCCGCGGCGAGTATCTCGGCGCGACGATCCAGGTCATCCCGCACGTCACCGACGAGATCAAAGCGCGCGTGATGGAAGTGGCCGCTCGCGTCGACGTGGCGATCGTCGAGATCGGCGGCACGGTTGGCGACATCGAGTCGCTGCCGTTCCTCGAGGCGGTTCGCCAGCTGCGCGTCGAGCACGGCCCGCAGAACACCGTCTCGATCCACGTCACGCTCGTGCCGTGGATCGCGGCCGCCGGCGAGCTCAAGACCAAGCCCACGCAGCACTCGGTGAAGGAGCTGCTCTCGCTCGGCATTCAGCCCGAGATCGTGATCTGCCGCGTCGATCGCCCGCTGCCGCCGGACTTGAAGCGCAAGATCGCGCACTTCACCAACGTCGGCGTGGACGCGGTGATCGCGGCGCCGGACGTCTCCACGATCTACGAGCTGCCGCTGCGCCTGCACGCCGAGGGCCTCGACCAGACCATCGTCGAGCGCCTCAACATCTGGTCGCGTGAGCCGGACCTGACCGCGTGGGAGCGCACGGTCGAGAAGGTCAAGGCGCCCAAGAGCACCGTGCACGTCGCGCTGGTCGGCAAGTACGTCCACCTGCGCGACTCGTACAAGTCGCTGCACGAAGCGCTGATCCACGGCGGCCTCGCCAACGACGTCGCGGTCGAGACGCACTACGTCGACAGCGAGGAGCTGCAGACGCGCGACGACTGGGAGCAAGAGCTCGCCAAGTACGACGCGATCCTCGTGCCCGGTGGCTTCGGCGACCGCGGCCTCGAGGGCAAGATCCGCGCGATCCGCTTCGCGCGCGAGCGGCGCGTGCCGTTCTTCGGCATCTGCCTCGGCATGCAGATGGCGGTCGTCGAGTACGCGCGCCACGTATGCGGGCTCGAGGGCGCCAACACCGTCGAGGCCGATCCCAAGGCCGTGCATCCGGTCATTCACCTGATGCCTGGTCAGCGCGGCATTCAAGAGAAGGGCGCGACGATGCGCCTGGGCGCGTATCCGTGCGTGCTCAAAGACGGCTCGCTCGCGGCGCGCGTGTACGGCAAATCGCGGATCAGCGAGCGCCACCGCCACCGCTTCGAGGTGAACAACGAGTACCGCGAGAAGCTCGAGAGCCTCGGCCTCTCACTCTCCGGCGTCTCGCCCGATGGCTTGCTCGTCGAGATGGTCGAGCTACCGAATCACCCGTACTTCATCGGCTGCCAGTTCCACCCCGAGTTCAAGTCGCGGCCGCACACGCCGCACCCGTTGTTTACGGAGCTGGTGCGCGCCGGCCACGAGTACGCGCAAGTCCGCCCTAAGACGCAGAAGGACAAGGAGCTGTCCTTCAATTGACTAGAGCCGCGCGGACGCGCCGAGGAATAGCTCGACATCGGCGATCGGACCGGCCGCGCCGAGCCGCGTGCCGGCGTCGAGCTGAATGTCGTCGCTGAGGCCCAGCGTCAGGCCGCCGTCGACCGCGAGCGTCGTCAGCGAGCTGTCGTACGTCGGCACCACGACGACCAGCTCGAAGTAGCCGCCGAGCGGTCCGACGATGTCGTGGCTAATGGTCCCCGTCGCCATCACGTCGAGCCCGCGCTCGCCGTTGTCGGCGCGACGAATCAGATCGCCTTCGAGCATCAGCGCGGACTCGAACCCGAGCGGCAGGCTGATCCCGAGCGGCGCGATCAAGCCGGCGTCGACGCCATCGTCGACATAGGTGACGAACGGCATCAACGCGAACGCGGTGGTGCCACCGTCGTTCCCCCAGACGTTCATCTTGAGCCGCGCGGTGGTCGCGCCGTAGCCATCCTCGATCACGCGTACGCCCGCGGCCTTCGCCACCGCGCGGTGGTACGGCTCGACCACCACCTGCAAGTCCATCCAGTTGAGCAAGCCGACCTTGAGGTTGGTCGGCAGCAGCTCGTAGCCGCTCACGCTGGTCGCGCCGTCGTCGTCGAACGCGAGCACCACGAGATCGGTCTCGATCTGGAAGTGGCCGGCGTCGACGGTGATCGGGCTCTCGGTCGTGTCCGGCCGATCGGTGCTCATCTCGCGCAGCAGCTCGGCGGGCACCGGGTGGAACAGGTGGTACTCGGACTTTTCCTGCGCGACGACGGCCGAGCTGCACAGCGCCAGCGCGGCGACGCTCGCTGACAGCGCACACATTGGGCGGTTCTGGTTCATCCGCTCCAGCGTCTCGTGGCGAGCGGCGAGCGCGGTATCCGGGACAACCCGCGAAAGGCGGCGAGAGAGCCCCTAGTTGGCGCGAGAGTGAAGCTCTTGCGGCGCGCTGGGCAGCAGCATAAAGCTACGGCCTTCGTGGAGCTTCTCCGGCGCATTTGGTCCTTTTTGTCGCGGCGCCGCCGCTGGCAGATCGCGCTGCTCACCCTGCTGATGCTGGTCGGCACG
>Ga0193752_1002085_pt1 | contig 15505 bp, 16 predicted proteins | sample H1c1metaG_FD_144924 | JGI IMG/M metagenome (GOLD analysis project Ga0193752, IMG submission 144924) | Soil microbial communities from a riparian zone of the East river system, Colorado, United States - H1c1 | ecosystem: Environmental > Terrestrial > Soil > Riparian zone | place: USA: East River... | reverse complement strand
CGACTCCGGGAGCGCTGATCAGCGCGACGGCCACAGGTGATACCACAGGTGCACTGATCGCGTGAGAAATCCGCACTTCTGGTAGATACGCTGTGCAGCAACGTTGCGGCCCTGTGTCACGACCGTGATGCGCTCGGCGCCCTTCGAGCGCGCCCACGAAAACAACTCGTACACGAGGGCAGTTCCGACGCCCTTGCCGCGCGCTGCCTCTCCCACACCAAAGAGGCCAATCGACGCTTCGCCATCGCGGAGTTTTCCCGTGATGTAGCCAACGGCGGTGCCGTCGATTTCCGCGACGAGGACCACGTCCGCGAACGCATGCAGGATGCTCCGCTCGAGCCACGTCTCGTAGAGCGCGGTCGCCCGATCCGACGAAACGCGTGGGTCGAAAAAGTAGCGAGTATCGATGTGCCCGGCGGCCGCTATCGGACGGAGCGCCGCCAGATCGTCCGGACGCGCGACTCTCAGCGCGAACGTGTCGGCGTGTGCGGGGCGTGTGGCGGGCACCGGCGCGAGATCGAGCTCCACGCGAATGTCCACCTGATGAAACCCCGCGCCCTCGGCGAGTTGCACCGTGGCATCGTCATCGGCGTCGGCAAGAAAGTACAGCCACTCGATCGACTCCGACCGACACCAGTCGAGGAGAGCCGCCAGTGAGTCCGACGTCAATCGGGTCGCGGCAACGCGAGCAACGCGGCGGTCGAAAAACGTGCTGTCCCATTCGAGGTGATGGGCCGGCGCACCGGTCATGCGGCCGGTGACCTCGCGCCGCTGCGCGGAATGCCTTCGTCGAAGGTTGTGTTCATGACGATGTACAGCGGGCGCTTCTTCGTCTCGTCGAAAGCCTTGCCGAGGTAGATCCCCAGCATGCCCAGGATCCCGATGATGATCCCGCCAAGGAAGTAGAGCGAGACGATCAGGCTGCTCCATCCCGACACCGCGATGCCATGGAAGAGCGCACGATAGAGAATGTACAGACCGTACAGGAACGCAAGAAACGAGATGGTGAAGCCGAGACGAATGGACAGGCGAAGTGGCTTGTCCGAGTACGCGATGATCGTTTCGCTCGCCAACTTCCAGAGCTTGCGGTACGTGTACGTCGAGCGTCCCTCATGCCGTTCGGCATGTACCACATCGATGCTCGCCGTTGGGAATCCCATCCAGGACACCAACCCACCGAAGAAACGCAGGCGCTCGCCCATGCGGCGGAAATTGTCCACGACGTTCCGTGAGACGATCCGGAAATTTCCCGTCTCTCCGTCATAGTCCATGTCGGCGAGATAGCTGAACACGCGGTAGAACACCCACGAGGTCGCGCGCTTCAGCGCCGTGTGGCTACGCTTGCCGCGCCGGGCGAGGACGACCGCATATCCTTCCTGCGCCTTGGCATAGAGCCGTGGAATTTCTTCCGGCTGATCCTGAAGGTCGCAGTCCATGACGACGACCCAATCGCCATCGCAGTGGTCGAGGCCGGCCGTAATGCCGTAGTGCTGGCCGAAGTTCCGGCTGAACTGGAGACCCTTCACGCGATTGTCGCGCGCTCGCAGGTCCACGATCATCGGCCAGGAATTGTCGCCGCCGCAGTCCTCGACCAGGACGATCTCGAAGTCAGGCGTGATCGTCTCTAACGCAGCCTTGAGCCGACGGTAGAGCTCCTCGAGGCTTGCTTCCGCCTTGTAGACGGGTATGACGACGGAAATGTGGGCCATGTGTGGCTGGCAGCCGATAGCGGGAGGACATGATGATCGGACGTGAGAAGGTTAGCTCCCATCGACCAACTGGTAAACGTCAGCACGTCAGCCCGCGTAGCGCACCCACCGCGCCAGTTCCTTGAACGACGGCCGCTTGCCGTACATCAGCAGGCCCACGCGATAGATCCGCGCCGATATCCAGATCGCCGCAACACATGCGAGTGCCACGCCGCCCAGCGAGATGGTCAACTCATACCACGGCACGCCGATGAGCGACATTCGCAGCGGCATCAGGATCGGCGCCGAGAACGGAATCAGCGACATGATGCGCGCGAGCGGACTGCCGGGGTTGGTGAGAATCGGCCCCATGAAGATCACCGACGAGATCAGCATGAGCATCACAGGCATCGAAGCCTGCTGCACGTCTTCCTGGCTGCTCACCATCGCGCCGACGGCGGCGAAGAGCGATGCATAGAAGATGAAACCGAGCACGAAGTAGGCGAAGATGATGCCGGACGTTCCCAGCGTCGGCAACGCGGCGGTGATCGCGTCCGTCGGTAGCCCGCGCGCGGCAGCGGCCGCGGCACCGGCTTCGGGCGCCATCTTGCCGAACAGGATCGGCGCCAGGTAGAACAGCATCCCGAGCGACAGCCCCACCCAGGACACCACCTGCGTGACGGCCACGAGGCCGACGCCGAGCACCTTGCCGGCGAGGAGCGTGTCCGTGGAGACGCTCGACACCACGACTTCAGCCACGCGCGTCGTCTTCTCCTCCATGACGCCGCGCAGGATCTGCTGGCCGTAGAGCACGATCATGAAGTAGAGCAGAAACGCGACGAGATAGGCGAATGCAAGGTTGCCCAACCCGCCTCCTTTCTCGCGCCCCTTGTCGCCGATCCGCTCCTTGCGAGTTTCCAGCCTGTCGCCCGTGAGCGCCGTGACGCGCGCCGCATCGAGTCCCTCGCGTTCGAGACGCTGCGCGAGCACCTGTTGCCGCACGGTGGACATCAGTGCGTCGACATCGCTGATCGAACCCGCGTTCCGGCCCACGTACCGCACGTACCTGTTGGCGACGGTGTTGCTGTCGAGCACGAAGAATCCGTTGATCTCCTTCCGTACCACCGCGTTCACCGCGGAGTCCTCAGCGACTGAGAGACGCTCGGGTGACAGCGTTTTGGCTTCCGGCGCTGGGACCGACGGGTACCTGGTGCCCAGGATCTTCGAGACGCGCGCGCCAAGGCCGGTGCCCGTTGCGTCGAGGATGACGATGTTGGTGAGGTCGTTTCCGGGGCGCTGCCGCATCGAGATCCACGTGGGAACGACCGTGATCATCGCGAAGAACAGCGGCCCGAGCAGCGTGCCGACGAGGAACCACTTCGAGCGCACTCGTTCGAGATACTCGCGTTTGAAGACAACGCCGAGCTTTCTCATGTCAACCTTGGCCACTCATTCCCTCCTCGACGCCTTTCGCGCCGACCCTTTCAAGGAAGATCTGATGCAGCGACGGCTGCACCAGCTCGAAGCGCAGGATCGGTGCGCCGGTCGCGATGACACGCTGCAACAGCACCTGCGCGTCGGCACCAGTCGCCAGCTCGATCTCGTAGTAGCGATTCTGGTCGTCGGCCCGCGAGACGAGGCTGCGGTCGGCGAGAATCGGTGCGATGGCGTCACGCGCCTCGCCCGCGACCGACAGCGCGACGACGCGCGTGCCAGCCTCGCGCTTCACGTCGGCGACGGCACCGTCCAGCACCTTGTCGCCATGCGCGATGATGCACACCGAATCGCACAACCGCTCGGCGTTGTCCATCAGGTGCGTGCTGAAGATGACCGTCTTGCCGCGCTCCTTGAGTTGGACGACAGTATCCTTGAGCGCCTGGGCGTTGATCGGATCCAGACCGGAGAACGGCTCGTCGAGGATGACGAGATCGGGATCGTGAATCAGCGTGCCGATGAACTGCACTTTCTGCTGCATGCCGCGCGACAGCTCGTCGATCTTGGAGAGGCCCCAGTCCTTCTCGGCCGTCTTCAGCTCGAAGTGCTCCATCCAGTAATTGATGCGCTTCTCCGCCTCGGCGCCGTCGACCCCCTTGAGCTCGGCGAGGAACTTGAGCACGCGGCGGACCTGCATCTTCTTGTACAGGCCGCGCTCTTCGGGCAGGTAGCCGATGCGGTCCGTGACGCCGCTGTCGCGATTGGACTTGCCGAGCAGCTGGATACTGCCGCTGTCCGGAAGGATGATGTTGAGGATCATGCGAATGGTCGTCGTCTTGCCGGCGCCGTTCGGCCCAAGGAGGCCGTACACGGACCCGCGCGGCACGGCGAGCGAGAGGTCGCGAACGGCGACGTGCTCCGCGTACCGTTTCACGACGTTTCGGATATCGATTGCGAGATCGGTCATGTCGGGGTGAGAGAGACTCCCCAATATACGAGTCAGGACGGAACGTGTTTCGGATGTTTCGGGGCTGGCGACTGGCGTGGCCCTGCGGGGGCCACGAAATTCGCCTGATGCGTCTGCGTCCTTTCTTCGCACTTCTGTTCACTATCGGCTGCAGCGCGTCTTCGGACGACAAGACGCCTTCAGCCCGGGACACGCTCCTCGTATACGAAGCCGCGAGCCTCACAGGGCCGATGCGTGCGGCGCTGGACACCTTTGCGCGGCGCACCGGGGCAGTCGTCGCCGAAGAGCATGGCGCCTCGCTCGAGCTCGCGCGGCGGATTACGGAACTGCATCGCATCCCGGACGTCATCGCACTGGCCGATCAGGAGGTCTTTCCCGAGATGCTCATGCCTGGCGCGACCTCCTGGTACGCGGCTTTCGCCCGCAACCGGATGGTCATCGCTTACACCGATCGCTCCCGCTACGCTGCCGAGCTGACGCCGGCGAACTGGCGGTCGATCGTGCTGCGCGACGACGTGCTGTTCGGCCGCACCGATCCGGCGCTGGCACCCGCCGGCTACCGGACGCTGCTCGTGTACAAGCTGGCGGAGCGATTCTATCGAGAGCCGGGCGTCGCGGCGCGCCTCGAGGCAAAGACGCCGCCGCGGTTACAGCGAGGCAACGCCACCGAGCTTGCGGCGCTGCTGTCGGCTGGTGAGCTCGACTACATCATCGACTACGAGTCGCTCGCGCGCGCGCAGAACTTCAAGTTCATCCAGCTGCCTCCGGAGATCGACCTCGGTGATCCCGCACATGCCGCTGCCTACCGAGAGGCCACGGTGCGCGTCTGGAACGGGCGCGATTCAGTGACGCGGACCGGCGCGCCGATTCTTTACGGTATCAGCATCCCACGCGCCGCACCTAATGTGGGCGCCGGGCTGCGCTTTCTCGAGTTCCTGCTCGACGCTGACGGTAAGGCCATCCTGCGTCGCGGACATGTCGATGCGCTGGATCGTCCACAGCTGGTCGGCGATTCAGCGCCACCGACGCTGCGCACGCTCGCCGCGCCGTGATCGCTCGCTCGACGCACCGCTTTGCGACGGTCGGCGTCGTGGGCGGCGCCTTGCTGTTGCTCGCATTGCTGGCGCTGCCGGTTGGAGTGCTCGTCATTCGCGGTGGAGTGGAGGGACTTCGTCAATTGGGCGGCGATCCGGAGTTAAGAGCCTCGCTTGCGCTCACCGCCGTCACGGCCACCGCGGCGACGCTGGTGACGATCCTGCTCGGAACGCCGCTCGCATACCTGCTCGCGCGCGACCGCATGCCGTTGGGATCGTTCGTCGGCGCGCTCGTCGAGCTGCCGCTGCTCATTCCGCATCCCGTCGCCGGCATCGCGCTGCTGTTGGCCTTCGGACGTGCGAGCCCTGCCGGCGAAGCACTGGCGCGCTTCGGACTCGGTATCGTGGGCTCGCCGCTGGGGATCAGCCTTGCGATGCTGTTCGTCGCGGCACCGCTTTACGTGAGCGCTGCGCGAGAATCCATCGCGCGTGTCGATCGACGCTACGAGGACGTCGCGCGCACGCTTGGCGACTCACCGTGGCGCGCGGTGCGGCGCGTGACGCTGCCACTGGCCGGTCGCGGATTGTTCGCTGCGGCAATCGTGATGTGGGCGCGCGCAGTGAGTGAGTTCGGGGCGATCGTCATCCTCACCTACAATCCGAAAGTCGCGAGCGTATTGAGCTACGACCGCTTTACCGCATTCGGACTCGACTCGGCACTTCCCGTTGCCGCGGTGCTCGTGCTGTTGGCCATCGTTCCGCTGCTCGTTCTGCGGTCGTTGCGCGCGAACACGGGCGCGATCGAGCGCGCGACGTGATCGCACTCGAGAAGCTCGCGTCGCGTGCGGGCAGCTTCACATTGCACGACGTCACAATCACGCTCCCCAGGGGCGCGTGGGGCATCGTCCTCGGCCCGGCTGGCGCTGGCAAGACGACCATGCTCGAGACGATCGCCGGCATTCGCGCCGCGACCTCAGGCCGCGTGATGCTGCGCGGCGTCGACGTCACGTCGCATTCACCCGAGGCGCGGCGCGTCGGCATGGTCTACCAGCACGGCTACCTCTTTCCACATCTCACCGTGGAGGACAACGTCGCGTACGGTGCCGATCCAAAAGCCGCACGCGAGATGGCCGAACGGTTCGGCGCCGACGCGTTCGCCGGACGATCGGTGACGTCTCTCAGTGGTGGCGAGCGACAGATCATCGCACTCGCGCGTGCGCTGGCTCCGGCGCCCGACATCCTTCTTCTCGACGAGCCGTTCGCCGCGCTCGACACTCGGCGACGCGTGCGCGTGCGCGCCGAATTGCGCCGACTCCAGCGCGAGCGCGGCATGACGGTACTGCACGTCACCCACGACTTCGTGGAAGCCGGCACGCTCGGCGATCTCGCGATGGTGTTGGACGGTGGACGACTGTCGCAGGTCGGTACTCCCGACGCGATCTTCAGAAGGCCGGCCTCGGGAGCTGTGGCTGACTTTCTCGGCGCGGAGAATGTGTATTCGGGCCGCATCGCCCGCGCTGCTTCCGACGATGACATCGCGACGCTCACCTTCTTCGGCGACGGCCTGACGCTCGTCGGCGTGGGTGATCATCCGGGCGGGGCAGGGCATGCCGTCGTGCGCGGCGAAGACGTTGTGTTGGCTCGCCAGCATCCGTCACCGAGCTGCGCGCGGAACGTGCTCGAGGGACGCATCATCGAGGTTGCGCCAAATGGTGTGCTGGCGCGCGTCACGATTGCCGTCGGTACGTCCACGCTCGTGGCGATCGTCACGCAGGAGTCGGCCACGACATTGGGGCTCGCGGCAGGAGCGCCCGTGGTGGCGAGCATCAAGGCCACTGCGGTACATCTCTGCTGATGCTCACGCTGACGTTCGTCGCGATCCTTGTCGTCGCCCTGCTGGCTCCGTTTTCTGGAACTCCGACTTCCGACGAGCGTGGAGCGCTCGTGCGGGCGTTGGATTCGCGCACGATCGTCGGCGTCGTTTTCGCAACGACGTTCATCGTCATCTGGTATGTGTGGGCGTCGTGGAATCCAATCCCCGTCGTGCATGACGAGATGGCGTACGTCCTTCAGTCGCAGATCTTCGCGCGCGGAAAGTGGGCGTTGCCGTCACCGCCCATTCCGGTTTTCTGGGAGCAACCGCACGTGTTGGTGGAGCCGACACTCGCGTCGAAGTATTTCCCGGGACACTCGCTCGTGATGACGCTCGGCGCGCTGATCGGGTGGCCGCCGTTGGTACCGCTGCTGCTGCAGGCGACGATCGGATCGCTGCTCTACGTGCTGGCCCGACGAGTGGCGAGCGGCGCGGTGGGGCTTCTCGCGTGGATCATATGGCTGCTATCGCCGATCACGCTGTATTTCGGTGCGTCGTTCTATTCCGAAGCCACGACGACTGTCTGCTGGCTCGCGGGATGGTATGCGCTTCTGGAGTGGCGTTCAACGCGCGCACTGCGCTGGCTACTGCTGGTCGCGTTTTTCACTGGTTGGTGTGCCATCACACGTCCACTGACTGGCGTGGCGTACGCCATCCCCATCGGGATCGTGGTACTCCGCGATGTCATTTCCGGCCGAAGATGGCGCGACTTCGCCTTTGCATTCGCGATGGGCGTCGCGGTGCTCGGCATCCTCCCCGTGTGGAGCGCCCACGCCACGGGCGATTGGAAGCTGACGCCGCAGACGCTCTACACGCGGATGTACATGCCGTACGACGTCCCCGGATTCGGCTTGGTGACGACGCCTCCGACGCAGAGCATCACGCCTGGTCTGGCGCGCCTCAACGAGGCGTACAGTTCGGTGCACGTGAATCACTTTCCGTCCACGCTACCTCGCACGTTCGCGCGCCGCGCCGTGCATCTGTCAGTGAGCATCTGGGGCGTGACGAGTGGAGTGTTCGGCATTTTCGCGCTTTTGGGGCTGTTCACCCTCTCCGGCGCGGCGGCGTTCGCCGTCGTCAGCGCCGCGGTGTTGTTCCTCACGTATCTGTTGTACGCCACGCCGCCGCAGTGGACGCTCTACTACTATGAGAGTATACCTGCCTGGGCCTACCTTACCGCGGCGGGAATGGCATGGGCCGCGGCGCAGGCGGGGCGGCCTCGTGGAACGCCGACGTCGGCGACGTTCAGCTGGCGATCACCCCGATGGTCGCGACCACTCTTTGCAGGCGCGCTCGTTCTCGCCGTCGCGGGCATGGGCGCCGTGAACCTGATGCGCGGGCAGCACAAGGAGGATCGCACGAAGCTCGCTCGCTTCTACGCGCTGCTCGAGTCGATTCACGATCGTCAGGCCATGGTGTTCGTGCGCTACTCTCCCGCGCATGATCCGCATACTGCGTTCGTGCGCAACGTGCCGAACCTGGAGACCGAACGTATCTGGGTCGTCTACGATCGTGGCGAGGCAGAAAATGCCCGACTGATGGCGCGCGCGCCCGAGCGAAAGGCGTACCTGTTCGACGAGTTGCACAGGCAGATCTTCGTCTACGATCTGGGGCCATAGATGGCGGAGTAGCGCGTTGGCGCACATGATGTCGGTGGCGATATATGTGTTGAGGCCGAGATGGAGCTGATGGTGGATCCTCGCCGTTCGTCGGGTAGGCTGCAGTCGCTTCCGGTGCACTCCGCGAGCGCGCTGCGGCGCTATTCCGAAGCGGTCGCGACAGCACTGGCCGCGGTGGCTCTCACGTGGCTGCTCCGCGACACCTTCGGCGGGTTGCACGGCTTGCTGTTCTGGGTCGTGAGCGTCGTGATCGCCTGGCGTGGTGGCGTCGGTCCCGTGATCCTCGCGTCGGTCATCGCCGTCGTCTTCCGCGACTTCGTCCTGACCTCGCCGAGCCCGCATCGGGGTGGAAGCGCCATTGAGGTCTTCTCGACCGTGAACTACCTCGGCGTATCGGCCACGCTCGGCTACACCGTGGACACGCTGCGCCGCGCCCGACGCCGCGTGGCGCAGGCGACCGACGGCATGATCGACGCCATGCTCGTCTTCGACAGGAAGTGGCGGCTGCGCTTCTACAACAAGGCCGGCATCGCACTCCTCGAGCGCATTGGTGTCAATGCGAAGGACGCCAAGCGACGCGTCGTTTGGGAGACGCTGCCCGCATGGATCGGCACGCCGTTCGAGACCGAGACGCGCCGTGCGCAGGCCGAGGAGCAGGTGGTGGAGTACGAGGCGCAATATACGGCCGATGGCGGCGTCTCGATGTTCGTGCACGACGCCACCCTCAAGCAACGGGCGGAGGCCGACCGTCGTCGCACGGAGGAGCGATACCGCGCGCTCGTCGAAGCGAGCACGGTGCTCGTGTGGAATGCCGACCCCGGCGGCGCGGTGAGCGAGATGCCCGTGTGGCGCGAGCTCACTGGCCAGTCGACGACGGAGTTGCACGGCACCGGCTGGCTCGACGCAATCCATCCCGACGATCGCAAGCTGGTGGACACGCAATGGAAGCAGGCCGTCAACGAAGAGCGGCCGTACACGGCGGAGTATCGGATACTCCACCGAGTCGGCCAGTATCTCTGGTATCGCGCTCGGGCGGTGCCGGTGCGTGAGAACGACCGGATCGTCGAGTGGGTCGGCGTGCTCGACGACATTCAGGAAGAGCACCTCGCGCGCGAACGTCATCAGGCCGTCGAGAACGCGCTCGGCGTGCTTGGCGTGTCGCTCGACTACGAGTGGAACCTCGCGGCAGTGACGCGCATGCTCGTGCCCACGCTCGCCGACTACTGCAGCATCGATCTCGTCGACGCGACGGGCGAATTGCGGCGCGTCTCCACGACGCACTTCGATCCGGAGAAGGAAGTGGTGCTGCGCGACTTGTGGAAGAAGTATCCGTACCGCGCCGATGATCCGGGCACACCAGTCGTCGTGCGCACGGGAGTTTCGGCGCTCACTCCAATCATCGATCGGGAGGAGACGGCTCGGTACGCACGGTCGGCAGAGCAGGCGGCGATGCTCGATTACCTCTCGCCACACTCGTACCTCTGTGTGCCGATGAGCTCGCGCGGTCAGGTGTTCGGCGCGCTCGCCCTCGTCTACTCAGACTCGGGTCGCGTGTATGGTCCGGCGGAGCAGGCGGCGGTGGAGCAGATCGCTACGCGCGCGGCAACGGCCATCGAGAACGCGCGACTCTACGCCGACGCGCAGGCGGCGAATCGGACAAAGAGCGACTTCCTCGCGTGCGCGGACCAATCTCCGACGACCAGCGGCGCGACCTCGTGCGCATCCGGCAGAATCAACAGCACCTGCTCGAGATCATCACCGACATCCTCAATTTCAGCCGCATCGAGGCCGGTCGCACACGGTACCAGCTGCAGCCGCTGCGCATCGTGGAAGTGCTCGAGCGCATGGAGGGAATGATCGAGCCGCAGGCGCACGCCCGCTCGCTCCACTACGAGTACGTCGCACCCGACAGCGCATTGACTGCCACTGCCGACCGCGAAAAGCTCGAGCAGGTGCTGATCAACCTGCTCGGCAATGCGGTGAAGTTCACTCCACCTGGCGGACGCATCACGCTCACCGCGGATGCCGACGACGGGTACGTCAGCATCCAGGTGCGCGACACCGGCGTGGGCATCGCGCAGGAGCAGCTCGCGTCCATCTTCGAGCCATTCGTGCAGCTGGAGCCGGCGCTTACGCGTACCGCGGAAGGCACCGGGCTCGGACTCGCGATCAGTCGCGAGCTGACGCGTGGCATGGGCGGTGAGCTGCGTGCCGAGAGCGCGCCGGGACGAGGGTCGGTGTTCATCGTCGAGTTGCCGCGCGTGTAGCATGCTGATCGACGACTACATGCCGCGATATGATGTCGTCGAGCGACACGCGATCCGCGTACGCGCAACGCCGGCGCAGACCTACGCTGCCATCAGGACAACGGACTTTGGCGGCGGCATGATGATTCGCGCGCTCTTCTTCCTGCGCCTGCTGCCGGGCGCGCTATGGCACGGCCGCAGTGGCATTCGCGCACTGATGCAGCGTCGGGTGTCGTCCATCACGATCGCGTCGATGGAACGAGGCGGCTTTCACCTGCTCGCCGAGCATGCGCCGGATGAACTGGCAATCGGTATCGAAGGACGGTTCTGGACACTGTCAGGTGATCGCTGTACACCGTCCGCGGAGCTATTCCGCACTCGGCCGCCGGCTCCCGGAACAGCGCGTGGTCTGTGGGACTTTCGGGTGCGCGCCATCGATGACGAACAGTGCGAGCTGTCGACGGAGACGCGTGTGCTCTGCGCAGACAGCGCCGTACGACGCCGATTCCTTCCGTACTGGGCGGTGGTCCGACCGGGTAGTGGACTCATTCGCCATGCGATGCTTCGCGCGATCAGGCGGACGGCAGAGCGCCGGTGATACGCACCGAGCGACTCATCATGATTCCAGGCGCGGAGGAACACTTCGTCGCCGAGCTGGAGAGTCGTGATGCATTCGCCGCCGCGCTTGGTATGCACGTGCCGGACGAATGGCCTCCGCAGTTCTACGATGCGGACGCGATACGCTGGACGCTCGGGTACGTTCGCGAGAACCCGGATCACGGCGGCTGGTCGTTCTACTATCTCACGCTGCCGGCAGGCGTCGATCAGCCAGCGACGGTCATCGGCGCAGCGGGCTTCAAGGGACCGCCGAACGCCGATGGTGAAGTCGAGTTGGGCTATGGACTCGTGCCCAGCTACCAGCGTCGCGGCTATGCGACGGAGGCTGTGCGCGGCATGGCAACGTTCGCGTTCGCACATCCGCGCGTGACGACAGTCGTCGGACAGACAATCCAAACGCTCGTCGGCTCCATTGGTGTACTCGAAAAGGCGGGCTTTCTCTTCGACGGCGAAGGCAACGATCCGCACGCGCCGGAAGGCGAGCCGGTGCTGCGCTACGTGCTTTCGCGCCGCCGATACAACGAGGCGATGTCGTCCCGAGCCCCTCGACTTCGCTCGGGCTAGACTTCGCGAGGGATTTGCTTTTCACGATCTTCACGAGCTTCCATGACACAACTCGCGTTCATCAGACAGCTCGCACGTCACTGTGCGTGGGCGGATGACCAACTCTTTCGCGCCCTCAGCGATGCCGTGGGCGTACCCGAGCAGGCGTGGAGCGAATACGCACACGTACTCGGCGCCGAAGAAACGTGGCTCGCGCGAATGGAAGGGCGGGCGTCGAGCCTTCCTGTGTGGCCAACGCTGTCGCCGCAGAAGTGTGCCGCCTTCAAGGACACCCTCGCAAACGCCTACTCGGCGTTCCTGGCGACGTTGAGCGAAGACGACCTCGATCGAGACGTGACCTACACGACCTCAGATGGCCGGACGTTCACGAATTCCATCGGTGACATGCTCGCCCAGTTCGCGCTGCACGGGCAGTATCACCGCGGCAAGATGAACCTGTTGCTGCGCCAGGGAGAATTCACACCGGCGCCAGTCGATCTCATTGCGTTCATCCGTGGCGCGCCAGCGGCCACGCAGGCCAGCGCAGCTGCGCCGGTTAGACGTTGAGCGGCGTCGCGAAGAGAGTCTTTGCCCGCTCGATCGCGCGGACGAGGGCATCGACGTCGCTCTCGTCGTTGTAGACGTAGAACGACGCGCGCGCTGTCGCCGACACGCCCAGCCGCCGCATCAGCGGCTGCGCGCAATGATGGCCGGCACGGATGCAGACTCCCTCCTGGTCGAGGATCGTCGCCAGGTCGTGCGGGTGGATGTCGCTCACGGTGAAGCTCACAACTCCGCTGCGCTGCGACGCATCGGGACCGTAGATGCGCACACCGTCGATCTGGTTCAGCCGTTCTGTCGCGAGCCGGACGAGCCCACGCTCGTGCGCGAGCACGTCGTCCATGCCGATGGCATCCAGATATTCGCACGCGGCGGCCAATCCGACCGCATCGGCGACGTTCGGCGTCCCCGCCTCGAACTTGTGCGGCAACACGTTCCACGTGGAGTGGTCGTCGCGCACGAACTCGATCATGTCGCCACCGAACTGATAGGGCGACATCGACTCGAGGATGGCGCGCTTGCCGATCAACCCGCCGATGCCCATCGGCCCACACATCTTGTGGCCGCTGAACGCATAGAAGTCCACGCCGAGCTCGTCGAAGCCGACGCTGAGATGCGGCGCACCCTGAGCGCCGTCGCAGACGACGAGTGCACCGACGGAGCGCGCGATGGTGACGATGTCGCGCACCGGGTTGAGCGTACCGACGGCGTTCGAGACATGACTGAATGCCACGACCTTCGTCCGCGGACTCACGAGTGAGCGCAGGGCATCCAGGTCAACGTGCTGCTCGCTCGTGAGCGGACAGACGAGAAACTTCGCTCCGCGCGCCAGCGCGAGTTGCTGCCACGGGACGAAGTTGGCATGATGGTCGAGCGCCGTGACGATGATCTCGTCACCCGCCATCACATTCGCCTGACCCCACGCCGTCGCCACGAGGTTCAGTGCTTCCGTGGTACCACGCGTGAAGATGAGGCAGTCCGCATCGGCGACGCCGAGGAAGCGCGCGATGCGCTCGCGTGCGGCGTGATAGCGCTCGGTGGCGCGCACGGAGAGATCGTATGCACCACGATGGGGATTCGCGTTGTCGTGCTCGTAGTACGACCGCATGGCGTCGAGCACGACGCGCGGCTTTTGCGACGTCGCGGCGGAGTCGAGATAGTGCAGCTCGGGATTCGCCGCGAGGAGCGGGAAATCGGATCGACGTGAATGTGTCATGATGCCTGCTCCTCCGGCGTGCTCAACTCAGGACCGACGAGCACACGTCCATTCTCGACGCGTACATCGTAGACGGGCAACGGCCACTCCGCCGGATGCCGACGCACTGCACCCGTGCGGCAGTCGTAGCGCGCGCCGTGCCACACGCATTCGATCGTGCCGTCGTTGTGCAGCACGCCGTCCGACATGTGAAACATCGCGTGTGTGCAGAGATTGCCCACCGCGCCGATGGTGCCGCGATAGTTGTACACGCACACGGGCTGCCGATTGGAAAGCTCTACGCCGAGCATCTCGCCTTCCGGCAAATCGCTTACGCCCGCGACGTCCTCGTACTCGCTCACGTTGCGGGCGCGTCACCGCGCAGGGCGGACTGCAGGGTATGCCATGGCATGCTCGCGCACTTTACGCGCACGGGAAATCTGGACACGCCGCTAAAGGCGGCCATCTCACCCATCGCCCTCGCTTCGCCGGCGTCTGGCTTGAGCTTTCCGGTCACCAGGTCGTGGAACTGCGTGAACAGCCTGTCCACCTCGGCGCGCGACTTTCCCTTCACGGCCTGCGTCATGATCGATGCCGACGCGCGCGACACCGCGCAGCCCGAGGCGGTGAAGTGAATGTCCTCGATGGCGTCATCCGTCACCTTGAGCTCGACCTTCACCTCGTCACCACAGAGCGGATTGCGCCCTTCGGCGCTCGATGTGGCTCCGTCCAGCGCACCGTAGTTCTTCGGCCGCCGGTTGTGGTCGAGGATGATGGACTGGTAGAGCTCCTGGAGATCAGCCATGGTCCGCTGTTGGGCTAAAAGCAGGTCCCTCGCTTCGCTCGGGACGACAAATTACAGGTGTCGTCCCGACAGGACCGCTGCGACTATTATGGGATGTCGTCCCGACAGGAGCGCAGCGACCGAGGGACCTGCTCTTGTTGTTCACACGCTCTCCGTATACCGACGCAGTGTCGCTGCTTCCAACCCTTCGCGAACCTCGGCAAGCTCGATCGTCTCGAGAACGTCAGCGGCAAAGGCATACGTGAGCAGCTCACGCGCCATCCGCGCATTGATGCCGCGGCTCTTCATGTAGAACAGCGACGTCTCGTCGAGACGGCCCACCGTGGCGCCGTGCGTGCACTTCACGTCGTCCGCGAAGATCTCCAGCTGCGGCTTCGTGTCGATCTGCGCCTTCTCCGAAAGCAGCAGCGTGTTGTTCGTCTGCTTGCCGTCCGTCTTCTGCGCCTCGGGGTGCACGTACACCTTACCGTTGAACACCCCGTGCGCCGCACCGTCGAGGATTCCCTTGTACAGCTCGCGGCTGTAGCAGTTGGGCTCCACGTGCTCGATGCGCGTCTGGTGATCGATGTGCTGGTCGCCGTCGCCGAGGTAGAGGCCGTTCAACGTGGCGCCACAGCCTGCGCCGCGCAGCTCGGTGTAGATGTTCGAGCGCGACAACAGCGCACCCGTGGCGAAGCTGAACGAGAACAGGTGGCTGTCGCGCGCCTGCCGCACGTCGAGCGTGCCGACGTGAAACGCCTGCGCCGACTCACGCTGCAGCTTGAGATGCGTCAGCGTCGCGCCGTCGCCGATGGAGGCCTCGGTCACCGTGTTCGTGAAGTATCTGCCTTCGCCGAGGCCCGCGTAGCTCTCGATCACCGTCGCCTTGGAGCCGCGATCGAGGACGATGAGGTTGCGCGGCTCCAAGGCGACGGTGATCGAG
>Ga0193752_1002084_pt1 | contig 15513 bp, 13 predicted proteins | sample H1c1metaG_FD_144924 | JGI IMG/M metagenome (GOLD analysis project Ga0193752, IMG submission 144924) | Soil microbial communities from a riparian zone of the East river system, Colorado, United States - H1c1 | ecosystem: Environmental > Terrestrial > Soil > Riparian zone | place: USA: East River... | reverse complement strand
TTTTGGGCGGTAGCGGGTGGTTGAACGTGGATATACGAATTACCCGCGAAACACGCGAAAGTTGCGAAAAAAATCACGGATGAACAAATTTTTGAAAGAAAACGGGAAAGCCGCTCCCTTGTATCAACCTAATATTGATACCGACCAGATCATTCCGAAACAATTCCTCAAGCGGATCGAGCGTACTGGCTATGGCGAGTTCCTGTTCTGGGATTGGCGGTTCAACTCGGACGGAACGATCATCGAGGATTTCGTCCTCAACGATCCCAAATATTCAGGCGCTTCCATTTTGATAGCCGGGGCCAACTTCGGCTGCGGTTCGTCTCGCGAGCACGCGCCCTGGAGCCTGACCGACTATGGCTTTCGTGCCGTGATCGCTCCCGGCTTTGCCGATATCTTTTATAACAACAGCCTCAAAAATTCCCTGCTGCCCGTAGCTTTATCCGAAGCGGACTGTGCGCTGCTTGCCCGAAATGCGGCGGAAATACCCGGTTATTCGCTTACTGTCGACCTCGAAAGCCAGACCGTTACGGATGACTCGGGCTTCAACGCTACATTCGAGATCGATGAATTTCGCCGTAATTGCATGCTCAACGGGCTGGACGACATCGGCCTCACATTGCAGCACGAAGACAAGATCGCTGCTTACGAAAAAGCGGCCGCCGGGCGCGTGGGCCATGCGTCAAGCTAGATCCCGCCACACGGCAAACTCCCTAAAACCTCATATTTGCAATTTTTATGTCGGCACGATAACATAATTTCGCGCAAAATACGGGCATTATATTCGCTTAACCTCTCCCAGATGCGCTAGAATTATCTTTCGATTTTAGTTTAGTTTTTTGTAACCTTTTATGGGCTTTTCGACAACTGCTATTCACGCCGGAAACGAGCCGGACACAGCTACCGGCGCGGTCAGCGTGCCGATATACCAGACGTCGACCTACGCCCAGGACGGACTCGGCAAACACAAGGGTTATGAGTACGCGAGGACGCAAAACCCCACCCGCTCGGCATTAGAGAAAAATATCGCGGCGCTCGAAGGCGCAAAATTCGGTTTCGCATTCGCCTCGGGCATGTCGGCCACCGATGCCGTTCTTAAGCTCGTAAAGGCCGGCGAGCATGTAGTTCTAGGCGACAACACCTATGGCGGCACCTACCGCCTGTTCGCCCGCGTGCTTTCAAATTACGGCGTCGAATTCGATCTCTGCGACACGACCGAAGCAACCAATCTCGAAAAAGCTATTAAGCCGAACACTAAAATGGTGTTTGTCGAAACGCCGACCAATCCGGTAATGTCGGTCACCGATCTTCAGGCCGTATCGGACATCGCCCATGCGCACGGCGCCAAGGTGGTTTGCGACAACACATTTATGTCGCCCTATCTGCAGCGGCCGATTGAATTCGGTGTCGATATCGTCGTACACTCCACCACAAAATACCTTAACGGCCATTCTGACAGCGTCGGCGGATTTGCCGCGATGAATGATCCCGAGGATGCCGAGTGGATCGGTTTTATCCAGAACAGCGTCGGCGCTATTCTTTCGCCGTTCGATTCGTTTCTCGTTCTGCGCGGCACAAAAACGCTCGCTATTCGGATGGAAGCGCACGACCGTAACGGCAGGATGGTTGCGAACTTTCTTACCGAGCATCCGAACGTTCAAAAGGTCTATTACCCCGGGTTGGTTTCGCACCCCCAGCATGAGCTGGCAAAGCGCCAACAGAAAGGATTTGGCGGGATGGTAGCCTTTGAAACCGGGTCGCTGGACAATGCAAAAAAGGTTTTGGAAAGCGTCAAACTTTGTATATTGGGAGAGAGCCTGGGTGGCGTCGAGTCCTTGATCTCGCATCCGGCGTCTATGACCCATGCATCCGTTCCCCGCGAGAAACGCGAGAGCCTAGGGATCACCGATGGCCTCGTGAGAGTTTCTGTGGGGATCGAGGATGTTGAAGATATTATAGAAGATCTGGACCAGGCTTTAAGTTAAGATCGCTCCGGATGGGGCGGGTTCTTGGCTCATTTAGATTATGCTGACTGTCGAAATTCACGCTACTTCGCACATTGGCCGCGTTCGCCGCGGCAACGAAGATAACTACCTCGTGCTCAATATCTCCCATTCGAAAGCGTGGACGAGTTCGCAGGAACCGGATGAGTTTATCATCGAAACGCAGCGGTTCGATATAGATGAAAATGGCATAGTCCTGGCCGTTTCGGATGGAATGGGCGGCGCGCTGGCCGGTGAAGTGGCGAGCAAAATGGCGGTAGAAACCGTCAGCGAAAAGATACTTACCGAAGATACCGACAAAACCGTCGCACCCGAAAACTATAACGACTGCCTGATAGGAAAGCTGTACGATGCGACGGTTTACGCAAACTACCTAATCCACCAGCAGGGCCGCGCCGATGCCCAGTTTCAGGGAATGGGAGCTACATTCACCGGCGTCGGAATAACAGGCGAAGCGGTCGATGTGATCCAGGTCGGCGACAGCCGCGCGTATCTTGTGCGCGCCGGAAACATTTACCAGGTAACCAAGGACCAGTCGCTCGTTCAGCAGTTGATCGATGCGCGGCAGATCTCGCCCGAGGAAGCCGAAACGCACACCCTGAAGAACGTGATCCTGCAGGCGCTCGGCGCGCAAAACGAGATCTACCCTGTTTCAGCCCGTCTTTTGCCCCAGCAGGATGACGTGCTGCTGCTTTGCAGCGACGGCCTTTCAAACAAGGTGACGGCCGCACAGATGCAGAAAATCGTGATCGAGAACGCGGGCCAGCTCGAGATCGCGTGCGCGGAGCTCGTGAAGGTCGCAAACGCGAATGGCGGCGAGGATAATATTACGGTTATCCTGGCCAAACTCTCGGGCGACAGCCTGCCGCCGCCGTCCGAAACTGAAGTTAAGCTTGAGCTGCTCGATCTGACAAATATTCACGACACCGCAGATCAGGACACCTCGGAAATATTGTAATATATGGGTCCTTACGTGACTTATGGCATACGGTAAAGATGAGCTTTTTGCCACCCACGAAGCCGCCTATTCCAACCGGGCGAAATATATAAAAACGTTTGCAGTTGCAGCAATTAGCGGAGTAGTGATCGTCGGCTTGGTGTTATATTTTACCCAGGCGCATTATGGCGATGCGGTACGCGCGCCCGATGGCCTCGAAGACGTCGTAAAGACGAATTTTCTCAAAACCGAAAAACTCGACACTTATGAGCAAACGACGTTTCTATGCGAGGGCGCTTATGGTGTTGAAGTTTGGGTAGCGACCGCCAATAACAGCAGCGCTGGTAAGATCAAGCGCAACGTCATCGCCGTGGCGAGAGATGCGGACCCGAAATGGGAGATAAAAAATAACGAGGCGGATCCGAACCTCGGCGTCTGCGGGCTTTACCAGTAATTCTTATTCCTCACCGCGCCAGCCAGGCAGCTCCTTTGAAACCGGCCGGACATATATCGAAGATCCCTGCACCCGGACAACCTCGACCTTCTCACCCTCTCTAAGCTCGATATCATCATTTTCGGGAAACGCCGTCCATGTCGAGCCGAATACCTTCACGGCCCCTTCGTTCAGTGCCCCTTTGCTCGAGATGGTAACCGTCCCGATCTGTCCCGGAAGGGCGTCGGCGCCGGATTTCAGCGCATTGTCCTCGTTATGGCGCAAATATTTGGAGAATATCGTGCGCGACATCGCCGTCAGCGCTACAGAGATGATGGCAAAAACCGCGAACTGCCAGATGAAGCCAAACCCCATCATTCCGACAAGGGCAGCCGCTATCGCGCCTATGCCGAACCATAACAAGACGAAGCCGAGCGTGAACACTTCCGCTATGATCAGCGCAACGCCGAGGACAAGCCATACGATCCAGAGTAATTGGTCCATAAAAAGCCAGGAAACTTACCCGCCAAATAATAGCATAGTTGACTATGTGTTCCGTAGCGCGAGGCCAGGGACGTGGCGTGTTCATGTTCAATTTCAGTGAGACAGTCATTCAATGATCTTTCCGCTCAATGTTCAATTTATTCAGCGAAAAAACCCATCGATCGGGGCGTATTTCTTATGGATCTTATAAACCGCTATCTTCCCTTTACGAACGTAGGTTCTTTTTGAAGTTGAAATTAAACCGTGCTAATCTCTAATTCGTGCTGGGATGGCGGAATTGGTAGACGCCCAGGACTTAAAATCCTGTGTTCTTAGGAGCGTGCGGGTTCGATTCCCGCTCCCAGCACCATATAGAATCAAGAATTAGCGCGTCTTTCGCCCTAAAGAGCACTTCCGCGGTGCTCATTTTCATTTGAATCGTAACCTTGCGGTGCAATTTCACGTATTACAGGCAGGATAGGCGAACTTATCCAAAAATATATACATTTTTGTGAAAGTTGGGCTATCATTAACGCGCTAACGACCCTTTTCTAAACCGGAGCCCGACCTATGAAATTACGCACGCTATTCCTGCTATTGTGTCTCTTTTCGTTTTCCACATTACTTTCGGCCCAAACGCCTACTCCGACCCCCACGCCCGTACCGGCCGCCAAAACCGAGGCGCAAAAGGAATTGGATAAAAGGGTCGTGGAGATGCTCGATCAGGCGCTGGGCGATGCGGGTGCATTAAAACTGTCGCAAAACCGGGCGGTCGTTTATGCTCTTGCCGGTGACCTCTACTGGCAGTTTGACGAGAAACGCGCGCGCGAGCTTTTCCGGATGTCCGCCGGCGAGATCGTCACCTTCAACATCGAAACCGATAAGGAGAAAAAGGAAAGCGAAGATCCGTATGCGAATGTATTCGATTTTTATTCGGATATCCGCAGTGAGATCCTGCCGCTTATCGCTAAACACGATGCGGATCTCGCTCTTGAAGCACTTACTCAAACCCGCCCGGCCAAGCTGGCAGAGGCTATGGCCAAGGCCGCTCAACCGAATACGAAAGAGAGTGGAATGTTCGAGTTCAACCCCGACCGCTACCGCGTGCAGGCCGAGTTAGCCCTCGAACAGCGTTTTGCCCTGCAGGCGGCGGAGCAGAATCCGGACAAGGCGATAAAGCTGATCAAGGACAGCCTTGCGAAAGGGATCTCCTGGAACGTTACGCCGCTGCTGCATAAACTCCACGAAAAAGACCCCAAGAAAGCACTTTCGCTGGCCGATGACGTGGTGGCCAGGATCGTGGACACTGATCTTACGAAAAAGCTCGAGGATATGAATGCCGCTGCCAGGTTTTTGCAGGACGCCACAAATCCTAACGCGTCGCAAACACCCGACAAAAAGAAGTTCAGGTTTACGGATACGCAACTGAAAGACATTGCCAACAAGCTTGCGAGCAGCTATCTGCAAGCCACGCCGATGTCGCTGCAGATGAGCATGAGTATGACCCAGGTAATGACGAGCCTAGAAAAGTTCGTTCCGGAACGGATCCCGGCCCTGAAAGCAAAACAAACGGAAGCGATGAAAAACATGCCGCCGGAATTTGCCCGCATGCAGCAGCAGCAAAAGATATGGAATCCGAATTCAACGCCTGAAGAGATCCTTGCAAACTGGCCGAAATATAACGAGATGGAAAAGGCATCCGCTAATTATTCTCTCGTCAGCAAGATCTCCCAGATCGAGGACGATGCCCGGGCCAAGAAGCTCATCGACCAGATACCGGATGAAAAGACAAAGGAACAGGTGCGCGAACAATACGAATCGGCCCGGATCGGACGCTCTTCTAAAGAAGGAAAGCTGGACGAGGCAAAGAAGCTAATTTCTAATCTGACGAAGAAAAAGACGCAGATCCAGAAACTGGTCGCGCTGGCGATCCAGTATCACAAAAAGGGTACCGATAAAGACAAGGAAACGGCGACCGGCTTGATGAAGGACGCCAAGGCGCTGACAAGCGAGTATCCTGAAGATGAGGACGAACTTAACGACTTGATGGAAATCGTTAAAGGTTACGCGATCGTTAACCCGGACGATAGCTTCCGCCTTTTTGAGCCGGTGATCGATCAAATAAATGATTTTCTGCAGGCGTCGGCCATCCTTAGCAAATACAACAAGCGTAACCGCAATTTTAAGAAAAGCGAACTTATAATGCGTGTTAACGGCAGTACGTGGGACGGGCTGCTGCTTTTCCGCTATATCAGGCAGATGCAGATGATGGGCAAGGCAGATCTGAACCGCATGGCGCTGCTCACCGATCGATTTGCCCGGGGTGACGCCCGAACGATCGTAAAGCTGTTTGTCGTTCAGGGATTTTTGCAGGACGACAAGAAGTCCGACAGTGACGACAACAGCGGCAGCGGTGGTATGACGTTCACAATTGAGGGCGACTAGGATTCGTTGACCGTTTCGCCCAGGGCTTGCCGTCCGGATTCCGTAAGTTCATACACCTCGGGTTCTCTGAACATTGGACGGCTGCGTTTCACTAGGCCGAGGCGGACGAGTTTGTCCAACCGGTAAAGCGCCGCCATTTTTTCGAGCCCCGTAGATTCACCAAAGGTTTCCAGCGATGTCCCGCCTGCGTACCCGCTCAACTGGGAGAGTGCCGCTTTTTCCTCTTCGCTCAGATCTATAACCGCGGCTGCCGGTATTTCTTCTTCGGCAGGCTGTGCCTCGAGGCCTTCTTCGGTCGATTCCACCGGTTCGCGTGCCTGCTCCTCTTTCGTACCCGATCCGAATATACTCTTAAAAAATCCCATGGTATTTAACTCTATACCTATCGAGGACTTCTGTCGCACACCCCGGAGCGTTTGAAGGTCGTGTTCTCTACTTCTTCTTCCTCGGTATTTTCTCGTCGCGCATGGCGGTTTGATACGCAAAAGCGGCGATGATCATCGCGTTTACCTTCACGTCTTCCTCGTTGACCGCCTCAAGAACATCAAGATTCGTGTGATGGGTGCGGGTGTTGTAATCGACGGGGTCCTGTATAAACTGGAAGCCCGGCAGCCCCAGCGCGTCAAAGACCATGTGGTCTGTGCCGCCGGTGTTCAGGATCGACAACGTCGAGGCTCCCATCGATTCGAACGGCTTCAGATATTTTTCGAATATCGGACGAACCGCCTCATTTCCTTGTAAAAATACCCCGCGGATACGGCCCGTGCCGTTATCGAGATTGTAATATACCGAGAGTTTGTCGTATTCGGGGCCGAGTTGTTTCGTAACCGGATCGCCGTAATGTTTCCTGGCATACCCGGTCGAACCGTAATAAGACTGCTCCTCGCCGTCCCACAGCGCGACGCGAATGGTCCGGCGGGGTTTAACGCCGATGGTTTTCAGGATCCGCAACGCTTCGAGCATCGCGATGCATCCCGCGCCGTTATCCGTTGCACCCGTACCGGAATGCCATGAATCGAAGTGGCCGCCCAGCAGCACGACTTCGTCCTTTAGTTTCGGATCGCTGCCGGTGATCTCGCCGACGACGTTGCTGCCCGTGCTGTTGTCGTAGAATTTTGTTTGCAGGCTCAACTCAACCTTGACCGGGATATTTCTGTTGCTCAACCGCGCCATCCGGGCATATTGCTCGCGCGCGACGACGAATGCCGGCAGCGTTTTCATTGGGTCGGTGTCATAGAATCCCTGAACGGCCAGTACGCCATTCCTGCGGGCGCTTGGTATGAGCACTGCCGCGACACCTTCTTCCTGGTAGAATTTGTACCGCTGCCGGTACGTCGTTAGCGCTTCTGCCCACTCCTTGTCTTCGTCGTCATAAGTGGTGGTCGGACCGCCGTTGATCCCGTCTTTGGTCGCATCCTTTTCCTTTTCGGCCGCTTTTAGTTCTGCAGCCGTAAATCGCTTCACCGGTTCACCGGTTCGCGCTTCAGGTTTATCGAACGCGACGTCGCCATTCAGCACTATCGCACCCTTTAGTTTGCCGCGGTATTTGGCATAGTCAGCCTCGGCGGTTTTGGGGTTGATCACAACCAATACAGGCGTGCCGGATACTGTGCCGCTTATCCCCCGGCTCCACGCCAGCGGGTAAGCGACGAGCCGGTCATAAGTCGGCTCAAGCATTTCGGCCGAAAACCTCTCGACCGCCCAGCCTTTGCCGAATTCGCCCCATGGCTCGGTCCGCACATTTTCGAGTCCCCACGACTTCATCTTGTCGTTTACCCACGCTTGCGCGTTCTTCAGGTTAGGCGAGTTTGTCAGTCGGGGGCCGAAAACGTCGGTCATATATCCGAGCGTTTCCATCACCTGGGAACGCTGCATCCCCTCGGCCTTAATATCGGCAATGACCTTCTCATCGATCTTGTCCTGGGCAAAGGCGACCTGCGTAAATAGGATGATCGTGAGCAAAAAATAGGCGGTGATCTTTTTCATAATTCGTTTGGATGCATCGGCGCAAACCGGGTCTCTTTATTAAATTTAACGCGTTAAGGTAGTAATTCATAGGTTATTGGGGCGAGGTGTGATTATCTAGGGATAGATCGCATCGGGAAATCGTCCCGTCCCAAGCGCAAAGCTTTGAACGTTTCTTGACAGCCGGCCGGTGACGCGCCAAAATTCTCACACATAAGAGGATTTCTGTTAGCTAGTCGCAGGCGAACAATGTATGAAAACATCTTTTAAAACACTATCTTCGATACTCATAATAATCGCCGCACTGCCCTTCATATCGGCCGGCCAAACGAAACCCATCTCCGGCACCGATGCATTTTGGAACGACCTTAAAACGTTATGCGGAAAGGCATTTGCCGGCACGGTTGCAGCCGATACTACCGACGACCCGCGCTTTAAGGGCAAACCGATGGTGATGCACGTTCGCGTCTGTGAAAAGGACCGCATCCGTATACCTTTCTTCGTCGGTGACGACCGGTCAAGGACCTGGGTCCTGACGCGCACGAAGGCTGGTATTCTGCTCAAGCACGACCACCGCCACGAAGACGGAAAACCAGACGCCGTTACGATGTACGGAGGCGCAACAAGCAATTCGGGCTCAGCAACCCGGCAGCATTTTGCGGCCGATGAAGAAACAGTAAGGCTGATACCGGCCGCGGCCGGAAATATGTGGTGGATCGACCTCGTTAAAGGTGAACATTTCTCCTACAATCTTCGCCGCATGGGTACTGACCGGCTCTTTACGGTCAAGTTCGATCTTTCGAAAGAGGTTGTGGCTCCCGCAGCGCCTTGGGGCTGGAGAGGCCCTGAACTCCATTAAGTTATCTGATTATCTATTTTATGAATAAGCTTTTTATCGGCTCCTTTATCGTAAGCGCCATTTTCGTATTTTCCGCGTTATGCACCGCGCAGACGTTAAACAACTTCGCCTCAGGTGAAGGCGGGTTTGCTATCGACCTTCCTCGCGAAGGCGTGACGGTAGAGGATACGCCCGAGGACGAGAAGGGCTTAGGCATCGGTAAAAAATACATCTGGAAAATGCCGGACCGGGTTTTTGTGGTGGCTTTTTATCTTATGACCGAAGATAAGCCCCTCACTCCGAAACTCCGCGACAGCATTCTGGCCGGATTTAAGGAGGGCATATTAGGATCGGTCCGGAAAAACAACAATAAGGTTACGGAGAAACCTTTTCTCAATAAAGGTAATAAGGGCGTCGAATTCCGCATTGTTTATCCCACCGGCATATCGGTCGTTCGTTTCTATGCGACGCCAACCCGTTTCTTTATGATGCAAACGACGCTCCGAGGTATGGCGCCCGAGGTCGAGTCCGCCGCAGTCAAAACTCTCAGCTCGTTTCGCGCACTTGATGCCGCCGAGTTAAAGAAAGTAAAGATCGAAGAAGCGACACCTGAACCCCTGCCGCAGGAACCGAGGGCCAAACGGCCTACGACCGACGCGCAAGACGAGAACCTAAAGGGCAAGGTCCAAAGCTTTTTCGAAGACATCATCTACTTACCCGGAACGCGCCGCGAACGTTCGAGCGAAAAATATTTCGACACGATAGGCAATCTAACCCGCGATATCTCCTTTAGCGAAGGCTATCCCGATTTGATTAATATTTGGGGGAATATTGACGGAAAACGCGTGAGCCTTGCGGCGCCCGTCGAATTCGAACACGACCAGCGCCCGCCCAGCAGAGAGATCATCATGTCCCTGATGGAATCACCTCGAGAACCGCCATCAGCAAATCAGGTCGTTATTAAAGAGGATCTGCGTTATTCGTTGAGTTATACCTATAAACACGATGCTCAGGGTCGAGTAATAGAAAACTCGTTGTTTGATAATACGGGAACTTTTTCGGACCGCGTTGTTTTCACCTATACAGACAGCCGTTTGGACGAAGTACACTACGATAGCGACGGCGAGACGTATGAGTTGATCAGCTATTTATTGGACGGGCGCGGAAACATCATTGAAAAGACGGAGTTTGATGAAAATGACAAACCGTCAGGCCGCAGCGTTCATAGATACACATTCGACGAGAACGGAAACTGGACGGTTCGGCGCTCTTTTGAAAAGAAAATGGTTCGGGGTAAGGCGATTCTTAAACCAGTGTCGATAACCTATCGCACGATCAATTACTATCATTGATCCAAAGCTGGCACGCCCCTTGCTCCTCACCTTCGGGGTTCAGAGGAGATCGTATGAAATTATTTCGTCAAACAGCAGCAATCATCGCCATTCTTTTTGCTTTCAGCCTGGCAGAATTTTCGCAAAACCGCGCCGTGTTGAATGAGGCTCAGCGGATAACAGGGGATACCTTCGGTTACTCGACACGCACACCGAACGGCGCCAGCATTTTTTCTGTTAACCGCGCGACGCCCGCAATGCTAAAGGCCATCGACCAGGGCCTGACGGACCTTTTCGCCGTAGCGCGAAAAAACAATTACTCGAAGCGCCTTGGTTACTCCGACTACACGATATTCATCGCAAAGGCCGACCGGACAAAGAACGCCGACAAGCAATACTCGCCGGACATCGCGATAGGCGCCGCGCAATACGCCGGGACCGAATATGATAAGGGCGGGTATATCTATGCGGCGGGAATTGTCGTGGCGCTCAACCCTTGCGCTTTCGTCCTCGCTGAGCACACAGAAGACTTCGGCCGCGTCTCGAATGTCGTCCGGTTCGAGGGCGAGCACCTTGTTCTCTATCACAACGACCGCAAGCGTTACAACGAAACTGCCGATCATAGTAAAGGCGGCGGACATCCGATTTTGAATTAATACCCCAAATCAGGCGCGCGTAAACCAAATTGTAGATAAGAATTCATGGACTTCTCGTCCGCCGCAAGGTAAAATGCCAGAAAATCAAGGTTTTTAATGTTTCTTCCACCTTTTACCTGTAATGGCACAACCATTGCTTTTATGCTTCGCGGATGTCGTTTGAAAATCCGCGAAGATGGAGGTTGAGTGATGAACCCTTATCTGAAGATGACCAAAGTCTTCGCGTTTCTTACGCTGATCTTTTCAGGCAGTTTTAGCGCATTAGCCCAGGGAGAGGATTCGATCTATCGGATTCCGGAAGGAACGAAGATATGGCTTCGGATGGATGCCGGGATAAGCTCTAACGTATCGACTGCAAATGATACTTTCACGGCGACGCTTACGAAACCGTTTCTTATTAGAGAGACGATCGTGCTCCCCGCGGGAACTATTGTCGAGGGACGCGTGATAAAAGCTCGTGCCGCGGCATCGGGCGGACAGGGCGGTAAGCTCGAAATAAAGCTCGAGCGTATCAGGCTCGAGGATGGGCAAAGGCGCGAGATCGACGGCCGGCCGGTAAGGGAGCTAAAAGCCGCTTCGACACAAACCGGAAGCATACTTTCGGTGGTTGGCGGAACCGCTCTCGGAGCGTTGGTCGGTGCGGTAACTAAAACCAGCAACGGCGCTCTCATAGGAGCGGGAATCGGGGCGGGTGCCGGAACGGGCGTAGCGCTGATAAGAAAAGGCCGTGACATCCGGATCAAGGACGGCGAGGAATTTGAGATCGAACTGAAAAAGAACGTGACTTTGCCGGTCCGGGATTATTGATAAAAAATTTAACGAGTTTGGTCGTTGGCGAGAGAAATCGACGACCATATCGAAAAAGCCCGATGCGAAGGGGAGAGCGCAGCGGGCTTTTTCTATTGCGTGGTCGTTGAGCGTCTCTTTTGCCGTTTGCCCGCGATTGTGACAAAATATCCTTTTTATCAAACACAAATATTTTAAATAGAGAGGAATCAGAATGGCTGGAAGAAATAAAGTTACGGTCGTGGGCGCAGGTAACGTGGGCGCAACCGCGGCACATTGGATCGCAAGCAAGGAATTAGCAGACGTCGTATTGGTTGATATAGTCGAAGGAACACCGCAAGGTAAATCGCTCGATCTCGCGCAGGCGGCGCCGATCGATGGTTTCGATGTAAAGCTCATCGGGACGAACTCTTATGAAGAGACGGCGGATTCGGACGTTGTCATCATCACCGCGGGGCTGCCCCGCAAACCCGGCATGAGCCGCGACGACCTTCTGAAAACCAATTCCGACATCGTCGGCGCGGTTACGGAAGAGGTTGCGAAGTACTCGCCCAATTCGTTCATCATCGTTGTCTCAAACCCGCTCGATGCAATGACGCAGGTTGCCTATCGCCGCTCGGGCTTCCCGAAAAACCGCGTGATGGGTATGGCCGGCGTGCTCGATTCCGCCCGCATGCGCTGCTTTTTGGCCGAGGCGCTGAACGTTTCGGTCGAGAATGTAACGGCATTTGTGCTTGGCGGCCACGGCGACACGATGGTGCCGCTTCCGCGCTATTCGACCTGCGCCGGCATCCCGGTAACCGAGCTGCTGCCGAAGGACGAGCTCGATGCGATCATTGCCCGCACAGCAAACGGCGGAGCCGAGATCGTCGGATTGCTCAAGACCGGGTCCGCTTACTATGCGCCGAGTCTCGGCGCGGTCGAGATGGCCGAAGCCATTCTCAAGGATAAGAAAAAGATCCTGCCTTGCGCGGTCTTCCTCGAAGGCGAGTATGGCATCAGCAATCTATTCGTCGGCGTTCCGGTCAAGCTTGGCAAGAACGGCATCGAGCAGATCATCGAGATCAGCCTGACCAATGACGAGCGCACAGCACTGCACAAGAGCGCCGCATCGGTTCAGGAACTCGTCGACATTCTCGGAATATAGATTTTTCAGATCTATTATCGTGGGCCGTCCTTTATCGGGCGGCCTTTTTCTTTGACTCGGCCTCTGCACTCACCACTCACCACTCTTTTGTCATTTTGACCGATTCATTCATTCAACCTGACCGAAACTTGACACTTCTTTACAGTCTCGGCATTCGTTAACCCCTTTATTTGCATAATTTCACGATTTGGCACGCGCCTTGATTAAGAGATTGCGGCCACAAGTGCCGATTTTTCCATTTTCCGATTTGGAGCAAGTAAATGAAATTCCTGGTTACTAAAAAATTCCTGATAAAGAGAACAGCGACTCTCGCTATACTCGCATCGTTCCTCTTTACAAACGCGCTCGCCTTATCAACCCTGGCAGGCGATACAAAACAGATCGTGTCTAACGACATGGCAATGGCGAAATTTACTACCGACCTTACGCAGCTTGGCCGTCAAGGAAGATTGCGTGAAAATCCAAACCTCGAAAGCGAGACCAGAAAATTGGTCCAGGTGTTGGAAAACGGTGGTCAGCGCCAGCCGGTATTGTTGGACGAAAAAGGCGAGAACCAGGAACTCGTCGTCGAGCAACTAGCATTGCAGATCGCAAACGGAAACCTTGGCGGCAATTTTGCCGCAACGACCGTATTGAAACTAGAGGCGGCATCGCTATTCTCGACCTCTAAAACTGCTGCAGAAGCAGCAAAGAAGATCGAAGTAATAGTAAACGCCATTGCCTCGACCAAAGAACGTATTGTACTTTTCGTGCCCGAGCTTACCAGCTTCGTGGGCAACGAGAAAATGTCGGCCGCGATCTCTGAGGGCCGCCTGAAACTCATCGGCGGCACGTCGATTGCGCAATATAGTGCATTTATTGAAGGAACGCCCATCGCTTCTTACTTTGAAACGATCGCGATGAGCGGGCACTACGCGCCGGCTGGCGAGAACGTTGCCGATAACGATGCTTTGGAAGGCTATCGCGGCGATAACGTCTCGCCTGACCTGCGGGAAATGATGGCGAAAGACCCAAGCGGAAAAACAAGAGTAGAAGTTATCCTCCAGGCGAAAGACGCCAACAATGAAGCACTCCGCAGCCTGCTCGCGAGCGGCACCGCCCGTATCGCCGACCGCATCGGCGATAGCGACACACTCGTCGTCAATCTGCCTCTTACAACCCTTCAAACGCTTTCGACAAGCGGACTTATCAATTATGTGTCCCCCAATCGCCCGACCAGAATGAGCGGCCACGTCGAAGACACGATCGGCGCAACCCTTATGCGCGCTCAACCAGCGAACGGCTCGCGCCCGGCATACACCCTTGACGGATCCGGTGTAGGTGTCGCCGTCCTCGATTCGGGCATCTATGCCGATCACAAGGGCTTTAAGAATGGATCAACCTCGCGTATCGTCGCGAATGTAAACTTTACCAGCTCGAATCTGAGCGCAACGTCCGATGGCTACGGCCACGGAACGCATGTGGCCGGCCTTGCAGCCGGAAGCGCAACAAACAGCAACGGTGCGTACAGAGGGGTAGCGAACAATGCCAATATTGTCAGCGTAAAGGTACTCAATGACAGCGGTTACGGCCAGACATCATGGCTTCTCAATGGCCTGAACTGGGTCCTCCAAAACCGTACCACTTACAACATCAAGGTAGTTAACCTTAGTCTCGGCACCAGGGCGATCGACACCTATACGAACGATCCCGCTTGCTTGAAGGTCAAGGAACTCGTAAACGCGGGAATAACTGTTATCGCGGCGGCGGGTAATCTCGGCAAAACCAGCACAGGGCAGGAGACGTACGGGCGCATTCATTCGCCGGGTAACAGCCCGTACGCCATAACCGTTGGCGCGAGCAACAGCCTCGGAAGCACATCGCGTAGCGACGATTCGATCGCGACCTACAGCTCGAAGGGGCCGACACGCAGCTTCTACAAGAACGCCAATAACGTAAAGGTTTACGATAACATCGTCAAACCGGACCTAGTTGCGCCGGGCAACAAGCTGATCTCGAACAAGGCCGTCAACAACCTTTTATCGACGCAGAATCCCATCCTATCCTTGCCTCTCGGCAGTCTCGAAACAGCGACCGACGGCATGATGACCATGAGCGGAACATCGATGTCAGCCCCGGTAGTATCCGGCGCCGCCGCTCTGCTCATGCAGGTAAATCCGAACCTGACGCCGGGCATGGTCAAAATGATCCTGCAATATACCGCCCAGCCGATCGCCGGCGCAGACATGCTCGAGCAGGGAGCGGGCCAGCTCAACCTCGACGGTGCTGTAAAGCTTGCGAGATCGCTCCGCACCGATATGGACTTCCAGACCGCGGCAACCAAGGGTACCTCGATGGTCCCGGCAGGCTGGGTCGCACCGGCCGCTACATCGACCATCGGCGGAAGCTCGTTTGCGTGGTCGCAGTTTGTTCTTGGCGGACAGTCGTTCATCACCGGTCAGAACCTGATCACCCAGTTCCAGACCGTTTACAAACGCGAGAATACATTT
>Ga0193752_1002083_pt1 | contig 15514 bp, 15 predicted proteins | sample H1c1metaG_FD_144924 | JGI IMG/M metagenome (GOLD analysis project Ga0193752, IMG submission 144924) | Soil microbial communities from a riparian zone of the East river system, Colorado, United States - H1c1 | ecosystem: Environmental > Terrestrial > Soil > Riparian zone | place: USA: East River... | reverse complement strand
CTACTGCTACCTCTCGTACTACGGCTACAAAGCCGGCCTGGCGACGATGCAGGGCTTCTGGAACGAGATGGAGAAGCTCGGCAAGGACCGTAATCCCTACCGCGCCGGCTTCCTGCAGTTCGTCGGTGTCGCCGAGAGCCGCCAGCAGGCGCTCGATCTCTATACCGAGCCGGCCGAGTATTTCTATGGGCGCTGCCTGCATGTCGATGCGCGCTTCGCGACGCCGCCGGGTTACGTGACCGAGGCGACGCAGCGCTCGGGCATCCAGGGCATGATGCAGAAGGCGGCCAACGTCGCCAATCCGGCGACCAAGGCGAGCCTCAAGGCCACCAACATGAAGGACATCGTCGATGGCGGGTATGTCATCGTCGGCTCGCCCGACGAGGTCGTCGAGCAGATCCGCCACGTGGCGACGAGCCTCAATGTCGGCCACCTCATGCTGCTGCTGCAGTATGGCAACATGAGCAAGGCCACCACCAAGTACAACACGCGCCTGTTCGCCGAGAAGGTGATGCCCAAGGTCAAAGACCTGTTCGAGGGCTGGGAGGATCGCTGGTGGCCCAAGCCGATGGCGAGTGCCGAACGCGCCGCCATTCCCGCCTTCCGGCCACAGCTCGCGGCGGAGTGAGGCCGTGAGCGAACCGCAGACCGATATCGTCGAGATCAACGGCTTTCCCTGCCGCGTCTGGTCCAAGGGCAACGGTCCCAAGCTCGGCTTTCTCGCCGGGCTGGGCGGGCTGCCGCGCTGGATCCCCTTCCTCGATCGACTGGCCGAAACCCGCACGGTGATCGCGCCGTCGCTGCCGGGCTATCCCGGCGGCGCCGGCCACAGCGTGCTCGATACGCATCTCGACTGGATCGTCGCGGTGCGCCAGCTACTCGACAAGGCAGGCCTCGCCGGCAGCGACCTCGTCGGCGCTTCGGTAGGTGGCTCCTTCGCCGCGGAAATGGCAGCCGTCTTTCCCGGTACGGTGAAAAGGCTCGTGCTGATGGCTCCGTTCGGTCTGTTCGACGAAGCGGCGCCGGCGACCGACCCATGGGCACAGCGCGGCGACGCCGTCGCGGGCCTGGTGTGCGCCGATGGCGAAAAATGGAAAGCCCTGGTGAGCGCGCCGGAAGGCGCCAACTCGGTCGAATGGCCGATCGAAATGACTCGCGCCTCGGAAGCTGCTGCCCGCGCCTTCTGGCCGCTTGGAAATACCAAACTTGAGAAACGCCTGGCGCTGATCGAGGCGTCGACTCTCGTGCTTTGGGGTGAACAGGACCGAATCCTGCCTAAAAGCTACGCAGAAAAATTCGTTACTGGCATCAAGGGACCGACACGTTCGAGCACGGTTGCCGATGCGGGCCATCTCGCTTATCTCGACCAGCCGGAAGCGACTGCCCGCGCCGTCCTTGCTCATCTTGCCTAAAGCCTGCGTCGGTCTTGGCGAGGACGATACGGATCGGTATTGTCGGCCACAGTATCTTTTAGGGGGCGTTATCAGATGAGTGCACGTTCGAGCAAATGGACCAAGAGCATCGCGATGCTCGCGACGGTCGCGGCGGCGGGCGTCAGCCTGCCCGAACGGCCGGCGTCAGCCCAGCTGCAGGCCGTGCCACGCGCCGGCTTCACCTTCGCCGACCAGCTCACCGAGCGGGTGAACGTGGAGTCGATCGACACCGCCAGCCGCACCGGCATCTTTGTCCTGCCCGACGGCCGCTGGCTCAACCTGTCGATCGCCAACAGCGTCCCCGGCATCGACAAGATCGATGACGGTTCCAACGTCAACATCACCTACACCGAAGTGGTGACCATCCTGAATCTGAAGCGAAAGGGTGTGGGCTCGAGGGCCGCTCGCAAGGATTCGATGTCCCCGTCCGCCGAACCGAACGAGGAACCTGTACGATTCACCTATACGGTGGTCGGTGTCGACCTCGCCGCCAACACGATTTCGGTGATCAGCGGCGGAAGCGGCCAGGTCCGTACCTATCCCGTGAAGGATGCCGCCCGGCGCGAATTGCTGAAGGGCATGAAAGTCGGCGACGTGCTCGTCGGCATGACGACGCCGCTCACCATCACGGCCATCACACCGGCCAACTGACGCCGCCTCGTCAGATCGTAGACGGGCTCGATCCTGCGGGATCGAGCCCGTTTTGCGTCAACCCGGCCCTGTTGGTCGAAACCGCGGCCGATCATTCGACCTTCACGTCTTCCCAGAAGCCGATCCAGTGATCAACCGGCTTCATCTTCTCCTGCGGCGCCTCGTAGGACCACGCCGCCCGCGCGCTTCGCGTGCCGTCGCGAGCGACATCGTAGAACTGCACCCCGTGCGGACATTCGAGATCGCTCGCCGTCTTGGGCGTCGTGTGCAGGAGTTCCATGCGCACGGACTGCCGCGGGAAGTAGAGATAGCCACCCACGTCCAGGGTCTTGTCGCTCTCCGCGATCACCTCACCGTTCCAAATCGCCTTCATGAGAACCTCCATCACGGTTTCCAGGCAGGGAGGTTATCCCGACCGGTCCTCAGGCGCAGCATGAGGCTTTCTCGGCATCATGCTCATATTGGTCATGGCGCCGGACCCAATCCATCAGGTTGAAGTTCGGACCGGTCTCGTTGCGCCCCTTAGGCATGTAGTCGAGGAAATTATAGGCGCCGATCAAAGGCTCTCCGCCGCGACCGAAGGCCGAGAAGGTGTGGAATATCCGGCCTGCCTCATCCTTGTAGAAGATGCTGATGCCCGGCAGCTCGTCTATGCCGTAATCCTGCATTTCGTAATTGTACAAGACCTTGCCCGTGGCCTCGTCTTCCTTGGTGAAGGAGACGTGATAGTCGTAGTTGAAGTCGCTGCCGAACGACGAAACCCACTTGAAATGCCAGCCCATGCGCTTCCTGTAGGCTTCGAGCTCGGCCAAGGGGGCACGCGAGACCGCCACGAAGGTAACGTCGTGATTCTCGAGATGCACGCGGGCGCCGTCGACATGGTCGGCCATAAAGGAGCAGCCGGTGCACCCTTCCGCCCACCCCGGACCGAACATGAAATGCTGGACGATCAGTTGGCTGCGTCCGTCGAACAGCCCGGCCAGCGTCTCCCTGCCGTGTGGGCCGTCGAATACATAGGTCTTGTCGACCTCGACCCACGGCAGCGCACGCCGGTCCGCACTCAAGCGGTCGCGCTGGCGGGTAAGCTCCTTCTCCTTGACGAGATGTTGCCGATGCTCGGCCAGCCACTCATCCCGCGTCACGATTCGATGCCGCATGCCGATCTCCTTCGATTGTATTTAACTCAATGGTTAAATACTGGCGCCGGCAAAGTCAACCCCGTTCCGTGGCGGGCCGTTCTAGGCCCGCTTCCAACTGGTGCCCTTGGGACCGTCTTCGAGGATCACGCCCACGGCTTTCAATTCGTCGCGGATGCGATCGGACTCCTCGAAGTCCTTGGCTTTGCGCGCCGCCTGGCGGGCGGCGATCGCAACCTCGATCTCGGCATCGCCCGGACCGGCCGCGGCATCGGCCGGACGCCAGCGGAACCAGGCTTCGGCATCCTGCTGCAACAGTCCCAACGCATTCGCGCCGGCGCGCAATTCGCTCGCCTCCTTGAGCTGATGCACCGCCGCGATGGCCTGCGGTGTGTTCAGATCGTCCGACAGCGCCTCCTCGACGGAGGCCGGTACGTCGGCAGCCGCCGCATCCCGGCCGCGCAATACGCCATACCAGCGATCGAGCGTCGCCTTGGCCTGCGTGAGGCCCTCATGCGTGAAGTCGAGCGGCTGACGATAGTGCGCGGAGAGCAGCAGCAATCGGATCGCTTCACCGGGATACTGGTCGAGCAGTTCGTGCACGGTGAGGAAATTGCCGAGCGACTTGCTCATCTTCTCGCCCGAGATGTTGAGGAAGCCGTTGTGCATCCAGTATTTCGCCATGAACGGCCGGCCGAAAGCCGACCGGCTCTGCGCGATCTCGTTCTCGTGGTGCGGGAAGATGAGATCGATGCCGCCGGCATGGATGTCGAAAGTTTCGCCCAGATGCGCGGCGCTCATTGCCGAGCATTCGATATGCCAGCCGGGCCGGCCGCGGCCCCATGGGCTTTCCCAGCCAACCTGATTCACAGCGGAGGGCTTCCAGAGCACGAAGTCGGCGGGATCGTTCTTGTAGGGCGCCACATCGACGCGGGCGCCGGCAATCAGCTCGTCGCGCGAGCGGCGCGACAGGCGGCCATAGTCGTCCATGCTCGGCACGTCGAACAGCACATGGCCTTCGGCGGGATAGGCGTGGCCGTTCTCGATCAGGCGGCCGATCATGGCCACCATCTCGGCGATGTACCGGGTGGCGCGCGGCTCTACGTCGGGGGCGAGCGCGCCCAGGCGACGCATGTCGGTTTGATAGGCTTCCGCCGTGGCATCCGTCAGGGCGTCGATCGACACATCGCTTTCCAGCGCGCGGATCATGATCTTGTCGTCGACGTCGGTGATATTGCGCACGTAGGTGACACGCGGATAGTGCCGCTTCAGCAGGCGGTAGAGCGTATCGAAGGCGACGACGGGCCGGGCGTTGCCGATATGGACATAGTCGTAGACCGTGGGGCCGCAGACGTAGAGGCGTACGTGCGACGGATCGATCGGCTCAAAAGGCTCTTTTTCGCGCGACAGCGTGTTGTAGACGACGAGGGACATACCCCCTTACTCCCCGAAAAATTTTGGACGCAAGACCACAGCCGGCGAAGCGGCCTCAGTCTTGGTTACATCGCGCCCGAGGCGCGCCAGGGAGTGCACGAGAGAACATTATATAACTTTACCTCATGCGATCCCGAGCCGCAAATCGCCCCGCCGCTACGCCGCGTCATTTACGCCGCCTGCCCCCTCAGTCGCGCCGCGGCCTTTGTCCGGCCGATCAAAGGCAGAAGCTTCGCCATCTCCGGCCCTTTCTCGCGCGCCGTCAGCGCAAGCCGCAGCGGATGGAACAAGGCCCGTCCCTTGCGGCCCGACGCGGTGGCCAGCATGGAGGTCCAGGCCTTCCACATCGCCTCGTCCCAGGGCTCGGCTGGCAGGCTGGCTGCAGCCTCGGCGAGGAAAGCAACATCTTCGACCTGGGGCGTGATCGGCCCGCGCACCACCGCAACCCAGTCCGCAACATCGGCGAGGGTGGCGAGATTGCCGCGCACCGCAAACCAGAAAGGCTCGCCCAGATCGGCGTCAAGCGCTGCCAACCGTGCCTGCATCGCTTCATAGGGCATGGCGTGCAACGTACGCGCGCTGAGCTGCGCCAGTTCCTCTGCCGAGAAACGCGCGGCGGCCCGGCCGATACGGCTGAAATCGACCGACGCGATCAACGCCTGGAGCGCGGTAACCGGCTCGACCGGATCGGCGGTGCCGAGCCGCGCCAGCAGTGCACACACCGCCAGTGCCTCGATACCGCGCTCGCGCAAGTCACCGACGGAAAGCGAGCCGGTGCGCTTGCTCAAACCGCCGCCGCTGGCATCGACCAGCAGCGGTAAATGCGCGAAGACCGGCGGCGCTGCACCGAGAGCGCCAAACATCTGTATCTGCGCGCCGCTGTTGGTGACGTGGTCCTCGCCGCGAATGACGTGGGTAATGCCAAACGCCACGTCATCGACCACCGAGGTGAAGCTGTAAAGATAGGAACCATCGGCGCGCACCAGCACCGGATCGCTCTGGCTCGCCTCGTCGATATGCTGCGGCCCGCGCACCAGATCGTCCCAGCGCACTTCCTCGGAAGCTAGCTTGAATCGCCAATGCGGCTTTCGGCCCTCTGCTTCCAGGCGCACACGATCGGCGTCGGAAAGTTTGAGTGCGGCACGGTCGTAGATCGGCGGTCGCCCCTGGGCCAGCAGCCGCTTGCGCTTGAACTCAAGCTCCTCCGGCGTCTCATAGCAGGGATAGAGCCGGCCGGCGGCGATCAGGGCATCGCGCGCAACATCGTATTCGGCTAGCCGGTCGGACTGGCGCTCCTTGCGATCCCAGCCAAGCCCCAGCCACTGCAGGTCGCGCTCGATGGCTGCCTCGAATTCGGGCTTGCCGCGCAGCCGGTCGGTATCGTCGAGCCGCAGGATGAACGCGCCGCCGTGGCGCCGCGCGAACAGCCAATTGAACAGGGCCGCCCGGATATTGCCGACATGCAGGAAGCCGGTCGGGCTGGGCGCGAAGCGGACAACCGGAGGGGTTTTGAGAGCGGCGGTCATGGGAGGCGACTTGTGGCGGCGACCCGTTGGCGGGTCAAGCGCACTCCGCTACTGTCTGCCGTAAACGGGAGGGAATAATAATGCGCACCGAGGATATAGAATACGGCGCTGACGGCGCGCAGATGATCGGCCAGCTGGTCGTCGACGATGCCCGCCCGGGAAAACATCCCGGCGTGCTGGTCTGCCACGAAGGTCCTGGCCTTACCGACCACACGAAGAAGATCGCCCGCCGCCTGGCCGCACTGGGCTATGCCGCTTTTGCCATGGATTACCATGGCGGTGGCAAGCCATTGGCAAATCCGGGTGACACCATGGCTCGTCTCGCGCCGTGGTTGGCCGATCCCACCGGCATCCGCGCCCGCGCGACGGCGGCGCTCGACGTGTTGAAGGCCCAGCCCGAGACCGACTCCACCCGCCTCGCCGCCATCGGCTACTGTTTCGGCGGCACCACGGCGCTCGAATTGGCCCGCAGCGGCGCCGACATCAAGGCCGCTGTCGGCTTCCATTCCGGCCTCGCCACTGCCCGCCCGCAGGACGCCGCCAATATCAAGGCCAGGATCCTGGTCTGCATCGGTGCCGACGACCCGATCATTCCGCCCCAGCAGCGCGCCGATTTCGAGACCGAGATGAAGGCTCCGGGCGCAGTGGATTGGCGGCTGCAACTCTATGGCGGCGCCGGTCATAGCTTCACCAATCCTGCCGCCGATGCGCGCGGCATGAAGGGCTTCTTCTATCATGAGGCCACCGACCGGCGTTCATGGAACGCCATGATCGAACTTTTCAATGAAACACTGGGAACAACGACCAAATGAAACGCCGCACCCTTCTCGCCGCCAGCCTCGCTGCCGCGGCCGCGCCTGCAATCGCCCGCGCCGATGACAAATATCCCAGCCGACCGGTGCGGCTGGTGATCCCCTTCGCGCCGGCCGGTCCCACCGACATCATCGGCCGCATGACAGCGGAGAAGATGACGGCGCTGCTCGGCCAGACCATGCTGGTCGACAACAAGGCAGGTGCCGCAGGCTCGATCGGTGCGGTCGAGGTCAAGAACGCCAAGCCTGATGGGTACACCTTTTTGTTCGCGCCCTCTTCCACCCACGCCATCAACCCGACCGCGTTCGTGAAGCCGCTCTACGACCCGATCAAGGACTTCACGCCGATCTCCTCGATCTGCGTCAACCCGCTGGTGCTGGTGGTGAATCCCTCGATGCCGGACACGGTTATGGGACTGGTCGAGCTGATGAAGAAGAATCCCGGCAAATATTCCTACGGGTCGTCGGGCGCCGGCAGCATCCTCCATCTCGCCGCCGAGTATCTGAAGCGCGAAGTCGGCGGCATGGACGTCGAGCATGTGCCCTACAAGGGCTCGATGCCGGCTCTGCAGGACATGATGTCCGGCAACGTCGCCTGGATGTTCGAGACCTTCAGCACGACATTGCAATTGCACCGCGCCGGCAAGGCCCGCATCCTCGCCTACGCGCACGCCAAGCGTGCCGTCATCGCACCGGAAATTCCGACCATGATCGAGGCCGGCATTCCAGGCTACGAGGCCTACACCTTCAACCTGATCCTGGGTCCTGCAGGCTTGCCTCAAAACGTAGTCGATGTCGTCGATCAGGCGTCGCGCAAGCTGATGGCCGACCCGAGCGCCGTCAAGTTCCTGGAGGACATCGCCGCCGTGCCGACCGTCGACACCACGCCGGCGCGCACCGCCAAGTTCATCAAGGACGAACTGGCCAAATGGGCGCCGATCATCAAATCGAGCGGCGTGCGCATCGAATAGGCGGGCGCCTATGCCGCTTTGGGTGCAATGGCCACCGTGTCGCGCAGCGCACGGCGCAGGATCTTGCCGACATTCGTCTTGGGCAGCTCGTCGCGGAATTCGATGTATTTGGGGCGCTTGTAGCCGGTCAGCTCCTTGACGCAGAAGGCTCTCAGGGCCTCCTCGGTCAGGGACGGATCCTTCTTGACCACGAACAGTATCACCGCTTCACCGGAGTTGGCATCGGGCACGCCGACCACGGCGCATTCCAGCACGCCCGGATGCAAGGCCACGACCGCCTCGACCTCGTTGGGAAAGACATTGAAGCCTGAGACCAGGATCATGTCCTTCTTCCGATCGACGATCCTGATATAGCCTTGTTCATCCATCACACCGATATCGCCCGATTTGAAGAACCCGTCCGGCGTCATCGCATGCGCGGTTTCCGCCGGCGATTGCCAATAGCCCGACATGACCTGCGGGCCGCTGATGGTGATTTCACCGGGCTGGCCGAGCGGCACATCCTTGCCGGCATCGTCGAGGATACGGATGTCGACATTGGGCATCGGCAGGCCGATCGTGCCGGTGTAGGCCTCCGAATCGGTCGGATTGCAGGTGACGCCCGACGCGGTCTCGCTGAGACCGTAGCCCTCGCAAATCGGGCAGCCGGTGACGGCGAACCATTTCCTGGCCACCGCCTCCTGCACCGCCATGCCGCCGCCGCTGGCGATCACGAGCTCCGAGAAGTCGAGCTTGGCGAAAGCGGCATTGTTGGCGAGCGCATTGAACAGCGTATTCACCGCCGGGAATATGTTGATCTTGAACCTGGCGAGATCCTTGATCATGCCGGGGATATCGCGCGGATTGGGAATCAGGATGTTGAGCGCACCGGTGCGCATGCCCAGCAAGCCGCAGGTGACGAAGGCGAACACGTGATAGAGCGGCAGGGCGCAGACGATGGTGCGCTGGCCGGTGATGGTGCGCCGCTTCAGGCCAGGCTGCATCCACGCTTCCGACGCCAACAGGTTGGACACGATGGTGCTGTGCAGCAGCATCGCGCCCTTGGATACCCCGGTCGTACCACCGGTGTATTGCAGCACTGCCACGTCGTCGGCCTTGATCTCGGGCAGGACCAGCTTCATCGACCGGCCGGCGGCGAGCGCCGCCTTGAAGCTAGTGTGTCCCGGAAGCGACCAGGCCGGCACCATCTTGCGGCGTACGATGAAATCGACGATCGGCCCCTTGGGGAAGCCCAGCAGATCGCCCATAGCGGCGACCACCACATGCTTGATGTCGGTGCGGGCAATCGCCTGCTGCAAAGTGGCGGCAAAATTCTCCAGCACGAGGATGGCCTGCGCGCCGGAATCCTTGAGCTGATGCTCGAGTTCCTGCGGCATATAGAGAGGATTGACGTTGACGGCGATAAAGCCCGCGCGCAGCACTGCTGCGATCGCCACCGGATACTGCAGTATGTTGGGCATCATGATCGCCACGCGGTCGCCGCGCTTCAGTCCGCGGCCCTGCAGCCAGGCGCCCAGCGCCCGTGACATCGTGTCGATCTCGCCGAAGCTGAGCGCCTTGCCCATGCAGACATAGGCCGAAGCTTCCCGGTACTTTGCGAAGCTTTCCTCGATCAGCGCGACGATGCTCGGATAGACCGTGGGATCGATGTCCGACGGCACGCCTGGCGGATAGTTCTTCAGCCAAAAACGGTCCATGCGCTTCTCCCATCCGTTTCTGTCGCGTTACAGCAAGCACTATCGCAGCGCCCGCCCCAACGCAAAAGGCCCGTCCTTTCGGACGGGCCTTCGCCTCCACAGATCGGGGTGCGCCGATTCAGAGCTGAGCGAACTTCTCCATGCGCTCGCGCACCGGACGCACCGCGTCGTCGGTGGCCTTGCGCATATGGGCGCTGAGATCATGCATGTGGGCCACGCGGGCTTCGAGGCGACCGCGCCAGTATTTGGCCGACACGTCGAACGCTTCGACCAGCGACTTCGCGGCAAACATCTCGCGCATCGCCGCATAGGTGGCGTCGGTGTCCTCCTTCGCGGCCTCGAGCAGCTTGAGGCCGGTCTGAGCAGCGCCATCGCGCGCTTCCGCAAGCTGAGCGGTCAGCTGCTCACCCGCTTCGTATGTCGCCTTGGAAAATTGCTCGTAGCCTTCGCTGGCCTTGCGCGCGCCATGCTGCGCCATCTCGCGCAGGTTCTTGGTCGTGACCTCGGTAGTCTCCTTGGCGTTCTCGATCACACTTTCAAGGACAGCTGTCTCGGAACTGATTGTCGTGTTTGCCATGATTCACTCCTAACGGGTTCGAATCTGGAACTGTAAATGAGCCAGCCCAAGGACCGGTCTCCTTGCGTCTCGTCGGTGGATAATACAGCCAGTCCATGGTGCGCCGCAACATTCCATGCTAATGACATAACTGGTTTTATTTCCCTTATAATTCAACACAGTACGTAATATTTTCACAACGTTGCCTCCGAATTCAAGGCGCAAGCGTTGCATTTCCGTTGCAATGCAAAAGAACCTTATATCAGTCCTGAACAAAGCCCACCGAGGAGGTCCAATGTCGTCGACCGTTGAAGCGCTTTCTCCCCCGTCGAAAGCGCTTGTGCTGCTCGAAGGCCGTGCCGTGCCGGAATTCGGCGCATTCTGGCTGATGCGCCCCTGGCTTTCGGCCACGACCCGCGGCGATGGCCATCCGGTTCTCGTCTTCCCGGGCCTGCTGGCGGACGACATGACGACGCGGCCTCTGCGCGGCTTTCTCAACTCGCATGGCTACAAGGCGCATGGCTGGAAGCAGGGCCGCAACCTCGGTCTGCGCGGCAGCGTCGAAAGCGACATGCTGGCCCGTGTCGACGAACTTTACGAGCGCCATGGCGGCCGCAAGATCAGCCTGATCGGCTGGAGCCTGGGCGGCCTCTATGCCCGCCAGCTCGCCAAGATCGCCCCGCACAAGGTGCGGTGCATGATCAGCCTCGGCAGCCCTTTCGCCGGGTCACCGAAGGCCACCAATGCCTGGCGTGTCTATGAAATGGCGTCCGGCAGCAAGGTCGACGAGCAAGTGACGATCGGCGGCGGATCGCTGGCCGATGCGCCGCCTGTACCAACCACCTCGATCTTTAGCCGCTCCGACGGCATCTGCGCCTGGCAGGCCTGCCTCAACGAGGAAAGCGCCGAGGTCGAGAATATCGAGGTCTATGGCAGCCACTGCGGCCTGGGCCACCATCCGGCGGCGGTCTATGCCATCGCCGATCGCCTGGCGCAGCCGGAAGGCCAGTGGAAGAAATTCGATCGCGGCGGCTGGCGTGCGATGGTCTTCCCGGATTGGCGGCGCGCCTGACTACTTCTTGTCCAGACCGCCGCGGATTTCCTCGAAGCTGTCCTTCATCCGCTGCTGGATGATCTGCAGCGCCTCTGTGCTGGATTTCTGAACCAGCTCGGCGAGATCCTTGGTGTTGGCGATCGCCGCTTCCATCGCCTTCTTGGCGAATTCACTTTGCTTGGCGAGGATTTCCTGCGGGTTTCCCGTGGGCGTGTACTCCTTGGCCATCTCCGTCATTTGCTTGACGGCCGCCTCCAGTATCTCACGCTGCTTGATCGCCACCGCGCTGGCGCCGGCTGCCGCCGACTGCCACGAGCGCGTGAGGGCATCGAGATTCTTCTGTTGCTGTTCCATGATCTTCGCCATGTCGAATTGCGGCACCTTGAACTGCTCGCCGAGCTTCTTGAACATGTCGGTGAAATTCTGCGTTGCGTCGGCCATGGTCGCCTCCTTATGACGGCAAATACAGCTTCGACGCTTGTTCGAGCGCGTGCAAGGCCAAACCTGCCAAGCCGCCGATCAGCGTGCCGTTGAAGCGGATATATTGCAGGTCGCGGCCGACCGTCAGCTCCATGCGGCCAATGAGCATATCGGCGTCCCAGGATTTCACCTGGTCGGCGATGAACAGACCGACACCCCGCTTCTGGCTTTCGACGAACTCGGCCAGGACCCGGACCATGCCGCGGTTGATCTCGGCGCGGATCGCCGCGTCGCGCGCGAGCTGGCCGCCCAGATCGATCAGCATGGTCTCGAGCTGCCGCCGGATCTGCGAATCGGGCGACGCCACGTCCTGCTCGAGGAACGCGCGCAGGCTCGCCCAGGCGCCTTCGGTGAATTTCCGCACTTCCGGCCGGGCGAGAAGATCGCGCTTCAGCGTCTCGGCGCGCCCCGCGAATTCGCGCGAGCTGCGCAGGCGGTCGATGAACGAGGCCACGAAGCGGTCGAACTCGACGCGCAGCGGGTGCGCGGGATTGCCCTTTGCCTCTTCGATGAAGGAGTTGGTCGAGGTCACCAGCTTGCGCACCAGATAGGCGTCGGCACGCCACAGCGCGAACAACCCCGGTAACTCCTTGCGGATCCTTTCGCGCAAGGACTCGAGCGCCTCCGGACTGGACAGCAATTTGTCGAGCGCGCCCAGCAACTCGTCGAGCAGGCGCTGGTGACGCCCGGTCTCGGTGACGGCGGTCAGGATGCCGGCGGCAAGCGGCGCGATCTCGATTCGCTCCAGCTCGGTGGTGATGCGCCGTCCGATGAAGCCGCGCAGGCCGGACTGGTCGATCGCGGCCAGGGTCTGCGGCAATAGCTTCAGGACGAAGCGCGCCAGCGACGCGCTCCGCCCGGGATCGCTCAGCCAGTCGGCGACGAGGGCAGCGAAATCGACCTCGCCGAGCTTGCGCTGCACCGGTCCGGGCGCCAGGAAGTTGCTTTCGATGAATCCGCCCAGCGTATCGGCGATGCGGTGATGATTGCGCGGGATGATGGCGGTATGTGGGATCGGCAGGCCGAGCGGACGGCGGAACAACGCCACTACCGCGTACCAGTCGGCGAGGCCGCCGATCATGGCAGCGGCGGCAAACGAGGCGACATAGCCCCAGGCCCAATGCACCGCCTCGAAGTGCCGCGACACGGCAAATAACGCCGCCATGGCGATCAGCAGCGACGTTGCCGCAAGCTTGACGCGCCGCAGCTCGCGGGCGCGCATGTCGGAATTGCCCGTTTCCATGTCATCCTATAACGCCAAAACCGTCCTATAGTCCCGGTGGTCGGACTTCCCCGGGAGGAAACATGAAAGTCGGATATATCGGCGTCGGCAATATGGGTGGCCCCATGTGCCGCAACCTCATCAAGAAGAGCAACCATCAGGTCACGGTGTTCGATCTGAATGCCGCGGCGCTCAAGACCTGCACCGATCTCGGTGCGACGGGCGCCAAATCGGTGGCCGAGGTCACCAAAGGCGCCGATCTGGTGATGACCTCGCTCCCCATGCCCAAGGACGTCGAGGCGGTGACCCTGGGCGACAACGGTATCCTCGCCAACCTCAAGGCGGGCCAGACCTATATCGACCTCAGCACCAACGCGCCGTCGATGGTGAAGAAGATCGGCGCCGCCATGGCCGCCAAGGGCATTAACATGCTCGACGCGCCGGTGAGCGGCGGCACCACGGGCGCCGAGGCCGCGACCATCGCCATCATGGTCGGCGGCGACAAGAAGGTGTTCGACGACGCGTTACCGGTGCTGCAGTCCTTCAGCGCCAAGGTAATTCACATGGGGCCGCTCGGCACCGGCACGGCGGCCAAGCTGGTCAACAACATGATGGCCTTCTGCAACGCCGCCGCCGCGGCCGAAGGCATGATGCTGGGCGTCACCGCCGGCCTCGATCCGAAGAAGCTGATCGAGGTGATCGCGGGCTCGAGCGGCAATTCCAACGCCTTCAAGAGCTTCTCCGAGCGTTCGCTGTCGGGCGAGTTCTCCCCCTCCTTCGCCCTCAATCTCGCCTACAAGGACCTGCATCTGGCGCTCGAGCTGGGCGACGAGCTCGGAGTGCCGCTGCCGCAGGGTTCCTCGACACACAACCTGCAGCGCATGGCCCGCGGCATGGGGCTGGGCCCCAAGGACAGCTCTTCGATCCTGCTCGTCTATGAGAAGGTGCTGGGCCGAACGATCAAGCCGTAGGCGAAATCAAGTCGTTGAGTCCCTCCCTCATCACATGAGGGAGGGTTTCAATCTTTCTCACGCCACTTCCTGGCCGCCGAGATAGGCATCGCGGATGCGTGGGTCCGAGCGGAGGTCGGCGGCGGGGCCGTCGAGCACGATGCGGCCGGTCTGCAGCACATAGGCGTGATGGGCGATCTCCAGCGCGAGGCTCGCGTTCTGTTCCACCATGAACACGGTCACGCCGTCGCGGTTGATGGCGGCGATGAGGTCGAGCACGCGGTCGACCCAGAGCGGCGAGAGGCCCATCGTGGGCTCGTCCATGCACAGGAGCTTGGGCCGGCTCATCAGGGCGCGCGCCATCGCCACCATCTGCTGCTCGCCGCCCGACAGGGTGCCGGCGCGTTGCGCGAGCCGCTCGGCGAGCTTTGGAAACTGCGTCAGCACGCGATCGAGATCCTGCGCGATCGCCGGCTGATCCTTGCGCGTAAAGGCGCCCATCAGCAGGTTCTCGCGCACGCTCATCTCGCCGAACAGGCGGCGCGCCTCGGGTACCGAGCCGACGCCGCGACGCACGATCTGCGGCGTCGGCAGCCCGCTGATCGGCTCGCCGGCCAGCCGCACGACGCCCGATTGCGGTTTCACCAGCCCGAGGATGATTTTCATCGTCGTCGACTTGCCGCTGGCGTTGCCGCCGAGCAGGCAGACGATCTGCCCCTGCTTCGCCGTCAGCGTGAGGTCGAAATGGACCTGCACCGGCCCATAGAAGGTATTCACGCCTTCGATGGAAAGCAGCGGCGCGTCTATCCGATCAGTCATGGCACGGCTTCCGCAACGACGCCGGGCGCGCCGCCCGTTCGGCGATGGCCGAGATAGGCCTCGATGACCGCTGGGTCGTTGCGCACCTCGGCCGGCTTTCCGGCAGCGATCACCGCGCCCTCGTCCATGACGACGACGCGGTCCGAGAGCTGCATCACCATATCGAGCTTGTGCTCGATAAGGAGGATCGTCAGGCCCGATTGCTTGAGCGCGCCGATCAGCGCCTGCATCTCGGCCGTCTCCGTCTGGTTCATGCCGGCGGTGGGCTCGTCGAGCAGCAGCAGGCGCGGGCCGAGCGCCAGCGCCCGCGCGATCTCGACACGCCGCCGGTTGGCGTAGGACAGGCTGTACGCAGGATTGTCCTTGCGCGGCGTCAGCCGGTCGCCGAAGCGCGCGAGGATGGCCAGCGCCTCTTCGCGCATCCGCTTCTCCTCCGCGCCGACCGAGGAGGGACGAATGAGAGCGAGCGCCAGCTCGGCGAACGGCTCCAGCAGCTTGAGCGGCCAGGGCCACGCCGGCCGCACCTTCCGGAAGCGCACGTGCGAGCCCACCAGCACGTTGTCGAGCACGCTGAGATTGGCGAAGACGCGACCGTGCTGGAAGGTGCGTGCAATGCCCAGAGTGGCCAGCCGTTCCGGAGCCATGCGGGTGATGTCATGGCCTTCGAGCCGTACCGTGCCGGCATCGGGGTCGTCGAGACCCGTAACGAGATTGAACAGCGTCGTCTTGCCGGCGCCGTTGGGACCGATAATGCTGACGAACTCGCCCTCGCC
>Ga0193752_1002081_pt1 | contig 15523 bp, 17 predicted proteins | sample H1c1metaG_FD_144924 | JGI IMG/M metagenome (GOLD analysis project Ga0193752, IMG submission 144924) | Soil microbial communities from a riparian zone of the East river system, Colorado, United States - H1c1 | ecosystem: Environmental > Terrestrial > Soil > Riparian zone | place: USA: East River... | reverse complement strand
GGTGATATATCGCCTGCTAGCTTGTCATCGTACAAGCGCTCATCCATACGCTCAATCCTTTCGAGTTGTGTGTTAATTGATCTACATAGTGCCTCCTTTTCTTCGATGTTATCTTGCTGCTGGCCGCGCATGGTATCGGCGACCCACTGAATGATCTCTTGTGAGGGACTGACTAGTTGTTCCAGCATAGTCATGATGTCTGTCTCTATTCTGTCCTCGCGCAGAAGTTTACGGCCCTTACACGCCTCTGTGGTGCGCTGGCAGGCACCATAAAAGCGGCCTTTTTGTTGCTGCCACGTTACAAGGCCGCCGCAGTTCGCGCATTTAATGACGCCTTTGAGCACTGGATTATGGTGTCTGTAGCGTTCCTTGCTGATAATCGGTTCGTGAGCGCCTGGGTATTCCTGGCCGTCAAAACGAATAATGCCAATGTAGTAGGGATTCTGCATGATTTTATGTACTCTGGCTTTGCCATGAGGTCGTCCGTTTCTATTACGCAACCCGGAGCGCTCCAGGTGGGCTGTAATAGATCGCAGGGATTCGCCTGGCTCAAGATACTTCTTAAAGGCGCGCACGATAATGGGCTTAGTTTGAGGGTCAGGTATATGGTGAACATGTTTGCCGTTGGTGGTTACGTTCATGTAGCCAGGGGGCGGGCCGTCTGGCAGCCAGCCTTGGGCGAGTTTTTCCATGTAGCCTTTTCTGACTTCTTCACGTAGGTTGTCGGTGTGTCGTTTTGCGGCGGCAATGTTGATGTTCCACATAAATTTAACGTCAGATTTGGCATTTGCGTGGAGGATGATGTCTTCTTTTATGGAGTGTAGCCTCCGCTCGGCATCGGCAGCAAGCCAGTCATCAAGTAAGACAGCGTCTTTGAAGTTGCGAGTGTAGCGGTCGGCCTTCTCGACTACGATATGTGTAATATTGTTCCTTTTGGCGGCTGCAAACTGCATCATCTCTCTGAAAATCTTGCGCTTTTCGGGAGCTGATGCGTTTTCGGTTAGCAGGAACTCCTTAGCTATTATCAGCTCTTTTCGGGTACAGTAATCGCGGGACAGCTTATACTGAGCATCTAAGGAGTAGCCGGTTTGCTCTTGCTCCTTGCCGGAGACACGCGCAAGAACTACGGCATTCTTGTTATTCATCATCCTGCGCCTCGCTGCCAAGTATCTTGTAAAAAGTCAGCAGAGATTCCCCGATTTCGGCCGCTTCTTCGGGTTCTATACGCCTAGATTGCTGTGCTTCTAAAATAGAACGCAGCAGCTCCACGTTATCTACGGAAACTAATTTGTTACCCTCGGGAGTATTCATGGTACTATCCTTACAAGGATAATTATACTATCCTCGCAAGGATAGTTACAAGTGTTTTCTGTGCCGTTTTAGGTGTAATTTTTACAAGCCTCAAGGGGTGATAGGTTATACTGATTCGCATGGACTCACTTAGCGAAGGCGACACTAAGGACATGCTCGTCAATCCCTTTTACGCTATTGTTCTTGCCGAGCACTTGTTTGAACCTCATAAACCAGATATGGCTCAAGAAGATTGGGTACAGCAGAACGATGAGCTTATGGAAAAGCTTGGAGAAAAGGAATGGCTTGAACGTCTGCTCAGACTTTTATCTCCCAAATCATCAGACGATATACATGACAAACTCATCAACCCTTATCAGGCTGTACTATTTTCGGACCGTTTACTAGGAGATCACCCACCGCTCGTTACCCCTGAGCTTTGGGTACAAGCTAACACCAAGATGATCGCCGAACTTGGATACAGCGAATGGCTCTGGCGCCTTCTCAAGGTTCTAGAAACAGGTGGAGTTTAGGATAATTCGGTTCTAATGCCGATATTAGAATAAACTAAAAAACTCAATCTGTTATTTGCTCTATTCCTGCTCTCTCTTTTATACTATTCGTATACGAAGTGCTGAAAACATAACGGGTGGGGGCAAGAACAAAACATGACCGCCCATAAATCAAAGCTCAACGATAAACAAATACACATCCTCAAACTAACCTACAAATTCAGATACCTAACAACAAACAACCTAGCCAGAAGACTAAACATTACGCACAACTCAGCATACAGCGCACTAACAATACTGAACGAAACCGGCTATCTCGGAAAGCTGTACGATAAGTCTTACAAGTTCGCCGGTAAATCAGCCAGATATTACCTGACCCCGGACGCGGTGAAGTTTCTATCAGACAAAGAACACGGCTTAAGCAAGAAGGTATTGCTAACCCGCAGACGCGAGGCCGAAAAGAGTACGGATTTCATAGACTTACAGGTTGAGTTGTTCAAGCTTTATCTGGACATTAAAGATACAGCCTCAGATGATCTGGTAGCTCTCACGGCCACCGAGATGGGGCCGCTGAAGGGCTTTATATGGCCATACCCAGGCCTCTATGTCCAAAACCGGACAACTGGTAAGCAGTCGTTCATTGACCTTACCGATGGGCAGCACTTGTTTCTGGCAAAGAAAAGGATCAGGAAATATATAGAGCACTACGAGTCTGATAATTGGGAAGGTGACAAGTATCCGGAGGTTGTTATTGTCCGGAGCCGCGAAAGTGAAAGAAAACAGCTTGACTGGTACATAAGGCAACAGATGGAAGACAGATACCTTGATGACGATGATATACAAATACGGGCAGTTTCACGCCTTGCCCAGGGCGGACATCTCTAGTACTCGCCAGCCAGCATAACGATGAGCATCCGGTGACACTTTTGCGACAAAGGATCTTCACCGTATCGAAGCGCCTCATCGTAGTAGTCAATCTTCCAGAAAACTTTTTCACCGTCCCAGGCGATCTGACCAAAGTCATGCTCACCGTGCGGGTCATTTGCTCCGGTGAACTTATCGAACCGCCGCACTTCTTCGATCAACCCGCATACGTCACTCAGCACCTCTACACCCCGCGTTAGCATGATCGCGGAAGTCTCACGCCGAAACGCGTCATTTTGGCGCGCAATCTCTGCTGCATCCTCTGTATCCATAGAAACCTCCTCAAGTTATTTCTGACTTTCGAGTGTTCGACCTCCCACTCTGTCTGGTGGGTAAGGTTATAACTGGTCGCGTCAAGGTGGAGCTCCACACTTGCAGAACGACCTTGATGCGGCCAGTTATGTTCTTATACTGAAGAGACAGTGGGAGGTCTACTCTATCTAGCGATATAATGCTTACAGTAACGAGGTTGTATGACCGGAAAAAAGTTTACAATTGAACACGGCAAAATTTGGCAGCGTCCAGACCAGGCTTACTTTGATTACAAAGATGCCGCTAAGGGCGTAGACCCCGAGAAGTTAGAGTGGGGTGGGAAGTATAAGGTCTTGAGAGAGAAAAGGGATATTGCCGTCTTTGGCGCGTGCATTTATGAAATGACCGGCCAGCCTACGTTTGCACAAATGAACGACAAAAGCGCGTCACCCGATGCTTTCTTGCTCCAATCAGAGACAGACGAGACAACAACCAACCTAGCACCCGTAGAAATAACGTTCTATGGCCGGAGTAAGATTGGTCCACCAGAAGAATCCTTGGTGGATCGTCTGGCAAAGGAGGGCGGCAAATTTCGGGAAAAGCTTCCTCCAGATTATTGGCTGCTCGTTCATATTGGTATTGGCCTAACACCGAATCATCTTGAAGTTGCCCATCGTCTAAACGAAATGAATGCGCAGTTTGGTGTTTTCTCAATACAAGAGGTATCAAGCCATCCAGACACAATCTTGAGGTTTGTGGTATACAATGATCCAGACTGCAAAACTAAAGACATTAACCTTGGCGAAGTGTTTTACAATCTGTCCAAATCAAGCATTCCTGGGGTAGTGACCCAAATGAAAGGCTTCCCGCCTAAAGCGGCGTAAATTGTAACTCCCTGAGCTTGCTCTGGGAGTTGAGCGGTTTTTCTTCAGGAAAACTGCTGTTGCAGCCCTAAGCCGACTCCTCAACTTGCAGTAAATCTGTGGGTGCTTTGCTGGCCTCGATCTTTTTGGAGCCCACTGCCTGTTTTCGTGGCGGCTTAGTCTCTACTTGTTCAACTTTGCGGCCATACTTGTTGCGAGACTTGGCCCTGACCCTCTCGGCGATCTTTGCATTACTCTCGGCGTCAAGCAAGACCGTCGCACCGGACATTGGCTCTTGGGCATGTATGGCGGCTATGCGTGCATAGAAGCTATAGGCCGGGAGGTTAGACAACTCGCCCTCCTCCACGTAGGGTGCAAAGAGCGGCTGAACCAAGCGCTCGTCTGCTGGGCTGCCGGAGCGAAACGCTACGACGGTGCCGACATTCGCGAGGATAATATCAACCAGCTTTTGATCTTCCTGCTGCTGTGTACTTTGCTCCGCCATCGTCAGAAACAGTTTGTACTTTCTGGCTTCACTGAGCATTTGGACAAAGCTCATGGTGGCAAAGTTTTGGAACTCGTCAACATAAAGATAGTACGGACTTCGGTCTACCTGTTTCTGTCTAGCTCGCCTAAGTGAAGCCAACTGTAGCTTGGCTAGGATTGTGACGCCGAACAGCATTGACGTGTCCTCACCAAGCAGCCCTTTAGAGAAGTTGCAAATCAAGATTTTCTTGCCATCCAGAATCTCATTGAAGTCTATTGTAGACTTTTCCTGCTCCAACATACCTCTGGCACTAGCCGAGAACAGGAATCGTCCAATCTTTGCGGTAATACCAGCGGCCATCTTGACCTTTTGCATGCCGCCAGCTTTGCCGAGCTCGTTCTTCCAGAATAGTTTTAGATCGTGATCTTCCAGGTTTTTGATGACGCCCTTGCTGAACTTGCCGTCGTTCAATAGCCGAAAGATGGTAAATAGGGTTGGATTTTCTAGGGTCAGGGCGGTTTGTATGGTGTTGCGCAAAACGTATTCGATCCGGTGGCCGCCGCTGTCGTCCTCGGAGAAGATTTTGCGCATGACTGAAATCGTTGACTCGGTCACCAAGTCTTTTTCACGCTTTAAGTCGTTACCCTCTAATCCAGATGGTAGTTCCAGCAAGTTGATGCCTATGGGCTGGTCGAGATCATCAGGGTTGAGGTATACGACATCGTCTATCCGGTCTTCGGGTATGTAGCCGAGTAGTTCTTCGGCTAAATCACCGTGGGGATCAACAACCGCCACACCTTTGCCGTTCTGGATGTCCTGCACAATTTGGTATTTGAGCATAGTTGTTTTGCCGTTACCCGTGCCGCCGATGACATACATGTGGCGTTCGCGTTCGGCGGCGGTCAGGCCAATGTCCGTGTTGGTTCCGAGATGGTGATTGCGCCCGAACAGGACGTCCAGCTTTGTGCCGTTCTTGAGCGAGAGAGGCGCGGGCAGCGTCTTGCTCAATGACTTCACCACGTTTTCGGTTTTGGTTGTTTCGGAGTATGGGAAATGATATAGATCACCAACCTCGGCGGCCGAAAGCAAACAGGCATTACGGCGGAATAGTGATGGTAAGCGGTGTTTGAAAGTGAAAAGCCTGTATTGCGCTAGTTGTCGGGTAAGATTGCGCCGTACTCGCAAGGACTGGTACTTTGGCACCGCGAACGACGCTAACCAATCACGCACTCCTTTGACTCGTTGCTTCTCGCGCTGCTTAGTATCCGCGACAACTAAAGCTCGTATGCTCACACTAAAGAGGGGCTGGCTTAACTTGTCATTGACTGATTCGGCAAGCTGTTGTTCTAAGGTGCTCAGAATACGCGCGGGCTTGATCTTCATGGCTACCTGTTGCTTATGACTGGTCTGTGTCTGGTATGTTTTGGGGCCGTAGCTTGGGCCACTAAAAATATCACCTACACCGTCCAAGATACCGAACAACACTGTATTAATACCGCCAAACAGCTTACCGGCTCGTAATTTGTCTTTGCCCATCCGATACACAAGTTCATCATTGTGCATCATGCGATTGAGAATGACGCTCGCCTCACGAACTTTCGTAGGGACAAGGACAATCTGAAAAGCAAGCAGCTCATCGGGGGAAAGTTTAGTCATTATGCCAGTAAGATATGCCATCGGGTCGTGCTCCCACAATGAGAGCTGCGTGTGTAATGGATAAGCGAAGTGGCCGGTCTGTTTCACTTCCAGCACACGAGTATGTCGAGAATCCGAAGCTTCAGGCAAAAAATCATCAATGCGGCGAAACTTCGCGTCCGGCAAGTACGATGCCATAGTCTGCTCAAACGTGGATACATCCACCTCAGGCACTCTTAATATGTAGCGGATACCTTGCTGCTGGGTAGAAACAAGTTCAAATGAAAACGCGACTTGGCGTCCAAGCAATTTATCAAGTAACGTGCGACTTCCATCAAGACCATGTAATACAGAAAATAACTGTCGCGTGGCTTCCGGTGACTTGCTGGTATTGGCTGGCGGCGTCAATTCCAGAAAAGCGACCTTTTGCCTCAAGAAATGACGAGTATTGAAAAAGTGAAGCGCCAGATCAACGAGCAAAATAAAAAGCACAGCCAGCCCAACATACAGGCCAATCCAGACAAACTCGCTCACCAGCTATAGCTGCACATTCTCCACCTTATCCCCAATTACTTCACTAGCATAACATCTCTGTACCTCTGGCAACAAAGCTAACATCCAGGTGTGATACTATAAGGCCAAATAGCCCCTGAATCCTTGCGAGAGAGGGGCTATTTTGCTTCGACAGCGGCGAGCAAAGCTTCTTCCATGACCTCAAACGGCGGCTTCTGGCCGGTAAATAGCTCAAATTGGAACAATGCCTGGTGAATGAGCATACGGTAGCCATATACCAGCTTGGCACCTTTGGCTTGAGCGTTCTTTAGAAACTGAGTTTCGGTAGGCACGGTGACGACATCCATAGCCACCGTACCGCTTTTGAAAAATGCTTGGTCAACAAGGCTCTCATCACTATCAGATTTGGCTGAGCCAACTGGCGTAGCGTTGATAACAATATCGTAGCCCGATGCTGAGTCGAGTGCGGATAGGTCACCACCAAAGGTAACACCAAAATCGTCAGCCAGACTTCTGGCCTTATCAGCCGTCCGGCCATATATCGTCACTTGAGCTTTATTCTGTGCAAGCCCGTAGACTATGGCTCTCGCGGCACCGCCCGCACCAATTACAATGACTTTCTTGCCTTCGATTTCAGTCACTTCCTTAAGCGCGGCCATCGCTCCAACCCAATCAGAATTGTAGCCAATCAACTTGCCGTCTACGTTATGAACGGTATTTACCGCGCCTATAGTCTTGGCTACTTCGTCAATCTCGTCCAGATGCTCCATGACGGCTTGCTTATGTGGCATGGATACTGTGTTACCGACAAGGTTGAAGCCTCGGACGCCCGTAATGGCTTGGACTATATCATCAGTGGTGATGGGTATGTATACGAAGTTCAGGCCCAGGGCTTGATAGCCAGCATTGTGCATGGCTGCGCCAATGCTGTTTTGTTTTGCTGCGAGTGAGACTATGAGGTTGGTTTCTTTGGTGATTTGCATAATTACAGGATAACAGATAGAACTTCAAGCTATAATCCCATTATGCAGTTTGACCAAAACTATTACAGATCGCAGGCCCAGAAAAGGCTACGACTTGCCTATGAGTACGCGAGGAGTGATCTCGAATCGGGTAATTCTGTTGAGGTTTACCATCTCTGCGCCGGAATAGCTGGTGTTGAGCTACGCTACCTATTCAGCGGTCCCGAATCTAAGATGTGGCAGGATATCAGGACGTGGGGTAGATACCTTCATTTCTATCCTGAATACCCAATCGGTGATGACTATGTTGACTTCGCGGAACCCCATAAAAAGATTGTAATAGAAGTTGACAGCGGCCTGCATGACGCCGCCAAAGATACGGCAAAGGATAAACGCCTGAAGAAGGCTGGATATAGAATTATTCGCATCAACAAAAAGTACACCGAAAAAGACCTGGAACATATCTTGGGTGCCATAGAGGCAACCACGCAAGCCGGTAAACATGAAATCGCCCACCGGCTAAAAAGTGATCTGCCCAAGAATAGTGAAGTAATTATTAAGCGACTAAGGAATGAAAATACTCCTACAGAACGAGTAAGCAAGGAAGACTTGCGAAAGACGGTATACCTGTCTGATGTTATCAAGTCTGACGAGTTCAAAGCATATGATAATAAATACTTCAAAATGCGCCCAAAGGAACTCGATGAGGCGATTGCGAGTATACCCCTTTATAAGTAGGGTCAATGAATGAAGTTATAGTACCCCGCGTCAGCCGCAGTAAACGTGCGGCTGCTCAGTATATCCCATCCCTTGACGTTCATCTCTGAGATCGTCCAGCTTCCATCGGCACCAATCTTTTCAACAAACGCCACATGCCCCAGGCTTCCCGCGTCACTTTCCATTATGGTGTACAGGCTCGGCGTGTGATCTACCGCATAGCCCGCAATCTTGGAACGATCATCCCACGTATGCGCGTCGCCCCAGTTGTTCGGTATCGGCTTGCCGACTTCCTCACGCCGTTTGGCGGCCCAAAAGGTACAGAAGCCATAATCGTAAGTATTCGTAGTTGAAGCCGGGCCGGTGTATAAACTGGTGCCAGCCTCATTAAGCGCGCCGACATTGGTAAGCGAGGTGACGGCAACTACCGGCAATATTAACAAGACGATCAGCACCCCTAAAATAATCCCCGTCTCTTTTCTCATAGAGACTGCTGATTTCGCGACGAACATCGCTATCATGCGCGATATAGTTCGGCAGGGTTAGTGGTTATGAGAGGGTGTTCTTTATCTGAAGCAACTACTTTGACGGCTACATGGTTTTGATCGGCGATAATCAACGCGTCACCTCGGCCGCATGTCAGTAAGTAGTCGGCTTCGTATTCGCTCAAATTAAACTCGGATACCACGTGTTTGATGGTTGTTGTGTCCTGACGCATCAAAATACGCAAAGAGCTTTGCGAGGCAATAGCACGCCCATAATCACTGTGCAAGAAGTCATTGGCCTGCTGCGAGATGATAGACACGCCCAGATAGTATTTACGAGCGCGGCGCACTAATCCGGCCACAAAACGCGCGCTTTCTTCGTGCTGGAGTAATAGCCAACCTTCGTCAATAACCAGCAGGCGTTTTTCGGGCTTGGCTTTCACTTGGTTCTGGACGAAGTTGGAAATAATCATCATCATAATCTGGCGAAGGCTTTCGGGTAGGTCTTTGATGTCAAAAACTACAAGCCGGTTATCCAAGTTGATATTGGTCGGTCTATTCAGGATACCCGCGAGCGAGCCAGTGATGTATTTATCTAACTTCTCGTTCAGCTCAAGTTTGCCGAGCTTGTCTAGCGCGGCGTGTAAGTCTTCAAGCAAAGGCGCCTCGCCCTTTTTCGCTCCCTCATAGACCTTCAGAATGGCCTTATCTACCGCCGCACGCTCGCGCTGAGTCAGCCCGCCAGCCATGAGCGATATTACCTCAATCAAATCTTGGGCGTGCTCTGATAGCTGCTCTGAGTTGTGCGCCGTCGCTGCCAGATCGAACGGGTTAATCTTTTCTTTGGATTTGGCAGACAGCTTGATGTACGTACCCTTGACGGATTCGGTCAGATTTTTATACTCACGCTCTGGGTCAATCACGATAACTTTTGTGCCCTGCATAAGCTGACGCAAAATCTCAACCTTTGTAGCGTAACTTTTACCGCTTCCTGATTGAGCGAACACGATGCTATTGGCATTGTTTAGGCTAAAACGATCAAGTATAACTAGCGAGTTGTTGGAGTTGTTGACACCGTACAGTATGCCGTCCTCTTGCACCAACTCAGACGACATGAACGGAAACGCCAGCGCCGCCGAGGAACTATCCAGGTTGCGTTTTTGGCCTAACGCGTCTTCACCACGCGGCAATATAGACTGTAGGGCCTCAAGCTGCTGGTATCTTGCCGTCTTGATGCTAAATAGCCTGGCAGCCAGAGCGTTTTCAAGCATCTTGGTAATCTTGTCTAGCTCCTCCAAGCTGTCCGCGCGCAGACTCACATATACGGACATCTGAAACAATTTCTCTTGGCCGCGCTGGATTTTATCACGCAGTTCAATCGCCGACTCTAACGGGTCAGTTAAATCCGAACCGATAATCGCACCTTTTTGCATCTTGGCACGTCGGGTAGATTCTAGCTCGGTAATTTTGCGGCGTAATTGGGGCAAGGCTTGGAGCGCGTCAACTTCATGTATGTGGTACGAGATGTCAGCGTTGTGGTTGAAATGAATCAAGCTGTCTAGCCAACCGCTAGAGGCCACAAACGGATAACCCGAAACAAACAGTGTGCGGATAAAATGACCATCAATACAGAGGTAATCCTGCTGTTCTTCTAGCCCTTCGTAAGACAAGGCGTCCAATTGGTCTTGCTCGCCAAAAGTAAGCGCCAGTTCTTTTGGTCGTTCGTCACGGCGCTTTTTCCACTCGGCTACTTTGGTCAATGGTTCGATCATGTCCGTTCCCCCTGCGTGTAAGAGTTGTTAAGTAGGCGCACGACACTTTCAGTAATAGGTTGGCGCTTGGCTTGGGCTAGGTTGTAGAAACTATGGAACAGATCTAGTATCTCAAGACTGCCGAGCTGTCGTGTTTGCATACCCATACGCATCAATCCTTTAGCCACAAGGTCAGCATTGAGCGCCAGCCGTTCTTTGGCGGCCGCAAAGTCGTCATCTTTCGAGCCGTAGGGCAATACCACGTAGAAATGACGCGATAGAATCTTGTTATCGTCAACTAGGCCCTGGACGAACTCACCATAGTTTTGAAGTTGCGCCTTGTATATCTTTTCCTTCTCATCGGTCTGCCGCACCTGAAGATCGGCTAAGTATTTGCTCATGTCCAGCTCGCGGACACGCACGACTATTTGCAGCGGACACGGCAGAGAGTTAAGAAAACTCTCGTATGTATCAATGAGTGCGTCCTGTTCGTCTTCGCTTTTTAGCTCGAAATTGACCGACGAAACTTCTAGTGCCACCCGATACTGATTGCTTGGCAACAGCAATACACCATCCTTGACGCCTTTGATATTGATCTGGCGGCGTGATGAGGTTTTCTTATTGGCCTTCCGTAATGTGAACACTCAGCTCTCCCTTCCTATTAGTTCTGAAATGCAGATTAGCTTGTGGGTTAGCAATTAGCTGCTCAATCTGTACCAAATCGGACGTACTCAGACGAGGTGATGGTTTACGGGTTAGTTTCTTGGGCCTGGCTTCTTCGACGGGCTTTTCTACCGCCTCGGACTTGGGCATATCACGTAAATGGACGTCGTTCTTGTTGAATAGGTAATAGCGCGGGCGGGCATTGTAACGCGCAAGAATCATCAGCCATACCAACAAAATCTTGCCTTTTATACGTATAGCAAGCGTACCGAACAATACGGCCAGGCATACAATCACCACAATCTTATAGGGAGCGGAGGCGAAAAATGGCGGCAATAAGGCCTCAACGGTCGTGATTTGGGCGGGTACTGTGGTCGTTCTCATTTCTTATCTACCTTCTCGGCCTTACGTGTTTCGCCGGTCTTTAGGGGCTTGGCGTTGGCTTGCGGTTTGGCCGCGTTCTGCTTGCCACCGGAAGCCTTTGCGCCCGAACCTTGCGAGCCGGAAGCACCTCGTTTAGTCTTCACGTAGGTGCGAGCTTTAGCGCTTTGTTTGTAACCGCCCTGAATGATTTTCTTGGTAGTCCTGGTGCTTCGGTTCATGTAGCTTACGCCCCGCATAAACGAACCGGACAGCTCACGGGCGGCTTTCGGGCCGCTTGCGGCGGAAGTAAGCTGGCTCATCACTCCCTGGGCTTTCAGCAGCGCTATGAGCGTCGCCAATCCAACGATCAGCGCCATCAACGCGTTTGGCTGCTCGCTATTGTTACCGTCCAACATACCAGCAAAGATAGAGCCGGTCAGCAACCAGATCACAACATGGACAAACAATACAAAGATAGCGACCAAATACGTTTTCAAGGCCATAATCGCGAAGTCCTTAAACGCGGGCAGCAGCCACAGCAACAACACAAGCGGCGAAAGTATGGCACCCAGGTATAACGCCACCAATCTGAGCACGTAGTACACTAGCAGCATCACAGACAGAATCAGAAAAGCAATCATAACCAACAGACCCGCAATCCCCATATCTGATGATTGTTTAGTGATAGACGCCAGCACGTTCCACGCCGATGTACTAGGGAAACCGCTTTGGAGTGCGTGAATCATGGCGTTGGATAGCCCAATGATAGCGTCAAGCGCAAAAATGGAAGTGTTGATGAGCAGGAAGATAAACGCCATCTGCGGCAGTAAGTGTTTTAATTCAATCTCATCGAAGCCGAGCGACGAAGCACTCATTACATGGAAACCAAGCAGCGCCACCATCAAAATAAACAGCACGTCAGTTATACCCACGACCGCCAGCCATAAGTTGAACACGCTGGGATTACCGCCCATAAGTGGCGTACTGTTGATGAAATAGCCGAGAGCCTGCACGAAGGGTTCGCCTACCGACTGCACCACACTCCTCAATACTGCGACAACAGCGTTCACAACTACGTCGTAAAGATCAAAACCGTTGTCCTTCGGTTCAATCGCCTGAAGTGTCGGGAATTTTTCAGTTCCGATAGCACCACCGTTAGAGTAGGCATGACTCAAGATGGAGGTTAATGTTACGGCCGCAATAACCAATATCAAGCCGACAAGCGCGTTTTTAGTAACCTTCTTGGCATGCGCCAGCTTTTCAGGGTTACCCGAACTCGTCATGTACTGGATACCGCCATTCACCAGAAAGAAAACGCAGGCCAGCGAAGCCAACACGCAAAGTGTCGTGACGGCGGGCATCACGTAGGCACGCATAGTGTTAGATGCGCTTGTAGCATCCGCCAGCAGCGTCAGCGGTAGGGCCACTGAGATACCCATAGGTTACTTTCCGAAGGCGCTTGTTGCTAGGTCGGTTACAATGTTGCTAATTACGAAAGCGCCGATAACAATTGCCAGTCCGACACTCGCCCATATAAGCGTATGCTTGGCCTTATCTAGCTTTTCTGGGTTGCCAGAGCTTGTAATGTAGCTGAAGCCTCCGACGACAAAAAAGCCAGTCGCGACCAGACCAGCAAAGCCCGCAGCCACCTTGATGATACTTCTTATGAAGTCTTGAGTGCGGGTCACGTCGCCATCGGCCGCTAATGCCGGCGCGGCGAGAACGAAGGGCAACCCTAGCGCTACGAATAGTGCTACAATTTTCAGTGTTTTGTATTTCCGCACGGGTATCCCTCCTTATACACGGTGATATCTGTAAGCGTTAATAGATATACCATAGTATTTGTCTTGCGTAAATAATATGTTAAAGCATAAGCTCTATCTGTAATGATATAATCGGAAATATGAACAAGAAAATACAAGATAAAGCCAGGTCGTTAAAACCAAAGCAGCGCGCTGTAGCGATGGCTGCCGCGGTGTTGATTGCCGTTCTGATTGCACTCCTGATTGCTCGGCCAATGACCGAACGCTCAGTAGCCGCCTATTGCCAAGTCTACAAAGAAGAAAAGACACGGCTCGCGACCTTTCCAGGCAACACCTGGCCCTCCGGTGTCTTCAATGACGCGTTAAGCGATGCGGGCGAATTTGTCACCTCGTTTGACCGGCTGGAAAAAGTCGCCCCCGACGACATCAAAAATGATGTCGAAACCCTACGTCAGCTCTACCAGAAGATGAAAGACGACCCATCATCAGCCATAGCGGCCAGTCTCAGTGGTGCCGGTGCCGAGTCCAGTGTCAAAGAGTGGACGAAAAGCCACTGCGGAGTCGATCTAAGATGAGCTTCTATTAATAAAGGTTATGAGTCAGCCCAAACCTTATTTCTTAACAGTCCGACAATTCACCGACGGCCATTACACCTTGAGCGGCCGTGCGCGGTATATTAAGCACCCCAGCTATAGCAAACGGCCATCAAACTATATTCGGAGCTATTTGCTTCTGCAAAAAGATTTGCAGGATTTGTTCAACTATATCGAACCATCCGATACTAGTCTCAAAACCTACTCGTTCCGTATACACGAGCTACTGACGCGTACCTGTATTGAGTTGGAGGCCAACTTTAAGGCTATATTTGCGCTCAATAAGTATACGCGAGCTCGACGCCGAGGGGCAAACCTGAACATAGAGGACTACTGCAAGATCAATCAGTCACATTACTTGTCTGAATATCACGTTAAAGCCCCTTACTGGAGCGAGAACGTAATGACAGCAGTCAGACAGCCGTTCAAGGATTGGGGCACCCCTCCTGACCCAACGAAGCCTTGGATATTGTCCTGGTATCAGGACTATAACTCCACAAAACACGACAGGGCAAACTCACTGCACCTTGCCAATTTTGAAAATCTTTTGGATGCCTTTTGCGGCCTAGTAGCCTTAATCGCATCTCAATACCTATTTGAAGACTTCTCGCCTGGCCCTGAACTTCTGGCAGCTAGTTCTGGTTGGAATGATGGGTTTGAGCCTAGCATCGGTGACTACTTTAGAATCGTTATTCCTAGGCATGTGCCAGCAGCCGAACGCTACGACTTTGACTGGGAAACACTGTCACGAGACCCGTCACCGATCCAGCAGTTTGATTATGACGCCATTTGATGGCGGTTATATCAGCTAACTTCTATCTTTCCGCAACAAGCCTACAAATTTTCCTCGTACTTCAAATGTATTGGCGTCGGCAAACATAGGTTCCATACGCGGATTACGAGGTATCAATTTAACTATTCCATCTTGGCTTACACCACCGAACCTTTTGAGTGTGGCTCCGTGATCAGTTACGGCTACGATTGTCTCCCCGATACGATCCACATAATTTTGTGCGCGGATAATGACAATGTCATTATCTTGGATGCCATCGTCTATCATCGAATCTCCCCTCACGCGCAATGCATAATGATTGTCGGCAGACTTCACAAGTTGAGTAGATACAAAAACTGGTTCTGCATTTTCGACAGGTTCAATCGGCAGCCCAGCTGCTATTTCCCCCAGCAAAGGTATCCTTATGAGCTTAGGTGTATCATGGATGCGAACATTTCTTTCACGCGACGAGTTCCTGGAGAGCGCCCCCTTTGCCTCTAGCGCTTTGAGGTGCTGGTGAACGGTTGAGAGAGTGCGCAAGCCCAGATGGTCGGCCATTTGGCGTAGAGTAGGAGGGTATGGGTGGTGAACCGTGTAGTTTCTGATGTAGCGCAAAAGCTCTTGCTGCTTCTCGGTCAGGTCTTCTCTCATCTGTGAAAGTATAACAGAAACGAACTACCGAACTCAACTACGAAGTGACTATTGCATTCTTTTAAGCCTCGTAGTAAGATGCTGAATAACGAACCAAAAAACAGAGAGCATTTAGAGGTTCGGGGATCGGAGGGTGTTTCCGACTCGTTTTTAACAAGACACGCAAGGAAAAGCCGCAGGCGGTAACCTGCGGCTTCGGGACACATCTGCTGGCGCACCGTGTCTCTCCTAGCGTACACAATTATCAATTCAGTGTCATGTACGAAGGAGAAAAATCGTGTCAGACGTTCTAACAATTATTCAAATCATTTGGCCGCTGCTCACGAG
>Ga0193752_1002080_pt1 | contig 15527 bp, 15 predicted proteins | sample H1c1metaG_FD_144924 | JGI IMG/M metagenome (GOLD analysis project Ga0193752, IMG submission 144924) | Soil microbial communities from a riparian zone of the East river system, Colorado, United States - H1c1 | ecosystem: Environmental > Terrestrial > Soil > Riparian zone | place: USA: East River... | reverse complement strand
CCGAACAATCGGCCGTTCGTGCAGCCACACCAGGTCGGCTTCGAAGCTGCGCGTGACGCGCGGCCGATTGTTCGGCAGCACGAGCATGTCGCCACGGCTGATGTCGATCTCGTCTTCGAGCCGCAATGTCACCGACTGCGGTGTGAACGCCTCTTCGAGCTCGCCTTCGAACGTATCGATGTGCTTCACGCGGCTCTGTTTGCCGGACGGGAGCGACATCACGGTGTCGCCGCGACGAATCACGCCCGATGCGACCTGCCCGGAAAACCCGCGGTAATCGAGGTTCGGCCGCAATACGTACTGCACTGGATAGCGAAAATCGCTCAGGTTGCGATCGTCCGCGACCGACACGTCTTCGAGAAACGACAGCACCGTCTCTCCGTCGTACCAAGGCGTGTTCGTGCTGGGCTTGACGATGTTGTCGCCCTTGAGCGCGCTCACCGGCACGTACGTCACGTCCTTGAAGCGCAGCCCTTTCGTGAAGGCGCGCAGCTCCGTGCGGATCGCTTCGTAGACGTCGCGGGAATACCCCTTGAGGTCCATCTTGTTCACGGCCACGAGCAAGTGCGGAATGCCGAGCAGCGATGCGATGTACGCGTGCCTGCGCGACTGCTCGAGCACACCGAGCCGTGCATCGACCAGGATCACGCAGACGTCCGCGGTCGACGCACCCGTCACCATGTTGCGCGTGTACTGCACGTGCCCCGGTGTATCCGCGACGATGAACTTGCGTTTTTCAGTCGTGAAGTAGCGGTACGCGACGTCGATCGTGATGCCCTGCTCGCGCTCGGCTGCGAGCCCGTCGGTCAAGAGCGACAGGTCGATCGACCCGTCTTCCATGTTCGAGGCTTTACGCGCGGCCGCGAGCTGGTCGTCGTAGACCATGTTCGTGTCGAACAAGAGCCGGCCGATCAGCGTGCTCTTACCGTCGTCGACCGACCCCACGATCACGAACCGCATCAGCGACTTGCGCTCGTTGCGGGCCAGGTATGCTTCTACGTCGTCGCGAATCAGCGCCTGGTCGGACATCAGAAGTACCCCTCGCGCTTCTTCTTTTCCATCGAAGCATCTTGATCGTGATCGATCAGCCGGCCCTGGCGCTCGGACAAACGCGAGACCAACATCTCTTGAATCACTTTCGGGAGCGTATCGGCATCCGATTCGATCGCACCCGACAGCGGATAACAACCGAGCGTTCGGAACCGCACCATCTTCGTCTGGGGCTGCTCGCCGGGCTGAAGCCGCATGCGCTCGTCATCCACCATGATCAGCGCGCCTTCGCGCTCCACGACCGGCCGCGGCTTCGCAAAGTACAGCGGCACGACGGGGATCTTCTCGAGGTAGATGTATTGCCAGACGTCGAGCTCGGTCCAGTTCGAGAGCGGGAACACGCGCAGGCTCTCGCCCTTGTTGATCTTGGTGTTGTAGAGGCTCCAGAGTTCGGGCCGCTGGTTTTTCGGATCCCACTGGTGAAACCGATCGCGAAACGAGAACACGCGCTCTTTCGCGCGCGACTTCTCCTCGTCGCGGCGAGCGCCGCCAAAGGCGGCATCGAACTGATACTTCGACAGGGCTTGTTTGAGCGCCTGCGTCTTCATCACGTCCGTGTACTTCTCGCTGCCGTTGTCGAACGGATTGATGTTGTCGGCGACACCCTGCGGGTTCGTGTAGACGAGCAAGTCCAGGTTGTTCACGCGCGTGAACTCGTCGCGGAACTTGATCATCTCCTTGAACTTCCACGTCGTATCGATGTGCATCAGCGGGAAGGGCACCTTCATCGGATGAAAGGCCTTGATCGCGCAGCGCACCAGCGCGGTTGAATCTTTGCCGATCGAGTAGAGCATCACGGGGCGCTCGAACTCGGCGGCGACTTCCCGGATGATTTGGATACTCTCGGCTTCTAACTCGCGCAGATGCGTGAGGCGCTGCTTGTCGACTGGCATCGGTTCTCCATCAGGCTTCACCTCGCTCCCGCAAGGTGAATGCGCCGCCCCTTACGCGCTGTGCGCGGAAACGGCCGTGCTAGGCGCGCCGTCCTGCTCGAGCAGGCGCACGAGCGCTTCGTGCACGTGCCCGTTGCTAGCGACAACGTAGCCTCGCGTCAAATCATACGCGGCGCCCACGAGATTCGTGAGCTTTCCCCCGGCTGCGAGCACCAGGGCCGCGCCGGCCGCGATGTCCCACGCCGCGAGCCGCCGCTCCCAGTACGCATCGAACGTACCATCTGCGACCAGGCACATATCGAGCGCGGCCGATCCGCCGCGCCGAATGTCCCGCACTTTAGGTGTCACCCGTGCGAATGCGGTGAGGTTGTCTTCGGGGTGCCCGTGCTCGCGCATGACCGGTGAGATACCCGTCGCGACGAGCGCATCCGGTAGCGAATCGTTCGTGCTCACACGGCACGGCGAACCGTTACGGAACGCGCCACCGCCGAAGTATCCGTGCCACTCGGACTGCAGCGCCGGCGCGACGACGGCGCCCGCGAGCGGGAACCCCGCCTTCATCAGGCCGATGCTCACGGCAAAGAACGGATGCCCGTGGGCGAAGTTCACGGTCCCATCGATCGGATCGCAGACCCAGGTGAGCCTCTCGCCGAACTCGCCGCCTTCCTCTTCGCCGACGATCGCGATCTCGGGGGTGAGCTCGGCGAGGCGCCGCCGGATCAGCTTTTCGCTCGCGAAGTCGTATTGCGTCACGAGGTCGGCGTAGCCCGCCTTGCGCTGGACCGCCGGGTGGGAGCGATACCCCGTGAGGACTACCTGAGCAGCTTCGCGAGCGACGGTCAGCGCGGCTTGTGTGAGCGAAGCCAGGTCGAGAATGGGTTCGGGCATCAGGCTGGCATCGTTACCGCATGGCTTGCTGCGCAGCAAACCAATGCACCCTTTCGGGGACCCGGTCTTGAGCCAAGCGGAGCCCCTCGAAGCCCCGAAACAGCGACACTGTTTAGGCCTCGTGCTTCATCTGGAAGCGATCGCGAAGCTCGATGCCGAGCACACAGCCGCCGTCCGCCGGGTACTGCGAACGGATGCGGCCGCGCAGCCGCTCGTTGCCGACGACTTCGACCTCTTGATCGACGCGAAAGTCGCCCAGTTGCTGCAGGCTCGTCGTGAACAGCGCGATTCCGAGCCCGTGCTCGGACACGTTGTAGAGCGTGCCTTCGATCGAGCTCTCGCCGACCTCGAGCTTGATGTCCGTCGGGTTTTCGGGGCTACGGCGCGGGCTGCGACGCGACTCCTGGAGCATCGCCTCGCTGTACATGCCCTTGGGAAGTTGCTCGCGTAGCCGGACCGTCACGTCCCAGAGGCCGAGTGGCTTGCGCTCGAGGTGGATGATGACCACGAGCTCGAGGTCGCTCGGTTGAGACAATCTGCGTGCGACTTCTTCGTCAGGGAGCTCGTCACTGAAGCGGTCGAGCAGTTTCGCGCGGAAATCCTCGATTCTGACCCGCAACGGCGTCACTTCACCCGAGGGCTCGAGCAGCGCGTACGTCGTGCGTTGTTTCCGTTCGAAGACAGTTTCCAGATGGACGCTTCGAATCGGAATGTGAATCTTGTTCAAGCGCGGTCCCTTTCCATGCAGTCCCAGCGTAGCAGTGAGCTGGGCTACATCAAATGGTGGCCGAACATTGAATCAATACTGCAACGGGCGGGTGAGGATGCGGCGCGCGTTCGCGCACATGAACACTGACGAAAACCTGGAGGCGTGTTAGGGGAACCGGCGCCTAAGGCCCCATGGGGACGCCCGACCTTCGCTTGCGTGAGCTCAGCTTCGCGCTGCTCGTGATCGTCGTGTCGAGTTACGCCTGGATGTTTTCTCGCGTCTCGGTCCCGAACGAGCGCACGCGCGCCTACCTGACCGTCGCGCTCGTGGACCACGGGACCCTGGCGGTCGACGAGCCGCTCCGCCGGTTCGGTTCGGTCTACGACCTCGCGCAATTCGAAGGCCGTTACTTCACGGACAAAGCTCCAGGCTCGAGTTTGCTCGCGGTGCCGATCTACGCGCTCGTCCGGCTGGCGACGCAGCCCGGCGACTGGAGCATCGTCGAGCTCTGCAATCTGTTCCGAACCTGGGTGATCTTACCGTTCGGGTTCGCCGGCTTCTTGTTGTTGCGTTCGCTGCTGCGCACGCTCGGTGTGTCGCCCGGCGCGATTCGCGTGAGCTCACTCGCGTTCAGCCTCGGCACGCCGATGTTGCACTACAGCAACGCGTTTTACGGTCACGTGCCGGTCGCAGTGCTCGTGCTGGGGGCGCTGCGATGCCTCGCCATCGCGGGTGTGATCGGGCCGAGAGACGTTGCAGCTCACGGCGGCAGCGATCCGGCCGGGCTCGCCCCGAGTGTCGCGACGCGCTCGAAGCGGTTCGCGGCATTGGCGGGCGCCGGCGCGTGTGCGGGGCTCGCGGGATTGATCGAGTACCAAGCGATCGTGCTCGGTGCGGTGTTGACGATCCCGATCTTGCTGAGCGGGCGACGGCGGATCTTGCCGAACCTCGCCCTGTACGCGCTCGGTGCGGTGCCCTTTGCGGTAGCGCTCCTCGTCTACAACGCGCGCGCGTTCGGAAGTCCGTTCGCGCTCAGCTATCAGCACCTCGTCGGGCAATCGCTGCAAGACCTCCACGGCTTCGGGCTTGCCGGGACAACGCGGCCGAGTCTCGACGTTCTACGCCTGATGCTCACGAGCGTTCATCGCGGCCTCGTCACGACTGCGCCGTTTCTCGCGTTCGGCCTCGCGGCGTTGCCGCTCGTGTTTCGGCGGCTCGGAGCCGCGCTCTGGAGCGCAGCGCTGCTCGGGTCCGTGTACTTCGTGTTGATCGTGTCGAGCTCGAGCGTGTGGTACGGCGGTTGGAGCTTCGGACTGCGCTTGTTGATTCCGGTCTTCGGACTCCTCGCGCTCGGTGCCGCCGTCGGCTTCGATGCGGTCGCGCGGTTTGCCGGCGCCCAAACCACCGTGCGTGCGGCCGCGGTGTTTTCAGTCCTCTATCACCAGCTCGTGAACGTCACGTTCCCCGAACTTCCGCCCGAGTTCGAGCACCCGCTGCCGGATTCGGTGCTCCCGATGCTGAAAGCCGGGCTCGTCGCCCCGAACATCGGCTGCAAGTTGATCGGTCTCGCGCCTACTTCGCTGATGCCGCTCGGTCTCGCGCTCGTCGTCGTGGTGGCTTGCATCGCGTGGCCGGATGCGAAGGACCTCTTGCCTGCGCGCACGGTGAAGACGCATTGGCGCGTGCTTCACGCGGCGGTTCCGGTGCTCGTGGCGTGTCTCGCGCTTTTGATCTTGGTGCGAGCAGCACCGAGTCGGCCGGAACGCGAGCAAGCGCGTTGGGTGAAGATGGCGCAGGGCTGGCACGATGGCGAGACTTCCTGCCGTGAAGTCACGCCACCGCACCAATAAATCGCCGCAGATGCTACTGCGTGATGCGCGCAGACTCGCTCGTCCGGCGGCTTCGCATCACCGGCCGCGGCATCGTCCCTCGCGCGTCGCGATCTTCGATGTCCAAGACCGCCGAGGTTCGCAGCGACGCCCCGTCGACGTCGAACTCCAACCGTTCCCCGAGGCATGGTGTGAACAGCGCTTGTAAGCCGCCGTTGGCTGCAACGGCGCTGAGCAACGCGCGCTTCAATGCAGGATGATCTTGAACCCAGTTGCCAGTTCGGCGGTCACGCACGCCGACGCAAACGAACTTCTCTACGTGGTATTCAGAGTTGCGGGTGAGGAAGATCCGATAAGCGTTTGCGTCTCGCATCCCGTTTATCTCCGGGTTAGTCCAACGTTGAACTGATTAAGAACTTAGCGAGGGATGATTTCACGACCAGCTACGATCTGTAATATTTGTGTTTCTTTCGGTGTAAGCACACGTACGCACGAAGGGCCAGAGTGGTGATGAGTGACCGGATCGCCGTCGTAGGACTCGGACGATTGGGAACATGTCTCGTGCGCGCTTTATTGCGTGCGGGCGTGAACGTAACCGGGCTCACGAGCAAGCAGTCGGATCGCGCGCTCGAGCTCGCACGCCAATGGAACCTCGCGAGTGTTGTCACCAGTCTCGGTCAAATTGCGAAACACGCAGACGTCGTCTTTGTGACGGTTCCCGACGTCGAGCTAGCAACAGTGACGGAACAGCTCGCGATCGGGTCAGGGCAAAGCGTCGTCCACTGCAGCGGTGCGCTCGATCTTTCGCCGCTCACGGCGGCGGCAGCGCGCGGTGCGTCGTGTGGCGTGTTTCACCCGTTGCAGTCGTTCGGCCCCACCGCGAACCCGGATCGCTTCCAGGGCATCGCGGTCGGCGTCGATGCCGACCCACCGCTCGCGGACCAACTGTCCCGGCTCGCGGAGCGGCTCGGTGCGATCCCTTTTTCGCTGCGCGGGGTCGATCGAGCGCGCTATCACGCGGCGGCTGTCTTCGCGAGCAACTATCTCGTCGCGCTTCACGCGGCTGCGGCGCGCATCTGGCAGTCGGCGGGGTTACCACCGGAGAGCGCGCGGGCGGCACTCGCGACGCTCAGCCGAGGCGCGATCGAAAACATTGCGGCTCACGATCTCGCGTCCGCGCTCACCGGGCCGATCGCGCGCGGCGACGTCGCAACGGTCGCGGGTCACCTCGCTGCGCTCCAAAACGATCTGCCGAGCCTCGCGTTGTACCGAGCGCTCGCGTCTGAGTTGCTCGCGCTCCCCCTCGAGATCACGCCGGATCTTCGAACTGCGCTCCTACGCACACTCGACGACAGCACGAAGACTTGACGTCACGCGTCGAGTCGCGGAACGCGCGTGATATAAACCGCGCACATGTCATCGACACGCCACGACGCGCTCGAAGCGCTGGCGGATCAGCTGGAGCGATCCGGTAGCGATCCCGCCCGCATCGACATCGTGCGCCGCGCGGAGCGCTTCAAGCGATCGTGGGTCGAGCTCGCTGAAGGCCTGTACCAGCTTCGCAAACAGCGCAAGTACGAGAAGTGGGGCTACTCCGAGCTGCACGAGTACTGTCTGAAAGAGCTCCACATCAAAGCGACGACGATCGACAAGCTCATGATCTCGTACGGCACGTTGCGCGAGCACGCGCCCGATGTGCTCAAGCGAGACGGCGTCGCGCGTGACATTCCGAGTCTCGAAGCCGTCGACTACTTTTCGCGCGCAGTTCCACCGCAAGCCTCGGAAGATGGCGAGATGCCGACGGGCACACGCCGCCGGCTCGATGCGCCGCCGTCCGTGCTCGATGAGCTGCGCAGCGCGGTGTTCGATGAAGCGCAGAGCGTGGGTGAGCTGCGGAAGCGCTTCGATCCGATCTTGCGCCCGAAGCCAGAAGGCTCCGACGAAACTGAGGCACTCCGAAAACTCAAAGCGCTGGCTGAAAAGCTCGGCTCCGGTGTGCAGAGCACTCCTGGGCTCACGGAGAAGCGCGTCGCGCGCACGGTCGCGATGGTGGAAGCGCTCGTTCGCGATCTCGACGAGCTGATCGAAGAAGCGGGGTCGAAGCGCAACCCGCGAAAACCGCCGCGTGAAGACGTAGCGCAGGCCTGATCGGGATCAGGAACGCGTCTCGACCCGCTGCGTCGCGCGTGCGTGGTAAGCGCTGTACGACACGCGCGTGTTCGGCGGCACCGACTCCGTGATCCAGGTGTTCGCGCCGATCACCGAGTTCGCACCGATCACCGTGTTGCCACCGAGAATCGTGGCGCCCGCGTAGATGGTGACGCCGTTTTCGAGCGTCGGATGACGCTTCGTCTCGCGGATGAGTGCGCCGGCATCATCGCGTGGCATCGAGAGCGCGCCGAGCGTGACACCCTGATACAGCTTCACGTCGTCACCGATCAAAGTGGTCTCGCCGATGACTACACCGGTTCCGTGGTCGACGAAGAATCGGCGCCCGATCGTCGCACCCGGATGGATATCGATACCCGTCAGGTTGTGCGCGCACTCAGTCATGATTCGCGGAATCATCGGCACCCGGCGGATCTGAAACTCGTGCGCGAACCGATGCGCTGTAATCGCTTGAACGCCCGGGTACGAGAACACGATCTCTTCGATGCTGTACGCCGCAGGGTCGCCCTGATATGCGGCGCGCACGTCCATCGAGAGCAAGTCGCGCAGGCGAGGAATCTCGGCGAACACCGACTCCACAATCGCGCGACTCCACTCGAGATCAGTGGCTTGGGGGGCGGGCCCGCCGCGCCGCCCATAGACCACTGCCCGCGCGATGTGCTCGGTCAGGATCTCTGCTGCGGCGTGAATGTGCTCGGCCAGGTGGGTGCGGAGATTGTCCTTGTCGAGAAGCTTCGTGGAGTAGAAGCCCATGAACGCCACGTGCTCCAGGTGGTGCAGGGCTTCGATGACCTTCCGGCGGTTCGGAAGCGCAGCACTCTCCAGGCTGTCGATCTCGCGGCCCTCTGCATAGCTCTGCGCGATGCCTTCGACGATCGCGTCGAGCGCCCGTGACGGCGAGTGTCCGTTGCTTGTCATGGCCCAGTGTCTCCAGCGGGGGCGAGCCAACAACCATCGCCCGACCAGGCGCTACCCGAGCGCCCGTCCCGAATCACGGGATCATTGGCCTGAAAGCCAGAGAACGCCAGTCCGACGCGTGTGACTTCCTCGCGGGCGGCGTCACATTTGCGTACGTCCGCGGAGTTGCAAAAATCAGCGATCCCCGTGGGATCAGGGCTCCGAGTTGGAGTCGTCCAAGGGTTCCGGCTCCAACGGGGGCGCATCCAGCGATCCACCCGTGTCGCCGCCCATATCGCCACCCGGCGCAGCCATCGGCGTCGGCTCCGGCGCCTTTACCGCCTTGGAATCGACGTACGAGCAGACCTTCGAGCCGTACTCGACTAGGCCAGCGTCCTTCGGGCAGCTGTACACGCGGTCGGTTCCGCAGCCCTTCACGCGGTACTGACCCGGTTTGTAACCGGGGGCATAGACCGACGAGCTTTCGACGGTCACGTCACCGCAACTGGTTTCGGAGGCGACCTGCGCGCGCAGCACCTGCTTGAGCTCGCCGTAAGCACAACCGGCGAGCGCCAGCATCGGGCCGATCACGAGCACCAACAGGGTGAGCTTGCGCTCCAGTCGAGATTCCGCCGTCTTCAGCATGGGGCGCAGTCTGCAAAAGTTCGGATGTTTTGCCAAGCTAGGGACAGCCCCTAGCTCACGGCACGAGCAAGATTCGCATTGCGTTCTTGCCGCCGCCGAGAGCTTCGACACGACTCTCCGCGACGCCGAGCGACTCGAGCCGCCGCTTGATCAGGTCCGCGCGTGGCCTCGCAACCAGGACCGAACCGTAGCCCTGAATGCGGACACGCAGGTCTGGACGCGCTTGTAGCACCTCCGCGAGCTCCGCAACTGCCTGTTCGCCCGAGTTGCTCAGCTCGATGCCTTCGCCCACGAACGTGATCGCGGGTGCATCGACGCCCCCGTCGGGACGCAGTGTGACCTGCGGCTTCGACGAGCGCTTCATCAGCGTGATCTCGAGATTGCCGGTCGTTCGCGCCGCGACGGTCGCAGTAGTCGACTTGGAGAAGTATCCGAGTGCTTCGACGCGCACTGCGTACGCGCCCGGCGCGAGCTGCGGCGCTGAGAACGCACCGTTCGCATCCGCGGTGAGCAACGAACCCGAGGTTCCAGCACCTGTCAGCGCGACGCGCGCTCCCGGGACCGGCGTACCCCACGAATCGAGCACTTTGCCCGTGATTCCACCGATTGTCGGCTTCGGCACGAGCACGCAGCGCAAGCCGACGTCTCCACCAGCGGGCGGAATCGCCGCCGGGCACGCACCGTTTTCGTAGTCCGGGTGCGCAAGCTGTAGCGACACGGGGCCCGCGGCGAACGCCGGCGTCACGAACGCGCCGTCCGCGCCGGTCGAGAGGGCGGTCACACCGACGAGCTCGGGGAACGAGACGATCGCTCCCGTGATTGGGGCGCCTTCCGGCGTGACGACGACGCCTTGAATGCGGCCCGTTGCAACCACTGGCCCTGCAGCTATGGGCTGCGCAGCCACCGGCGCTTGCACCGTCACGATCTTTTCCGGCACTGGCCGCGCGTCGTAGTCGTAGCTGAACGCGACGAGCACGCGATACGGCAGGTTCGGCGCGAGCTCACGCACGAAGCGATCGGTCCCGGTGAGACCGAAGTCGGCACCGAGCAACACCGACAGCCCGCGAAGCGGCGGGACGACGCGTACACCGACGAGCAAGTTCATCGGCGCGGTGCCCGAATGCCGCTCGAAGCAGCTGTCGTTGGGGGTACTGCGGCTGCCGTTGCCCGGGTCCTCTTCGAGGAAGGGGCAGTCGTAGTCCTGGCGATTGACCGGAATGCCGATCTGCCACTCGAGTAGTGGATGCAAGAAGAAGTTGTCCGCGAGCTGCAGCGGCACTTCGACGCCCGCACCGATCGTCAGCTTGTCGAGCCGATTCACGTTGAAGGCCAAGCGCTCGAAGCGATCGACGAGGTGGCGCGACTCGTCGTCTTTCCGCTCCGCATCGTTCAACGCGCCGTAGCGGCGGTTTTCCTCGTCGCTGACGAGGTTCGCGCTGCTGTCGAACAAGTAGCCGACATTCAGGCGACCGATCAGCGGGATCGGTTTCTTCAGTTCGTTCAAGTCGACGGTCAGCGCGGCACGCAAACCCACGCTCGTGGAGTCCCAGGCTTGTCCGCTGCCGCCGACTTCACCGCCGAGCATTGCGCGAATGTCGCCGCCGACCCACAAACCCCGTGAGACGTGTCCGGCGAACTTCGCACCCAGCATGAAGTCGCCGAGTGTGTCGAGCGTGCGGCCATCCGGCTCCGGACGATTGAGGGACCGGTTGCTCAGTGTCGCGAAGAGCTCGAGTACTTCGACTGGGGTCACGCTGATGGACAGCGTCTGACCCCGAAAGTCGATCTCGTCTCCGTTGCGCAGGAAGTCGCTGCCAGAATAGCCGTCGATGCCGAGTTGGATCCGCACAGCGCCGGGCACACCGGTGCTCGCGTCGATCAGCGCGATACCGCCGGTCGGACCCTGCCAGCTGTTGTAGCGGCGGTGCAGCAAGTCCCACGCGATCTTCGGCTCGTCTTCGTCCGCGACGGGTGCGACAGTCACTGCAGTCGTGGTCGTGGTCGTTGCGACTGGCGCAGGTACCGCGGCCGGCGCAGCTGCTGTGTTAGCCGCTGCAGTCCCAGTGGTGGTGCTGCCGCTCTGAGCGGCCTGCGCGTCCACACTGACTCCGACTTGCGCGAGGGAAGGAGAGGCAACGACAGCCCAGACGAGCGTGCCTAGAACCGCGATGGTTCTCGGCCGAACGACAGACAACATGCGGAGCACCCTTTCGGCGGAAGAGAGCTGCATCTACCGCACGGGCCTCGTCTCGCACTTTTGTGCTGGAAGTTCAATAGTCGCGTGTGTTCAGTGCGTGCCGATCCACGCACTCGAATGAGCACATCCGGGTGCTGACCATGTCAGGCGCAGCGGGACACAACTCGATTCACGCCTGTTTGTCGATCGAACGCGCGGCTTGGTCGCACAGCGCCTGAACGCCGATCCCAAACACGGAGAAGCGCTCGTCTTTGGTCAGACCCTGTCGATAGCGATAGTAGATCTGCTGGATCACGACCGCGGTCTTGAACAAACCGAATACGTAATAAAATGCCGGGTTCACGACGCGGCGCCCCGAGCGAGCTTCGTAACGCTCGACGATCTCGGCGCGCGTGAGTGCTCCCGGCTGTTCGCTCGGGCCTCCGCGCATCAGCTGCATCATCGGATCGTCGGCTGCTTCGACCCAGTAACTGACGAACGTACCGAGGTCCATCAGCGGATCGCCGATGGTCGACATCTCCCAATCCAGGATACCGAGGATCTTGGTCGGATCCGCCGGATCGAGCACGACGTTGTCGAACTTGAAGTCGTTGTGAATGAGGCTCGCGCCGGAGTCCGCAGGACGATTGTCCGCGAGCCACTTGGCAACTTGCTCGACTACCGGGACGTCGTCGGTTTGCGACTTCTTGTAGCGGTCGGTCCAGCCTTCGACCTGACGTTGGACGTAGCCGTCCGGCTTACCGAGATTGTCGAGACCGATCGCTTTGTAATCGAGCGCGTGAAGCTCGACGAGCGCATCGACCAGGTTCTCACAGAGCTTGCGAAAGCGCGCTGGCTCGAGCCCGAGCGACGGCGGCAGTTCTTTGCGAAGGATGATCCCGCGCAGTCGCTCCATCACGTAGAACGGCGCGCCCATGACACTCGGGTCTTCGCTGTAGACGACCGGCTTCGGCGCGTGCGCGTACGAGGTCGCGAGCGCCGACAAGATGCGGAACTCGCGACCCATGTCGTGCGCGCTCTTCACCTTCGTGCCGAACGGTGGACGGCGCATGACGAGTTCTCGCTCGCCAACTTTGAGCAAGTAGGTGAGGTTCGAATGTCCGCCCGGGAACTGCAGGACCTCGAGGGGCCGACTCGCGAGCTCGGGAACTTCCGCAGCGAGGAAGCTCTTGAGCTTCTCCGCATCGACCTCTTCGCCCGCGCGGACCGCGCGCGCCGCATCGACGACTTCTGACATGCAGACCGGCTCCTTCAGGGTTGCCCGCGGGGCATACCACATCCAGAGGGGCCAATGACCACGCTGGGCGGGACCTGATCGCGCCACGGCGGGACTTGATCACGCGGGGGCGCGACTCGATCACGCGGCGGGACTAGTGATCACGTTGGGACGGGACTTGATCACGCGGCGGCGGGACCGAAGTGCGCCAAGCGAGCAAGAGCGGTCCGCCGTCGCCGTACACCGGATCGAACTCGGGGGACGGCACTTCGCGAATCCGCTGCTCGGACGACCGGCGCGCGCTCGGATCACCAATCTGCATGTCGTACGAGCGGCCTCGCTCGTACGCGCCGACCACACGAAAGTCAGGACTTGCAGCCACGCGCTTGTGCGCCGCACCCGCCGGAAGCACGAGCACGTCACCCGTTCCGAGGACCAAATGTGGACCTTGCGGCCCACCGACTTGCACCGTCGCGCGACCACCGAAGCAGCCGAGCACTTCGTGTGCCGTGCTGTGATAGTGGTGGTAGTCGTAGATGCCGTCGCGCCAACCACCGGACCAACGGTGTAACGCGAACGTTTTTTCGATCGTGCGCGCAGCGAGCTCTGCTGCGGCATCGACTTCTGCAATTCGCGGTGCGCCGAACGCCCCGCGGTACAGCAACACGGGCAGCATCAAGCTCGGAAAACCATCGCTGGCCTCGAGCCGGATCGCCTCGACCTGAGCGTTGCTCAGTACACCATAGCTGGCGCTGCGGATCCCCTCGTCCATAGGCGGACGAGTTAACCACGTCAGCGCCTGCTTCAAGAGCCCTTTTTGCAAACACTCCTACGGAAGAATGTGATTCGATGGACAGATGCGCCTCGGGTCGTCGGTTCCGGTGCTCGCGAGTGGTGCGCTTTGGCTAATCCTGGTGAGTCCGGCGCTCGGTGAGGAGCGCGCGAGTGCACCGCACGCGTCGAACCAGTCGCCATCCTCCGCTGCGGATGCCGCTCTGAGCGGCCTGTTTGGTAGCCCGCGCGTGACAGTCGATCCGGGCGTCGCGCATCTCGAAGCTTTGATGGCAGAGCTGTCCGAGCGACCGGCGGCAAAGACCGCCGGAAAGCCGGGGCTCGATCGCGCGCGCGCGGAGCTTTCGCGCTTGCGTCGCATGATCGACGAGCGCGCAGATGCGACTGCGATCGCACGCAAAAAACAGATCGTCTGGGCTGCGCTGTCGTCGTCCGATCGGCAGATGGCGCGCGCCGAGCTCGCGGCCGCCTTGCGCACGGCGATCTCACGCCGCGAAGCCGCGGAAGCGCAGCTGAGGGCGGCCAAGCTCGCGAGCGATGCACACCGCGCCGAGCTCGAAGCTCAAAAGGCGCCGCAAACTACGGAGCCGGCGAAGTGATCGGTGTCGGTCGGGCCGGAGTCTCGGCCGCGCTGCTATCACTGGCTGCGTGTGCGGCTGCCCGAGCCACGCCGCATTCGCGACCGGCCCAAGTCGCGGAAGGCCTGACGCTGACGGCGGCGCAAGTCGATCGCTTGCACGCGCTCGCCCCCGACTACGTCGCGCGAGCGGAACGTGCGGAGCTGCGTGCGAGCGAGTCCGCGACGGCCGAGGTCGCGAGCGAGCACCACGCCTGCGCACAACTGCTGCTCGAAGCCGCCCAAGCCGAAGCCGATCGCGTCGAGCTCGAACGACGACTGCTCATCGAAGAGCTGCGCCGCGATGCGGTTTCGCGCGAGCTCGCAGCGGAGGAGTACGCGCGAGTCGCACAAGCCCAGGCGGCGCCGGCGCCGCCCGATCCAGCTGTAACAGCGAGTGCAAAGTCGCCCGACTCGCAGCGGATGGCGGCGGAGTCGTACATTCGGCGCGCCCGTCTCAGCTTGGCTGCTGCCCGCGTTTTGGGCGCTGAACCTGGCGCGGTTGCGCAGGCCGAACGCCGGGTTCGCGAAGCGAGCGAGCGTCCGGCGCAGGCGCGCGGCGCGCTCGAGCAAGCCGAACGCGTACTCGATGCAGCACGCACGCGGAATACGCCCAGCACCGATCCGCATTGACGATGTGCATCGAGCCGCTGGCAGCGCCATGCTCCATGGCTTACGGTGCGCCACCGCCCCCCAGCCTGAGGTCAATCGGTCTTGATCGAACCGTCGTCGAACCACCGGTCTCCGTTTCCTATGCCCGCAGTTCTTCCCCGAGCCGCGGCCGCTCCGCGTCGAATGGAAGCGACGGCGGCGTGGACGCGGTCGCGCATCGTGATCGCGCTGGCCCCGCTGTTGTGGCTCGCACCTGCGCTCGCACGTGCGGACAATCCAACGGACGGCGAGAACTCGCGGCTCGCGCAGCGCGTGAGCGCAGCAGGAACCGATCCGCGCGGCGTCGTCCCACTTCTCGAGCTGTGGGACAACTGGGATCGCAGCACGCCGCGCAAGCTGGTCGCAGAGCTCACCAAGCTCTCTAAAGACGCGCGGCTCTCGAGTGATCGCCGCGTCCTCGTCGAAACGATGCTCGCTCAAGCGCGGCTTCGGCTCGGCGATCCGAACGCCGTGACCAAGCGTTTCGACGAACTCGGCTACGTGACGACGTTTCGCGTGATCGGCCCGTTCGACAACGAAGGCAAAGCCGGGTTCGACAAGCCTACGCCGGTCGAAGACAAGCGGATGGAAGCGCCCGATATGCAAGCGACCTATCCCGGGCGTGAGCGGCCAGTTGCGTGGCGAGAGCTGCCTGAGGTGACGCGCAATGGCTTCGTGCCGTTCGGCGCGTTGATGCGCCCGCTCGAGAACGTGTGCGGACTCGCCGAGACATTCGTGAAGAGCGAAAAGGCACGGCCGCTCACGCTCTGGGTCGGCGCGGGTGGCGCGGTCAAAGTGTATTGGAACGGGGCGGTGGTGCTCGCCGATCCGGCCTACCGCGCTCCGAGCCCAGACCGTAGCGTTGCAATGGTCGGTGCGCACGCGGGCTGGAACCGCTTGCTCGTAAAGGTGTGTACGACGAACGCGAGCTGGGGTTTTCAGCTGCGCATCGGCGACGAGAAGGGCAGCTGAAAA